>Ga0164297_10002475_pt1 | contig 18217 bp, 16 predicted proteins | sample GEODES058metaG_FD_113539 | JGI IMG/M metagenome (GOLD analysis project Ga0164297, IMG submission 113539) | Dystrophic lake water microbial communities from Trout Bog Lake, Wisconsin, USA - GEODES058 metaG | ecosystem: Environmental > Aquatic > Freshwater > Lake | place: USA: Trout Bog Lake...
CACTTTATCATCGGGACTCATATTGTTGAGTCTGAGGAAAAAGAGTGGATTGGAAAGACCATCCCGATCATTCCAGTGGTTGGGGAAGAAATCATTATTGAAGGAAGAATGGATCGTAAAGGCCACACACGGGCCATGAAAGATCCACAGAGGATGTATAACTACTGGGCCTCGAGCGCAGTTGAGTATGGTGCCTTGCAGTCAAAGACTCCTTGGATTGTGGGTGTTGAAACGGTCGAGGGTTTTGAAGAATACTGGGCTACAGCGAACCGTCAGAACCATGCTTATTTGCCGTATAAATCTGTTGGTGATGATGGCAAACCTTTGCCGCCTCCGGCAAGAGTTGAGCCTCCTGTTCCTTCCCCTGTTGCCTTGAAGGGAATGGAAGTCGCTGCAATGGAAATGCAGATGGTTTCCGGGCAATACGAAAATCAAATGGGGCAACAAGGGAATGAACGAACTGGAAAGGCGATTGCTGAACGTCAGCGTCAAGGTGATCGTGCTACTTACCATTTCATTGATAACCTTGCGATTGCGATCCGGCAGGTGGGCAAGATCATTCTGGATCTGGTGCCGAAACTTTACGACACGAATAGAATTGTGATGATCTTGGCTGAAAACGGGGAAAGTTTAGAGGTCAAGCTCGATCCACAACTCAAACAGGCTCACATGCTTGAATTGAATGAAAATAATGAGGTCATTACAAGACTTTTGAACCCAGCGATTGGGCAGTATGAAGTGCAGGCAGATGTCGGGCCGGGATATGCGACACGCCGTGAGGAGGCATTTAACGCTCTAACCCTCATCCTCACGCAGTCCCCAGCGCTCACCAATATCATTGGTGACATCATGTTTAGAGCTGGCGACTTCCCGATGGCAGAGGAAGCAGCCGAGAGACTGAAGCGCATGGTCCCGCCGCAGGCGCTTGGTCAGGGTCCGACGCAAAACGAGCAAATGCTTGGAATGCAAGTGCAGCAATTGCAGGATGCGCTCAAAGCCACGATGGACGAGTTGGCGAAGGAAAAAGGCAAGACGCAAGCACGTCTCGAAAAGCGCGAAGTCGATGTCTACGACGCGATTACAAAACGTATCGATGTGGTTGGCAAGCAAGGGCTTTCTGCGCTACAATTGGCAAAATTGCAAGACGATGTTGTTCGGGAAAGCGAAGACGTTCCGATCAGCGATACATACGAAGGTCACAAGGAGCAAGGGTCAACTCCGGGGGCGGAATACGGCGCAGAACGCGATCAACAAATGCTTGCTCCCCTTGAGGATCATGAAATGCCGGAAGGGGCTTTTAGAGGCCCGGATGGTCACGCTTACGGCCCGCACCCGGAAATGCCGGGGACGATGGCAAGAATTACCAGAAGGGGTTAAGAGATGGCACCAAAGCGCACACAACAGGAAGAAGCGGTAGCTGCGGGTGAACGCAATGTGGTGCCGGGGCAGGCGTGGATTGAAGCCCTTATCCGTGGTATTGGTAGAGAGATGGTTGAAAACTCGATGGGCGGTGCGCCTTTCGGGCAGGCCACACGGGAGGAGTTAGGTTCTCTCGGTTACGAACAAATGTTGCGTGAGCAATATCCCGAAGAATTTGCGAGAGGACGACTTTATGGCTCCGAAGCGTTTCCGACAGATGTGGCATCGCTCTACGCAGCGCGTCCCGGTCGTTCGGCATTTACACAAATTGCAGGACGTGAAGCCGGAGCAGCTGGTGGTCCTCGCGCTATCGGTGGCGCTGGCGCTCCTGCATTAAACTACGAGCCAGTCGCAGCGGCCCCAAGAGGCTCGTTTGATGCGAATATGATGGAGGCTTACAGGAGAGGGGCGGCAGGCTCAAGGGCTCCGGGCAGGCCACAAGCGTTTAGACCAGAGGATTTCTTGGCCATTGAACAAGGCCCGTTGCCTACGAGCAGAAATGCGTTTGAGGCAAATGCTGTGATGGCGCAGCGTCGTGGGATGCCAAGCCCTGCACCTGCGGCTTATGATTATGAAGGTCCTGCAGGTCCGGGTCCTTTCATTGATCGGCCTCGTTCACGCTTTGATGAAAATGCAATGGCTGCTTATTACAGGAACCAAGGTAAGGGTGAATACGGCCCTTACGTTCCTGGCAGACGGACAGGTCCGGGGGCGGTAGAACTCGATTACACCCCAGAAGAAATGGGGCAGGGTGTTGCACTTCGTCAAGGCTCAATGCCAATGGCACAGCAAGGCGGTGTTCCTGCCGTTCGTGGGGGCCTGCCGACATTTGCGCGTGGCGAATACCAAGCACCTTACGGAGCGTATGGCGAATTCCGCGATGTGACCGGGAATGTGCTGAGAGGTCCTGCTGGAAGTGATCGCCTTGGTTATTCACCAATTGCCCGTGAGTTGCCGCCGGAAATGGCAGGCGGTGCGCCGGAAGTTGGTGGTGAATATCGTCCGGGCTACGGCGGGGCTGATCGTTCAATGCTCAGTCGGGCTGTTGGGGCCGCAATTCCCGGAGCTGGCATGGGCACATTAGGAATGATGCCTATCCTTTCTGAAGATCAGCAGCGCAGAAATAGATTTACTCTTCCTCCTATGCACATTGGCAGGAACTATGGTCCACCAATTCCATACGAAAGAAACTATGGCCCTCCTATGCCAGAAGAAAGGAATTACGGGCCACCTATGTCAGAAGAAGCACCAGTTGCTCCCGGAAGATCCGCAAGACCAGTTCTTCCAAGACAGGATGTGAAAAGTAAGGGTAAAAGGAAAGCAACAGGGGAGCCTATGCAACTTCCCGGCGCACAGGGCGATCAGTTTGAGCCAAACTTAAACTATTACGTCACGCAAGCGATTGATAGATTGATGGGTCAGGACGAAGCAAATCGGGGTAAGGATTATCAGCAATATTACGCCACCAATCCTTGGCCGTATTGAGGGTAACATGCCGGGCTCTATTAATTACGACCCTCAACCAAATGTAGATTTTAACTCTCCAGAAAACAGAGCAGAAAAAGATTTGCTGTTACGGCAAATCGACAATTTTACAGCTGAAGATGCTGCCGCTGCGTATGATGCCTATTTTAATCCAAAATCTGGAAATGCAGTGCCGCTGCCACCAAGACGTGATTATGGATCTCCGGGCGAAAAATACATATATACTCCTGTAGAGCAAACACAGGTTAATGCTGCTTATCAAATGTCTTCCCCAAGAGAAGAAAGGGCAGCTTCTTTTTATCCCCCCGCTTTCCGCGCAATGCTTGGTTCATATTTTGGAAATCAAGGGGATATTACACAGCATTTCTTTGCCCCTTCTGATAGAAATGCTTTGCGAGAAGATTTTTTAGGAAAAGCGTCGGATTATTATTATACAGGAGGAGCTGGAGTAAATCCTCTAAGCCAATTTTCAGACGCCCCTGCACAAGATGTAAGCCGATTTGTGCCTTTTAATCCTCGAAACCAAGCTCATATCTCTCCATATTTAGAATATACGCAAGCACAGCCTCATAGAACTCAAAACTATGGTATAGGAAATGTGCTGCAAGGGATTGATCCTTTTACACAAGGCGCGTATTACGAAGAGTCGCCAGAGGGAATAAGGCTTCGTAATCAATATGGACAGAGGGATGTAAATGTATTGTTACCAATGGAGCCAAGATGAGAGAGCCGTTAGTTAAACTCCCCGGTAAAGGGGCACATGCGCATAAGATGGTCGCGGAAACCGCGAAGAAGATGGCAGAGGAGGTCTACGAAAGCTGGGCCTCAAGAAGCAACGAATTTTATGCAGAACACCGCGATCTTAAAACCTATGTCTCGTCTTGCTGGCCTCTTTATCTGGATGCCGCAAGAGCCACACTTGCACAAATGCTTACCACAAACATCGATGATGTGTTAAAAGATGAGATCCATGATGCTTTAGTCAAGGATGCGACGTTACGTCGAGGGCGTGAGGGCGTCTTACAAATGAAGAAAGGTAAAGGAGCCTAACATGAAAACATTTTACAACACCATAAACCGTCAGGCCGAGGGCGAGGCGGGGGCTGCTCCTGTCGAAGCGCCAGTAGCGGCACCAGTTGTAGAGGCCGCAGTTGAAGCCCCGCAAGAAGCACCGCCAGAGGCCCCTGTCACACTCGAGACTGAGAACAAACCGCCGCAGGGATTGCTGGATCGTATCGGCCAATTGACCCGCCAAAAGCGCGAACTTGAAGAACGCCTTCAAGCTATGGAGGCTCCACAATACGCTCCGCAATATGATGCCCAGCAAGCGCCTGCTGGTGGTGTTGACCCCCGCCAAGTCCAGATGGAAATTTATCGTCAGGCGCAAGAACTGGCAAAGCAGAATGAGTGGAAATCTACGACTGATAAAATCTGGAATGAAGGGCTGGCTAAATATGGCGATTGGGCTCCGCAGCTTAACAACATGGCTCAGATCCTTGGTGGAATTCCGACTTCGCTCACGGAAGCAGCGATTGAAACTGGAAACCCACACGAAGTCCTCTACCATCTGGCTAAAAATCCTGACGAAGCTGCCCGAATTGCACTCTTGCCAACCGCCAGACAGGCTGTGGCAGTTGCTAAACTCGCATCAGCAGTCACCGCACCGAAAAGAGTGACATCCGCTCCACCCCCGATTTCTCCGAAGGTTCAAGGGATTGGAAGTGCCCCGGCGACACTTGACGACCCGAACATTTCAATGGAAGAATGGGCAAGACTTCGCAATGAGCAAGCTATGGCTCGTCGCAAAAGGTAGGCGAGGACACCTTCAACGTCCTCCCCTTGCTGATCGCAGGGTAAGCGATCTGGGTTGCCTGTCAAGAGACGGTCGCAGGCTCCGTCAGATGAACAAAGGACTCCCTTTGTATTTTGACAATACCACTGCGCCGTGAGCGCGTAACCCAGAGGACTTAGAGATGTCAAATACAATTTTAACAATTAACATGATTACCCGTGAGGCCGTGCGCCTCTGGGTAAACACCAACTCCTTCCTGCAGCACATCGATACGCAGTATGATGACCAGTTTGCTGTGACCGGCGCGAAAATCGGTCAGAGCCTCCGCATCCGTCTGCCTAACGATTACACGGTTAGAAATGGCCCTGTAGCGCAGATCCAAGATACGGCGGAAACCAGCACCACGCTGACCCTCGCCACCCAAAAAGGCGTTGACGTGTCATTTAACAGCGTTGAACGCACGATGAGCTTGGACGACTATTCCAAGCGAATTCTTGCGCCAGCTGTAAACAACCTCGTCGGCGCTGTTGCTGCAGACGTGATGTCAGGTGTTGAAGGCGGCGTTTCCAACCTTGTTGGTAACTTTGACGCTGCTGGTAACTTGTTGAAGCCGACGCTTGAGACGTTCTTGAATGCAAAAGCACTCTTGAGCTTACGCTCTGCGCCTACGGACTCCCGCAAGTTCATCCTCGATCCTGTCACGATGGCTCGCACGGTCCAGAACCTTTCTGGCCTGTTGAACCCAGCTACGGAAATCTCTGAGCAGTATCGCAAGGGTGAAGTTTATAACGCGATTGGCTTCGACTGGTTCGAAGACCAGACGGTTATCAAACACACGACCGGCGCATACACGGGCACGATGACGGTTTCTGGTGCAAACCAGACCGGCACGACCATCACCACAAACGCTCTTGGTGGCCCGCTTGCACAAGGCGACATCATCACGTTTGCTGGCGTAAACGCCGTCAACCGCATCACCAAAGTATCAGTTGGTTCGTTGCAGCAGTTCGTTGTAACGGCAGCAGCTGCTGCGGGCGCGACAAGCATCTCCATCTATCCTGCAATTGTTCCACCATCTGGCGGTTCACCTGTGCAGTATCAGACGGTTACGGCTTCTCCTGCTAACGGTGCAGCGATTGTGACCCTGACGTTGGCAAGCAGCGTTTACCGCAAGAACTTAGCGTTCATTCCAGATGCTGTTACAATGGCAACAGCCGATCTTGAACTGCCAAAGAACATGCAGGAAACGGCAAGAGAGCGTATGGACGGCGTGTCAATGCGTATGGTGACAGGTTTTGATATTAAGTCGGACCAGTTCATCACCCGTCTGGACGTGCTTTATGGTTATGTCTGGGTGCGTCCTGAGTGGGCGGTTGTTGTCGCAGACATCATCTAATCACTAAAAGGAGAGGGCACTTTGCCCTCTCCCTTCACTCGTAAGGAGCAAGTAAATGGCTAAAGTTAAACCTTATCTCGGTGTGTATGAGAGTATGGAATTTCCAGAATATAAATTTCAAGAATATCCGAAGGTTGTCGGGTATCGAGATGAAAATAAAACTGATCCGATTTTGGTCGGAGATGCAAAAGAAGAAATCGACTTCATCACCAAAGGCGGTCCGGGGGCCTTTAAGACCCGTGAAGATGAATTACAGGCTGAGTTGGAGCGCAAGGCTGTAGAATTAGAACTTGCGAAAACGCAGCTTGCAGAGTTGAAGGCACAGAAGGAACTTGTTGAGTCTGCAAAGCCTAAACCTTCATCAAATACTCCTGTGCCTTCTTTGAAAAAGGACGCTTAAAAATGACCGCAGGCATCAAACACTTTTTAACTTTGCTGGTGGCAATGTTGTGGGTCAATGGTGCCTGTGCTGTCACATACAATCAAATGACTTGGGGTCTTGATCCTACTTCATCACCTTATCCCTTTGCAGTTAATGTCAACGGCAATTGGCTTCCAATGGGATTTGTGTCCAGCACTGGAGTCACCTTGACTTTAGGCTCTTTCACAACATCAACTATCCCCGCCTGCGTTGCAGGGCTAAAAGGTGCAATGGTTTACGTCACGGACTCAGCTGCTGCCCCGGTCTATAATTCAAATTATACTGCGGGTGGCTCTACTGTTATTCCAGTATTTTGTAACGGCTCAAACTGGACAAACCACTAATGACCGCAACCGTCTCACGCGAGCAATTCTTCTCCGCAATAGCGGATATGGCGAATTTGGAAACATTTTCGCAGGCTGTTTCTGCGGATAAAAATACAACTGCGTGGGATCAATACAATTCCGCGACGTGCATTTCGTCCACAGATGACATTGCTCTTTTAGTTCGAACTACGTTCAACTGGACGCAGCTCCAACTTGACTCGCTTTTCACCCTCGCCGCGACACTTCCGGGTGGAGATGTGGCTTGCGGGGCGGCAGTTACGCCAGCAACTGTGGCTACGGTTTCAAGGCAGCAGTTCTTTGCGGCCATTGCCATACAGGCAAATGTTGAATTGCTTTCGCAGGCTGTTACTGCGAACAAAAACGACACTCTATGGATACAGTTTAATTCTGCGGTTTGTATTTCAATCACAGATCAATTGGCGCTTTTAGCCCAGACGACTTTTGGCTGGACTGATGCTCAGTTGGTTTCACTTTTTGCCCTTGCCGACACTCTCCCCGGCGGCAATGCCTCTTGCTCTGTCCAGCCTGTTGACCCGATCTACCCGACCCCTTTCGGCGGGGCGACATTTACGGCGCTTGATATTATCAATCTTGCGTATAAAGACGCTGGTGTTCTGGGTGTTGGTCAGTCGCTTCTTGCTGAAGATGTCAATGATGCCTTGACGCGATTGAATATGATGATCGCTCAGTGGCGGATGAAACGCTGGTTGGTCTGGCACCTTGTGGATAAAAGTGTGGTGTCAACTGGGGCCCAAAGCTATACGGTCGGTCCCGGCGGTGACATCAATGTGGCAGCGCGCCCGGACAAAATTGAAAGCGCATTTTTCAGAATGCTTCCGGGCGGAAGCGGCACACAGGCGGTGGATTACCCACTCCAGATCCTTTTTTCGATGGAGGATTATGCGAGGATTACGCTCAAGCAATTAGTGTCATTCTCGCAGTGCATATTTTATGACTCCGCATGGCCTTTAGGGCGCATTTATCCTTGGCCGATCCCACAAGCAAACCTTTACGAAGTCCATATCTTGCTCAAAGATGTGTTGACGGAGTTCAACAATCTAACAAGCCCTTTCATATTTCCGCCCGAATACCTTGCAGCAATCCACTACAATCTTGTAGTTCGCACCCGCGCTGCATACCGACTTCCACCAGATCCGACATATGAAGGGCTGGCGGCAGATGCGCTCCAGACGATCCGTTCTGCGAATGCACAAATACCTAGCCTTGTGATGCCGGATAATCTGGTCCGTCCGAGTGTCTACAACATCTACAGCGACCAAACGAGGTAACTCAAATGGCTATACCTGATCGTCTCCCCAATGGTTACGCGCTTCAAGACGGATATGTTCTTGAAGGGCTGCTTGCTACTCCACAGTGGCAGACAAACTACGGCATCACAGCCCTTGCTGGCGGTGGCCTTTCTTCTTCTACTCCAGTTCTTGTCAACGGCGTGAATGTTGTCACGGTTGTGGGCACGGCTGCTGACAGCGTTGTGCTTCCAAGCGCAGTTGCAGGCACCATCGTCTACTTGCTGAACGCAGATAGCGCAGACGCTGTGCAGGTTTTTGCGCAGGGTTCTGACACGATCAACGGCACAGCTGGTGCGACAGGTGTTTCTTATGCTGCAGCTAAACGTGTGCTTTTTATCGCTGTGACGAACAACGTATGGATTGCTAACGTAATGTCTGCTACGTAAGGGATGTAGTGAAGTGGCTCAGATCCAACTTGTTCAAGGTGCTTATGAAGCGCGCTCGGTAATAGCGAACGCGCAGAGGTGCATCAATCTGTATCCAGAACAGAACACGAAGGATGCTGAAGTTCCTTACACGCACTACTGCACTCCGGGGCTGACGCTTCTCGCGCAAGGAATTGTGGCCGAGGTGCGTCAGCTTTACACAGCGTCCAACGGGCTGCTTTTTGCGGTCATTGGGAACATTGTTTACTACGTGCCTGATAACTTTGTGCTGCAACAATTAGGCAGCATCACTTCTCAATCTGGTCTTGTAAGCATGTATGATAATAAGTTCACGCTTATTATTTTAGATGGATCGACGCAAGGATGGAGTGTTGATCTTACATCGCTGGAGTTCAATGTTTTTAATCCGACCAATTTTGTTGGCGGAAATCAAATTCGCTACATTGATACGTTCTTAGTCTCGTCAACTCAAAACGCCAACATTCAATCGAGCGACTCAAACGCCACGACTTACCCAAATCTCGGCGTTGCCACGATGACAGGCGATGCGGATCAACTCCAGATCATTGATGTTGTGCATAAGGAAATGTGGAGTTTTGGAAGACGCACAACGGAAGTCTGGACGAATGTTGGATCATATCCGTTTCCGTTCCAGCCCATTCCCGGTGTGTTCTTACAGCACGGGATCGCGGCTTTGCGTTCGCTGGCGAAGTGGGGCCTCAACATTTTCTTCCTTTCCGAAGATAACAACGGTCAAGCCTTAATCATGCAAGGCACGGCCTACAAGGCTGATATTATTTCCACCCCCGCCATTGCAGATGCTATCGGAAAATATGATAAGATTTCTGACGCGATTGGATTTTGCTATCAGCAAGGTTCTCATATTTTCTATATGTTGAGCTTTCCATCTGCAAACGCGACGTGGTGTTATGATCTGTCAACCCAACTCTGGCATGAGCGCGGGTATTTAGATGAAAACGGAAACCTTGTAAGACATCGTGCGAACTGCGTAGCCCATGCCTATAACCGCACAATTGTTGGCGATTGGCAAAACGGCAAACTCTACGCTTTTGACCTCAACAATTACACAGACAACGGAAATCCGATTTTACGTCTTCGCTCCTTTCCACATCTTGTGTCTGATGGAGATCGCGTAAGCTATACAAACTTTATGGCTGACATCGAGGTCGGCACAGACCTTGATCCTTCCGAAGACCCACAAATCACCCTTTGCTGGAGTAATGATCGCGGGGTGAGTTTTGGAAATGGCTTGCAACAATCATTAGGTAAATCCGGCGAATATCGTGCAGTTCCCTCTTGGAGCAGACTGGGATTTGCGAGAGATCGTGTGTTTGAATTGTCTTGGACTGCTCCTTGTCCTGCAGCCTTGAACGGCGCGTGGATACAAGTTGAGAAGATGGAGACATAACGTGCCAATTTTAAAAAGCGTTCCTAACTCTACAACACAGCTAATTGATGAAAATGGAAAGCCTACACGGCAATTCCAATTGTTAATGGCCGCTTTGGCTGAGCCCGGAAACATCACGTCTTATGATCTTGCTGACGGCGCGGTTCTTACCACAAAACTCGCAGATGGATCGGTTTCGACTGACAAACTTCCAGATAATGTTATTACTGCGACAAAAATTTCTGACAATTCAATCACGACTTCAAAGATTTTGGCCAATGCCATCACGTCGAATTTGATTGCAGCTGGCGCGATTGTTACGGATAAAATTTATGCGAACTCAATCGTTACTCAGCACATCAGTATCGGGGCGGTTACGACTCCAAACATCGCATTAAATTCTGTTTCGTATGCTGGCGGGCAGTCGTCAAGTGGTTCTTCTGCGACGATCAATCTTGTGCCAGTAGAGAACTCGATTGTCTGTATTCTTGGGACGTATGATGGAACGGCTGCAACAAGTTCCGGCACCATCACAATTTCTGTCAACGGAACGCCCATCGACTCCGGCACAATTCCGGGCATTTACTTTACAGCGATGGGTTTGGCTCCGGGAGTGAACCCCGTCTATGGTGGTTCATATTACGGCGATACCAGCAACCATTATCAAGTTTATAATTATGCCCCTGTAACAACTGTCGCGGTTTATCCCCGAACACTTCAAACCAATTATACAGTTCAAAATACCGACACTGCTTTGGCCATAACCTGTTCTACAAATGTAGGCGGGCCGGTTAGCGTGTTGGCTTGGGAGCTTTCAAGATGACCAACAAAATGTTTATTCACTACGATGACCAAGGGAACATCGACTCCTTCACCCATGAGCATGAAGTGTTTTTTGAGATGCGGAAGGCTGCGGGTGAAAAGATTATCGAAGTCGAGCGTAAGTTCGATTATAAAAGTTTTAAGGTCGATATGGCGACTATGACTATCGTGCCGAAGACCCCAGAAGAAATCGCTGCGGCTCAGCCAAAACCCATTGCTATTCCGATAGTTATTCAGCCCGTTGCTCCAACAACTTCTCCCGAAACCCCTATCCCTTCGGGGAGTTAAGTATTATGATGTGTAGGCCGGATTTGACATTTAGGAGATTAATATGGACCCCGTAACTTTAGCCATGATGGGCGGCGGTATGCTGGCGGGCAATCTCCTAAAAGGATTTGGGGGACAGCAGGCATCTGCAATTCAAGCCGGAGGTGCCCAAAATGCCGCACTTTGGCAGGCGATTGCGGCAGGTCAGGCTCAAAACAATTACGCCCAATATTTTAATCAAGCACAATCTGCTTTGAACCCTTACGTTCAAGCTGGTCAAAAATCTATGGATTTGATGCAGCAATACACTACAGGCACTGGCGCAAAAACTGCTGGCGTTGGTGGTGGCGGCGCGAATTTACTTTCGACCTTCCAGCCTACTCAAGCGCAACTTGAACAAACCCCCGGTTATCAATGGGCGAAACAGCAAACCCTTGGTGCCATGACAAATGCCGGTGCAGCACAGGGCCTCGGCACATCTGGAAATCTTGTGCAGCAAATTGGCCAAACTGCCACAGGTCTTGCGTCACAAACATTCCAGCAGCAATTGCAAAACTACATGGCCCAAAATCAGCAAGCCTACAACATGCTCTTGGGACCATCCCAGATCGGTGCGGGCGCTGCAGGAACATTAGGTCAATTGGCGGTTGGCACTGGTGGTGAAATTGGTAATGCCATGATGGGCGCAGGCACAGCGATGGGCCAAGGTGTGATGGGTGCAGCAAATGCGCAAGCTGGAGGCACAAACGCCCTTTACGGTGGAATTAGCTCAGGCATTAGTTCTGCATCATCTGTTCCAATGATGGCGCAAATTTATGGTCAAAATGCCGGGACAGGTGCGGGCGCGAACAATTATAGTAGCGCGGCATTTGGATTACCTGCGGCAATCTTTGGAGCAGCTGGTTACAAAGGGCCGTTGGAGTTTGGAAATGCACTTTCTGGTAGCAGCGGAATGGGTTATGGGCCTCAGATGACCGCAAGCGGCTCTGTTTACTAAAGGGACTTTAAGATGGCTGGCGAAATTCCATATCCACAGGCTCCAGAAGGCCCAAGGTTTACAGAAAGTAATCCTTTGGAAATGATGTCGCAGATGCAGGGTTTGGCGCAGCGTAATCAAGCAATGCAGCAGCAACAACAGATTTTTGCTGCAAAGCAAGCTGCGGGTGAAATTCTACAACACCATCTTGACCCGGAAACAGGTGATCCAGATTGGCACGGAGCTATGGCGCATTGGTCAGCCGATCCAAGAGTTGCGATGATTATGCCGGACCTTATTAAAACTGGTCTTGAAAATAGAGAAATTGAAGCAAAAACTCAACTTGCTGCAAATGAGGCTCAGTCAAAAAGATTAGAAAATGCGGGTCTTGTTGCAATGGGAGTTTATTCTAAAATTGCAGATAAAATGCAAAAAACTGGTGCGACAAAATTATCTCCAGAAGAACAGAAAGAAATGGCATCTGGATGGGTAGTAGAGCAAGGCATGGCTGGTTTGTTGAATGCTAACCAGAAAGGGCAAGCACTTATAAACTTAAATGCTCGAATTAAAAACGGAGAAAACATTACTGACATTTTGAGACAAGGTATTCAAAGTTCAAGAGTTGGTAATGAAATGCTCGAAAAGAATAACATGTTGATTAAGAACTATCTTGAGCCAACAACTGTTATCGATCCAAGAACTGGTGCAACAATTTCTCCACCTGCTTATCAAGTGGAAGGCCGTGTTCCGCAAATTATGCGTAATCAATTCTCGAATGCTGCGCAGGGCGGGTCGGCTCCTCCCGCTGCTGATGTGGCTGGGCAGGAGCCTCAACCCTCTGGGGCTCCTGCCACCTCACGAATGTATGCTCCAATTACCGCACGAGCGCCGGAAGAAGCAGAATTCGAAAAACAAACATATGCTGATTATGCAGAGCATCGGAAAGAAATTGCTGAAAAGGCTACTCAAGCGGAAGCAAGCCAAACACAATTCACAGACCTTCGTAAAAAGATTGACATTGTAGGAGATCGTTTAGGAACAACTGCCCCTGTCCAACTTGAAGCTGCAAAATTGGCATTAGCAACTGGCGATCCTTTAGGTGCAGCACGAAAAGTTACAGGCACGAAAACCTTAGATGAGGCTAAAAATGTAATCGGAGCAATGGAAGCAATAGACAAAGGCTTTACATTGTCGAATGTGATCTCTGCTCAACAAGCGGTTGGTGGCCGTGTGACGCAAGGGGAATTTAATAAGTTCCAGCAATCACTTGCAACATTGCGAACCACAAAAGATGGTTTAGTTAAAATTACGGATTACATGGAAAAACTAAATCGTCTTGCAATAGAACACCGCAGATTTTTACAGCAATATCACCAAGAACATCGTGGTAAAGATTATAATCGAGTAAATACTGAAAATGAGTGGAATAACTTTTTAGAAAAACATCCTAGCATGTATAAATTTGAAGGCAGCATTTCGGAGGGCAAGTAAATGGCGCGGAGATATAGTGTAGACTATAATCCAAATGTGCTTCAAGGCTTGCTCCCGGAATATAAAGCTCGGATGGCAAGAGTTGAAAGCGGCGACGATTATAATGCTCTTGGAAAAGAAATCCCCCGTAAGGGTGGAAAGGTGGATCGTGCCTATGGCAAATATCAAGTTATGGGCGCAAACATTCCTGAGTGGACTGAGCAAGCCCTTGGTCGCCCTTTAACTCCTTTTGAATTTCTTCATTCTCCAGAAGCGCAAGAAAAAGTTTTCGAAAACCAAACTCTAAATTCTTACCGCAAATATGGAAATTTACAGGATGCAGCTTCTGTCTGGTTTTCCGGCAGACCTCTTGCTGAAGCCCAAGCAGCGGGCGCGCATGACATTAATATGCCTGTCGGGCAATATGTAAGTAAAGTTTTTGGTGGCGAAGCTCCTCAAGAGATGGGGCCACAATACGCACAAGCTGCACAAAAAAGTTTTGGGGAACGCTATGTTCCGAGTTGGGAACAACAAACTCAAACTGATGAAACTGCTCCAAAAAGTTTTGGCCAAAGATATGTGCCGAGTTGGGAAGCAGAACCTCCATCAAATCTTGATATTACATCTCCAGAACACCTTGCAGAAACACGATTACATACCCAACCTCAAGGTGAAATTCCTGTTCTAAAGCCGCCGCCAGAGCAAGGTCCTTGGGGCTTTGGTCTTGAATACGGCAATGCTGTAACAGCTGGTCTGGTGCCATATGTAAGTGGAGCAGTTGGTGGTCCATCAAATGCTCAAATTCAAGAATGGCGTCGTGGTTATGAACTTCGTAATCCAGTTGCTTCTGTTGGTGCAAATCTTCTAGGTGGCCTTACGCAAGCAGCAGTTGGTGGAGGAGCAATTGCGGCTTTACCAAAGATCGCAGCTTATGCTCCCGCACTTCGACCAGCATTACCTGTAATCGAAAAAGCTACTGAATTTCTTGAACATCCGGGCATGGCAAAAAATATCCGTGGAGAATTTGAAAGACTGCCGGGACTTGGGCAAGCTGCCGTTCGAATGGGAGCAAGACCTGCAGTTGGTGCTGCCGGAGGGGCAACACAGGCTTTTGTTAATCAAAACTTAGCTCCAGACATTCCTGCGTGGGAACAAATGGCTTTGGGCGGAACAATAGGAGCTGCTGCTAATCCTTTATTACGTGGCGCTGGTTCATTTTTTGAGAATACTGTTAATCCTGCAATATCTGCAAGTTCACGGGCAGCGGCAACTCAGGCACAAAAGTTAGGTATTCCTATTTTACCTTGGCAAGTTGCTGAAACTAGAGGGGCTCAAAAAATTGGAGAGCGCCTTGTCAATGAAAATTTAGCAAAAGAACAAGTCTCAAGACTTAACGACGCATTAGGACAGACCTTTGACCACGGCACTTATGATCCTAAATTTGGTAGATTTATTGCAAAAGCTATGAATACAACTGAGATTAGTAAAACCATTGATAAAATTGCTCAAAAACTAGAAAATTTATCAACCACAATTTCTATCGACCCTGCAAGACATCCAGTTGCTACAAATAATTTAATGGCAAATATTGTCACACTAGGTCAAGAAATAGCACAGCATGTTGATCCCGCTGAACAAAATAAATTGAATAGAACTTTATATCTTTTATACAATGAAATGACTAATCCAACTGTATCGGGAAAAACTATACAAAATCTTACACAGAAAAATGGAACAATTGATAAAAACCTTAATCCTTCAACAAACTCTATTTTAAAATATTACAATACTCGGATGAAAAGTATTGTTAATGATTTTCTTGCTGATGCAGATCCGACACTTTCAAAAGAATGGCAAAATGCAAGACAAGAATACAAAAACGCTCTTATAGCCTTTGACGCTGCTAGTAAATCTGGAACAGCAGATAAGATAAATCCAGCTGTATTAAAAGCTGCGGCAAGTCGCGTAAAGGCAAAAGGGCTAATGGGCGATCTTGCCACAATAAGTGAGAAAATTCCCGCAATTGATAAAAATGGAGTTCCTATTTTACCTGCCCTTAGTCCAGAGAAAAGCACCTTCGCTAAAGGAGCTGGTCTTGTTGGTGTAGGAAGTTTGGGAACGGCTCTTCTTGAAAAGTTTGGGCCAGAAAAAATAGTGTCCCTATTTACCGGAAATCTACCTCCTCCAGAAACTTTGATGTTCCTGTCAGGATTAGGTATGGGAGGCACAGCGGTTGCAAAAGTTTATCCTGCACTGCGTGATTACTTCTTAAAACAAGGAATGGTAAGCAGATTAGTTACACAAGGATCGGGGAAAAGTTTTCAAACTGGGACTCGAAAAGGGCTTACAAGTTTTGGTCTTACTTATGGCCGAGAAGATAAACGCAGACAGAATTTGCTAGAAAATTATGAGGAACCACCACTATGAAAAAGGTAACAGCGGGGCTTCTTGCCCTCTTACTGTCAAGCACAAGTTTGAATGCAGCCACGCTTTTGCCTAACGGCCAACAACAATTCGTTGATGGAAACGGTAAGCCTTATGCTGGAGGCACGGTTACATTTTACTCAAACTATCCTGCCTGCACGGTTTTGAAAAATACTTGGTCGAACTCAGGCCAGACAATTCTCAACACAAATCCTATTGTGCTTGATAGTGCTGGTCGTGCGACAATCTTTGGGTCAGGTTCTTATTGCCAAGTTCTCAAAGACCTTAACGGCAACACGATCTGGACAAAAGAAACAGGCGATGCTGCAAGCACCTCGACGTTAGGCTGGGGCTCGGTAAGTGGCGGCACAGCAAACGCCCAGACCGTAACGGTTTCGGGCTTTTCCAGCACCGACGGCCAAACCTTTTACTTTGTCGCAGGGGCAACGAACTCCGGGGCGTTGACGCTTTCTGTCAATGGCGGCTCACCAATTTCTGTCGTGAAGCCAACGGCTGGCGGCACAGCGATCTTGACAGGAAGTGAAGTTGTTTCTGGAAACGTCATCGGTGTGACGTATTATTCCACAACAGGTCAATTTCAGCTTGTCACTAACAATATAGCTGTTTCAACACCTCCGGGTCAGGTTGCCTCTTATGCAATGGGAAGTTGCCCTGCCGGATGGCTTGCCGCAGACGGTTCTGCCATTTCACGTTCTACTTATGCAGTTTTGTTTTCGAACATCGGAACGGCGTGGGGAAACGGTGACGGCGCGACAACTTATAATCTCCCCGATCTTCGCGGTATGTTTGTTCGCGGCACTGGCACAAATGCGACATATCCCACAGCCATCGGCGGAACAATCGGCACGACTGGGTATCAAGCTGACACGTATTTAAACCATAACCATCCTGCAACATCGACCGACTCCGGCCATACGCACGGTTATACCGCTACATCATCAGCATCTGGTGCAGCAGCGGGCGGTTTAGGTGGACAAACGCCTTCACAATATTCCGCAACAACCGGCTCAGGCACTGCCAATATCACCACAACAGTTGCGAACTCAACAACGGGCGGCACAGAAACAAGACCGCAGAACTATTCAGTTTTGTATTGCATTAAATATTAGGCCCATTCGAGACTCAGTATAGAGTGGGTCTAAGCAAGGCCGTGCATATTGCGGGCGCGAGGGATGTATGTCTCCGTGCCTGCTACACGCTCGAAGATGCCGGACTTTTCCATTAAGGACAAAATGCGTTCGGCCTTTTCGGCTGGTGTGCGTTGGGCAAGAAAGCGCAGGATCTGGGCAGATGCGAGAGGCGTCCTGTGCTTTAGGTAAATCTCGAAAGAATACTGGAACACTTCTTCGATGACTTGATCGTCTGAGCGCATAATCATGTCGCGGAAAATGCAAGGCATCAAAGCCTCGATTTCTAACAACCAACCTCTTGCCCTCTCAACATCCTGCAACCTAATGGCAAGCGTCTCACCTCTTGACATTGCGGCGACCATTGCGAGCTTGACCATGAAGATCGTCCCGCGACGTGGAAGATAGTTTGCGAGTTTTGGATGGTCAGGAACCGGGGCCCATTTGTCTTTACGCCAGCGTTCCATCTCCGCAATCGCGGATTGATCCCATTTCATTTCACCATAATAATCTGCGACTTCATCGAGCTTTTTCACAAGTCCCGACATGATCTTGTCTTGGTTTTTGTATTCGCCAAAGAGCGGAACATCGGGGGCAGTGGACGAATACACCATCAGCATTCGTGAGGTCCAACCCATCGTCCATGCAGCGTCGGGGAGCAAGGTGGCAAGAAATCCCGGCTGTGATCCCACAAGAAGAGTTGTCATGGGCTTTGGAATGTCGATAGGGTCTTTGAGCGAATGTCTGCGTTCTTCTCGGTAGGAGTCTTTGTGGTCGAATAGTTCGTTAATGATTGAAAGAAAGTTTAAATCGTGAGTGTTTAGAAAGACTCCGAGTTCTGCAGCGAACACAAAGATGTGATGGTATTGTAGAAGTTTGTTGTCAGGGAGAAGCACAGTCCTATGCGCCTTGACAAGTGCATCAATGAAGCTCGCAGCGGTCACGCTGTTTGGTGCGATGTTGTATTTCTTTGTGGACTTCAGCAACTGCTCTGCAGGATTGATTGCCTGTGATTTGCCCACACCCGGAGGGGCGACAAGCATCACGTAGAGATTTGCGAACTGTGGACCTGCTTTGGTCATCGTCCAGACGCGCTTTTCGAGCGCACCTGATAGCGTTGTGATTGCGGCCCACTTACGGAAAATC
>Ga0164297_10002477_pt1 | contig 18211 bp, 17 predicted proteins | sample GEODES058metaG_FD_113539 | JGI IMG/M metagenome (GOLD analysis project Ga0164297, IMG submission 113539) | Dystrophic lake water microbial communities from Trout Bog Lake, Wisconsin, USA - GEODES058 metaG | ecosystem: Environmental > Aquatic > Freshwater > Lake | place: USA: Trout Bog Lake...
GCCTCCCGCAGGATGCGGATGATCTGCTCGGTCGTGTGATGTGTCTTCTTCATGATGGTTTTCCTTTCGTTACCCGAAAACCATCCCACCCACAATGGCCTAGTTCAGAGGGGCCCAATCAGCCGGCCTCGTATTCGATATCTACTTCTAGATCGTCCGTAAGCAAGACGCCTTCCGCCTTCGTAAAGATTTTCGCTAGCTTGCCGGCAGTCAGGCGATGATCAATGTCATCCGCATGCCATGTTTGCAAGCGGCAGAGCGACTCGGTTCGCAGCGTGCCGCCACAATCAATGAATCGCTTATCAATGCGCGCCACTTCAGTGACATGGCTGTGCGCAGGTGCAAAATCACCATTGGGCAATTGGAAGCGCACTTGTGCTAACGGGTGTTGCGCGAGAACTTGTTTTAATTCTTTTAATTTCATCGTCAGCAACATTTTTGTCGGCGGCAGATGACGGCGAGGTCAGTCTTCAAAATCTTTTTTAATTTTTTCCCGTCGGCTTTTGCCTCATCCGTCTTGTTTAGTGACTTATGAACCCAGTCCAAAGCTTCGCGCACGGCGACGGATGCGGGTTTCTCCGGTAACCGGTAATAAACCCAGCGTTCCGACTTGCGCGACAAAATTAAGTGCGCGTGGTGCAAAATGGAAAGATGCTTGGACACGGTAGAAGGCGCGAAGCCGAACAACTCAGTAATCTGGCAGACGCACAGTTCGCCGTTGCGGAGCGCGAGCAGTATTCGCACTCGGTTCGGGTCGGACAACGCCTTGGTGATAGCCATGAAGTCACGCATAATGTTATTTCGTCAAACGACGAAATAATAATACATCGAAAATACAAACAAAGGCAAAGTTATAATTTATTTAAGCCGCCCCGCCCTGATTTTTGAAGCCGGTGTGACGGATGTCCTGCGCCTCGCAAAGATAGACGACATCCTCTGCGATGTTGGTCGCGTGGTCGGCGATGCGTTCGAGACTTTTGGCGGCGACCATCCAGTGCAGGCAGCGGCTGATGGCGTCTGGGTTTTCCACCATGTGCTGGACGAGCGCAGCGTGGATTTCCTTGTTGAGCGCGTCTACTTCTTTGTCCTGCGGAATAACAGTGCGGGCGGCGGCGGCGTCGTGCTGACCGAACGCATCAAGTGCAGCCTTAAGCATTTCCAAGGCGCGACCTGCCATGCGCGGAAGGTCCAGTTGGATTTTCACCGGCGGCTCCTGCGACAGATCGCGGGCGCGCTTGGCAATCTTGGTGGCTTCGTCGCCAATGCGTTCGAGGTCCTGTGAAATTTTCATAGCGACGGTGACGAGCCGGAGATTCGTAGCGAGCGGCGCTTTGGTAAGCAACTGAATGGCTAATTCATCAATTTCCACTTCGCAATGGTCAATCACGTCGTCTTCTGCTTTCACACGCAAGGCAAGGTCGTGGTTGCGTTGCATGAGCGACTGAACAGCATTGTTGACCGATTTTTCCGTGTGGCTAGCCATGACCAACAGCTTTTGCCGCAGGTTTGCAATGCCGGTTTCAAAATGATTTTCCATAGTCTGAATTCAAATTATTTCAACCGAACCGTCCACTTACATAATCTTCCGTGCGCTTCTGCGCCGGGTTGGTGAAGATTTTTCCGGTCGCGCCGAACTCAATGAGTCCACCGAGATAAAAGAACGCCGTCTGATCGGAAATACGTGCAGCCTGCTGCATGTTGTGCGTCACAATGACGATGGTGAACTCCTTTTTCAAATCTAAAATCAAATCTTCCACGCGCGCAGTAGCGATGGGATCGAGCGCGCTGGCAGGTTCATCCATCAAAATGATGTCTGGTTTGATGGCAATGGCGCGGGCGATGCACAACCGCTGCTGTTGACCGCCGGATAAGCCGAGTGCGCTGGAATGCAGTCGATCTTTGACCTCGTCCCACAACGCAGAGTTGCGAAGACTTTCTTCAATACGCGCGTCCAAATCTGATTTAGCCTTCACACCGTGCAGCCGCAAGCCGTAGGCGACATTTTCATAAATGGATTTCGGAAACGGATTTGATTTCTGAAATACCATACCGACGCGTTTGCGTAATTCAATTACATCAACATCCGCAGCATAAATATCGTGACCGCCAATTTTCATCGAACCCTCAATGCGAACATTATCAATGAGATCGTTCATGCGGTTGAGGCAACGGAGTAAAGTGGATTTGCCGCAACCGCTTGGCCCAATGAAAGCGGTGACAAGTTTCTCCTCCAGCTTGACGGAAATATTTTTCAACGCCTTTGTGGCACCGTAATACAGCGAGACATTTTCAATCTCGATCAGTGACGAAGCCGTCGGCACCGCATTCACGGGAGTTGGGGCAATCAGTGTTTCAGCCATAACGTAAAAATTATTCCAGTAATTTCAACCAAGCGCCCGCAATTTTTTCCGCACCCGCGCACGGATGAGAATGGCGACGATGTTCAACGCGAACGTGAGCATAAGCAACACCAGCACGGTCGCGTAAAGAATCGGGCGGGTCTGCTCAATATTCGGTGATTGCGTGGATAACACAAAAATGTGGTAACCCAAATCCATGAACTGGTCGCTCAAATGCGCCGGCAACGACGCCATGTAATATGCGACGCCCGTGAACAAAATCGGGGCAACTTCGCCTGCCGCGCGACTGACGGCAAGAATTCCGCCGGTCATAATACCGGGCAACGCCTGCGGCAAAACGATTTTCAAAATGGTTTCCAGCTTCGTTGCGCCGAGCGCAAGGCTGGCTTCGCGCAAACCAGGCGGAATAGCTTTTAGCGATTCTTCCGTGGCAACGATTACGACTGGTAGCGTCATCACCGCGAGCGTAAGTGACGCCCAGATGAGCGCTGGTTGGCCCCAGACGGCGTTGGGATGATGCAGCAAATCATCCATATTTTTGCCAATGAAGTTGATGAAAAACCCGAGACCGAACAGGCCAAAGACTATGGATGGCACGCCGGCGAGATTGTTGACGGCGGCGCGAATAATGCGGGTCAGAATAGAAGTGTGCGAAGCGTATTCCGTTAAGTAAATCGCTGTAATTACGCCGACGGGAATGACAAAAATAGTCATCACAATCACGCGGAAAGACGTGCCGACAATCATGGGTAAAACGCCGGTGGTGTTTGCATCGAAGAAATCTTTTTTGGGAATCGTTGAGACGAAATGCCAAGAGATGGCGCTCCAGCCGTTGACGATGATGTTCAGCAAAATCGTTGCGAGGATGCCAAGGATGAACAATGTAGCGAGTCCAGTCAGGCCGCTGAAAAAGAACGACCAGAAATCAAATTTCTCTGCGCGAAAATTGCGGGTCAGCCGCGTCGTATCGCTATTTTTTTCAGGCAGGTATTCCGAGGGCGTGAGCGTATTCATCGCTTACCCTCCAGTTTATTCTTGAAACGGTGAATGACAAAATCGCCAATCATGTTGGACACGAAGGTTGCGGCAAAAAGCAGCGCGCCGAGCATGAAAAGAATTCGGTAGTGTGGTCCTCCGGAAACGGCTTCGGCCATTTCCGCTGCGATGGTGGTCGTGATGCTACGCGCGGAATCAAACACGCTCCACGACATGACGCTGGCCGAACAAACCATCAGCACAATCATTGTTTCGCCAATCGCGCGGCCGAAACCGAGAACGGCTGCGGCAAATACGCCGGGCAGTGCAGCGGGCAAAACGATTTGCCACGCGGTTTGCCAGCGCGACGCGCCGAGCGCTAACGCGGCTTGCGTGTAAGCGCGCGGGACGCTGGTGAGTGCGTCTTCGGCGATGGAAAAAATTACGGGTATGACAGCAAAGCCGAGCGCGAGTCCGGCAACAAACGCATTAAGGCGCGTCTGATAATGAAAAATACTTTGCAGCGTAGTCGCCATGACGAGCAGTGCAAAAAAACCGACGACGACGGAGGGAATTCCCGAAAGCAGTTCAATAGCTGGTTTCAAAAATTCGCGCACGCGCGGGCGCGCGAGCTGTGAAACGTAAATTGCTGCGCCGACGGCGAGTGGCACGGCGAAGAGTAATCCAATCAAGGTGACTTTGAGCGTGCCGACGACGAGCGGAATGATGTTGAATTTTTTAATCTGGCCAACGGGTTGCCAGATGTATTCCGGCTTTTCGTAATCGTTCCAGCGGTGCGGTGCGACAAGATATTTCCATTCGGTCGTGTTGATGTGCGCGTCAGGGTCGTTGCGAAAATCTTCGGGAATGTCGTTCTGCGCCTCGACTTTAATATCCATCATGGTGCGCAAGGTTGACTTGGGCAACTTGGCTAGTTGATCCGGCGTGATTTCAAGATACGCCTCGAGTTCGGCGGCGGTATGCTTGTCCATTTCGTCCGGCGGAATCGGTTTTTGAACGAGCGCGGTATTGGTCTGACCAAAGAAAACCGGCAAGGCTTCGCGGGCAACGAAAAGAAAAATCAGCAGCACCATCAAGATGGCGGAGAGCGAAACGAGAAAAATAAATTTCTCGGCGAGCCATTCGCCTGGGCGTGCTTTATGACCACGATGAATGCCCATCCAGCCGTGGCTGCGGCGCGATTCGTTATTTGGATTGGGCGTCACGCGGTTTAAAATTTATGCGGGCGGCACGGAAATCTCAATGGATTCCGCACCGCCCGCGTGAGTGATCTCGGAGGAACGCGATCAAATCAGTTGCTGCTACGGAGATTTTTCGGCAACGGATAGTAGCCGACATCTTTGACATATTTCTGGCCGTCGTCACTACGAATCCAAGTGAGGTAGGCAGCGATTTCGCCTTTGTCCTTGGCCGGATCCACATAGACAAATAGGTGGCGCCAAATCGGATAGGTTCCGTTCATGACGGTTTCTTCCGTTGGGGCAATCGCCGGAGACGTGTCCGTTTTTTTGATTGCGAGCAATTTGCTGCTGCCGCCGTAAGCCGCACCGCCGTAGCCGATGCCGTTCTTGTCTTTGACGACGGCTTGCACAATCGCCGCCGTGCCAGGCATGGTCTGCGCGCTGGCGGCGAAGTCCTTACCTTTCAAAACGTGTTCTTTGAAGAATTCGTAAGTGCCGGAACTGTTTTCGCGGCTGTAAACGGTGATGGGCGCATCCGGTCCGCCAACTTCCTTCCAGTTTTTAATTTTGCCGGTGAAGATGTCGCCGACTTGTGCAACCGTGAGTTCTTTCAACGTATTTTCCGGATTCACATAAACGGACAGACCGTCGAGCGCGACCTTGTATTCCGTCGGGCGTTTGCCGCCTTCAAAAACCGCGGCGCATTTGAGTTGTTCCGCCGGTTTGATTTTGCGTGAGGCGTCACAAAGGTCGGTGGTTTGGTTTTGGAGTGCGGCGAAACCGATGCCGGAACCGCCGCCAGAGACGGAGATTTTCACGGTCGTGTTGCTGGCCATATAAGTCTCAGCCCACTTCTGCGCGAGAATGAGCAGCGTGTCGGAGCCTTTGACAGTGATGTTGCCGGCCATGGCGGAAATTCCGGTGGCCGTCGCGAGCGCGAGGATGGTAAATATTTTTTTCATACGATGATTATGACGGAGTTAATTGATTTTTGTTCGTTACGTTTTGGTGACGTTTAGAATTTCCACATCAGATCAGCCATCACGTGAACGGCGGTGCTGTTGGGTTCGTTGACGTTGGCGCTGCCCGGCACCTTGAGCGTGGTGTTGATGAGATCGTTCACGTAGCCGGTGAGCGAGAACGTAAGCGAGTCGGTAATGGAATAATCGAACTGCACGCGATGACCCTTGACGTTAGTTCCGCCAAAGGCACCGGCCGAACCTGAGACGGGTGCATTCTGGTAATAGGCGACATTGTCGTCATCCGTCAACTGGTCATACCAAGCATCGGCTTCGAGCCATTCATAACGATAGGCCAAATCCCAAGTGTGGCGCGTGCCGGCTTTGCCGAGCGTCGCTCCAACCCAGTAACCGGTGTTGTTTTGTGTCGTGCCCGGATTGTTGATGAATTCGCCACCGACCTTGATGGGGAATGCGCCCGCGTAAAACGGGAAACTATCCAACATGTAGGTTGCATTCGCATCCGCGATAATGGGATTGTAGCTATTAACCAAGACCCCAGCGGCGTTGCGCGTGTTGCCCTGATTGACGTAAGGCACATTCGCAGTGGTGAGCGACTGCGGGCTGCCAATCATCAGGATTCCACCGCCAATGCTGCTGGCCAGCTTGGGCGTCCACTTGGAGTTCAACAAAACCTGTCCGCCATACATGGCCGGATCCTGCGTAGAACTGGCGATTTCGTCCTGCACAAACGCTGCGCCGGTGAATGCAATCGTGTGCTGGTCGTTGATGGTGTAAGCACCAGTGATAGCCGCACCTTCAGGCGTCAAATCTGGGTCGAACACCATCGGGGTAAAGAGAAACGGATTTTCCATCTTGCCGATGGTGGCTGCAGCCAACCATTCGCCATTGTTGATTGCCGTCCACTTGCCGTAAGCGGTGTCAACATAGATGGTTTTCTTCGACCAGTTATCCTGCATGGTCGTGTTGTTGGAATCGGGATTGCCACCTGTTGAAGTGACTTTGCCTTTGCTGTTGGCCGTCGCCGCCGGATAATCACCCGAGCCGAGGCGGAAACCGACTTCCATGTTATCCAACATATTCGCCACGATGCCGAAGCGCAGGCGATAGCGGAAACGCGCGCGGTTTACAAAAGTGTTATTATCCGTAGCGCTGATCTGGTCGAAGCGTCCGCGAAAATCGCCGCCGATTTTATAGCTCGTCACCCAGTCCGGCATGCCAGTCTTGGCCTGCAACGCCGCGCGGAAATCCTTGTCGGATTCTTCGCGAAGATCCTTCGCTTCGTCCGTAGTCAAAATACCTTTGTCCACCAATTTATCAATCAGCGCGTCGGAAGATTGCGCGTGAGCTTGGGGAGTGAACGCTGCCAGTGCCGTAGCGCCAGCGAAGAGTGCGAGTTTGGTCAACTTTTTGTGTTTGTTAGCTTTCATGTTGTTTGATGTCGGAAAACGCGGATAGATTGTGACAGTTTTGTGACAAACAAAAGTCGGGAATGTTACAATTGTGTGACAATGCCTACGTTCACGGCTTGCACTTGGATTAATTAATTGCAAAATTCACCGAGTCATCGTTTCACGTTTCCAGCAAAATTAAACGAAAATTATGTTTTCACTTCAAAAACTCCTCGGCAAAGAAGATTTGTTTTTTGGCCTGCTCGAAGCCAGTGCGCTTGAAGCCCACAATAGCGTCCAGTCGCTCGTAAAATTGAGCCAATCGCTCGACCAGCCGGTCGAGTTAGAAACGTTCGCCAATGCCCGCCGCAAGGACAAGGAAATCACCAATCAGATTCGCAACGCCGTTTACACCACCTTCGTCACCGCACTCGAACGCGAGGACATTGACGCACTCGCGCTCGCGCTTTACCGCATTCCGAAAACCGTGGAAAAATTTGGCGAGCGCATCCAGCTCGCACCCCAGCACGTGCGTGGCGTAAATTTTTCACAGCAAATCCAGCTTGTCGAACACGCCACCGAGTGCGTGGTGAACCTCGTGAAATGCCTCCGCGCCGGCATCAATCTCGAAGAGGTGAAAAAAAGGAACGATCGTTTGCAACAAGTAGAAGGCGACGCCGACAAGGCCATCATGGAACTTTACCGTGATCTCTTCAGCGGTCGCCACGACGCCGTAAAAGTAATCGTCCTCAAAGATCTTTACGACCTGTTGGAAAAAGTCATTGATCGCTGTCGCGACGTCGGCAACGTCATCTCTCAAATCGTCCTGAAAAATTCCTGACGGCCATGTTCCTAGTTTTTACCGTCATCTTGGTGGCGTTGATTTTCACCTACACCAACGGTTTTCACGACACCGCGAACGCCATCGCCACCGTCGTCGGCACCAAAGTGCTGACGCCGCGTCAGGCCATCATTCTTGCGACCGTTACAAACTTGCTTGGCGCGATGGTCGGTGCGGCGGTCGCCAAAACTATTGCGTCCGGGCTCGTAGATTCCAATTTGATTCCCGCCGGTTTCGCCTCGCAAATGCTTATCTGCGCTTTGATTTCAGCGATCTCCTGGAATCTCATCACTTGGTATTTTGGTTTGCCGTCTAGTTCCAGCCACGCGCTCATTGGCGGATTGATTGGCGCTGCATTCGCAGCCGCGCACGGCGATTGGCACGCAATTATCTGGAGTAAAGCGCCCGAACTCGGCAAACACTGGTGGGCTGGCAGCGGCGTATTTTATAAAGTTGTTATCCCGATGGTCATTTCGCCGGTGCTTGGTTTCATCATCGCTTTTGTCATCATGGCCGTCTTGTATCTCACGCTACAAAAAGTTCGCCCGCTAACAATCTCTCGCACTTTCGGCGGACTTCAATTATTCAGCTCCGCCTACATGGGCTTTGCCCACGGCACCAACGACGCGCAAAAAACCATGGGCATCATCGCCCTCGCGCTCGTCGCCGCAACCAAAGCTGGCACCTTCGCCACCCTGCCCGACTGGTTGAGCTTTTTGAAAACCGCCGAACCGTTGCCCGGAAAAACATTGGATATCGCGCTGTGGATAAAAATTCTTTGCGCGCTCACGATGGCCGCTGGCACTGCCATTGGCGGTTGGCGCATTATCCGCACCCTTGGCAACAAACTGGTGAAACTCCAACCCATCCACGGATTCGCCGCCGAAACCGCCGGTGCTACCGTGCTATTCGGCACCGCGATGTTGGGAATGCCCGTCTCTACTACGCACGTCATCACCTCGTCAATCATGGGTGTTGGTGCAGCTAAACGCTGGAGCGCACTGAAATGGCCCGTTGTCGAAAGCATCCTCTGGGCGTGGGTTTTGACGCTGCCGATCAGCGCAAGCATCGCCTACGGCTTGGTGAAACTGGTGCAACTCTTCTGAAAATTTCTTTGCGGCTTTGCGCCTTTGCGTGAGATTCAGCGCGCCGAAATTTCCAGCATCCGCTCCATCGGCAGCCGTGCGCGCCGGATGATTTCCGCCGGCAACCCCACACGCGGCGCGAGATTTTTCATACAATCGCGCACTTTTTCGAGCGTATTCATTTTCATGAATTTGCATTCGCTACAACGGCAACCATCCGTCGGCAATTTCATCGCGTTAAAAACCGGCGCGCAGAGAAACTCTTTTTCAGGACATTCCTTTTGCATCCGGTGAATGATGCCGCTCTCCGTCACAATCACGAACCGCTTCGCCGGATTGTTTTTACAAAACGTGATCATCTTCTCCGTCGAACAAACTGCGTCCGCCAAGTCGCGCACTTCACGCAAACTTTCGGGATGAACGATGATCTTCGCATCGGGAAATTGCTGCTTTGCCGCCAAAACTTGCTCGCGCTGAAATTCCACGTGCGCGTAACAATTCCCTTTCCACAACGTCATCGGCCGACCCGTCTGTTCCATCACCCATTGCCCAAGATTCTCGTCCGGCACAAAAAGCAAATCACGATCCTTCGGTGCGGCGTTCACGATTTTTTCCGCATTGTCGCTCGTGACGATGACATCGCACAACGCCTTCACCGCCGCGCTGCAATTGATGTAAGCAATCGTCCAGAAATTCGGATTGGTGGCTTGTAACTTCGCGAGTTCCGGTGCGGGACAACTTTCTTCCAGCGAACAGCCGGCGTCTTTGTCCGGCAGCACAACGATTTTGTTCGGGTTCAAAATCTTCGCCGTCTCTGCCATGAGATGCACCCCGCAAAACACGATGACATCCGCGTCCGTCTTCGCCGCCTGTTGCGCGAGGCCGAGCGAATCGCCGACGAAATCCGCCACGTCCTGAATCTCCGGCACCTGATAATTGTGCGCGAGAATGACGGCGTTGAGCTGTTTCTTCAGCGCATAGATTTCCTGCGCGAGCGGCGTAAATTTATTTTGGCTCATCCCCGCGCGCGGGTGCATTTCGGCGACATCAATCATATTGGAAAGTTACTTGGGTGAAGTTAAACCGTCAAACTACCAAGGCCTTTGCCGCAATGTCGCGGCGGAAATGAGCGCCTTCAAATTGGATGCATTCCACGGCGGCGTAGGCGGCGGTCTGGGCAGTGCGGAGATCCTTGCCGAGCGCCGTCACGCCGAGGACGCGGCCGCCGTTAGTCACGATCTGGCCGTCTTTCAACGCCGTGCCCGCGTGGAACACTTTCGTGCCGGGCAATTTGTTCGCGGCGTCGAGGCCGGTGATGATTTTGCCTTTCGAATAATTCCCCGGATAACCGCCGCTGGCCATGATGACGCAGACGCTGGCTTCGTGTTTCCATTTCAATTCGTGCTTCGCCAACGTGCCGCTCGCGCTGGCGTCGAGCAGTTCCACGAGATCGTTTTCGAGGCGCGTGAGATACACCTGCGTTTCGGGATCGCCGAAGCGCGCGTTGAACTCCAAAATCTTCGGGCCGTTCTTCGTTAGCATCACACCGGGATACAGCAGTCCGCGATAATCAATTCCTTCTGCCACGCAGCCGCGCATAAAGGGCTCGAGCACTTTGTTGGCGACCTCGGCAAGCTGCGTATCGTTGAGGAACGGCGTTGGCGAGTAAGTGCCCATGCCGCCGGTGATCAGTCCTTCGTCGTTGTCGAGCGCGCGCTTATGATCCTGCGACGTGGGAAAAATCTTTGCCGTCGCGCCATCACACAACGCGTGCATCGAAACTTCAATGCCTTCAAGAAATTCCTGAATGACAACATTAGCTCCCGCTGCGCCGAACGCTTTGCCCACCATGATTTCGTCCACGGCTTTTTCGGCTTCAGTTTGATTCGCGCAAATCAAAACACCTTTGCCCAACGCAAGACCATCAGCCTTCACCACGCATTTACCGCCGAGCGTCGCGCAGAATTTCTTTGCCGCCACCACATCAGAAAAAGTTCCCGCCGCCGCCGTGGGAATGCCGTATTTCTCCATGAACTTTTGCGAGAAAACTTTTGACGATTCAAACTGCGCGGCTTTTTGGTTCACGCCCCAAATCTTTAACCCGTGTTTCAGAAATAAATCCACGATGCCGAGCGCCAGTGGATTGTCTGGCCCGACGACAACCAAGTCCATTTTCTTTTCCTGCGCGAACGCCAGCAGCTTGGGCAAATCTTCGGCGGAAATATTCACACATTCAACCGGCGCAGAATTTTTTGCGAGCCGCTCGTGCGCGATGCCTGCATTACCGGGCGCGCACCACATCTGCGTGGCGTGCGCGGATTGTGCGAGTTTCCAGACGAGGGCGTGCTCGCGTCCGCCCGAACCAATGACAAGGATTTTCATGAAAAGTCGCCCGCAGATTACGCGGATAGAAAGAGAAAAACAATCAGCGAGAACGCCTCAAACTGCGCACCGGCTGACAACTTACAGGCCCAGCTTGCCCGTGCCGGCGAATTTTTTGACCAGCGCAGGCACGGCGTCCACGGGGTCGGCCGTGTATTGATAAGGAAGTTCGTTGTGGTTATCCCATTTAAAATCTGTCGGCGGATTAAATTGCAACTTCTCCCGCGTGACGTTGGATTTGAAATTGTTTTCCTGTTCCAGTTTTTCGTCCGCCGTGGCCGCGTCGTGCGACACGCGGGGATTTTCATTTTTGCTGCCGACAATGCAGATGGTTCCAGCGTGTTCGCGAGAAACACTATCCTTCGCATGGGAAAATGACGTGGCGATAAGCGCGTCGCGATAAAAACAATTTTCCACGAGCGTGACACACTTGGTCACGGAGATGGTGGCGTATTTTGCGCCGTCAATGTAGTTGTCCCAGCAATGAATGTTGCCGAGCCGCGCGCGCGGCGCACGGTCATCAATGTTTTCCCACCAGTTGTGATGCAACGAAACATTCAGGCGTCCGCCATCGCGTTCGAAATTGGACGCGTTGGACGAGTGGCCGATGAGCATGGATTTCTTGTGCGGCCCGCGTTCGTCGCCCGCGAAATGACACCACGAAACGGTGATGCAATCCGAGCCGTGAACGATGTCGCACTGACCGTCATAAACTTTTCCAAAGTCGCAATGATCCACCCAGACGTGATGACTGTGCGTCTGCCCGGCGTTGGTGATGCGAACGTAATCCCAACCGAGCTTGTCATATTTGCCGGTGGGGTCGAACTCCCACAAATCGCGGAAACGCAAATTGCGAAGGATAATGTTCGACGCGCCGTGAATTTCAATCGTGCCCCGACTGATGGTCGCGCCGTTGCCAGCGGAATAAATCGTCGTGTTCGGACGCACGCGCACGACGCCAACTTTTTTCAGCACCGTGCCACCTTTTTGATTCGCGAGTTCGCCGAGATTAATGTCATTCGCGACGAGAATGACGCGCGGCGTATAATCGCGGGCTTGCTTATTCTTGATATCCAGCCGCTCAGCAGCGGTCTGAAATTCCTTCGTATTGTGAACGATGATCGGCGCAATCGAGCCGCCGCCTGTCGTGCCGGAAAGTCCGTCAGCCGCAATCGTCGCAAAACCGCTGATGGCAAAGGACGGCGTGGCTGGAACATTGTTATTTGACTGCGCCAACGCGCCGGTGCAAACAAGCACGCCAACAAACGCGATGAGGAGTTTTGATTTCATAAAACAAGTATTGTCGAAACGACGGCGGTTAAAAATTATTCAAGTTGTGCGTCCAAGGTTTTTGTCCCACCAATTTTCAAGGCAAGTTCAACCACCTTGCTGCCGTAGCGGATTTTGATTTTGCCGTCGCCGCTGACATTTTTCACCGTAGCAGAAATAAGTTTTCCATCCTTCCACTCAATACCCATTTCGTAGCCGCCGCGCGCACGCAGTCCAGAAATTTTTCCAGCCAGCCACGCTTGCGGCAACGCGGGTAGCAATTCGATTTCGCCATTCTGCGATTGCACCAACATTTCCGCGATGGCCGCCGTGCCGCCAAAATTGCCGTCAATCTGGAAGGGCGGATGCGCGTCAAAAAGATTCGCATAACAGCCGCCCGTCCATTTATTGCCGACGCAGGGCTTGATGAGATTTTGCAACATTACGAACGCATGATCGCCGTCGTGCAACCGCGCCCACATGCCCATACGAAACGCCGTCGCCCAGCCGGTGCTTTCGTCGCCGCGCGCGTTGAGCGTCTTGCGTGCCGCCTCAGCCAGCGTGGGTGTGGCTGCGAGCGAAATTTCATTGCCCGGATAAAGCCCCCACAAATGCGAGGTGTGCCGATGATGCGGGTCTTGTTCGGGATACTCCTGCAACCATTCCATCACGCGACCGTCACTGCCGATTTGCGTCGGCGGCAGACGATCGCGCTTCGCTTTCAACTCACCCGCGAATGCTTTATCCGTGCCGAGAATCTCCGAACTCTCAATGCACGCGCCAAACAGAAAACGCAACAACTGATTATCCATCGTCGGTCCGAGGCAGATGTGCGCAGGCTTGCCGTCCGGCATGAGAAACGCATTCTCCGGCGAATTGGCCGGCGCCGTCACCAGCCAATTATTCGTCGGATACGCGATGAGCATATCGCAATAAAATTCCGCCGAGCCGCGCAGCACGGGATAAATCTGCTTTAAATAATTCGTGTCCCCGGTGAATTTCCAGTGTTCCCATAAATTTTGGCAGAGCCACGCGCTGTCGCTCGCCGTCGCGCCCCAAGCCGCACTTTCGCCGGGCGAAGTAAAATCCCATGCATTCGCCAAAACGTGCGCCACCCAGCCACGCGCGTTGTAATAATTCTTCGCTGTGCGCTCGCCCGGTTCCTCCAAAGACTCGATGTAACCGAACAGCGGCTCATTTAATTCCGTCAGATTGCAAACTTCCGCCGGCCAGTAAATCATCTGCAAATTGATGTTCAAATGATAGTCCGCGCTCCACGGCGGCGAAACCGTGTCTGCCCAAAGTCCCTGTAAATTCGCAGGCATTCCGCCGGGGCGCGACGACGAAATCAACAGGTAGCGGCCAAAATTAAAATACAAAACCGCGAGCGCCGGGTCGTTTTTCAAATCCATCGCCGCGATGCGTTGCGGCGTGGGCTGATTGGCAATTGCCGATCCGGTTGGCGGCAATTCCAGTTTTACGCGGTTGTAAAAACTCTGGTAATCCGCAATGTGCGCCGCGAGCAGCTCAGGATAATTTTTCTTTGCCGCAGCTTTCAAATCTTTTGCCGCTGCCGCCCCGACATCACGCCTGCTAATCTTTGCAAACCGTTCGTAGTCCGTCGCCGCCGTTACGAGTAGCAAAACTTCGTCTGCGCCGCTGATGGAAATTTTACCGTCCGCCGCCGAAACTTTCCCGCCGGTGTTCAAAACTTTCAGTCGCGCCGCGTATTTCATGCCGTCGCTGGCCACGCCATTCGTCAGCGCGCCGGACATGAGTAATTCATCTTTTCCAACCGTCTCAGTTTTGAATCGTTCTGGTCGGTCGAGCCGCGCATCAAAAGTAATTTGCCCCGACTTATCCGCCGCCAACCGCACAACGACAGCTTGATCCGCCGCGCTCACAAAAATGTCGCGGCTAAACTTCACATCGCCGCGCGAAAATTCCGTGTGGCCAGTTGCCGTGGACAAATCCAATTCGCGACGATAGTCGCTCGCCTCGTTCGTGTCCGCGTAGGAAAATTTCAGCCGCAAATCGCCCAGCACTTGATACGAACCGTAAGGCACGCTGCCGCCGTGACCATTGCCGGAGCCGCGCCCGGCGCAGGTGAAATTGTGGTTCACCAGCGATTCGGCCTCATGATTTTTTCCTTCGAGCAGCAAGCGGCGGATTTCCGGTAACGCAGCGGCGGCATTCGTGCGGTCGGAATTTTGCACCGAGCCGGACCAGAGCGAATCTTCGTTCAGCGCGATGCGCTCGTTTTCCACACCGCCAAAATCCATCACACCCAATCGTCCGTTGCCGAGCGGAAGCGACTCGGTGAAAAGTTTCGCGGGTTGGGCGAGCCAGATGGCCGAGTCCGGCGAAAACGCGAAAGCAGTGAATGAAACTGCGGCTCCAATCGCGACGAGAATTTTTTTCATGCGGATTTATAAACTGTAATCCATTCAATGGACGATTTCCACCGACTGAAGTTTCACCAGATTTTCTTTGCCGCCAAAATCCGGTTTAGCTTTTGGTTCAAGGAAGATTGGCGCGTCATTACGCAGCGGCAGAATTTCCAAACGCAAATCACCGGTGAAAATCTCCGACGCGTAGCGGTTCACGCCCAGATCAAATTCGCGTCCGGCGTAAAGTTGTCGGCGATGAGTTTGCCGTTGAGTGTCAGCCGCGCCACGTCGCCGAGATAATGAATCCGCAAAATCGGATGCAAACTTAAATCTAAATTTATCGGTAGCGAGATTTTCCAAATCGCGGCGTTCGTGAAATCAGCATCCGTCGGCGCAATGGCGATATGTGATTTGCCGCTGCTCAAAGGTATTTCCCGCGCTACTCCAGCGGGTTTGAGCAATTCCGTTTCAACTTTTTCCGCAGGTGGCTTTTGATTTTCCTCGAACCAAGTCTGGCCGCTTGCTCCTCTTTGAAACGCAAGTGAATCTGCTTCGTTCAGCAAAATAATTCGGATTTCTACGCCAGATTTGGTTTTCAGGTTGATTGCTCTAATGCGGCTCGGTTCCACGTCGCTGAAAATGGCGGGCGCGGACGCCAATGTTTGCGGGTCGAAAACAAACTCCGCCTTCACGCCAGGCGTCTCGGCGAAGAAAAAAGTTTCAATCTCGCCATAGTTAACTTTGCAAACCAGCTGCGCGGTGGCGTAAATCAGCTTCACGCCGCCGAGGTCGAGGTTGAATGGCCAGAAGAAAAATTCATCCGCTGGAATCGTCACGGGCTTGGCCGGAAAAATAAATTCGTGGCCGGATAGATTTAATTTGAACTGAACATTTTCTTTCGCGGGCAACGGCTGGAGACGTTGATAATTGTTTACGAAAACAAAACCGGAATTTCCATCCGAACGAACCGACCAGCGCAGCGTGGCAAAATCATTTTTGTTGGTCGGCGATAAATCAGGAATGGTTGCGGGCATTTGCGCGAGCGGCGCACCGAAGTCGTGGAGGAATAAATGCAGCCGGCGCAGCCAATAATATTGCGGATTGATCTGCCCGAATTCGCCGATGGGCGCGTTGAAATCGTATGATTTGACGGGCAAATCGTTGGGGTAGCCGGTCGCCTACGATTCCTGCAATGTGGACAATTTGCCTTCGGGATTTTGGCCGCCGTGGAACATATAATAACCCATCAGCGAACTGCCGCTGCCGAGCTGGCAGAACGCGACGGACTCGACATCGCGCGGGTCATAATTGATGCGGCGATGATAAGACGCGGGCATGCCGCCGCCGATTTCGCAGGTGAGATACGGATATTTTTCCGTGCCGCTGGTGTCGCCAGATTTGCGATTGCCCAAAGTATCGTTGCCCACGCCAGTGTCAGTGCGGGTGTGTTTGAAAATAAAATTTTCCCAACTGCTGCCTTCCATCGGCTGGATGCCGCGCGTCCAAAAGCCGTCGGGATACGCGCCGAAAAGCGGAAGCAATTCGCCGAGCGGCACGGGCGTCTTAATCGCCGGCCAGCCGGTCTTGATGTAAAGCGGCACGTCGAGGCCGGTGGCAATCGCCATTTTTTTCAACGCCATCAAATAATTCGGCGAGCCACCAAATTCATTGTCCACTTGAATGCCAATAACCGGACCGCCATCTTTCCAAAGTTCGCCGTGCATCTGCTCGGCGATTTGCGCGTATAGAATTTTTACAGCGGCGAGAAAATTTGTGTCCGTCGAACGCAGTTTCCAATCTTTGTGCGCGACGACCCAGTCAGGGAAGCCACCGTTGCGGACTTCGCCGTGACACCACGGACCACAGCGGACGATGACTTTGAGGCCGACATCATTACACGTTTGCAGAAATTTTTTTAAATCGCGCGGGCCGTTCCAATCCCATTGACCTTCGATTTCTTCGTGATGAATCCAGAAAACATAGGTCGCCACGATGTCCACGCCGCCAGCTTTCATCTTGAGCAACTCATCGCGCCACTCGGCTTGTGGCACGCGCGAATAATGCATTTCGCCCATTACCGGAAACACCGGCTGGCTGTCGAACAGCAGGCTGCGGCTGTTCACATTGATCTCGTGGCCGGCGGAATTTTTAGTGGTGCCGAGTTTGAAGTAACCGGTCTCGGCAGGTGACGGCGTTTGAATCGTGGCCGAAACGATTTCGGCACGGAGCGAAAAAGAAAACAGCTGACTCACAGCCAGCACAACGAAAAGTCGTTTCAGAATCGTGGAAATCATTTCGCAGATTAGGCAACGTGCGCTATAAAATCAACCGCTGGCCGAGGGAACTTACGGCGAAATGGCTTTGCTTCGTCGCGTAACTAAACCATGCTGGCAACATCCACACAGATGGTCGGCTTCAATCCGCCGGCTGTCAGAAATAAAATTATTAAGAAAAAAATCACCGCCGGTTTCGTCGCGAAAAGTATCGCCGGACGACTGTTTCTCCCCTGCAACTGGAAACCTTTTGCTTGCTGTTTTCGCCGCAGCGAGCACGGACAAAAATCTGCCGATGACGCTTCACTCAAACTTTACGGCCAGATTTTGCCCGGCGGTTTTTTGAATTACGGTTACAGCGAAGATCCTGCCGTGACCCCGGGAAATACGACGATTGATTCCATTCAGAACGCGCAAATCTGCTACGGCGAACGCCTCGCGGACTTGGTGAAAGATAAGGAAAATCGCGTGCTCGACGCAGGTTGCGGACTCGGCGGACTCGTCGGACTGCTGCTGAAACGCGGATTATTGCCGACCGCGCTCACGCCGAATCGCACGCAGATTCGCCGCGTGCGCGAAGTTTTCCCCGCCGTGCCGATGATCGAAGGGCGCTTGGAAAAAATTCCGCTGCCGGAATTTCGCCACGCGTTCGGCACGGTCATAACGTCCGAATCATTTCAATACATGAACCTGCCGATCGCGCTCGACGTCATCAAACAGGTTTTGAAGCCGGGCGGCCGTTGGATTTTGTGCGATTATTTTCGCACGTCCGCTGACGCGCGGAAGTCCGGCCATTTGTGGACGGATTTCACCGCCGCGATTGAGGCGCGCGGCTGGCGTATCGTGTCGCAGCAGGACATCACTGCGAACGTTCTGCCGAGCATCGCCTTTGCGCACATGTTCGGCCAACGCTTCGGGCTTCCAGCCGCGCAATTCGCCGCCGACCGTTTAGAGCGCAAGCGCCCTGCCCTGAGTTTTCTCCTGCAGGATGTGATCGGCAAACTGCGCGCCAATTTTCAAAGTCAACTCGACGTCGTGGATCCCGTCATCTTCGCGCGGGAAA
>Ga0164297_10002479_pt1 | contig 18206 bp, 10 predicted proteins | sample GEODES058metaG_FD_113539 | JGI IMG/M metagenome (GOLD analysis project Ga0164297, IMG submission 113539) | Dystrophic lake water microbial communities from Trout Bog Lake, Wisconsin, USA - GEODES058 metaG | ecosystem: Environmental > Aquatic > Freshwater > Lake | place: USA: Trout Bog Lake...
CGATCCCAAGTCTTTCGATAACCGCTGTAAGAATACCTAAATGGCCTAAAAATTCAGTTTTCACTTGCGCTGCATTAAACTCCATGGTAGCTCTCCCTTATCACTCTGATGCGAGATGCTCCAGAGTATCTGTATCATAGACTTTTGTCTACCCTCTCAAGCTCCAAATTTTAACTTGGTAGGGGGAGTGTTCTTTCCTGTACTGCTTTTTTGCTAATTCGAAATATTTTTATATTTTGGTGCGGAATGCGGGGATCAAAACCATAAGCAATCTTTTCATGCAGCGGCAGTCACCTCTGCCGCAGTAGTGTATCCTTCCTCAACTGTTGTTTTTTCCACCAAATCAAAAAAAACTTCTTTAGTATCTCTCCGGTTTAATTGTTTCATTCAAAATGTTTCTGTATCGCTTAGAGCTATAACTTTATTATTGAATGGATCAAGGACCGAGTTAGGTTATGCGGTTGAGGATTCCTTCACGCATCAAACACTAATTAGCGCAAGATATCGAACTGGACTTGGAATCATAAATACAAACAAGCGGGATCAAGAAAATTATATAGGAATAGTCGACTTTACTATGAAGTAAGGGCCCGTTAGGCTTTTACCCGTCCTTTTTGGCATATGAGAGACTAGTGCGAAGCGAACATTCCTGTTACGCAGCGCAAACCAAAGAAGATGAAAGTTAAACCAAGTACCCCTCTCAAAGATTAACCAAATATTCGTACAGAGCAGTAATGGATTAGGTTAAAATTTAAGTATTCTTTCAAAACTTTTAACAGCCTAGGTATGCGCAACAACTAGAATGCAGTTCCAGCCCTGAAAGGAGGGAATGGATAGACCAAAATCAAGGGTGCGCATACCGGGCGCACGGTTCAATCTCTGTCGGATTCATCATAAACTCCTCCTAAATACTCTGTTTCTGAAAAAAGTGGGCAGAGTCCCTCCATCACATTGCTGATACAGGATTTTCAAAACCACGACCCAAGAACAAAAACCCATGGTCTCAGAGGCAACATGATGATTGATCCAAGCACCTCCAAACAATATCCATTCTTCGTCCGGAACCTTGATGCAAGTCAACAGGTAGCATCACAACTTGTGGTCAGATCCACTTGAAAAGTACTAACTTAGCAAATATTTTTGATCCCTCAGATACCATCTACACACGAAGCCTGCATCAACTGTGCTTCCGGATGAGTTATTGAAGAGGAGCAATTATTTTGAAAACAACTTCATAATAATAATTCTTGATCATATTTAATAAAAATTCTGTCCTCTTTATGCTTATCTCTGACTAAATACGCGGGTCCATCATCGAATGAAATGTCAAAAATCTTGCTTAATTTAGAACTTTTTACAATAGTATAAAAAGACCTCTCTCCATCACACTTTTCAAGACTCATAATCGACACCACCATCCTTAAGCGCACCCGAGATAATTCGCCCACATAATCCCCTATAACTAACACAGAAACATCCTTGAACGAATCATGGTTGAAATGCACCAATGCTGAATCTATCGCTTCCCAGACACTTTGAGTGACAGGAGCATACGATAATTCTTTAATAAAAATGGCATTATCATCTGAACTGTTAATAACCTTAAGCCATTTACTACCAAAAGCACTCACCTTGTCAGAATCCGTAGGGTCACGAAAATCAATCAATTTCCAATCAAATAGAGCAGAAAATGGTCGAACTGCACTCAATTGCGCTAACTTTGTGTTCAAATGATCTATCTGATTCTGCTTATCTGCACACCCTGAAGCTAAAAAACTTAAGCAACAAAAACTCCATAAAAAAATGCGATGATAAAACATAGTAATCCTTTGAGAATATTCCGAAGTACCATTGAATATTCAAAGAATCCTAACAGAAGCCGTCTTTTTTTTCAACCAGTATCCGAGCACCCTATCTCACCAACATCAAGTACTCTCCAAAACGATGCACGTGAAAAAACTCAAAAAAGTGATTCAAATAAACTAAAGCCAAGACTGTCTGTTTCCTATTTGATCAATTTAGCCACTCAAGCCTGATTCCTGAACTTCAGCACCCCTCAGCGCTTACGTTGGTCTTTTCTGCCGTCCTCAAGCACCTTGTGCAACCGAATACGAAAGACAAGGTAGCCCCAGGCACCTCAGTAACGCCACCCCGAGTGCCTTCGTTCCCGTAGCCCAAGTTCGGAGGAATCACGAGTTCAATTTCGTCCCCTTCTCCAATTAGCTGCAGACCCTCCGTCCAGCCCAAAATAACTCCACATAGGAAGATTGACTTTCCCTCCTGAAAGCGAGCTATCATCCAGCACATTGCCATTGACTAAAGTCCAACGGTAACTCACTTGCACCCACTCTTTCAAATGGGTTTTTTCTGAGAACCGGAAGCAACGATCCGGTAGGCAAGCCTTGAGAGGGAAGGAAGTCCTCCCGATTTGAGAAACTTCTTGAGGTACTGAAGTCGTTCCTCTTCGGCCGCTTGCTTCTTCTCTAAAAAGGCCGAGAGCTGCTGACGGTAGCTTTCAAAATCCACCCGTTCCCGTCAACTGCCTGCCCAATCTTGAAATCCCCGACCGGCTCCTGCTTCAGAATTCGTCAATCGACTTGATTCTGCTCGTCGCACATAAAGCTGATCCCAAGGTATAAAAAACTTTTGCGTTTTCAGAAGCAAGTTGAAACCGCAGTAGGAAGAGTCTACCCAAGAAATCCCCAGAAAAAGAGACGATTTTTTCTCAGATTTTCTTTCATCGAACCTGGCTTTATTTTGACTCGCAGATCATCCAGCCTGCCGAAGAACATCGCTGCCTTGAAGTTCCTGCTCACGATGAAAAACATCGTGTAAAACCGATCCCTCAAAATTTTCCCGCGTGGAATCTCTGAATCGTAAGACTTCAGAAGTGAAGAAATTCATCAAAGCCCTCTCATCAGAACCTCTCAGCCATGCTTCCAAAAAAGGCCTCTCCTGATCGGTAAAATGCGTTCTACCAGTCAGAAACTTAGCCTGCACCAGAAGTTTCAAGAAATCAGATTGCTGCTTCAGCTCAGAGAAAGCCTCAGTTAAGGTCACCTCTTGCCGCTCGTAAGAACTTTGATTGAAATACGAGTCCCCCCTGGCCTCCGGCCTATCAACAAACTTCATAGGAACGTCACCTGAACAAGACTCCGCATCCAAGTCCTCTTCTGAAACTTCTTGATTCAATAACTCCTGACTCTGCTGAACCAAGACCTCATGCCTGCTATTCCAATTTTGGAGAAAGTTTCCACTCTGACGGATGAAACCATTGCCAAATTGGTAAATAAGAAATGATCTCTGTTGACCTTCACTATAACCTCTTCCTCCAAAATCCTCTACCAACCAATTACCCACGACATCAAGCGCTTCATCTCGCGTCATCAGCGCCAAAGCGTCTACAGCACCATACTTATTTAAGCTGATTAAGATAAAATCTGACTTTCCCTGATAAATACCAAACGCAGTAAACGCTTGTGAAGAACCATCCGTAGTAAGTTTCTCAGAATCAGACAGAAAAACTGGGAAGAGATTAAGCGATCCATGAATTCTTGGATCAAATAAATCACGAACATACTCAAAACTTCCTATCTTCAAAAGATCACCTAAAGAAATGATCGGATTGAGAAAAAACTGAATCAACAAATCAGACTTACTTTGAATCGCCCGAGGATCTTTTCCCCCAATGACCGTTTCCATGGTCGTAGGATGGTTGAAACAGTGCCCATCAAAGAGAGCATCCCGGTTCCAATTCACCGCAAGTTTATCATAAGAAGCATCGAAAGAATGACTCTCAAAGTCTTGCACAACTTCAAGTTCCATTTCCTGTTCTTGTTCTTGCTGCGTTTCAATTTCCATTTCTTCATCGGATTCCACATGTACCACTAATGCCGTAAGAATTTTACTTCGCAGATCGTCCTTCCGGCTAGAAACATCTTGACGAAATGTCTCACGCAATTGACTAAGATTCTCAAACGCACCTTGAACAGGACTCAAGATCCTGTCAATCTCACTTTCAAGAAATGGCAGAGTCTCAACCTCAGCCATCGGAATACCATAGCGCTCGTAAGGGTGCTCCCCTCGAGGGTTACTGAAAAAGCCCTTCACTTGCTTAAATGCTCTCAAAAAGTCATAAGACTTTGTCTTCAATACCTGAGGATCAAGCAAAGTATTGTAAATCTGGTCCACAATTAAGGCACGCTGAGATGCCTTGACCGAGCGGTAATTCACTTCTGCAGACCTGATGGCTTCGTTCGTCGCAAGATAAAGAAGAATTTTTCTAAAATCAACCGTGCCAGATTCCTCTTCCATCTTCTGACTGTTACCGTGAACTTCAACAAGCAATTTAGACATAATCTGTAAGTCATCTCGAGTAATCATGAGAGTGACAGACTGATCCCGATCAAGCTCTCTGAGTCTCCAGGCTGACTGAAGTAAATCTCTCAAAATGGAGAACTTGCTGATTGTCAGTACCGCAGCTGTCTGAGGGTGCACTTTTAAGTCAGAACCTGTTGTATGTTGCATGTCCCAGTAAGCACCGGTTTTCATGCGATCTGTCTCATGCTTAACATAAGGTCGTACCGCCTGAGCTTCCATGAGCTGAATCTGATGCTTAGCATCGTAGAAAATCAACTGATCTATCTCAGAATCCTTCCCAAGAAAATGAGACCGCATAGCCTCAGCAACCTCTTGATTGTCTCTCCCCCTCAAGAATCCTCCTTGATCAATGATCGACTGAGGCTGTGTTCCCGTCAGCATCCTATCGAGAATACTCTGAATTTGCTCTCCAGCCCGAGGTGCATCCACTACCTTCACTTTGCGGGTCTTCTCTGATTTCCACAAAGCGGTCAAGGTACGCCCCAGAGAATCTGATGCCTGCAAAGTCTCATAGAACTTCGGAAATGAGTCAGCATTCCATAAAGTTCCAGTCATTCCTTGGATTTTTTTAAATAAGACCGGATAAATATACGAATTGGTAAAAAGCTGATCAGGAAAGATTTCAATCTTGGGTGCTGCATGCTGCTTCACCAACTCTAGCATAAGATCAGGTCGCGTCTGAACATGCTTCGCCCCTGATTGAATGAAAGTCCGATCCATATTCAAGATCTGTCCATCTGAAAGAGTCTTAGAAAAATAGGAGCTGATTTTATCTCTCACTTTCCGACTGTTATTATCGATAAACTGCTTCTTAAGTCGAGTCATTTCAAGTTCAAACATCCCCAAGACATCACGACTTTCGAGATGAGCTTGAATAGTATAATTCAACGACTCTAAATCGGTTCCAAACCGAGAATTCACCACAGGGGCACCCGAATGGTACGGAATTCCAACAAAAGGATGACATGCACCTTCACTTTCCTTGGGGCAAAGACCATAATGAACCAGATAAGCCCTTTCCAAGGTTAGAGGAAGGATTTGATGAATCTGAGTAAAAGCAACACTGATGACGTCTTTAAACTCATCATACTTCAACCCATCAAGGTACGTTTTTCTTTCTTCTAAAACAACATTGATATTGATCTCATCCTGCTCTACACCATCCAGGCCCTTTTGACTCGTTTTTAAAGAGTTCCATTTCAAATACTGCTTGAGACGATCAGAACCAATTGCCTGAAACTCCTGAATCAATTCCGGCTCATCAAAGAAATACTTCGCATTTTGAGGATCGCAAAATCCCTCAATGAGAAGATCCTTCACTTTCTGATGATAAATATCACGACTATAAGGCACAGCACGAACTTGCTCTTCTTGGATAAAAGGAATATTCACAGCCTGATGAATCTCTTGATTCTCAGCAAGAATCCGATAAAGTCCCGCTGTCGCATTGACAATCGACTTCTCCAGTCGATGGTGATGTCCGATCGAAAATCGATGAGAAGCCATGATATCTAAAATCGAATCCACCTCATCAATTAAAACATGAGAATATTTTTTTAGAATGTGGAAGATTTTTTGAAGGGCTTCGATTTGCTGACCTCGGATAGTTTTTTGCGTATGATCAAGCTTTTCGTAGTTATAAATTAATTCAATAAAAATCAGAAACAGACTTTGGATGCTACTATTAGAAGTTACAATCACTCTTGCGGTATCTAGATCCTTCCTGATTCTGGAATACAAATACTGAATTTTCTGAAGATCATACTTGTGCCTTCTATGAACGGTGATGAGATCTATTCCCTGACCATAGATAAGATCCAGTTGATCGCTGAGCTGTTTGGACATAGAAGCAACCAGGGCCTCAGGAAGAACGACCATGCTGAGCTTTTCTCCAGGACTAGCATTTGCATGACTTACCAATGGCAATAAGACAGAAGTCTTACCTGCGCCCATAATCATTTCAAGCAAGGTAGTCTTTTCACTGGTCAATTGTTGGAGGTTATCCATTTGATCTTTTCGAATGAGAATATGTGACCAATACTCAAAAACTAGGTAATCAGGATGCTCAGCGATATCATAAGTTCGTGAAGAAGTAGCATTTTGATAAAACTGCTGCATCTCTTCGTTCCCGACATCCTTGACATTGAGAAGGCGATCAAGCGCTTGAATTACCTCTTCCACTCGAAACACATAAGTAGAAGCGATCAAATAAGAAGTTGTATCTTGAAGCAACTTCTTTCCTTGATCTTCAGTTAATCCAGGATTCATCTGAAAAATTTTCTCCACAGAACCATTCGCATAAATCTGAAGAACTTCTTTTAAACTGGGACGAGCTTCAACAGCAGACTCTCGAAAAAGAAGCTCTCTCACAGACTCCCAAGCGCCCTCTGGAAGCAATTGGATCGTCTTCATGATCTCTTCTTCAAGAGCCACTCTTCGATCCTGAAATTTTTTCTTAAGAGTCAGCAATAACGGACGATACGCTTGGAGCCCTGAAATAGCGGTCGCTTTCGTTCCTACCCACTCATAGACTTTTTTGTGGTTTAAATCCGATTTTGCACTCGACTCAATCAGTAGTCGCTGATCTTCGAGCTTTTTACGAATAAAAGAATCTTGCATGCTTTCTAAATCTAAAATACCAGATAGTTCTTTCGCAGTACTTTGGATTTGCTCCTTTTGATCCAAGTTCAGATCGTTTTCTTTAAGAAACCTCATCAAGTTACCAACAGAAATGACAGGTCGCTTTCCAGGATCATCACTATCAGCAGTATGGTTATCCTGCTCGTATGCTTTTTTAAAACCAGAAGGAATTGCTTCCGTTCTGGGATCCCAGTGACGCGCACGATGAGCCTGAGTATTCCCGGTCCAAAAAGATGGAGCAATCGCCTGGTTTTTGAGAAAATCCCACTTCTCCGAAGACATAGAAGGAAGAAACTCAAACAAACACTGATCTCTCTGCTTCCTTTCTGGTTCGTATTTTTTCTGTTCATCAGGCGAATCATTCCAAAAATTATTATAACTATTCCAATCATCCATATTCAGAAACCCATCTTTGAGTGTCCAACGCTTCATATTCTGGCGATTTTTATTATCATTGGCATTAGCAAGAATATAGAGAAATTCAACCATAGAATGACACGTCTTATCCAAAGAACTACCATCTTGCGATCGACCCTCTTTCAGATCATTTATTTCATTTTCAGCTTTAACCATGACTGTACCCTGCCTGAGATAAAGACGCAGCAGACTCAGGTATTCTTCTTTTAATTGCTCGTTCGTAAGCTTGTTCAAATGTTCAACAGAAACTCCAAGCATTCTCTCAAGTTGAGACTTAAGAAGTGATTCTACCTCTGATTTCTGCTGAACTGTTTGAAGCTCATCGATTCTAAGAGAAAGACTGTACAAAGCTTTAAAAGATTCAGGAAATCGAAGAATATTATCAGATTTATAAAAATTGACGCTATCTTCCAAGATTGAGCATCGAGCTTCTAGATATTTTTCAATTTTTCTCTTGTATCCATAATAACCAGAATAATCAATAGAATACTTAAAATTAGCCGGCTCAATTCCATGTAATAATTGAACTTCTCCCGAATCCTCTCCCTGGATCTCAGCAAGACGCGCATCATACTGCTGAGGAAAATCAGGAAAATCTTTTCGAACCTTGAGAAATAGTTTCTCTAAATCTTCTGGGAAAAAACGCGAAGAAATCTTATCCCTTACTTTGAGATAGTGACCATAGATAGCATCCAGATTTTTCCAATGCGAAACCATGAACTCAGAACTTTCTAATTCGGGCGTTTTTTCAGGAATAGTACCATAATGATGATAAGCGAAATCGTTCTCCACAATTAAAAGAGCCGCACCTAAGCGTAGCGCAAGCGCTCGAGGATCGTAGTCGTTATTCTTGAACGAGAATATCCATTCCAAAACTTCTCGTGCGCCACTCACATGCGTGCTATGAGGGGAACGCCTAAAATCTCCCTGATTAGAACGACTGCCATAAAGAAGTTCGCGAGCACGATCATAAGACGGATACTCAAGCGAACGCCCCCAAAGATGAATAAGTGCCAAATAACTACGATCCTCTACTTCTGGCAGATGAAACGGATGACCATTTATTGGCCAAACAAATAGCTTCTGAGACTCTCTTGCATACTCGTGGATTGCTTCCGGTTTTTGAGCGATCTCCTCAGAAGTTCGGCTGAAAAGGTCAAGATCGTAATTAACTGACAAGCCGCTGAGATACGATTTGAAATTCATGCGTGGAACAGCAATACGTATTTTGTCTTCTTTCTCAAGAACCACAAAGTGAGGAAATTCTCCCCATTGATCGCTACCAGGAGGAAGTTCTTGCCTAACAGCGAGAGCGTACCCTTGCAGTTCAGAGCTGACTAAGCGTGGAACTTGATTCTCTTCGTTTTTGTACTTTAGATCAAAGCTGATACCGAATCGGGGAAGCTCTACCTTTTGCAGAACATTTTCTTTTTTTCCTAAAGTTAGAGACTCTGTTGAAGTCTCTTTTTGCCAAAACCATATAAAACGAGGATTCTCTATTCTCGCAAGAAACCCATAAGAGCTATCAGGCCGCAATCGAGACAAAGTAGTACCATCAATTTCGGCTTGTCCACTTTCGTAATTCACTTTTTGAACGATCGTTTTTTCACCTAGAATCCTACTGACTGCGTAAAGGCGATGGTCTTTCGGATCAAAAGCAAGAACCTCTGCGTCCGGCATCTTATCCCACTCGCTCCAATCGACACCGCTTTTTTTCTGATAAGCTTCAGGAGAGGAAATACCATCTATATTCATATCCTTCTTGAAAACCCAATTCCGATATCCCGGAATCACACTCCAATCATCCGTATCAGGAGCTCGTTTACCCTCCTTCCAAGAAATAGCACGTTCATTTACCACTTCATCCTTAATCAGTTGATACCAACGATTACCCCATTTTTTTTCAATTTTAGGGCTGGTGTGATCCCCTGTTTTTATACCGCGAGATCCTAAATAGTCATAGAAATTTGCTTGCGGATTTGCATCAATACGAACCAGATGTTCTCCATCGTGCATCTCATACCGATCCTCCCCTAACCAAGTCGCGTAGGACTGCTGAGGATTAAAAGAAGGCAGCATTTCTTGGAAAAAAGCAGTCCCTAAGATCTCCCCAGGTAATTGTCTGAATTCTTCTTTAACTGCTCGAATCTTAGGAAGACTAAGATCTAGCGAAACTTGATCCTGCCGATTTTTCAATGAGGTACCTTTCCATCTTGCTCCTAATTCATATTCCCATTGAAAATCCGCATCAGGCCGAACCATCTTGACAATGGTATTCATAAAATCATTCAGAGCCTCCTTGCCGAAAACCTCAATGGTTTGAAGCAGCTCGCTGAGCTTAAGTTGGTAGATTCCAACCACTGCACTCTCTTCATCCACTTGAAAATTTTCTCGATTCTCAAGAGAATGTAAATTCCGATAGATAACAGCTTGGACGAATAAAGCTAACTCGTTCCAATGAAGTTTTGAGAAATTTTCAAACTGAAAAGTCCGAATCAAGTCTCTGTAAACAAGATTTTTAGTATCTGAAGCTCCGTTAAGACCCTGTAAAATTTCAAAAAAAGCCGACCTTGCATGGCGTTCTCTGGGCAAAGCATCTTGCATTTCAGCCTTGATCGTAAATTCTTCTAAAAGCTGATGCATACGAGCAAAAAAAGATGCCGTCAGGTAATCTTGATTATGCAAGTGTCCTTGCAAATTGTTCCAGGTAAAATCCGAAAGAAGCTGAGGCAACGCTTTCGTTTTATTAAACTCTTCTAATAAGAGACCAGGCTGAAACATCAATGACTTAAATAAGATCTGCCAGCGTTTCTCTCGAAGAAGATACGCATTTTCTTGAAAATACCCTAATGTCACAATTGGTGTTCCTAAATTGAGAAGCTGTCGCTGCATTTCCAAAGTTTCAACGGGTACTTCCTTGTTATTACGAAGCGCAATACGTTGTAAAACCTGAGGCAAGGAAATGATTTCTCGCGAACTCAATCTGCGATAAAATGGAATACTTGACGAAACCTTACGGTAATGAGGATGAAAAAATAGTTTCGCGATCTCAAAAATCTTGCTCCAAGGATCAAGCAAAGAACGCTCTGTGTTAATTTTTAAAGAAGAAAGTAGATTTCCTGTATAGACTTCTTTATCTAACTCTACCAAGTTTTTGGCCTCTTCTGAGGAAATTGAAATAAACTCTTTTCCAAATATTTTATAACTATTCTTATAGTGATCTTGAAGATTTTTCTCCTTTTCTTCTTTCAGAACCTCAAAATCAATGGGCCTCGAAACTCTTTCACCATGCTCGCGCCGAAACCTCTCTCGCATCGGTTTTACAATAGATTCGATTTTTACCAGAATCTCCTTAGAGAAAGATCCTGATAAAACATAATGCGTCACAAAGGAAATATCTCTCGTTTCAAAAAAGATTCCTGGCAATGGCGATGGCGGCAATTTTCTAATAGCGAAAAAATTTATATAACGATACTGTAATGCATCCAGCACGTCTTTTATATCTTGAGAGGGTATATCATTTTGATAAAAAAAATCCCGAGCCCATTGGATATCTATCCAAAAAGATTCCAAACGAGAATCTCCAAATGAACGACTCCAATGCGATTCATTGCCATGAGCAACTTCTTTCAAGATATGGCGCTGAAAAGCTTCTTGTTTTGAGAGGCTATATAATGGATAACGCTCCCACTGAAACATAGGCTGCTTCGTTCTTTCTGAGTCCTTCTGTTTCTGCCAATACTTCGATATCTCCTGAAACGAATCATTCCAGGATGCTTCTATCGTGAAATAGGACATCCAATATTTTTTAAGTCGGATCTCTTCTTGAGATTCACCGTGATCTAAAACAAGCCAATCTAAAACGCAATCGTACAAACTAGGAAATTCAGGAAAATGCTGATCACCCTTTTTTTCTCCATAAATTTGCATCACCTGATCTGCCAGGGTAAGGACGCGAACCTGAGTCAAAATAGAAATAGGAGAGAGCCCATGATCCGAGAGATTCGTTAAGTTCGAAGTTAAAATCGCCCAAAAATGCAATTGGCTGAGATCATTTAAGTGGCCCAAAAATCTCTCAAGATCCTCGATATTAGGTAAAAACGCACTAAGAGCATCTTTTTCAAGAGGAATTCTTCGAACAATTTCTGGAATAACTGACAGAATCCTTCCCTGCTCACGCGATCGTTCTTCGAACGATTCTTCCTCTGGAGGGATCAAATTATACCAGAACTTATTCATATCCTTATCCCATTGTTCCCATGTTGGATGCCATTTTTTTATATCTACGGCTTGACGTTGATCCGAAGAAGGCTGGGGAGGCGTTCGCAAAATAGACTGCAAGGAGAATGAATTTGAGCGTCCAAGAGGAGTAAAAGAGAAATTTTCCAGATCCTCGCACTGAACGTTTTTTGCTTGCTCTCGAATTTTACTGTTATTATTTAAGATTTCTCGATACCGAGCAACACGAAGCCCACTTTCGTGCACCATTCCACGATCAAGGTAGCTTCCTTTCCAGGAGGGATCAACTGAGATATTTCTAGCCAGTTCTTCTGTATAAAAAGTCAAAGACTCTTCTGCTAGTCTCCTAGCACTATCCTCATTACGTGAAAAGCGTGGATACTCGTTAAAGTATACATCGATCATCTTGGATTTGACAAAAAACTCCAGGTGTGACCCCAGGGCTTGGTTTCCCAAATCTGAGGTATCTCGATAAGGAAAAATATAGTACGAAGAATCTCGGGCAACTTGTGGATCTAGAAAATCTTCACTCTGCACATTTTTCGTAGTCTGAATACCACCTAACTCAGCAAGAATATTATCATAGATAAAAGCGACTTTAGAAGAAGTTTTCTGCTCATATAAATCCCTTAAGGACTTTAAAAATGAAAAGCTAACCATCTTTTCTTTTAAAACGTTACGCCTTTCGACAAAGGGAAACACTCTTTGATTCGAACCATCCAAGATAGATGCATGGAATTTCACTCCACGAGTGCTATTGTAAACTCGAAATTGATACCTACTGTCGCTCTCTTTCATCACCTCATAAATCACAACAGCATCCGTCGCCCCCCCTACGAAATAAAACAAGTCATTGATCTTAAGCTTATTTACTTCGACTAAAAATGCTTCTCTAAATGCAGATAAAGAATGTAAAAAAGAGGACGTCAATGTTAAAGCGACATGACCACGATCACTGATTTTCTTAAGCTCACGCTTATCCATGTCTTTCAAAGGAGCTGCACGATCCTCTTCACTAGGATGATAAAAATCTTTTGAGATGCTAGCGCAAGGATAGGCTTGCTCATCAGAAACGATATAATCATTATTATCTATCTGTTCACGCAATTGGTCAATGATCGCAAGTCTACTCCTAAGTAAAAATTCAGTCCTATTCTGCCTAATATCCTCTAATCCGGATTCATGTCCAAAAACATCACCTAGCACCTCAAGTAAATTTCGATCAGAATAATACCGAAGAAGATTGAAAGAATCCGTAGATTTCAGAATACGCATGAAATCTCTGATACGACAAAAAGACAATTTTTCTTGAATCTCCTGATAATTTCTTCCTAAGTTTGTGAGAAGAGGTTCTAAATGCTCGTAAGTTTGTTTCTCAGGTTGAGATAAGATCGTATTAATCTCTTGAAAGTTTGTCTGAATCGCCTCTTGTAATTGATAGACTTCCTTGTTTTGCACCTTCGTCCAACACGATTTTTGCGATGCTCTCAGAGTATTGAGGATTTTCTGAGTTCCCCAAGTATCGTCACCCCACTCATGAAGATAAGATTGGTAACATTGCCTCGCATTTCTCAGATAAGTGCTTGAATTGACCGATTGCTTTCTTGCAACTGTTTCAGGTCTACCCATAGTCCTCGCGGGTAAACTTTCTAAGGGCGGCAACGCAGCCACATTCACTCCAAAAAGAGGAACTACTTCTTGATTCCATTGTTTGCCTCGAAGGTTGTCTTTAAACTCATCAGGAGAAAACGAATGCTCAGGAGAAGGCCCATGATCCGGAAGCACTTGAGAACGTAAAGTAGAAGATACTGTATGATCATACGAGCACCCTGAAAACAAAAGTACGCAATAAAAGCCCAAATACGACCATACTTTTTTTCTATTCATCTATTTCTCTCAACTGCACCCTTTGATTTTTCAGAAAATGCGACTTCAAAACTCAATATTTTTTTGTCTCTTCATTTAAAAAGGAAGCCTATGAAACTTAAAATATTCAAAGAACTACGGATTTAAAAAAACCGTTTTATTTCTTCTATGCTGAAAATCATAAAAATTGATCGATTACCAATAAAAACACAATCCCAAGTTTATGACCAAGCGAATCCTACACTTGAGACTCACCCATCTCATTCCTCAATGAAAAGCTCTCCATAAGATCTTTATTATCTTAAATTATAAAACTTGTTAAATTTACTTTTGCAGTCAAACTGCTTCTTTCCCTGATTTTGATCCATGAATAAAGGTAGTCTACTCTAGTATTAATTTTTTTTCTATGAATTTTTTCATGAAAAAACTTTTTAAGTTTAAATTTTTTAATATTTATAGAAAAAATTTCACGAAAGGAATTTTTTTGAGTGAGCAATCACCAAGCACCTCGGGTGCATTTTTGAAACTGATAAAATAGAACTCTTGAGAATAGCAATTTTCAAAATTTTTCGTCAAAGTGAAGAACGAAGTGGTCAGAAAGCCAAGCTCAATCACCTTTTAGGAAGGGCAACTGAACTTTCCGGTAAAATTACCTAAACCCCCTGTTACCATAGCAGAAGGCCCCACGCGTTATACCCTTTCTACACCAGGAGATCCTGAACTTCAGCACCCCTCAGCGCTTACGTTGGTCTTTTCTGCCGTCCTCAAGCACCTTGTGCAACCGAATACGAAAGACCAAGGTAGCCCCCGCAGGCACCTCAGTAACGCCACCCCGAGTGCCTTCGTTCCCATAGCCCAAGTTCGGAGGAATCACGAGTTCAATTTCGCCCCCTTCTCCAATGAGCTGCAGACCCTCCGTCCAGCCCAAAATAACCCCATTCATAGGAAGATTGACTTTCCCTCCTGAAAGCGAGCTATCGTCCACCACATTGCCATTGACTAAAGTCCCACGGTAACTCACTTGCACCCAATCTTTCAAAGTGGGTTTTTTCTGAGAACCGGGAGCAACAATCCGGTAGGCAAGCCCTGAGAGGGAATGAAGTCCTCCCGATTTGAGAAACTTCTTGAGGTACTGAAGTCCTTCCTCCTCGGCCGCTGCAATGGCTCCCGCTTGCCTCTTCTCTAAAAAGGCCGAGAGCTGCTGACGATGGCTTTCAAAATCCACCCGTTCCCGTCGACTACCTGCCCAATCTTGAAATCCCCGACCGACTATACCTGCTTCAGAATCCGTCAATCGAATCGATTCTGCTCGTCGCGCATAAAGCTGACCCAAGGTATAAAAGACTTTTGCGTTTTCAGAAGCAAGTTGAACCCGCAGGAGGAAGGGTCTACTCAAGAAATCCACCAGCGCATACCCCAAAATTCCACAGAGAAGCCCCCAGAAAAAAAGACGATTTTTTCTTAGATTTTCTTTCATCATTCCAATCCACCTTTATTTTGACTCAATGACATCCTACCCATGTTATCCAACCCGAGTCCTCACCCATGAAGCAGATCATCCAGCCTGCCGGACATCTGACGCCCCAGTTTCAAGTGCCTCCTCATCACAAAAACTTTCTATAAAATAGAATCTGTAAAACTTCTATTCGTATCATCTTTGTATTCTAAGACTTTGTCACGGAAGAATTCAAATAGACTCACCCTATCAGAGTCTCTCAGCCATGAGTTCAAGATAGGCTTTTCCTCAGGAGTAAAATACGTTCTACCACTGAGAAACTTAGCCTGAACCCGAAGTTTCAAGAAATCAGGTTGCTGCTTCAGCTCAGAGAAAGCCTTCAGGAAGATCGCATCTTTCAAGTGAGGGTACTTCCTTTCTTGAACCAAGACCTCATCTGGCTCTTCGCTGATATACTCCTGTGACCCATTCCCGTTGCATTTTTGCCAATTTTGAACAAAGTTTCCACTGGAACGGATGAAAAGCTCATTGCTCAATTGATAGATCAGTAGCGACCTCTCTTTCCCATTGCTATAGCTATTTTGAGCATAATCCTCTGCCAACCACTCACCCAACTCACCCAGTACTTCGTCTTGCGTGAGGAGCACTAAAGCGTCTATATGGCAATCTTTCAAACCAATGAGGATAAAATCCATGCTCCTTGACAAAGACCAAAAGGGACAAATAATTGCTTCTGCTCCTGGATAGACTGAAAAACTGGAAAGAGATTCAATGATCCATGAATCCTTCCATCAAAATCAGCCATAGGCTTCAACTTTCCTACCGCCAAAATATCTTCTAAAGAAATGACTGGATGCAGAGATGCAATTTGCTGAAACGTCTCTTCATACCTGATCTCATCTTTTTTCGTAGATTCTTTCCAATAGCCTTCATCAAAGAGACGCTCCAAATTCCAAGGCACCGCCTGTTTACGATAATTCGAAACCCTAGGACGATGAATCTCAAGCACCTCTTCCTGTTCCAGCTCACTTTCTGTTAGTGTTTGCATTTGCTGTTCTTGTTGTTCATCGGTAGCAATTTCCATTTCTTGCTGAGTTTTTGCTTGTTCAACCCAAGCAGTAAGTACTGTTTTTTGCAATTCTTGCTTTCGCAATGGAAATCTCATGCAAACAATCGTCCAGTAATTGACTTAAATTTACAAATATGCTTTGAACAGACTCCAAGATCTGTTGAACCTCACCTTTCAAAAAATCCACATATCGATAGGAACAATCGGAATACCATAACGCTCATGAGGCTTCTGACCTCGAGGACTACTGAAAAAGCCTTTCACTTTTTCGAATGCATTGAAAAAGTCTACGCGATATTCTTGAAATGCAGTCGTACTCGTTAAAGTATCGTAAACCTGTTCCACAACCCGAGGGCGCTGAGCTCCTCTGATTGAGCGGTCATTCACTTCTGCAGACTTCATTGCCTCGTTCGTTGCCAAATAGAGAAGAATTTTTTTAAAATCAACGATGGGATTATTTTTGTCAATTCTTTCACTTTCGCCATAAAATCTTATGAGTAAATCGGACATAATCTTCACGTCATCTTCAGTCACGATGATAGTGACAGACTGATCGCGATCAAGCTCTCTGAGTCTCCAAGCTGACTGAAGCAAATCTCTCAAAATGGAAGACTTGCTCAGTGTCAATACCGCAACTGTCTGAGGATGCACTTTTAAGTCAGAACCTGTCGTATGCCGCATATCTCAGTAAGCACCGCTCTTCGTTCGATCTGTCTCCTGCTTGACATAGGGTCTCACGATCCCATCACCCATCATCTGAAGCTGATTGTGAGCATCATAAAAAATGATCTGAGATATTTTAGAATCCCTGGGAGCATTTTCCAGCATAAACTCAACCACTTCCTGATTATCACTTCCTTTCAAGAATCCTCCTTCGTCAATGATGGATAGAGGATGAAGTATAGACTGAAACTCAGATCCCTCAAGCATCTTGTTCAGAACATCTCGAAGGGCTTTTCCTGGTTCAGGAGCCTCAACTACCCGCACTTGAGGAGACCCTTTCCACAAGGCACTCAAGGTACGAACAAGAGAATCTGATGGAATCGGTTTTTGATGCTCATCGAACTTCAGAAACGATTCATAGTTCCACAAAGTTCCAGTCATCCCTTGGATTTTTTTGAATAAAATCTTGTAATATAAGAATTGGTAAAAAGCTGATTTGGAAAGATTTCTATCCTAGGCGTTGCATGCCGCTTTGCCAAATCTAGCACCAGATCCGGAAGGTTACTTGCATACCGAGATCCCTCTTCTATAAAACGTTGCTCCTTATTCAATATTTTTAATATTTGTTGATTAGAAAAAACTGTATCTTGAGGTATATCAAAATATTTGCTCATCGGTTTAGCAATGCATTTTTTTGCGTCATCAGCGCTTGCTTGAATATACCACTTTCGAAGTTGATTCATCTCAAGTTCAAACATACCCAAGACATCATGACTTTCGAGATGAGATTGAATGGCATAATTCAACGATTCTAAATCTGTCCCAAATCGAGAACTCACCACTGGAACACCTAAGTGGTACGGAATTCCAATCAAAGGATCACAAGACGCATTTTGCTTAGGGCATAGACCATAATGAACCAGATACGTCCTATCCAAAGTCAGAGAAAGCATTTGATGAATCTGAGTAAAAACGACAATCAAGACGTCCTAATCTCATCATTATCGACAAGAGCAAGGTACTTTTTCTGATCTTCCACAGATTCTGAATTCAAATAATCTTTAAGCATTGTACGATCTAGTTTCTTAAAACGCTGAATCAGCCCAAGATCATCAAAGAAATAGGATGCATGAGCAAGATCGCAAAAATCCTCGATCAACTTAGACTTCACATACTGATGATAAGCCTCGCGACTATAAGTCACAGCACCGGATATCTTATCGGTCAAAAAAGGAATATTTACTTTCTGATGAATTTCTCTATCCTGAGCAAGCATCCGCTAAATTCCGATCGTCGCATTTACGATAGCATTTTCCAATCGAGTACGACGACCGAGCGAAAATCGATGAGAAGCTATGATACTCGAGTTTCAAGTTTTTTATAAATTTAATGAATTTATTTTGTGTGCCCGGCATACGCAACAACTAGTAGACGGAATGCGAGTTCCTGCCCCTGAAAGTAAGGAAGATCAAAATC
>Ga0164297_10002480_pt1 | contig 18203 bp, 17 predicted proteins | sample GEODES058metaG_FD_113539 | JGI IMG/M metagenome (GOLD analysis project Ga0164297, IMG submission 113539) | Dystrophic lake water microbial communities from Trout Bog Lake, Wisconsin, USA - GEODES058 metaG | ecosystem: Environmental > Aquatic > Freshwater > Lake | place: USA: Trout Bog Lake...
CACACCGGGCCGCGATGCCGTGCTTGTCAAGCTGCAGCCATGTGATGTCGCCCGACGCGTCAAGGCGAAGCCAGGTGCGCACGGCACCTGACTTGCCGAGAACTCTCAAGGCTGCAGTTGCGTCCAGCGGAGACGTCGCAGCCAGCTGAACAGCGGTTCCCTTCAGCTCGTCGCTCCATGGCGGAATCTGGCGAGGGGCCAGTAGGTTCGGCGCGCTCCCGCCGGCACCAGCGAGGCCACCCGTGCGCTGGTGTGCGTCGTGGTTTATGGTGCGTGTGAGCGTCAAGTCAGGCACCGGGGCTGCGTCTCTTGCACGTGATATCACTCCTCAAGTGTGTACGCACCTCACGAGGCGCGTCGTCACCGCTCCGCATGGCTGTTTATCTCCTGTTGGACGGCGGCAACCCTCACAGGGGTGCTGCAGAGTGGGGTCGGCGGCACAAGCGCTGCCGGACCGCCTGCGTGAGTTGCCAAAACAGTCGCCAGCTCTGAGATGTGAGTTAGTGAGCCGCGTGTGGCTGGGGCGAAGCTCTTGGCGAGGGAAGGTGAGTGTGGAGGTGCCACAGCAGCCCCTCTTGAGTCGGAGACGGCGGCGCGTGGTGCTATGGATGGATTCTTCCACATTGAAATTCGTGTGAATGTGGCTACAGCTGCACGATGCGATTCTTGCGCATGAGGTAGACGAACACGACAGCCATGGCAATCACCAGGCCGCTGCACGTGACGTTCAGCGCGATGAAGCGGTTCCACACGTGCTGCCAGCCTTGCGATGTGAAATTGGGAAGCATCATGGCGAACATGCCGGTGATGGTTGTGTAGAAGCTGTTGGCGAAGAGCATGAAGGCTGTGAGGAGCATCATCTCGATGAGCGTATTGCGCTTCGAATCCAGGTCGATGTTCACGAACTGCTCCGTCTGGCCGACGTGCTCGTCAAGGGCGCCCAAGCGAGCGCATGTGCGATCCACCTGCGCGAAGTACGTCTCCAAAATGTCCTCCACAGCCTGCACGTCCGCGTCGTCGGCGAGCGTCGCGGCAAGCGCTAATGCGAGCGTGCTCGCCACTTGTGGCGAGGACGGCACCCACTGTGTGGCGCCTTGCTCGCCAGTCTCTGCCAGTGCGGCAAGACCACCAGATGCTAGGCGCTGGCCCAGGGGCGTGTGCATGCCGCGGGGAGTGAAGGGCGCCATGGGCATCACACTCCAAGTGCGACCAGCACCTACGGCTGATGGGCGCTGCATCTGCGCGAGCGCTGTTGGCGGGGCGACAGGACTCATGAAGCCTGCGCCAGGAGTGGAGACGTTGCTCACAATGCGCGTGCCCGCCGCCGTGCCCATGCCGCTCGCAAAATTGTATGACTCGCCGGCGCCAGCATGGCCGCCACCGAGTGTAAATGGCGACGCCAGACCACTGCTGTTCCCCCGGGCAGCCACATGCTTCGCCGCTCGGAGAGCAGCTTTGCGAGTAAGCAAGCACGCGCGCATGTCGCTGTCGTCGTCCAGCAGTGACAGGATTTCTCCCCTGACAGCAGCAGCTCGGCCCTCGTCACGCGCAATCATGGCTTTGAGCTTGCGCACACGCTCCAGTGTGGCTGCGTCAATGGACTCGCCGAGAGCGTCCAGCGCGGTAGGCGTCTCGCGCTCGAGCAGCGATGTCGCCTGCTCCAGAGCGCTGCATGCAGCCTCGAGTGCGCAGTCGAGGACGCACAGCTCGAAGGGCAGCACACCACTGTCCCCAAGGCCGCCGCCACCAGGTGCTTGGGGCGGAGAAACACCGTCACCGCTGGTGCCATCGGGTTGTGTGCCACCAGCGAGCAGGATGGCCGCAGCCTGCCCGCCCTTCCTGGAGCCTGAGAATAATCCAACATCGTCGTTGTGGTGCTGCTCTGCAGCCTCACGCTCAACCGCCTTGTGTCGCTGCATCAGTCGCCTGCGAAGCTCTGCAACAAATGCGGCGCACTCAACGCTGGCGGTGGGTGGCAGCAACACGTCGGTGTGTGTCACCAGCATCTTGACATGCTCCAGGTTGATCACAATCGTGCGTTTCCGGCACAGCAGCGCGGCGCTGAAGCTCGTCGTCAAACCACTGTCCAGAAGACGCAGGTCGCGCAGAGGCACGCCGTAACGTGCAGCCACGGAATGCTTGTCTGCGAGAATGGTGCTGGAGCGGCCCCTGCTGTCTAATCGGAGCCAAGGTTTCGGCTCTTTGCTCGCGGCTTGCAGCCCCGCGCTGCTTGGATGGAACCATCCAGGCAGCAATTGTGGCGACGTCGAGGATGACGCCAGTGTTGCTGGTCCATCTTTCAGCCAGCCAGTATTCGCAGCCACATCGCTGCGACTGACGCCCGGCGCACTGCTGTCTTTGCCAGATGTCGGTGACCCGTCGCGACTGCCCCCGAAGCGAACATGCGGCGTTTGCACCCAGTGTGCAGTGCCGTCACGCCTGCGCCCACTTAGTCTGTAAGAAAGCCACCTTGCTAGACGGAAGCGCGGTACGCCATCAGGAGATGAGCCATCCGCATCTGTATTGAGGACACGAGGGCCGACGGCTGTGTGACCTGGCGTAGCCAGGCTGTCCAAGTTAGCGCCGAAGGATGGTGGCCTCGCTAGTCCTGCCCCACCACCTTCCGGCACAGACGGTAGGCCTCCAGCAGCGTGCTGGGGATTCACGCGCTGGTACCGCAGTCCCGGCGCGGTCACCCCGCTGCCGCTACTGGTGCCACTGGTGCCCCCATCTTGTTGCCGAAGTCTCGCTGCCAGGAAGTCCGCGAACGCACACGACTCGTACAGCTCCGCATTCGGCACTAGCGCCTCGTCAGGCGTGACGATGAGCTTGACGTGCTCCAAGTTCACGAGGATGGCTCGCTCACGGGCAAGCAACGCCGTTGAGAAACTTGTCGTCAAGTCTGCGTCGAGAAGACGCAGGTCACGCAGCGGCACTGCGCAGCGTTGCGACACTGCATGCTTGTCCGCCTGCAGCGCACTGCTCTCTCCCCACGGGTCTATACGACGCCACTTCGATAGGGCCCGGCCGCTGAGCGCTGCTGTCGGTGTCTTATGAAGCACGCCTTGCGGCGGTGGCGGCGACGAAGCGGCTTCCGCAGCCATGTCGCTCATCGCTCCCCCGACGTGTCTATGTTTATACGTGCTGCTCACGTGGCCTAAAACGGCAGAGCGTCGCCCGAGGCACATAGCTCAGCCATGCGGGACCCGCTGACCGCGGCGCAGACGCAAGGAGTGTCTTTTTCTCGCAGAGACAGCGCAGTGTCTGTGGCAGACAGCGAGAGTGAGTTGGAAGAAAAGACGCTGGACGCCACCTCCATCGAGGTGCTGCACAAAGCGCACCCTTCTTGGGCAACACCTGTGAAAGTGCTGGTATGTTCACATACGTGTGTGTGTGTGTGTGTTCAGTGTGTGCTCGCTGCTGTTCTGACTCCCGGGGCGCGTTGCGGTGTCCACTTCTATGCAGCAACATAAGTCCGACGAGCCCCACCACCGCGCCAGCGCTGCTGCGCCAGCGTCCGCGTCTACAATGGCCGCACTTTATCACAGCCACGTCGCGGCGCAGCGTGTCGATGGGAGTGGAGCGCGTTCGGCGCAGCCTGTCGAGTCTGCTATCGATGGCCATGGCCACTCAACGCCTGCACTCTCTGACGACGGCGGCGGTGATGACCACCACTTCCGCTCGGGCGCGGGCTCGCCTGAGGCGCAGCAACAAGACGTCGGTGTTAAACCGTGGTCCAGTCCAGCACACGTCCGCGTCCGGCCAACCAGTCCAGTCGGCAGCGTCGACGGCGACGGCGGAGACGACCGCAACACAGACAGCGGTGACGCCGCCGGAGGCGGCGGTGGTGGTGATGATGACCCGGGGTCAGTTGCGCCTGGTGATAGTGGGTCAGACTTCACGGGTGACCTGTCAAGGCCTCTCCCCTTCGAGTTCCGCGTCCTTGAAGCAGCGCTGGAGACGGTGTGTGGCCGCCTCGAGTCAGACGTGGCGGACGTGGAGGCGGAGACGGCGCCAGCGCTGGAGGCGCTGACTCAAAACGTCACGAAGACCACAACAGAGGCTGTCAAGCGCGCCCGCGCGCATTTGACCCGGGTACTTGCGCGTTGCGCAGATGTGCGGGCGGAGTTGCAGCGCATTCTGGACGATGACAGCGACATGCGTGACATGCACTTGAGTCGAAAGCAGCTAGTCCGGGAGCACTCCATGCGCCTTTGGATCGGCACTCGCGGCGGCACTGCAAGTGGTGATGGAACAGATCGAGGTGATGATAGCGGTGCTGGCGAGCCGGAGTCGTTCCATCAGCACCACTCTCAATCATCGATGGTGCATCACCACGCTGGTCGGATACATCACGCACACCACACTGCCAGCGACGTGCATGGCGATGGTGGGACATGGGAGGGGGCAGCCGGGCCGTACCGGTCGTATCACCAGCAGCATCATCCTGCAGTAGGAGGAGGGGTTCATGTGAGCTCTCACCACCACCACCACCACCATCACGACGTTGCGACCCCCTCACGGGGCGGAGGTGATGCTTGCGACACTGGTCGCCAGGTCGCTCATCTCCAGCACGCGGAGACGTTGCTCACGTTCGATGACGACATCCAGGATTTGGAGGACCTGCTGGAGACGTATTTCGCTCAGGTGGACCATTACCTGAACAGACTCACTGTCCTCCGCCAAGTCATCGCCGACACGGAAGGCTTCGTCGAGATCGACCTGGACGCGAAGCGCAACCGCATCCTCGAGATGACCGTGCTGCTTGGCTTCGGCACGCTCTCGCACGGCTTGGCCAGCACTGCGTACGGCGTCTTCGGCATGAACTTCCTTCTTGGCGAGCCGCCCGCGACGACAAGCACATCCACAGATATGGCAGGCTCGGGTGCGCCACCTGCGCCTGGCGCCCCGCCGGCGCCACTGGCGCCCAGTCCTATTGGCAGCAAGTGGGGGCGAGACAAGCATGGCGCATTCAACACTATCACGTGCGTCATCATGGCGTCCGGCTTCCTGCTGTGGGCTCTCATCACCGCGTACCTGATGCGCAGAGGCATGATCCACATCCTGCCGGTGCCGACATGGCTCAAGCCCAGACGGGAGTGAGAGACACGCTTTCGACTTTGGAGCTTCGCTTACATGCTCATCTTGAGACACCTCCACGCCTCGAACAACACCTTCATGCTTGCCCCAGCTGTCGCTTGTTTTGAGGTGCGGAGATGCGCGAAAACGTCCACGTGCACGTGCAGGGCACGCTCACCACTACTCTCGCTTCGAGCCGGGAGCGGAACGCAGAGCGCAGGCCCTAGAGAGCCAGGAGTGTTCGGCCGAGCTGCAGCCGTTGCAACAGAGCGGCTCGCTTCGTAGCGAGCCGTAGTAGCCTACCCGGGGCGGCACTGCCCGACACATGCCCGAAACGTGCCAGCCTGGCACGATTCGGGTCCTCCTCACCCCCGCCAGAACCCGAAACAGGTGTGCGCACGGCGCCGCGCGGCTGGGACGTCCACTCAGCGCTGTCCTGTGCCAGCCCGCTGGCGCCGCCTTCTATGGGAAGTGCCTGTCCTCTAACCCCCAGCGTCTCTGAACCAGGAAGTGCCCCACCCATGGCGTCCTTCATCACAAAGACCCGCCTCTGCCACGCCCTCAACGTCCTCGGCTTCGTCGGCTTCAGCCTGCAGCTGAGCGGCATGTGCATCTTCCAGGTACGCAACCGCCAGGCGGGGCGACCAGCTGGGAGCAACTGCCAGCCTGTATCGCTGTGCTGTCTGCGCCGCGCAGCGCAATCGCCACGCATACGCCGCGCCGGAGTTGAGCCCCTTGTGGGTGACTGTGCGCAGCAACAGACTCCGGCCACGAGCGCGACGTCAGCGGGGCGCCGGACCTGCTTTCGTGCCCACTTTTTCAGCCAGGTCACCCGCCCGTTTCCTCTTTCAAACCCCTTCTCGCGCTCTCACACGCTCGACGCCCCCGCAGAACGCGATGCACGGCCCAGCCTTCCGGAACGCGGTGCGTCCACGCTGTGCTGTGGGCGGCGTGTTGCGGCATCGCGCCCCCTTCCGCCCCACTCTGTGTGACCCCCCACGCCCGCGCCACTCCAGTTCGCGGGTCAGGCGTTCAGCGCCGGCAACCAAGGCACTGTCTACCAGTCCGTGGACTACTCTCCCATCGGCACCTCGCTGTCATACGGATGGTGGATCACCTGGTTCCAGTTCGTGAGCGTCATTTACACGTTCTACGCCCTCCACATCGACACCAAGAAGCTGAACGGCGCCGGCAACTTGCTGGGCGTGCTTGCGGCCAACACGTTCCAGTTCACGCAGCAAGTGCTCGTCGGCCAGGGCTCCACCAACGCGAGCCTGTGGAGTTTCATTCACAAGCTGGATGGCACATCGACTGTGCCCTCCACCACGCTGACCAAGTACCAGCGTGGCAGCGTCGTCCTCTTTGCCGGCCTGATCATCAACAACATCAGCAACAGTGCGTCCACACACCCCCTTGGCATGTTGCTTCGCTTTCGCATCCCGCACACTGACCCAAGCATCTTCCTGCGCAGTCGTCTGCTCCATGTTCGTCGTCGAGCCCGTTGTTGCTGCCCACGGTGTCGAGGCCCCGGCCGCTGTGACGGAGGCTGCCACCGAGAAGGAGGCTGAGGCCGCGGCCGTCTAAGGCAACGATGCCAAGTTGGTTGGACCGCCGTCGCTAGACTATCTTACTCTGCCCATTCACTCTGCAGCGGACGTATTTCGTTTATCGCGCACACTCTTTGAAATGTGAAGACGAGATTTATGCGCATCGCATCGCTCATCGCAGCGCAGGTGGCGCTGAATAGGTCTAGCTTCAAGTTGACTTGCTTAGACACTCACTTGCTTACATTCTCGTCTTGAGGAACCTCCACGCCTCGAACAATTTCATGCGTTGCCCCGCTGTCGCGTCGCTTGCATTGATGATCATATCGTGCAGGAGGTGCGGATGGAGACACGCGAAATCGTCCACGCTGACCACTCCTCTCGCTTCGAGCCGGGAGCGGAACGCAGAGCGCAGGCCCCACAGAGCCAGGAAATTGGACAGAGTATTCGGCCGAGCTGCAGCCGTTGCAACGGAGCGGTCTGTTCCGAAGGGGTTCACCCAAGGCTGTGGTTCCTTCCTACGTGTTCTTCTGTTCCCGTCGCCACTGTCCTCCGGTGCGTGTGTGCCCGCCGTTGAAGCACAGAAGCCAGTGGGCATGGGTGTGAGGAGTGTGCCTGCAGGTGCGTCCAAGTGGCGGCCGTGTTTGACGCTCCGGGAACAGGCTGGGCCTCCAGGCTGCGTATTGGGACCACGCTTGGAACCCACCTTCAGAGCGCTTAGAAAGTCCCAGCGCTGCGTCGAGAGCTCCAGTACGGTGTGCGGGTCTGACTGCACGCTACCTTCGAATCGCTGTATCAGGGAAACAACGCGTAGGGGTGGCGTGAGAGTCTCGCGCTAACTGCAGTTGCACAGTTAGAGAGTGATACGTACCCACCCGGGTCGAATGCACACGCCCCGTGACAACCGCTCTGTGCACGCAGACACACACCTGGAGCTTCGTCCAACCGTCTTCCTTTCGGACGCTTTGGCAGACTGCCACGTCATTCCTTCTTGCATCGCGCCCTCCTCCCCCAAAACGCCATGGACTCGTCCGCGCAGCCGCAGCAGGCGCCGGCGCTGGTGTTCACAGACCTCAGGTACAGAGTCCGTTGCGGCAAGAAAGTGCAGCTCAAGACCGTCCTTGCAGGCGTCACTGTGCGTCACTGTCCCACACCTTCAGCTCTACGCGGCCGAGAGTGCCACGACTACCGGATGGCTGTGCATACCGCAATGCATGACATACTCAGCTGTCACATTTTCAAAAGCTGCAGCCTCCGTTCGTCTCAGTGGATCAACCAAACACCGGCATTGACTCCTTGCCTTCTGTTGCCTTCGCCGCTCCGCGTCCCCACACCCACAGGGCGTCGCGTACACAGGCCGAGTGTTCGCAGTCCTCGGTGCGTGGTAATCCACGCCCGTTTCACGCTCTGTCCGCAGCATTGAGCCGCCAGGTAGCGCTTGCGACTGTTCTTGGATAAGGTCACACGCACCCTGCGCGTGCGTCGACGACTGACACCTCCTTCTCTGCAGGTCCGTCTGGGAGCGGGAAGAGCACGTTGCTGAATATTCTGGCGGTGCGTTCAGTGTGCACGGTACAGCCTGTTGGTGCAGGTTTGTTTGGCACAGGGGCTGATATTCTTCGCTTTCGTCCTCCTCGCCGTGTTTCAGGACCGGCTGCCTGTGAGTCCAGGCAGCGTGCTGACAGGCCGTGTCGCTGCTGCCGAGCTGGGTCCACAAGCGTTCATTCCTCAAGACGTCGCCTTCTTCGCTCACCTCACAGTGGCGGAGACACTCACACTCGCAGCACAGCTCCGACGCGGACGCGCCACTGATTTAGAGCACCATGGCGGCACCGATGCCGTGTCGGATGAAGTGGCGGCTGTGCTTCATCGCCTAGGACTCTCGGACGTCGCACACACACTCGTCGGCGGCGATGCAGGTGGACGCGCAGTGCCTGGAATCAGTGGCGGTGAGCGGAGACGATTAGCAATCGCGTGTGAGACTGCCGGCACGCCGCAGCATCAAGCGCAATCATCACATACAGCCCCGCTTCCTCGCATCGTATTTGCGGATGAGCCCACTGCTGGCCTGGACGCATTCCACGCGGACAGAGTAGTAGATGCTCTGTCTACTCTAGCGCGGGGGGATGGCTGCTGCGTGGTCTGCGTCATTCACCAGCCCCGCAGCGCAAGCTTTGCACGGCTGGACGATATCATGCTGCTCGCGCCTGGTGGGAGGGTAGCATATACCGGCCCTACAGCTGGTGGCGTGGTTCAAGTCTCAAAGTGTGGGTTTCCCTGCCCGCCGCAATTCAACCCCGCGGAGTGGCTGGTGGACCTTGTGAGCATTGACACGACAGCGGCACAGCGGGAAGCAGAGACGCAGAGCCGGTGTACAGCGCTCTGTGACGCGTGGGAAGCTCAGCAGAGGAAAGCGCCGCCGCCGCCACCCGCTGAGCAGTCCTCCTCTGCCGCTCCCGCAGTCCACGACAATGGGAAGAAACCAGCTGCGCCGCTGGGCCCGTTCTCTGTGTTCGGCATGCTCCTACGTCGCTCTTGGCGAGTCGCGTCACGCGATGTGTGGGTCAACAGCACCCGGCTGGTGGCGTCTTTAGTCCTGGGCTTTGCGTTCGGAGGCATGCATCACAACCTGGGCAAGGACCAGCCTTCCGTCGCTAGGCGCGCCAGCTTGCTCATGCAGTGCTGCATCAACACCGCCTTCCTCGCCATGGTGAAATCCTTGAACGGTTTCCCGCGAGAGCGCGCGGTCGTGCAAAGGGAGGTTGCACGCGGCACCGGCCCTGGTTGTGGGGGCTACTCCGTCGTGCCGTACTTCTTAGCCAAACTGTGTGTGGATGCGCCTCTAGATGCGCTGTTCCCGCTTCTTTTTGGTGGCGTCACCGCACATCTAGCGGGTCTGAACCCTCAACGAAGAGGGCAGCTGTTGGGTACTCTTGCACTCCAAGGCCTCGCTGCATCTAGCTTGGGTCTCAGCGTCAGCGCTTTAGCGCCAAGCACGGAGGCGGCTCTTGCGTTGGGCCCGTGCCTCATGGTGTTCTCGATCATGCTCGCTGATTCAGGCGGTGTTTTCGCCGAAGTACCGCCGCCGTTGCGTCCTCTTGCTAAGCTCAGCATCGTGAAATGGGGATTCGAGGGCGCCATGGGCGCTGAGTTTCCGGGGCTTAAGTTCGACACTGCGGCGCCGATGCCGCCACCAGCTGCTCAGACGGAGGAGGAGGAGGATGGCAAAGGCAAGAAACCAGCTGATAAGCAAGGGCGACAAAAGCGGAATGGCCCGCCGAGACGGTTGTTTAATCTCGGCATTCGGGACTCCGCGGCTGCTGCTGCGTCTCGAGCAGCAGCAGAAGCGATGAGTGTGCGAGACGGCGAAGCCGTGTTGACCAAGATGGGGCTGCCTCGTGATGGCGGTGTGGGGCGAGCAGCCACAGCACAGATGCGCGCTGTTGCAATCAACCTCGGCGCAACGCTTCTGGCCTTGATGATCAGCGGCAAGTGGGGCTCCGCCGGCAAGAAGAAACATTGGGAAGGCGATGCGGAAGCAGGCAAGGGCAGCGCCGGTTTTGAGCGGACCACACTGGGCGTGCTTCCACGTGCAGGCGCATGAAAACACACACCACGTTATGCTATAGATGGAGTGCAATCGGAGTCGAGCGCAGCTTCACATTGACGCAGGAGTCAACACGCGTCACTTGGAGTTGGTCAAATCTAGACCCCTCTTCGCAAAGCCGCTCAATGAGTCTCATGCCGCCGTGACACACACAGCGTCGCGTGTCTGCCTTTCGAGCGCCTGCGCCTGCGTCGTGCGCGGGTTGCTCTTGAGCTGCTTGCTGCAGTGTTTTCCTCACAGCCGCGAGCGAAGGCGATAGGCAAATGGCGGAGCTAGTAGTGATTGACGACGACGAGGACTGGTTAGCCACAGTCGACTTTGCGTGCGTGCACTGCTCCTGCTAGCGCTGGTTTGCCATGCGCTGTGTGTTTCATAACAGCATCCGCTTCCTTGCACCGCGTCCACAGACTCCTTGACCGTATCGCGGAGTCCGCGCGTAGCGGACAACCACCGGGTGAAGGAGACGGCGACGGTGCGCCGTGTTTTAGACACACACAGCGCGGACAAGCACGCACTCAAGGCACCGTAAGACTGACTTTTTTCTGTCTCAACCTCGCAGCGCTGGGTGCACCTCCAGGCGGCGGCACACAAGGAGTCGTCCCTGGCACGACACAGCCGCCACCAGGCACAGTACAACAGCACCCGCAGCCCAGCACTGCGCTCTTTGCACCCTCTCATGGCGTTTACCACCAGCAACAGGCAGCCTTCGCAGCACCGCCGCAGCCACAGCTTGGCGGTTCGAACGGCGCGTCACCGCAGCTACTCATCGCAGAGAATGCGCGTCTCCGTGGCGAGCTGTCAAAAGCGGAAGCTGCAGTGAATGCAGCTTCGGCCCGCGTGCAGTTCCTAGAGCAACAGCAGCGCATGACTGCAATCACACCATCGCCACGCCACGGCGGCGGAGTCAGTGGTGGTGGACCAGGCATGAGTGGCGCGGCAGCTGCCACTTCATCAGCGATGCTGGATGTGGCTGAGCTCAAGGCGGAGGTGGCGCGCGTGCGGAGCGCTCTCGCATTCCGCGATGAGGAGGCGCGTGCTGCTCAACGCGAGCTCGCGGATGCGCGCGAGCGGCTCGCGGCAGCTGCAGCTGCTGTTGCGTCAGCGGAGGCACATGCGGCAGCTGCGGCTAAAGAACGTGACGATGCGCTCGCTCATGCAGTGTCCGCGGCGCCAGCAGCAGCTAAAGACGCTGAGCCACATGGACGGGGTTCAGGTAAGCGTGGCCGCGATGGAACCGCTGTCGCGGGGCCGGCAGCGCAGACGCAGGCGAATAATGCCGTTGACACAGTAGCCACTTCGCCTGGATTAGCGCTGCTTCGCATCACTGCGCCATTGCCGCAGCAGTGCTCCGTGACCGTACTCGCGGCTGCGTCTTCACGTGGAGCTGCTGGTATTGCTTGCATTCTGTCGCCGGCATTACCACGATACGACGCCGAAGGCGCCCGCGTGCTTGCTGCTTGTCGCGTGCTTGGTCGCTGCGCGTGCGGACTCACACCATGGACCGGGACTCCAACGCTGCTTGATGAAGAGATTGCTGGCGCGGTGGAAACGCTGTGTTCAGTGCTTTGGGCGCCGCATGGGAACAGCGCAGCGAGCCATTGGCGGGATGCGTTGGTGACATCTCTCACATTGCGGAGCCACGCTGCGCAGCGCGATGCGGAAGCATCAACTCCATGTCATGCATCACCCGCGTGGTGTTCAGCTGGCCGCATCTTCGTCGTTCAAGGCGGGGCGGTGGATTGGACTCGCGCGGAGCAGCCTGCAAATAGCGGACATCTCGTGCCCGCGTCAGACGGCGCTGCGCTCGCAGTCACATCTAGCTATGTCGGTGCTGCGCTTGCGCCTGGTGGAGGGCCGTGCGCGGCGCTGTGTCGCATCGCGATGGCTGCGATGCACCAGAGCAGGGTTGGCAGCCGGTCGCAAGCATCTCCATCAGGCATCGCAGTTGCGGAGCGCATCTCTGTCGCCGCGATGCGGTGCATCGTCGCGCTAGTCATGCACGCGCCTGCACTAGATGCCAGTCGGGAGGCGTGCGTCCGCTCGCTGCTCATCTCATGCTTCGATGACATGCCTTCTGCAGCGACGGCCGCTGCACCTGGCGCACGTGACTCGGATGCTACACAAGATGGAACAGCAGCTGCACGTGCAGCGATGCCGCCACCCACGATTTGCTTGTTGACTCGCTGTTTCAGTCGAGAGGCGCCGTCCCGAGTGGTCGCCCCTGCGGCGCTGTGTTTCGCGGCTTTAGCAGCCTGCGCCGCTGGCCGAGACGCCATCGGCGCGCAGTTGCAGCAGACTGGCACTGCACCGCTCGACGGCATCCTGCCTCGCGCTCTGCGCTGCTTGGAGTCGGAATCAGTACCTCTGGCTGCCCGCAGGGCATGTCTCCGCGGCCTCCACAACCTCGCGCACTCAAGCTGGTCCGGCTGGCCGACAGCTGCGCGTCTGACCCGAGCACCGAGCCGGCTTGTCAGCGCTGCGCTCGCTGCGTTGACGCTGGCGCATAACAGTGCCGGCGGTGAGCAGATGTTGACTTTCGCGCTGGATTGCATGCGGTTGCTTGTCTATCTCCTCCTTGAGAAGGACTCGACATACGCGTCCGTGCGCGAGCTTGCCGGTGATGTGCCGAGTGCGCAGCGCGCGCTGAGCTGTGCTGCTGCCGCATGTGATGTCGCTGTGGGCAATGCAGCTACGTCGAGAGACGGGAACGACGCTGCTGTGAATCTGCGCAAGCTGGGCAGATTGCTAGCGGACAAGGTGAGCGCGCATGTGACGGCCGTGGAGAGGGAGGCGGCGATGGTGAAGAGAGGGGCAGTGAATGGGGCAGGAACACAGATATTTTGATTGACGTCAACACGCGCACTGCATGCATTCACAATCGCAACCAACTCGTGTCGGCATGTTGTGCATGGGCTCTAGTAGAGCTCAAAGTAGCTGCTGCGGTGGGCACGATGCCACACTTGCACGCGCTCTTCTATGGCTTGTTTGAGCACTGCCAGCCTCATGCGTTTGTGTATAGAATAGTGCAGTGCACTATTCTATACACATGCGTTCAGCGGCGTCGGATTTGGATTTCTTGTGCGAGTCCCATTCTTTGAATCTGCGGGCGTAGAGATTGATCAACCCTTTTGCCAGTGGTCCGACCACTGCCAGCTGTTGGTCAATAACACGCCTCGCCTCAACCTCCATGCTGCTATGTGCCTCAAATAAGACTCTCAGCGTGAGCGCGTGGTGCCTCGGAGCGCCAAAGACGTGCACCAAGTGCGACGGCGGTGGGTTGCTTTGCTTGCACTTTGTCGTTCACTCCTCAATAACCCGTTGGCGGATGGTCTACGACTGTATCCCTTAGACCAGGGCTTAACCGTATGCGGATGTCGATCCTGAGTCGATCACTGTCTCAGTATCCCTTGGACCAGACTTGTCTTTCATCGCCGACCCATGCTGCGCGTCCGCTGCGCAGTGCCTCCACCCGCGCTCCCCGCCGGCACTGCCGCGCGCTTGCCCCCGCCTCCCTGCGCAGGTGTGCCGAAGCCTCCGCCAGCAGCTCCAAACGCAGGTATTGTGCCCGTCGTCGGCCCTGTCGGCGTTGCAGCCTGGTAGCCAGGAAACGGCACAGGTGACGGCGGCGCCACTGCTGGTGAAGGCGCCGCGCCAGGGAACACGCCTGGCGATGCAGCTGGCGCCTGTTGGAAGGACGTCGTCTGGGGTGCTGCAGCAGGACCCCATACTGGTGCCGCTTGCTGTGCCCCACCATAAACGCCTCCGTTCCCTACCGTGTTCTGCTGCTGTGCCGTGTGCCCCGGGGCAAGTGGGCTTGTCGCGAACGCAGGCTGCGGGTGTTGTCTGGCGGCTTCGGCCTCCCTGGCAACATCTTCATCGGCGCTTCGAAATGGATCCAAGCCCGATGCACCAGCGCCGAGCGCCGCTTTCCGCGCGACCACACACGCGCGCTTGGCAGCATCCACTTTATCGTGCGCAGCGCTCACTGCAGCCGCCACGGACAGCAAGTAGGCATGTGTATCGTGCAAGCTCGCACGCAGCGCGCCAGGGGCATCACCACCAGAAGCGCCATCTCGTGTGCCTTGTGGACGCAACAGCACGGCTTCCAGTTGAGCGACTTGGGCTGTGAACCGGGTGGCTGAGTCCTCCGCCTTGGAGACGGAATCAACAAGCACACCGCTGGGATGCATGCGCCTCCCTGTTGCTGCTAACCGAGCACGCACATCCCCTGTCATGCCACCGCCGCCGCCGCCGCCATGAGCTGCACTTCCACCCGCGCCGCCTGCAGGCGTCGTCGTGCCGGATGCTTGCGATTGAAAACCAGGTGTCCCCTGGCCAGCAAAAACAGGCGTGACTCCGCCACCACCCGGGGTGCCGCCACCAAACTGCTGCTGTTGCTGTTGCTGTTGCTGCTGCGCTTGGAACTGCTGTTGCTGGAACTGCTGCTGCTGCTGCTGCATGCCTTGCACTCCCCCACCACCTCCTTGAAGTGCTTCCCCTCGAGCCATGGTCCGCATCCGGGCGCGATCATACGCCTCCACAGCTGACTCGGCAGCATGAAGCGCTTGCAACACACTCGCTCGGAATGTCGCCACTGCGTCCCCGTCGGATGAGAAGCATCCAGAAAGGCGGCTCATGTCCTCCCGGAGGCGAGCCACAGTGCTCTCCGTCGTCGCCGCCTGCGTGCTCAGCTGCGCCGCGCGGTCTTTCAGCCGCTCCTCCGAGTCCAGCTGCAGCGCAGCTGTCCGGTTGCGGCGCAGGACGTCTCTGTTCGTTCCAGGGCAAGGCACGTTTTGGGTGAGCGCACGGAAAGACAAGTCAGCGATACAAAAAAAAACACCCCGTCGATACAGGGCACGCACTCGAGAGCGAGCAGCTTGTTCTGCGCGTCTGGCGTCAAGTCGTCCCACTTGGTCGCATGACTGACTGGCGCCCCTGTCTTTGTGAGCAGCCCCAGAGCCCCGGCTTGATGCTGCGCCTGCTGCGGCTGTGCACCAGCGAGCGTGCCCGTGTTGAAGAAATTGAGGCCCGACGGCGCGGGCGTCGCCGCTGCACCGCCACCCCCAAACATGTTGAAGCTCGTACTGCCAAACGGATTCGCGGGTGCGCCTATCGCCCCCGGCTGCTGCTGCTGCTGCTGGGGCTGGGTCTGCTGTGCGGTGCCGCCGAATGACATGAACGCGCCAGGTTGAGAAGGAGCAGCGGCTGCGCCGAACAAGGGGGCAGACGGTGTCGACGGCGCTCCAGAGGCACCTCCGCCGAACAAGCCTCCGCCGCCGAACGCGGGCGTCTGAGGCTGCTGGGCCGCTGCCCCACCAAAGCTAAACGCGCCCTGCTGCTGCGGCTGAGTCGCGGGCGCGGTGGAGGCCCCGAAAGCCGACCCAAAGGCTGGGGATGCTGCTGCTGGCGCGCCGCCGAAATTAAAGGCGCCACCACCAGGCGCTGGTGCGCCGAACATGGTTGAAAAGATGCGCTGCGCCCCTGCGGAGGCGCTTGCGTGGATGCCAGCGTCATCACAGTTTGCGGCACTTGGCGAGACGAATGCTCCCGCAGCGGCCGAGATGACGGCACACATGCGGCGCGCCTCGTCCCGGGGCGTGCCTTGGCTTCCTACCTGGGCTGCTTTCGCATGCCTCTCGCTTGCCCCCTCTGCATGGGCCCAGCAGAGTGTCTTTGTTGGGTCACAACTCACTGTGTGGGGCGTGTCCGGCGCGTTCAGGAACAACCTCACCGCGTGTCCGCTCGGTGCTGTCTCCTTCGACTTCGCCGTGAAGAGCAACACGACGTTTGCGAACTCGACGCTCTCGGTTTCCGTTCCAAGCAGTAACGCAACCACTTCCGTGTTGGGTGTTTCCACCCTCTCTGTGGTGCCCAATACCAACGCCAACGCCACGTTTGTGGCGCTGGGGGCAGTGCTTGCGAATACGCCGCAGTGCTGGTCCGCAGCGCAGAGCCAAGCGGGAACTGCGCTGGTGTGCACTGGAACGCTGTTGCTGCCTCTCCTGACGGCCCTGAACGCCAGCGCTGCTGCGAACACCCCTGTGCCGGCGACGCTAGTCATCTCCTCCCCTTGTACATTCTGGCTCCCTCCACCTGTTGCGCCACCGCCAAGCCCGCCGACTGCACCTATCCCCCCGCCCGGTCCACCTCCGAATCCGCCGCCACCGCCCCGACCGCCTCGACCACCGCCTCCGCCGCCTAGTCCGCCGCCTAGCCCCCCGATGCCGCCCAACCCGCCGCCTGCGCCTCCGGATGCCCCTCCAGCACCGGATGCGCCTGGGAACATCAACAACATTCCAGCCACGGTCCATAAAGGCTCTGATGGGACGCTCGTGCCGCTCGTGTTGATCCCCATCTTCGGCACCTTGTTCGTGTGCATAGGCATTCGCATGGCGTTCAAGTACTGCGGCGAAGCGAAAGGCGCGTTTGGATCATTGTGCTGGGTCACAGCTTGGAATGCGTGCTATAAACCGCCTTCTGACTCCTGCCTGCGCATGCGGCTCACTCTCATCTGCGCAGAGAGGGCAGAGCAACGGGAAGTGGAGCTGGCGCTCAAAAGAGCAGAAACGAAGGCTAAGATCCTGGCCCGCAAGGCTGAGAAGCTGGCCAAGGCGGCAGCAGAAGCCGAGGCTCGGGGAGAAGTGCCAGGAGATGGCAGCAGCAGGAGGAAGAAGAAAGGGGGCAAGAAAGGAGGCAAGAAGCAGCGGGATGTGAGCAGGAGTAAGAGTCTGCCCCCGAAGCGCGACACCCAGAAAGTGGTGCCCCGCACAGCGCTTAGTTCTGACGACGACGACGAGGACGAGGGGGGAGACGACGAAGTGTGATGCCCTAGTCTATTCGATCTATCTAGCTCACGAACAATGTGAAGTGTCCCGTCGATGGAGAACGACACACAGGGCAGCTCATCACACCGCCTGGCGCCTGAGTCCTCGCCTCGATCTGCATGCGGCGCGTGCACGGCCCGCAAGTCGCGACATGGCGGCACGGCAGTAGCACTGTATCCCTAGGTGCCGCTAAACACACCGCACATGCAGGCAGTGTGGGCGCCGGCTCCGTCGGTGCCGCTGCCGCTGCCTGCACCTGCGCTTGTTCATCCGCGCTCACCGTCTCAGCAGGCATAGCCACGCATGCTGATTCAGTTGGGACGGCATCGGTATGCGTGCTGCCTTGCAGATGCGCTGCGGCGACGTCTGCGAGGCTGGCTGCTTGCGCATCAAGGAGAGCTTGAGCGAACGCGGTGTCGCAGTCCGTCTCATCGACCTTCGGCAACGGCGGAGGCGTGTCTCTCCGCGCCTCTATTCGGTAGCCACTGCGTCGACCCGTGATGCCGCCTTCGCCGTCATCATCGCACATCAAGCCGTCTCCCTCGCAGAACGGCCGGCAATCGGGGCGGCGGTACCGTGGCGACATGTTGTTGTGCTTCACGCACAGCGAGAAGAGCGCCAGGAGGAGGACAACGACGACCAGGCGGTGGGCGGCGGCGGTCTGTGCGGCGCGCACGTCTTCAGGTGAGCCAGTGCCACCACCTGGGGAGGGCCACTCCTCCCGAGCCAGACGGATCAGCGTGCCTCCCTGGCCGTCCACGCCACTTGCAGCGCCGCCGCTGCTTCCGGGTGCAGTCGCGCCGTTGCACTGCAAGCTGACCGACATCTCGTGGTACCCACTGGCACTGGAACTCCCATCGTTCCCGGTCTCGCTGTACGGCACCGCCAAGTAGCGCGACGGCAGACGGATGTCCAGCAACATGCTCTGTCCCGGGCGTAGAGTCACTGCCGGCGGGTTGAAGCGCACGAAGCGCGCGTACGGCGAGACGGCGAAGAAACCGCATCGGAGAGGCTCAGCGACGAATTGCTCTGCTGGCGAGGACGGCATTGCGGCTGCGTTGGACACCTTGAGCTCGAAGTGGTCGTACTGCTCATCAGCCCCGACGTGTCGCTCAATGCGTCGCCGCGTGCGTTCCCACTGCAGTGTGG
>Ga0164297_10002481_pt1 | contig 18200 bp, 18 predicted proteins | sample GEODES058metaG_FD_113539 | JGI IMG/M metagenome (GOLD analysis project Ga0164297, IMG submission 113539) | Dystrophic lake water microbial communities from Trout Bog Lake, Wisconsin, USA - GEODES058 metaG | ecosystem: Environmental > Aquatic > Freshwater > Lake | place: USA: Trout Bog Lake...
ATTTAATATGAAAATTGCGGTTTTAGACGATTATCAAAACTGTGTACGCTCACTGGTTTGCTACAGTAAATTAAAGGGGCAGGATGTAACTGTCTTTAATGAGACTTTTAAATCCGTTACTGAATTAGCTTCGCGTTTGAGAGACTATGAGGCCATAGTTTTAACCCGCCAAAGGACTAATATTACGAGCGAATTGCTGTATTTACTACCTAATTTAAAACTTATTTCGCAAACTGGCAAAGCGGGCTCGCATATAGATCTTAAGACCTGCGAGAAGTTAGGGATAACAGTTATGGAGGGCGATGGCTCTGGCGAAGCCACTGCAGAGTTAAACATGCTATTGATTCTTGCCGCACTCAGAAACTTTGCTGTTGAGATAGGGAGAATGAAGGAGGGGAAATGGCAAGGAACCGTGGGCCGCAAGCTAAGTGGTAAGACACTGGGGGTATATGGTTATGGGAAGATTGGTAAGCAGATATGCCGAATAGGCCAAGCTTTTGGTGCTAGCATTCTTGTTTGGGGAAGAGAATCTAGCCGGAGTAAAGCCATTGCAGATGGTTTTAATGTGGCTGTATCAAGAGAAGTATTTTTTAGTAGCTGTGATATTTTGTCCATTCAACTTAGACTGACCCCAGATACAAAATACGATATTAAACCAGTTGACCTTCAGTTAATGAAAAGTGATTCATTATTGGTTAACGCTAGTCGAGCTGAACTTATCGTACCGGGAGCACTAGAGAATGCATTGTTAATGGGGAGGCCTGGTTTTGCTGCTGTCGATGTGTATGAAGATGAGCCAGTTTTGGATAGTAATCATCCCCTTTTGAAATTACCGAATTGTCTGTGCAGTCCACATCTTGGATTCGTGGAATTGGATAACTACGAATCTTATTACGGTACCGCATTCGATAATATTTTGACATTTATGTCGGGTGATGTGTGTTGAATTCAGCCGAAAATTGACCACTTAGACCCTAAAAATTCAACTCGGAACTGACCAGGTTTGACACTCTTAAAAATTACTTTCAGTAACAGTAACATGCAGTGTTCAAATCAGACCCTAAGAAAAAATCAACGAAAATTCACCTGACACACATTCCCGGGTCAAACGTTTGAGGGGTTACTACCTTCTTTTTCAACACGTCATCTTTCTGCGCTGTCACGATAACCGTGGAAGGATGATTAATCATTGCTTCAATAAAACCTAAGTGAGTGAATCCCAGATCATAATCGACACGCAAAACAAGTATATGAACTGCCAATAGATCAACATTTGATTCAAGGGGTACAGTTTGTTTAACGGTAAGACCATTGTTTCTGGCGAATCAAAAAAAATCATAATGACCTGGCCTAAGCTCAATGTACATTACATTCTCATTATTGAAAAAACCAATCTGCGTTGTATTAACGTAAATATCTACTAGAAAGGTATGGTTGGAATTGAATAGGCCTCCTATCAATTTACCAGTGAAGATATAACATCTTACAGAGAGCCGGGATTAGATTGAAAACCCAATACATCCCTTTGAGTCTGTGCATCTACCTCATTAACCTTTGCGGGCGCACTGCAAGCGCAAAGTAAGGCAAGCGTAGTTATAAACAGTGATAATTTTAATCGGTTCGCGGGGATGTGTTCATAGGTTGAATAAAGACTTAATTAATCGTGGAGCAAGTGATTTGTTAAATTTGATTTAATAAAGTCAACATACTTCTCGTAGATTTTGCAAAATTTGATAGTTGGGAAAATATTTTTAATTCTGTTGTCAGCAGAATTGTTTTCAAAGTAAATCAAATCCCAAGTTTTAAATTTACTAACCGTATAAGCAATATTTCTTTGACTATATTTAATTGAGTTATATAAAGTTTTGGAATTAATGCTTAAACCCGAATAATGGTTCTTCGCAATGAATAAAAAAAGATCAAAACAGATTTGATTTTTACCGATATTTAAATTTATATTTTCCCACTCCCTTAGCTCGTATAAAAATATGGAAAGTCTTTTAATGCTTTGATGCTCTTTGCTCATGCATGCATCGTAACTTTAATTGAATGTTGTTATCTAAATTATATGAATGTATTAAGTGCATAGTTTGCATGCATTTATTCTGCGTCCGTCTGCATTCTTTTGCATTCGTCTGCATTCATCTGCAAAGTTTGCATATTCTTTTAATACCCATAGCAGATATACATGCTATTTATTGCATGCATTGTATGCACTCAATAAATTTCAAACTTGATAACTTTCATAATAATATGGGAAAAGTAAATTAACTATGAATACTTTCCTCAATTGAATATGAAACTCTCCATCTCTAAAACCCTACTCTTGCTATCTTTTCTCTTTTTAAGCAATTATTCAAAGGCAGATTCTGCGATTGATACAGCAGGGAAAATCTATTTACAAGCCGGATACTCATCTTTGAATATCAATTACGGTAAATACTCTTACAACATAGGATCAACTTACACCGCCTATCTTGGAGGTAATGTGAACAAGTACCTTGGACTTGAGGTCTTAGGTGCAACCACAAGTACCACAGATTACTCCACCACTTTGAGTTTTGACGGCGTCTTTATCAAGCCCAAATATGCACTGAATGACTACGTGGAGGTGTTTGCAAGGATTGGCTTGAATGAGCTCAACTTAAGCACTAGTTATGCGGGTAGTGCTACAGGCTCATATTTAGCTTACGGGGGTGGAGTCAATTTCTATTTTACCAATGACAAAAAGCACTACTTCCAAATCGACTACATGAACTGGGCTCATGACAATGGCTATTCTCTATCGGGCGGCGGACTTAGTTATGGATACAAGTTTTGATCAGTTTCGTCTTACTACTTATTCCAATGCCAAAACTAAATCACATACTCCCAATCCTCATTTTGATGTCCCTTTTTGCGGGATGTGCGAATATGGCAAACCAAAAAGCATTAGGTGAGTCAAATAATGCCTTAAGAGCTGGAGACATTCCGACGGCACTTACTATTTTAGAGGAAGCCCACAAGAGTGAAAAAGAAAAAGATACGCCTTACTACTTAGACAAGGGTGAGATCACCAAGTACCTTGGAGTTCAAAAGCTAAGCGAGAGTTCCTCCTCCCTTCTTAGGGCAGATTCAGTGGTCCAGGACTGGCAAGCAAAGGCTAGTGTTAATTTGGCCAAGAATACGGGGGATTTTTTAAATTACTTCTTCGCCTCCATTGGGTCTAACTCCACCTACGAGCCCAAAGATTATGAGAAAAGCCTACTAAGCTATGAGCTGGCTTTAAACCATGTACTTGCAGGGCGGTGGGATTTAGCTACGGTTGAAGCTAAAAAAATGGCAGAACGTGAGACTATTATTAACCAACTGCATGAGAAAAGCGTAGCCGCTCTCAGTGCAAAAGAATCTGAATTCCGTAAAAACAGGGTTCAATCCTATACCCGCATCGACAATATCAACGGTTATCCCGTTAATCTCATTAATTCGACTGAAATCAGTAATCTAAAAAATGCCTATCAAAACGCAGCTGCCCACTACCTAGCAGGATACATCTTTGAGCAGCAAGGAGACGCCGGTATGGCTGCCCCTGGCTATAGAACTGCGCTTGAGCTAAAACCCAATAACGGTCTTTTCGAGCTAAGTCTTGGACTGGTTGATAAAAATGTTGAAACTATTCGCCGAGGAGGGCGAACAAATTCAGATGTATTGGTCATAGTGGAGACGGGATCAATACCTAGGATCACCTCACATAAATCAAATTTGACCTTCAATACCCCTCAGGGACCAAAGATAGTTACATTCAATTTGCCAGTTATCGAAAATCCATCTCCTACGTATGACCCCGGCTCCGTGAATATTGGTGCGCAAAGGGCCATTTTGTACCAGGCTGCAAACTTAGACGCTATGTCGCGCAGACAACTGAGAGACGATATGCCTGGTTACTTAATAAAGGCTAGCATGCAAGCGGCTACACAACTTATTGCACAGGCAGCCGCTCAAGCAGCTGCGGCTAAAAATAACAACCAAAATGCTGGCGTATTTGCCTCCCTCCTTGTTGGGATGGCTTTGTCCGTGGGAAGTGCTGATGTTAGACAGTGGTCCACACTACCTAGCGCGATCTATATGGGCAGAGCAACAATCGCTAAGGGTGAGAATAATTTCTCGATTCCCACACCCTCCGGGAATTTCTCCGTACCCCTGCAGTTTGGACAAGATTACCAAATCGTGCATGTGCGAATCCTTGGAGGGCGTGCCATTGTCTCAACAATGGGTGCCACGGGAGCAATGAGCGATTACAAAATCTCAAACCGAGACACCTCATTTAATTTATCCAACGCTGTTTTGAAGAACAGTTATGCACTTCAATAACTTACACCAATCAAATCTATGTTTAAAAAATCACTACTTAAATCAGGTGTACTTACCGCCATCTTATTAATTTCTGCTTGTAATTCAACACCCACAATTGATGAGATGACGGTGAGAATGCGCAACACAGACGAGGTCAAGATCCTTGATCTTCGCAGTATCAAGGTGAATAATTTACTTAAAGCAGAAGCCACGATCTTGGTTAAGTCTACAAAGAAGTCGATTAGTTACCGTTTCATGTGGATCGATAAAAATGCTTTCCAAGTCTACGGAGATGAGGCCTGGAAGCCACTTCCAGTAGGCAGTGGCCAGTCTGGCGTATTGATCGGTATTGCACCCGGACCCGCCGCAGAGACTTTCCGGCTTGAGTTAAGTTCTGATTAATTTTTAAGGCAATAGAAAAATGTTTAATTTAAAGCGTATTTATTTGTTAGCCGCATTGTGCGTTTTGGCCCTAACTGTTGGGTGTGCGTCAAGCCCGAGCGTTAAATACGGAGACTCAAAGGGAGTTGAAACCGTCAATACAAATTTTGGATCAACAGATCTTCAAACTATCGCAGAAGCAATGACACGGTCCTTGTTGGAGTCTCATGTTGTTCTTGACTCAAGAGAGCCACCTAGAGTGACTGTTTACGATGTCAGGAATAAGACTTCTGAGTACATCGATACAAGCGCCATCACCGCAAAGATCAGGTCTCAACTTACAAAAAGCGGCAGAGTCAGATTTACGGTCAGCACATCGGAGATGCAAAACCAAGTCGATGAGTTAAAGCGTCAAACTCAGTCTGGTCTGTACAACACTCAAACCCAAACAAAGATGGGCAACATGAACGGAGCTAAATTCCGTGTTGAGGGCTTCATCGGATCTATCGTTAAACAAACCAAAGATGTTAAGGATGTGTTTTACAACTTTCATTTAAGCCTCATCAACAACGAGACTGGGGACGTTGAGTGGGAGGACGAAAAAGAGATCCGTAAAACCGCTACTCGTTGATCAGTTTAACGGCAAAGATTATGCAAAACGACTATTTAAAACTCAAACCCATTCAAACACAAAAAGCGGGAAGCCTAATGGTATCTTCGATGCTCATGATGTTAAGCGTTTTTTGCATGTCGTTGGCATCAGTCTCACATGCACAAATTGCATCGCCATTGCCCCCCCTATCTAAAGTCCCAGAAGTTAAGGCAACTCAAGACGGCGTAGTCGCGCAACCTCAAATTCAACCTCCCCCCTCAACGCTAAAGGGAGAGCTCGTTGACTTTAAGATGACCATTGGGGGCACAAGCTCCGAGAGTTCGACAACCAGCACAAGCACAACAACCTCCGCTGCGACAACCTCTAATGTTCTACAACCTGCTCTTGCGCCAACCGTAATCACTCCCCCTAGACCCAAAATACCTAACTCCATAGCGGTCACTGATTTCTCAGTCAAAAATGAATATCAAGAATTCTTTTATGACGAAAAAGCCAGTTCCAAGGCCTCATTTAACGGAAATAGTAACTTTGGGCCAACTGGCGGGGGTGTTGCCCCACCCGTTGACGGTGTTGCACCTCAAGCTCAAAGCCCGGTGACTTATACAGGCACTACAACAGTTACAGCCAACTCTGACTCAAATTACTCCAAGAACTTTGGTACTAAAAGAACCATCTCCTACGGGGAAATCCGCGGGATCAATGCTGACATTAAAGCAGCACTCCTCAAAGCTGGCTACAAGGTCGTGCAATCTGCCCCTAATCTCGCCAAAGACAAGCAGGGGGACGAGTACTTTGATATAAGAGAGCGAGTAAACAGAGGAGATTTCGGGGACGCGCAGTACGTTTTGCACGGAACGATCGTAAATGTAGATATTCGTAGTACGAATGATCGAATTGCCGGCACAAACGATTACACGTATCGACTTGAATACTCACTCCTAGCGGACTTCACACTGATCAATACAGAGACGCTTGAGGTGAGCGCAGCATTTAATGCAATGGGTAGTGGCCAAGATATGTATTTAGGCAAGTACAACGCAAACTACGTACCCAAGATTAACAAAATCACCAAAGAGCTCCTGGTCTCGTTTGGTCAAGAGGCAGAGAAGAAGTTGTATGAGCAACTACCGAACTTAAACAAGAAGGAAACGGGTTTAAGTAGCCTCTTCTCGAGCAAACAACAAGAGGCAGCAGGGGTAGGTGACCCAAGCACTTTAAAAGTTTATAAACAGGGGAAGAATAACGACCCAGGCAAAGAGATAAGTACTGATATCCCACTCACAATTTATAAGAAATAAAAAAGGACGAACAACATGAAAAAATTCAAAATAATCAAGCTAGCCGTTTTTGCAACTATCACTACCCTAACGTCACAAGCATTCGCTCAAGCCTATAACACCGATAAAACTATGTCCGTAGGACTAGAAGTTGGTCAGATGAATGTCTCAACAATTGCAAACAATATTGCCACCTATAACGGTTGGTCTATGGTTAACACATTCGGAGGTTCAGCCTCAGAGAGCGTTCCTACAACAGTAGGGGAAGGACGCCTATATTTTGGTAAAAGTTTTGATGAGAATTGGGGAATGGAGGTTGGATATTTCTACACAACTGCACTAACAATTAACTATACAGGTTTAACTGGGCGGGGCGTAGCTTGGACGGGCCAAACAAGTAACTCCATAACATCACTAGATCTTATGGCGACGTTAAAAGGATCCCCGGGCACGGGATTTGAAAATTTCTTCGTTAAAGCGGGAATCCAAGATGCAAATCTTAACCAGAGTAGCACTATATCGGCAGGTGGCGCATCTGCATCGGTTACGTATAACCACGCAGGCGTCGGCACTGCCTTCGGATTTGGCTATGACAAGGGATTATCGCCAAATTTGGACGGAAGAATTACCTATACTTATATGAACAATATCGGTGGACAAAGTGGGCTTACTGCATTCTTGATAAATGCCGGAGTCGTTTACAGGTTTTGATTAGATTTGATTACTATGCTGCTGAGAATTCTTAATACGGTGAATTCTCGGTAGATTCTTATTTTTTGTCAGGTATGACAGCGTTCACAGCAGCAGCGGTTGCTTTTACAGCGGTGGATACAACAGAAACGCCAGTAGAAACTACATCTGCCGTTATAGATACTGCTGCGTCCCCCACTGCCATGACCGAACAGGCCGCCAGGATTAGACTGAATAGCACAGCCGTAATAAAGCGCCAAAGGTAGAGAGCTTTGTTCACGTCTTAAATTGAAATAATGAATAATTAAATTGCGTTGATTAAATTTTACTCTAAATGAGATTTATATTGAGTCAATAGACTAAAAAATGCAGGGGTCGTACGTATTAACTGTCGCCTCTTGTCACTTGCATCCTGAATTAGATTTATCCAGCCCAAGGCGATTAAATCCTTAATTGTGTAAGCAATACTTCTTTGACTATAAGTTACTGATTGACAAAGTGTTTTAAGGTTGATCTCACAGCCTTTTAGGTTTTCAATCACCACGATCAATAAAAGATTTACACCGATTTCATTTGTCTTTTGAAGCAAATTTGACTGCTCCCAGTTCTTAGCCCTAAGCACATTATGAGCGAAGCTTAGCAATTCATCGTTATGGTCTTTCATGTACTCTCGTCCTCTATGCATTAGGTACTCGGGCGAAGCTTTTCAATGCAATATATCAATTTAAATCTTGCATAAAGAATCTTCGAAAGAACTTAATGATCGATTATGAGTAGCTCACAGCAAGATCTTGTTGTGAGTTGGATAAATATATATTTATAAAATTTACAATATTAATGTATGCATTTACAGTGGTCTACGCTAACTACTGTTAGTCTATACATCTATCTGAATTGATAATTACTATTTAGCTCACTAGGTGAGGTCAAGGATTTTTATCCTAAGGTACTAATCTTATTTATAGGGGCGAGAAATGAAAGGGATATATAAGAGAGTTTGAGAGCCAAAAAACCTGAATTAAGCTTAAATTTAAACCCAGAACCAGACTCAAAATTGAGTAGACAAGTCAAGTCAGAGTTTAATAAATTAATCAATTTGGACGTGCATCATTGAGATTCTTTGTAATGAATTCATCAATTACTTTAGATGCTTCTGTGCCGGAGTTGTAGTACATGTGAAATCCAGACCTGCACGGATCATTAGACTCAGATTCGCCGTTTTTAATCCATGTGTATTGAATATCTAACTTAGTGAACTCTTTAACTTTTTCATAAAGACGAAGCGAGTTAGCACTCGTTGTGTTTAAACAAGCATCTTTTTCATGGTGTAGAAACAGTATTGGAAAGTCAACTGGTGCATTAAAATTTGATCCATTCCTTAATGCAGAAGCAATCACTCCAGCAATTTCATCAGTCTTATTATTCTTTTGAAGATATTGAATAAAATTTGTGAGACTGATACCACCGTTACTGTGACCCATTATCCAAACTGGTAGACCAGTCTTGGCGTGATAGTACTGTATGACACTCTCAATGCGAACCAAGTGGTCATCGGTACCTCTAGCAACAACATCTCGCATTGGGTAAGGAAAGTCTAGCAGCACGAAATCAAACTTACCAGAGGTCAAGTCTGGATTAGTAAGACTTTTGAGCGTCTGGTAAAAGGAATATTTTTTATCAGTTGTATCGGGTTTAAGACCAAGATTGCCATCACCACCGGGAATGAACACAATGAGTGCCTTTGAATTGGCACCTTGCCAGTAAAGAGTCTGGGTAGGGATAGAACTTATGAAGAAACTGGATCTGTTCTGGTCTACTGGAATTACTTGAGCATTGTTGGTGCTAGTAAGTACGCAAGTTAAAATGGATAGAAGTAATTTCTTCATGGCCTGGATTATTCTAGCAATTAGATCTTAGTTCATCAACTCCAATTCGCTCAGTGGATGACTTTTTGACGAAAGAATTCTTCAATGATTTCAATGGTCGTTACGCCAAATCTTTATAAGTGCCGATCGCAATATTATTAAGAAGGGGAGGAATTTTAATGCTTTTGACATGAATCCATTTGAACTAAAAAATCCTTTTAAGATTTAGATATTTTTTAAAAAATAAGCTTTTTTGCTGTTTGAAAAAAAAGACGACAAATATTAATCAGGCTAGATGCGAATTAATTTGACAATTTTTTAATATCACCACTCACGAACACGGTGACAACCTCGTCTCACCGTTTATAGGGCACATGAACCGCATTCATTCCCGTCTCAAATTAAATAACTCTCCCCCCAGGTGGGTCGTATTGCCCACACCAATTGAAGAGTAGTTTATTTTTGAGTCAGCTTTTTTTGAAAATGTTAAGAGATCTTAGATCAACTGAATTTTTCTAGCGGGATAAATCACCAATATCATGGCCTCTTGATCGCAGAAATTACTAATTGGTGTTAAATCTTTTTTTCGGATCGTATGACAATTTCTCTTTCAGCCTCCCAATAAAAAATCAATCATTAATTGGCGGACTTCATGAAACATGTCTGCCCCCGTAGTTGTTTTACAGCCCTTTGATCTCGCAAGTTGAATTAATTCAGGAACAGCAGGGGCGGTCACAACACAACCAATAAACATTTCTGGATTTGCGCCGTCTAAGTCAATAGGCAGGGCGTCTCCCAACTTCATCCCAGCAGGGGAGGCATTGATAGCGATATCAAACCCATCAGGCCTCTTGCTTCCCGTTGATATCTTTGCTAGACCAAGTCCTTGTAGACGTTCTATCATTGCATCGCGTCTAATATTATCCTCATCGTGGATAGAGAGTTCACGTACCCCAGCAAGAACAAGTCCGTGACCTATCGCGGAGCCAGCGCCTCCCGCCCCAACGAGTAAAGCTTTTTTACCCCTAAGATCGTAGTCTTTGTTTTGGATTGCTTTGATATACCCTAGTCCGTCAAGCATGTCCCCGTGCCAGGTACCGTCTTGATTTCTTCTTATCGTATTGACGGCATTTAAAAACTTTGCTCGATCCGAAAAAGTTTGACAAAGCGAGAAGCAATCAAACTTATGCGGGATAGTAACAATGACGCTGTCTACATTTTGAGCAAGTGATATACCTTTAAACCACTCCTTTAAATCAGAGGCAGATACGTGGGCTGGAATGCATATGGCATTTAGTCCTCTGGACTCAAAAGCCTCTGTCATCCCGAAAGGTGACTTTACTTGAGCAATCGGGTCTCCCACGATAAAGTTTATACGGGTAGCACCGCTTAAATTTTCGAGCATTTCTTTGTCTATTCTTTGATTTTGATAATCTCCTCAGTCTATCAAAAAATAGAACAACGTTCCACTTAGCCTTGGGGGGTAAGTAGAAGACAGTTGGCGGTCATTACAAGGGGTTTTGAAATCAATTGATTATTTGAAAACTCCCAACTTTTTAGATAGTTGTCCTGCTTTTTCATATTCATTTTTTAGATCTATCATAAATTGCTCATTACTTACGTTAATGGGTTGTGCACCTAAATTTGTCATTCTGTTTTTAACTTCTGGCGTAGTTAATGCAGTTTGTATGTATCCGTTAAGTGTTTGAATGATGTCCTTGGGGGTCTTGGCGGGTGCTACAAAACCGTACCACACGGGCGTTGGCGTGTAGCCTGAAATATTAACCTCCTCGGTTATTGCAGGAATATTGGGTAATAACGGACTTCTACGGTTGTCAAATATTGCTAACGCTTTTGCACGGCCAGACTGTAAATGTTGATCAACTAGTGGAATTACGACTGGTAGGATCGGTAAGATGCCCCCCAATAAGTCTGTCATAGCTTGGGCTGTACTTTTGTAAGGAATCTCTGGAATATCAAGTCCCAAAACTTGTTTGAAAAGTTCCATCTCTTGCTGACTGATTGTTCCTGAGCCAGAGGAGCCATAACTCAACTTACCAGGGTTTGTCTTGGCATATGCAACAAGCTCTTTCATGTTATTCAAGCCAAGGCTTGGAGAAACCGCCAAAACCAGCGGGATCGAACCAAATTTAGAAATCGGAATAATATCTCTTGTTGGGTCGTAGGGCGGTTTGTTATATTGACTTGGTAATATAACTAAAGGGTTAGCCGCAATTAATATGGTGTAACCGTCGGGTTGGGCATTAACCAACGCCATCGTACCGATTAAACTTCCTCCTCCCTCCTTATTCTCAACTATTATGGTTTGTCCAGTTTTCTCGCCGATACTTTGTGCAATGGTTCTAGCCATTGCATCACTTCCCGTACCAGCAGAATAGGGGACGATTATCTTAATGGTACGGTTGGGGTAAGTGTTTTCTGCGTAAGCATCTAAATTGCAGCCAAGTATTGCACCTGTCGCAAGAGCAAATCCTCGGTGCAAAACAGTTCGTCGATCCATTATGAACTTAGAACTTTGGAACGATTTTTCTTGGGTTTTAAACATAATAATGACTTCTTTGAATGAGAACTCTGGACTAACTAATCAAATTTAATTTCTTGTACTTATCAATCTCCGCTTTACTAAGCCAGGGGCCTAGAATTTCATATGCATCCTCGATACTCCAAGCCTTATGGGGCTTGGGTAAATCGTTCTTGGTTCGACTAAACCTAGGAGCAGGGGAGGGCTGGATTACTCCTTCAATTTCTACATAAGTTCCCCGCTCCTTAAGATGCGGATGCATGGGGGATTCAGCGATACTGAGTACTGGGGCAACGCAAGTTTCAGTATTTTTAAATATTTCCTCCCACTCTGTGAGGTTACGCATTTTAATTTTCTTTGCAATCTGCTCTTTTGCGCTAACCCAATGCTCTCGCTCCCATTGTTTTTCAAACAAGACACTTAGATCCAAAATGTTCAGTAGCTCTTTGTAAAACTTGTGTTCTACTGCCCCGATAGACAGAAATTTACCATCTGCACACTCATACACTTCATAAAAAGGTGCTCCTGAGTCTGTGACATTGGTGCCCCTTTCGGTGTTTATGATGCCCGCCCCAAATGAACCCTGTGGTTGGGTCATTAATGAGGCCACCCCGTCCACCATAGCTGCGTCAACGACTTGACCTATACCCTTACCAGATGTTTTGAGTTCAAATAGTGCAGCCAAGATCCCCATTACCAAATATAGCGTTCCACCTCCAAAGTCCCCAATTAAATTGATCGGCACGCTTGGCGGTTGCCCTTTGCGGCCAATTGCGTGAAGTGCGCCCGTTAAAGCAATGTAATTGATGTCATGACCCACTGTGTTAGAGAGAGGACCCTCTTGACCCCAACCTGTCATACGCCCGTATATTAACGCTGGGTTTAGTTGCATGCAAATTTCCGGTCCTAGTCCAAGTTTTTCTGTTACCCCTGGGCGAAAGCCTTCCATCAGAACATCGGAGCGAGCAATTAATTGTTTGACGAGTTCTAGGTCTTCCTTTTTCTTAAAATCTAGTGGTATAGATCGACGATTACGAAGCAGTAAATCGTACTTTAGTGGGCGTGGCACACCTAAAGATGTCGGATCTTTCCTCTCGATTCGAAGCACAGTTGCACCCATGTCTGCCAAAAGCATGGCGGCCATGGGTCCAGGACCAATACCAGCTAGCTCAAGTACTTTTAAACCTTTTAATGGGCCCGTCATTTATTTTCTTTGTTAGTTTCACTTCGATATTTAAATAATGATCATTGGTAATTTTGCGAATTAAAAAGGAGCAAACTCTTTGCCCAGTAAATCTCTAGCAATAATTCCAAGATGAACTTCGCGCGGACCATCAGCTGACTCCATACCCAAGCAATCCCTTAGTCTTTGCTCGTGAGGTAAATCCTTCGCCCACCCGTAGTGTCCGTTTAAGCGCATACAAGTGTATAAAACTTCGTTGGCTACTTTTACTCCCCACCACTTTGCCATTGAGGACTCAGCGTCGTGGCGTTTACCTTGGTCTTTGAGGGACAAAGCTCGATAACAAAGCAAGCGAGCAGCCTCAATTTTAGTTGCCTCAGTGGCAAGCTCGTTTGCAACACCCTGCCACTTAGAGGCAGACTTGCCCATAATTTGTCTTTGTTTGAGATACTCCATTGTTTCTTCAAGTGACTTTTGCGCTGCCCCCAAACAAGCAAGAGGCACAAAGTTACGGTTATAACCAATAATGGTCATCGCCCAAATAAAGCCTTCGTTCTCCTTTCCAATCATATTTCTTGCCGGTATTCTTACATCATCGAAAAACATACTCCCGCCACGATCTAAGCGCTGGCCCATTCGATCAAAATTTGTCGTGGAAAGCCCAGGCGTATCCGTAGGTACGCAAAAGAAGGAGAGTCCACGAGGGCCAGGCCCGCCCGTGCGAGCCGATACAAAAACCACCTTAGAAACACCTGTAAAGGTAATGCTCGTCTTTTCTCCATTTAAGATCCAATAATCCCCATCCCTGGTTGCTTTTGTTACGATGTTTCCTGCATCCGCTCCGCCCCTTGGCTCTGTAAAAGCAAGAGACATCATCTCACCTTTAGCGATTCGGGGGATCCATTCTTTTCGTAAATCTGGATCCATGGAGGATGCCATCTCACCCAAGTGAATGGCGTTGGAGATGATGTACCGAATTTGGTGATCGGCACGTCCAATTTCTTCACAAACGATACCGCAATCAACAAAAGAGTAACCCTGGCCCCCATATTCCTCGGGAAGTCTTAAGCTAAGTAAACCCACATCAGCAATTTTTTTCATCACATCATCAGTGATGAATTCACCCGTTTTATCCCAGCGTTGGTAATGTGGCAGTAGTTCAGATTCAGCAAATGTTCTTACTGTATTTTTAATCTCTAATTGTTCTGCACTTAAATCAATATTCATTTCTAACTCCTAATAAAATAAAAATAATAAACTTATTTGGTATTTAGATATTCGCTTGTTATGGGTTTGGACCAAGGTGAGAATGTTTCACCCTCATACGCTTTGGGTCCTAATTTAAAATGGCGAGCAGCTTTTAAAGTTTCTATGGCCGGTAAGTTAGGACTATAAAAATCAGCCTGATGGGTTGGCCTTGGTCCTGCTTTTGAAACATGCCCGAACCCAGGATGCCCTAAGATCTCCTCGAGCATCCAAGCGCAATCAATCAATTTGTTGATATCTACGTTTGTCTGCACACCCATACCCTCCAACATATGCATTAAATCTTCAGTTGCAACCATTGCTGAAGCTACCCCATTGCCACAGAATTGACCCCCAGCAACACCAGATAATGAACCATCAAGTAGCAAAGTATCGTTGGGACTCAATGTTTTAAGCGCTGCGTATATGCTAGGCAAAGCCATACCTCGGGCGTTGTGCATATGAAGATGAAAGGTTTTAATCTCGGGCCAGAGTCGCTTGATCTCACTAAGGTCATTCTCCATTTCATGAGGCAGGCACCAACTTTGGGAATCATGTAGCCCTATCTCAACAACTTCGATACTGTGTGCGTGCAAAAGATCGATTTGTTTTTTTAGCATTGAGAGTCGATAACTTTGTGGAAATTTACCTAAAAAATTTGAACCCCATGCAGATGCAACAGCTACCCTTGCTTGACGAATCCCTCGGCTTAAAGAGTCAGCTATTTGAGCAGGCCAAAAGGACATGATCTCATCAATTGAGCGATTCACATTTCGTCTTTGGTGTACGTCACAGATATCTAAGAAGAATGTGCAAATTTCCTCCTCAATAGTCAGAGGGGGTGAGTATTTTTGGGCCAATTTCCTTGACTTTTCATTGTGCAAAAAGGTGAGATAAGCGACCCCTTCTTTAGGTTGAAATGAAGAAAGTAATTCCTCAAAGCAAGACATTTGCGGCACAAACTTGGGACTAACAAAGGCCCCTAGAGTCATGCGTTTTAGTCCAGTTTCTGACAGCGCATGAATTAACTCTATCTTATCTTTCGTAGGAATGTTGACAGAGGAGATACCAAAACCCTCTCGGATAACTTCTTCTGTGTAAACTATTGAAGGCCAGTGTGTTGATTGCATCATTTTGAAATTAAATCTTTTAAGGGTTGTAAAAGTTTAAATAGGAAAGATTAGATGATTGGGCGTTTTAGATCTTAATTTGGCGTCAAATAATCTAAACTCCGATAACTCCTTTAGACAACAATTCATCAATGGTCGTTTGGTCAAAATTGAGCTCTTTTTGTAGAACCTCACTAGTGGATTGTCCAAGGCGTTGCCCGGACCATCTAATCTGAGCTGGGCTGTTTTTTAAACGAGGTATTGGTGTTGTTTGACAGACAGTTTCATTAAAAACATCCACAAAATCAACGAAGTTTTCGCGTGCTATTACTTGTGGGTGGTTCATAAGGTCCTCAATACTTTGGATCTTGACCGCGGGAACGTCCGATTGGGTTAAAACTTCAATAGCTTGGGCACTGCTTTTATGACTCAGCCAAAAGTTTATTAGTGCATCGATATCGGAGCGATTTTTAACTCGATCTTTATTTAGTTTATACCTAGGGTCATCAATCATTTCGGGGTGACCGATACAAGTCATCAACCGAGCGTATACACGGTCTCCAGTGCCACTTATAAAAATCCATTCATTGCTTGCGGTTTTATATGCTCCACCCGGGGCTACGTAATCTGGTGTGTTGCCTGTGCGTTCGGTGACTATGCCTTGGTGGCGAAATCTCATGGGTGCATCTTTTAAAAAAGGAAGCATTGTTTCGTACAAAGCCAAATCGATTTCGTTTCCTTCGGTTTCGTTAAACCGGTGCTTGCCCAACAGGGCCGTTACTATGCCAAAAGCAGACCATAAAGCCGCATTAAAGTCGCACACAGGTAAACCAGCTTGTTGGGGGGCAGTATCTTTCTCACCAGTCAAATAGACCAACCCAGAGAAAGCTTGTGCATTTCTGTCAAATCCTGCCACTTCTCTCCAAGGCCCATCTTGTCCATATCCGCTTATTCTGGCAATAATGAGGTCAGGTTTTTTTTGTTTTAACCACTCCTTTGTCATACCCCACCGCTCGAGTGTGCCTGGTCTAAAGTTTTCTATCAGCACATCTGCTTTTTCTAATAGCCGACCAATAATCTCTTTTCCCTCGGGTGTTCTCACATCTAGAGCGACCGACTTTTTATTTCGACCTATAAATGACCACCAATAGCCGCTATCTCCGTCTGGGGGAAATGAGCCAAGTGTTCTCATTGGATCGCCCTCTTTGGGTAACTCAATTTTTAATACATCCGCACCAAAATCTGCTAGTAAAGTAGCCGCAAACGGGGCCGATAGAAAAGTCCCAATTTCGATAACTTTGATACCCTTTAATGCGGGACTAGTACTAAAGGCATTCATTTATGTAGGTATAAAAAATTATTAAAATTGAAAAAGTAAAACAGTATTTAATTTCGCTAGTGTCCGGTTAAAAATCGAATAATTCATTTCGTCGATCTACAATTTTGCTGAAGGTCTTCCAAGGTATGAACTCCATAACTTGAGCAAAAAGAGTCTTTCCATTGTTCATAATTAGTCCCAGGTCGAATTAACCCGAAAGTATCGCAAATAAAAAGATCAAAATTCAAATCGTGGACACCCCTAAAATCATCAGGAACCTTATTAACACTGGCTTTCAAGCTGGGCATACTCATTTAAACCGGACACTACTGATTTAATTTATTTTTTTATATCTCAATTTAAGAAAGATATCTTGATTTTTAATTGTATAACTATTTAAAAATTTGTGATAATTTTAATATTAAATTTATTAATGGTTTTTACTGAGTTTATGTTCTAAATCTTTTTATTAATTCGCATTACCGAATTAAATGCGAGTCGATACCTTCTTTGAATCAAGCGCTATCTTTGCGACCTGTGCCGTTTAGTGATTTTTAAACTTAAAATGAAGATATATCTTTTTAATAATTACAAAGTTATTGAGCAGAGCCACTATAAAAAAGAACTATTTAATTAAGTAAATGAAAAGCATTGAAATTCAAAAAGCGTCCAAGGTGAAGCCCGTTGTTCAAAAAAAACGCCCCAAAGCAGCAGAGGTTGTGGCTTCTGAATTAAGAAGACAAATTCTTATCAACACTCTTAAGCCAGGGGATAAGTTGCATTCTGAGAACGTTTTGCAAGGAAAATTCTCGATTTCTAGGCCGACTCTTCGCGAAGCTTTGCGCATGCTTGAGTCTGAGTCATTGATTACCATCACGCGTGGTAAGCACGGTGGGGCCAGAGTGAGTGCGATTGACCTTAGCTATGCCTCCAAGCAGGTAGGATTTTTTTTACAAGCCGAGCAAACAACCCTTGAGGATGTGTGGTTTGCAAGAACTGTTTTAGAGCCTCCTGCTGCTGCTTTGATCGCATCCCGCGGAACACCAGAGGCCTTTGCCGCGATGGAGAAAAATTTAAATGATGAAAAACTTGCATTGGGAATGGATCTGCTGCGCTATGCTGATCTTAGTGCTGAATTCTCACTCTTAATCACAAAGCACTGTGGAAACAAGACCTTGCATCTTCTAGCTTCTCTCATTTATGATGTGATTAAACGTCAACACGAGCATATTGCGATACGAACACTATCTAAATCGAATGTAAACGATCTCCGCCTAGAGAGCATCAAAACGAGAGTTAAAGCGTTGGAGTTAATGCGCGCAGGTAAAGCCAAGGAAGTAGAGAAATTTTGGTTACAGCATTTACTTAAAATGCAAAGCTTGATACTCAGCGCATATAAGGGAGCTCAAACAATTGATGTATTGAATAATTTAAGTTTAGGACTTAAGCCTGTTAAAAATGTAAGAAAGCAAACTGCACCCACGTCTAAGACTGATTCTTAGTAATTCCTAGTTCATAAGAATGACCTTGACCCTGAAAAACGTACCTCTTAACTATAGGTGAAAATATAGTTATGGAGGTGTCTAAATGGGCGAGAAACGAACAAGGGCTAAATATACCCTGGAATTCAAGATGGAGGCTGTGA
>Ga0164297_10002482_pt1 | contig 18191 bp, 14 predicted proteins | sample GEODES058metaG_FD_113539 | JGI IMG/M metagenome (GOLD analysis project Ga0164297, IMG submission 113539) | Dystrophic lake water microbial communities from Trout Bog Lake, Wisconsin, USA - GEODES058 metaG | ecosystem: Environmental > Aquatic > Freshwater > Lake | place: USA: Trout Bog Lake...
CTCTGTTGTGGCTGACCAGCTGTCGGGTGTGCAGGTGTGTTGGTGCAGGCATCCACGTGCACAGGCGACCCCGTGCGTGCATTCACGGACATGTTCAGGGGAAGCAACATGCCGTCTGTGTTGCGTGCAGGTGCGCACCGCTGTCGCGACCCGCATTGCATATGCTCTGCAAGGGTCTCATTTCAACATCCGACCATTGCACAGGCTTGGCGGACCCCATGTTGCTTAGGCACCATCTCGTGTTGCACGACGCCGGCATGCCGCCAGCCGCAGGCGAGGCGATGCACGGTGCAGTGGTCGCTCAGTTTGGGCCCACCAGCTGCACCATGCTCGTCATCAACTCCCGCCACAGCGTCCCACCGCCTGCAGCGACACCGCCCCTGAGTGACATCTGGACAGCTGCACGGGAGGCGCGCTTGGGGCCTGCTGCTGCTGCGGCCTCCGCAGCCCGGTTGAACCCTCTGGGAGTCGTTGCTGGCGCCGCACTCACCCGCGACGACGTCGCTCGCGTGACGAGCTTCATGTCTGATTTCGCGGCGCAGCAAGTCATTCCATTCCTGGAGAACAAAGTGGTGCAGCTGAGCGCACACATCGGAGCCACCCGCAAAGGATTGCGCAATACCCTCAAGTCCCTCTGGCGGGGCACGTCCAAGGAGCCCCGGTCGTGGGAGCTGCCGCCCCAGGGCGCATACCCGCATAGTCAGCCGGAGGCGCAGATCCGACTGTGTGCTGATTTGGCGCTCATGCTGCGCGACACAGACACAGCTGTGGGCCACCTCCGCCTCGTCGCCCCTGATTTCCGGGCAGATCGCGCATGGAGACAGCTGGGTGCAGCGCAAGAAGCACTCGGTCTAGCTCTCGTTTGCGGCGGCGATGGAAGCAGTGCGAGTCTGCGGCGCGAAGTGGACGCAGCGTTCGAGGCTGCATGTAGCGCTCATCGCAACGCCGCGCCGCCACTCGGCCCGAGACTCGCGATACGAACTGCGCTTCTTCACGCCTGGGCGGTGGCGTCTCTGCGTGATGGCCGTGCGGCTGCGGCAGCTGCAGTGCCTCTCGCACGTGCTGCTGGAGAGTCCTCCTCCCACGGACTAGCCGCGCATTTGCTGGAAGCCAGTGCCGCGTGCTTGCTCGCAGCGCAGCCGCCACGGATGCGTCGCGCAACGCTGCATGCAGTGCTGGCAGGGCATAGGCACACACTGGCGGGTGCACGGGGTGGAGCTGTGCGTGCATATGCAGTCGCGTGTGCGCTCTTAGGCGGCACAGCGTCTCAGCAGCAGCAACACGCGAATACTTCACCCCAGTGGCGAGCAGCTCAAGCGCATGTGCATTTGGCCATGGCTCGTCACCTGGCTCACAGTGGAGGTGCCATGGTCGAGGCTATGGAGCATCTTGTGGCTCTGTCTCGCATGCTGGACGCATCTGCTGACGGCGACGTGTCCAATCACAACCCCGCCAGCGATGCGGGCTTGGCGGTGCAGCACGGCGCATTCTTGAGGGAGCTTCTTTACGTCGCGGCGACTGCCAAGACGACGGCATGGGAGGTTGCTGTGCCGATGCTGGACACAAGGCATGTGCGTGTCCATGCGGAAGATGCGCGCGGCTTTGGCAATGACGCCGCGCGGCGCGTGCCTGAGGACGCGTGGGCTGTTGTTGAAGGCAGCCCTGCAGCCACAGCTCCAGGCGGCAGTCTCACGCCGGTTCCATCCAGCGCGAGCTTAGCGAGTCTGGCGCTGTCAGCATCAGGCGATGGACCTGCTTCGAGCTGGCTGACGAGCCTCGTGCCGCCGGACCTGGCAACCACGCAGTCGGGCACCATGAACTGGCTGGATGGCGCCGCCCAGTCGAGGGCGAGTGGCGCAGGAGCAGACACGCGGCAGTGGGCGCCGTGCTTGGCTGGCGAGCAGGTCACAGTGCACGTGAAGCTCGTCAATCCGCTGGCGACGCCCATCACAGTTGATGCACTTTGCTTGGAGGCCACCTTTTGGGAAGGAGACGCAGCTGGCAGTGATGCGGCATTCACAGCTTCTAACGGCAGGCTCCTTGCGTGCGCGGCGCACGCATTCACATTGGAGCCGTGCGAGCGCCGCGAAGTCGCTCTGTGCTGTACACCGCCTGCGCCCGGCCGCCTGAACGTCACCGCCGCAACCTGGCGTCTACTCGTCCCCGGCCTGGGCGATTCTAACGGCACGGGCGTGCCGTGTCGCGCCACTTTCGCAGTGGCCGCTCCGCTTCGGAGGCGAGGCCCTGCAGGCACATGGCTTCCTGACGTACCACTCGGAAGTCGCCTGCTCTTCCGTGTAGGACCACCCATGCCCCGCCTCCGCGGCGAGCTGGCGGGCATTCCGGACGCCGTGCCTCAAGGAGCACTGATGCGCTGCGTGTTGCGACTCAGCAACGATGGCGCCTCTCCCCTGGGCCGGCTCAGACTCGCGGCCTCGCATGCGTGTGTCGTCCCTGGTGGCGCGCCGCTGACAAGCTCAGCTGCGGATGCATGGACGTGGGATGATGTGCACAATGACACTGGGGTTGCTCCGCAACACTTGCTTGCCGTCAACCAGGCCTCACCTGCGCTGCCTGGCAATTCAAGCGGCGGTCGACCGGCCATGGTGTTCGCTTTCCCGGACACTCATGCTACGCTTCAACCAGGCACTACACTGGCGTGGCCTCTCTGGGTACACGCACATGATGCCAGCGCGTTGCAAAGCTTGAGGTTGAGCGTCTTGTACGCCCCCACAACCACCTCTGGCGCGCCTTCCGATGGCACATCCGCTGCAGCGCTGCGTTACCGCGTGCTCCGTCTCTGCGCCGCGGTGACAATTCACCCATGCGTGGAAGTGGCTGCACTGCTCGGCCCTGGGAAGCAGGGCGTCTCTACACCCGTGGTCGGCCTCACGGTCACGCACAAAGGCGGACATGCTGTACGGGCAGTCCGCCTACGCAGCTTGTCATTGCTGCCACCGGCAAGGACACGCGGCACGGCATTGCATCCGCTCGGCAAGCATGGAGCCGCGATGTGTGCGCTGCCTGGCGATGGGGCTGTCGCCACTGCGTTCCTGGCGCTTGTGCCCTGCGAAGAGGAGCATTCGGGGGCGAAGAGTGTGCCGCAGCACGGCAATGGTCACGCCCACGGAAGCGTGGTCGCTGACAGCCCCGATGTGGCACTGACTGCTGGAGGCGAGGTCAGAGCCGCTTGCACTGGCGTCCTCGGCGTGTTGTATTGCGCCGGTGAAACCGCACTGCCCGATGAGCACATGCCCCGTGATGTGCCCATGGCGATGCTATGGGAGGCGGATTGCGCTGGCTTGACTCGTGGTATGACGCTTATTACGGCAAGCTGGCGACCAGCAGGGTCTGGTGCGAGCGAGTCGCCGCAGACGCCGAGTGTGACAGCGACACTGCAGGGGCCGTCCACATGCTGCGTGGGCGACGTGCTCAGCCTCCAGGTGGTTGTGCACAATGCTGGTCCTGTGCCAGTGGCGTGTCGCCTCGCGCTTGGAGGCGGAGGGAGTGAGCATGGCGGGCAGTGGGCTCGCATCCCAGCCAGTGACGCACACCCAGACGCGCCTGTTGCCGCCATGGGCTTGCCTGGCAGCGCGCAGTACATGTGGTTGGGGGTCACCAAGACCACAGTCGCTGAGCTTGCTGCAGGTGGCACGTGTTGCCTTCCCGCCAAGCTGCTCGTGCTGGCACCTGGCGTGCACAACCTGCACCGCTGGCATGTATCATGGCGCCCGGCGGCAGACGTGGGTGCAGCCCACGCGGCGGCGGTGCACACGCACTTTGTGCTGTCAGCCGAGATGGGAGAGAGAGACCCGAACTCGGATTGAGGCTTGACATTTCACTCTCCATCTTGACAACCGTTAGCATCGTGATATCTCTTCACAGTCTCGTCTGACAGCTGCTCCCACAGACCATTGGGCAGATGCTGCGCCGCCGTGTCCGCCGCGGCGGCCGCCGCCCAGATTGGCAAGGGCGCATCGAACGACCAGTGCTCTCCGGAGTAGCGGCACGCGTGCAGCCTCAACGGGATGACATCCAGCTCATGGCTCTGCGGCGCCAGCCACGGGCAGTGCACGCATAGGGGATCCACTGCTTGGCTGTGGCGCCCTCCCATTGGCTCTACACCGTCCTGCTGCTCACGCCTCGGACGGGGCGCAAAACGCGCATCATCCTCACAGGGAACATCGTCAACACGGCTAGCTATGGCGACTGCCGCTGCTTCTCCGCTGGCTAGATGCGCATCGAGCACAGGTCCGCCGTAGGCGATGTCGTTCACGATTGGATGCCCTACGTGCTGTAGATGTGCGCGGATCTGGTGCGTGCGCCCAGTCAATGGGCGGCATGCGACCAAGCTGACGACTGGCTTTAACGCTTCTCCTGCGCTAGCATCGTCAGCATCACCATGAGGGTGGCTCACTGCAAGGCGCAGAAACGCTGTCGCGGCTTGCTTACTGGTTGAGCCATCTCCCACGACACTAGTGCGTGTCTGCAAAGTGATGGCAAGACCAGAGCACGTGAGCAGAGCAGGCCACCGCGAGTGCAATGGCAAGCACATAGCATACCTTGAAATCATAGGATAACGGCGCGTCAACTAGCAGCGGCGCATCGCCTGTTTCTGGAAAGATGCCAGCCACACAGGCAACGTACTCCTTCACAACGCTGCCCGCCTGAATCTGCATGCGCAGCTGGTTCGCAGCTGTTGGTCCGGTGGCGAACAGCAGCAAGCCACTGACATTTCGATCAAGGCGGTGCACTGGACAGAGGCGGCCCAATGACATTCCGTGCTGCAAGCACGAGAGCGATGTGTCAGCCATGCCTTCATGATGAAAGCCCTATGCATCGGCCACTGACAGGGAACTCACCTGGCACGCAAGCAGGCCGAGGACGCTGTTCTTGCGGTACTGTCCCTATGGATGTGCATCAACGATGGACTGTCACACATATGGCCTTTGACGCATCCATGATTTGGAGAGAATGGACGTGCCGTCGGATGGACGGGCATGCTTGCGGGCTTGCACACGACGACGGCGGTGTCGGTGGTTGCAAGCAGCGGGATGGCAACGTCAAGCACCTGTGCAAGGCAACGTTGAGAGACGGACGGAGGCACGAGCAAACAGCTGCGGGACGTGCAGTCACGCACCGGTGGCTCATGTCGATGCACCAAGTGGCGCACCACCTGGCCATTACGCAGCGTCGCGTCCACGGGAGTCGTGCCAACAGGCTCACCGCCTTTCCTTTCTCTCTTGCCTCCGCCCGGCTGCTCTACACGCAGCCGGCCGGCTGCAAGAGCAGACTCGTAGTATTCTCGCGACCGGCCCTTGAATTCCGAGCAGAAGAGGTCCACCACAGTGCGCCCGATCCACCGAGTCTTCACATGTGCGTAGTGCTCGAACATGTACGGCTTGACATAGCGCAGGCCGTCACGCAGCACATAGTCATCAGCTAATGGAGGGTCCTGTCAATAAGCGAACGCGCGTCAGAGGCGGTGAGCACGCTGCCAGTTGAAGTGTGGCACTTCCACTCTGCGTACGTCAAACACGTCCTTGCCATCCTCCATCCGGCGCCTGGCTATCCGGCATGCACCTCACTCCCGCATCAACGTGTCCGCGCGCACTTGCGGAGGACTGCACGACGTGGTGCTGCAATTCCTTGCCCGCGTGGCACAGCGCCGCTCCTTCGCGTTCCAACTTGTCCAGCGGCACGCCGCGGAGATACACGTCGCTCGTTGTGTGTGCTCCACGTGCACACACACACATCTCTTTTCTCGCTCGTGGCTCCTTGGTGCTGAGGATCAGAGTGTTCTCCGCGCCCGAGGCTTGCCTGCCCAGTCGTCTTGGGATGGCAATACGTATGAGACAATAGAAGTGAGGACAAGGAGGTGGACGAGCACGTGCAGCGCGTCGTCCGCCGTGGCGCAGAGCCAGGCGTCATGGCTGCGCCTCCAGATGATGAGTGCTGTTCGGACGGCAAGGTGCCGGTTGCCGCCCGCACTGGTCGCAGCAAGCAGCGGTATGAAGCCACCACCGGGGAGCGCCTCGTAGCTGGGTGCGTGTTCTTCTGCGTGTGGCGAGAAAGGCCACAGCTGACGACGGCTTCGACTTGCGCGTGTCAGGTGCATCCCGATCCGGACGAGCGCGTCCGGCGAGTTGGAGGTGCTCATGGTGCCCAGTCGCCGCGGCGAGGGCCTCATTTTCCCGAAGGCGCGTCCGCAGGACGGAAGTGGCGGGACGTCCCTGTCAAGGGGGCGTTCGGAAGCGCAAAGCGGCGCCGCAAGCGCCGCTGCGTTGCACGTCCACTCTGTTGCCGGCGTGACTGCCTCTTCAGCGGCCTGCTTGCGTGCCCAATCGCGGTGTCCGGGCACTCACACTAGCCTTCGGTTTGTGTCTTTGATCCGGAACTCCGTCACACCAGGGCGGCTGGGAGACGGACGAGACCGTCACCGAGGCGGCCGCGCGGGAGAGCTTCGAGGAGGCTGGCGTGCGCGGAGAATTGCAGGCGCGTCGCCTCGCTGCGACCCGGTGGAACGGGACCAACTCGCTCTTCGGGGTTAGGGGCCCCCCGCACACACGGCGGCTCATACACAACCACCCACGTGCAGGAGCTGGGCACGTTCCACTTCAGCAGCAAGTCGTGCCACTGCGTGGCCACCGTCTTCGTGATGAGAGTCACAGAGGCACGTGTGAGAGCCCACCTGCGGCTGCCAGCCTGCCTTCTCCAACGCGCGCACACCCGCACGTAATTGTGGGACCACGAGAGCTGACACCCCCTACACCCATGGTGTGTGTGTGTCACTCTTTTCTCAGGAGCTGGAGGTGTGGCCCGAGAAAGACGAGAGGCCTCGGTTCTGGGTGCGTGGGGAGGCGCGCGCGCGTGTGTGTGTGGCCGTCACTACCGCTGACCTCTGTGCCGTGTCTCTCTCCGTGCAGTGCCGCGTGCCGGATGCGATTGCAAGGTGTCGGCACGAGTGGATGAAGCTTGCCTTGAGGCAATGGCACCACTCCATAAACAACAACGGGAGCTCGAGGAGTACAGAGCCTGTGGCGAGGTAGTGGCGCGGTCCCTGTACACCGCCGAACACCGAGTTGATGCATGACGCCATTGCGTCAATGTGCCAAAGTCCATTCCATGCTGCTGATTCGCGCAGCTTGGAGGACGTGTATTCTGCGTGCGCTCCGCGATGCCTATCCGCGCCGGCCTGAGGGTCTAGAGACGCTATCATGGATTGACATACGCATTGCGCGCGAAACTCGGGTCTTCAGTCTGTCTGCATCAGTTCCAACGCTTGCTGTGCTCTCAACGCCTTCAGCCGACGCTTCGCCTCCTTCCTGGAGTCTGAGTCCTTGATCTTTATGCCCTGAACCATGACTGTGTTGAGCGTGAGAAAGTCAGGCAGTGAGACTTCACTGAACAGAGCGAACACGTCCGCTGACGCAGGTCTCACAGTTGCACCGCGCTGACGGCCTCTACGCACCGTTCTTCTTTATCCGGAACCCCTTGGCTTTTGTCTTGTGCTTCGCCACGCCGCCGGCGGCGACTTGCAGCCTGCTTCGGTCGCCAAGAGGTGACTGCCGTGCAGGAGGCGCGCCTGCCGACGCGCTTGCCGGCCCTGCATCTCCAACGGCCATATGCTCAGGCTGTGTCACCGGTGCGTGAGCTGCCTTGCGTAGCCGCTTCGCTTCTAGTTTCGCCAATGCTTCAGCTTCCCTGCGCTTATCGAAGTCGTGCTGGGTCGCGCGCCGCTTCAGATTATTCTTGCGCGACATGTTACAGCTACCCGTTCGGAAGCGTCCGGAAGCGGTTTGTGCGAAGCCGGGTAGGCCAATACGGCGCAATACGAATACGATACAATACGGACGGCCGGCGTATCTGTATTTCAGCGTATTAATACGCGTATTTAATACGGATACGGGCGGGCTGCGTATCGTATCACGCACCACTGGTATCACTCAACCAGGCAGCTCATTCGACTTCCCGCACTGATTTAACGCCCTCCAGGCCACCGGCGGTCGCTCACGCAACGGGAAAACGCTAGGAGCAGCGGCTCTGACCAGCCTGCAGGGCAAGTCCGCGTTGTAGCGCACCGTGTAGAGACCACTTCTCTTCCAATGAACGTCGACAAAGACGTGCGATGCATCGTGGCACGACAGTGCCGCTATCAGCCTTGCTCTCCAACACTGTCAAATAAGGCGGCTTCCGTCCACTGCAGCTAAGACACGCGCACAAGATCGTGTGGCCCCGGCGTGTCACACACAACTGCACGGCTGCCTGCCGCATGCGAAGTTCGGTTCTCTCTTGGGCGTGGCAGGCTGCGACGCAGCCGCTGGCGCGCTTCCATGTCTCGCGTAACGATACGACGGTAGCGGCGAGCGCTATCCCGGGTAACGGCCGCGGCGGTGGGACACAGAGTGCACTTTTCGATTTCTGGCGGTCGGAATTTGCACAGCTGTATCACAATACGGCGCGGTGGAACGAATACGATACGGATACGGCGGCCCGTCGTATTGTATCGTATTGTATCAGATACGGACGCCAAATCCACGTATTGGCCCACCCGGGTTGTACTGGCCTTTCCAGTACACACCCGGCAGCTTATCACACGTTGGAGCGCCATGGCCTTCCAAACAGGGCTCATGCAGCAGCCTGTTATGTACGCCCCGCAGCCAAACATACCTCCGTGGCAGCTGTGCCCGCTGCTTGACGGCCCGGACTACTTCAACATCGTTCTGAACGGTGGCCCAGGTTCGTCGTTGCGCCCCGGCACACTGCAGCCGCACCGGGGTAGTCAGAACCCGACTGCATTCACTGCGGGGCACACACGTGCGCCTGGGAACGTCGACAACCCGACGCCGTACAACACCTGGCTCCTTCAGGGCTGTCCCCAACACATGGTTGGCAGACTTGACCCAGGAGTGTTGACCGAGTTCATACAAGCGATCAACGTGGTTGAAAGCAGCCAGTCCAGCAACTGCTGTTCCTGCAACGACACGAATGCACGACGCAATTACGCGCAGGCAATCATGAAGCTTGAGAGCATCTTTACTCCGCGCCTCGGTGCGCAGAGCGTCCTGCATCTGAAGTACTGCTGGGAGTATTTCGTCCCGCCAAGCTACGATAGCGAAGGACATTATAACCCTGGCGGCTGGTTTCCAGGCCAGCCTTTGGTCTACCTTCAGGTCACATTGCCGGCTCGGCCTGGAGCGCCGGTGATGATGATGCCCGCCGCTCCTCCGCCGGTGATGGTGCCAGGCCAGCCTGGTTATGTGGCTGTCAACCCCATGGTTCAGCCTCGGGGAAGCGGGACGATTGGGACTGGACGGGTGAGTCAACCAGTGTGAGTGGTGAATCGACGCCGTGACTCGCATCTCTGATTCACAGCAACATTGACATGGGCTCCTCCACGAGTTGCTTGAACTGCGCCATCCATTGAGCGCCAACAGCGCCATCCACCACCCGGTGGTCGCACGACAAGGTGACCGTCATCACCTGCACCTGCTCCCACTGCCCCTTCGCGCCCGCCACAGAACGCACCTCTGGCCGCGTCGCACCCACAGCGAGAATGCCCGCTTGCGGCGGGTTCACGATGGCCGCGAAGGATTTCACGCCCAGCATGCCGAGGTTGCTGACTGTGAATGTCCCCCCCGTCATGTCCTCCACCGCCAGCTTCCCCTCCCGTGCCTTCTGCGCCAGAGCCCTGACGTCTGAGCCGATGGCAGTCAGGCCCTTGGCGTGGGCGTTGCGCACAATGGGCACCATCAGGCCCGCGTCTGTCTGCACTGCCACACTGACATCCACCGCGTTGTAGCGCCGGATGCGGTCTCCCATCCAAGAGCTGTTCACCTCCGGCACGCGCACACAAGCCACAGCAGCCGCCTTGATGATCCAGTCGTTCACGGATAGCTTGGTCACTGCAGCTGGTGCTGCCCCTTTGCCTTGTGCTGCTAGGCTGTCGTTCATGTGCTGCCGCGCCGCCAGGAGTGCGTCCATGCGCACGTCTACAGACAGGTAGAAGTGCGGCACCGTCTGCTTGGACTCAGTTAGCCGCTTGGCGGTGACACACTTGATGTTGGTCAGGCTCACGTCCTGGTAGTCTGGGAAAAACACCTCCAGCGGACTGGGCGCTGCGCCAGCAGGCACTGCAGCGCCAGCGGATGCACTTGCTGCGCTGGCTGTGCCGCGTGCGAGCGCCTCTTCCACATCAGCGCGAATAATGCGTCCAGAAGGCCCAGTGCCTGAAATGCCCTCAATCGCCACCCCCGCGTCGGCAGCTAGCTTGCGCGCCAGCGGAGATGCGAATACTCGCTGCCCTGCTGGCACACGTGCCGGTTGCTGCACATGCGACGACACTGGTGAAGGCCTTGCGGGAACCAATGCTGGCACAGGAGGTGCAGCCTGTACCCCTGACGATGGCGATGATGCTGCTGTGGTGGGGACAGCAGCAGCAGCAGCTGGTGCGGCGGGGGCGGGGGCAACAGCGGCGGCGGTGTATGACGCGAAGCGGGGCACAAGGGCAGCATCGTCCACCATGATGAGGACAGGCTCCCCAACCACGATGTTCTGTGCGCCTTCCGTTTTGAGCAGCTTCGCCACGAAGCCGTCCTCCATGGATTCCATCTCCATGGTGGCCTTGTCCTGCACGAGAGTCGCGGGGGCGTGCGAGTCAAAGTGTCCGCCGCACCTGTACAAAGACAGAGCCCGCAGCGCAAGGCGCGCACCGTCTCAATCTCTGCAACCACATCGCCAGCTGCCACTTTATCACCCTCCTTCTTGCGCCACTTGGCCAGGTTGCCCTGAGGAAGCACAAAAAAAGGTGAGAGACAGCGCAACCGACTGCAGGCGAGCGCGTGCGTCTCAGGGCGTCTCTGCCCCAGGACTCTGCAACGCTCCAGGGGGGGACGCACCTGCGACATTGTGGGCGATAATGACGGCATTGGCACCACAGTGTGCGGCGGGACTGCGTTTGAGCGCGTGTGAGGAGGCTGTGTGGGGGCAACATTGCAAGTGGCAAGCACGGCGCGCGGCGCAGAAGACGTACAAGTGTCGGATGCGGCAGCATAGGCTCTCCGCTGCGCTGTGGGCGGCGCAGACAGGTGAGTGTGCAGCTGGCCGGCGCCTGCCGGCAAGCTGTCCGCAGTCCTGGACAGTCGTTCGACCACCGGGAGCGCCCGTCAGCGTCTTTCTCTCGTCGGCGCAGCAGCGCATAGCATTCAAAGCACGTACCTGGACAGTGACCGCCAGTGCGCCTCCCCTGCGGCGTGGAGGCTTCGCTGCAAACTGCTAAGCGGGCCACCAGCGCCGGCCAGCAGGCGTGGCAGCAGCCGCAAGGCTCTCCGGGACATGGCGACTAAGCAGAGCAGATCCCTGCTTCTGCGATGGCGCGCAAAAGTCTCATATGGACCCTACCCCAGACCACGCTCGTCGCCCAAACCGCGTCTCCGGCGGAGCAGCATGTGGCGCATTCCACTAGGCTGACACAGCTTGAGTCTCTGTGCTGGCGATGACAACCATGGGGGTTGACGACGAAGACGACGTGGTCGTTGTGGTTGACGACGATGAGCCTGGAGAAGAGGAGCCGCCACTATGCAGCGCTCGCGCGTCTGGACCTGGAAACGCCGCTGGCGTGGCGAGTCTGACTTATACGCATGTCGCATGGCGCCCTGACGACCCAGCTGCTGCGCCATCACGCAGCTTGGCCGTGAAAGATGTGTCAGGTGCGTTGCAGTGGAGCCTGTGAGACGCGCGATACGTGGAAAGGACTGACAACGCGTGCAATAGGCCACCAGAAGAGCAAAGCTGGCGCTCCGAAAGCGAGTCTGCGCCTGACAAGTGCAGCAGCAGGAGGCGCTGGTGGAGGTGGTGGAGGCCCTGAGGCTGCACCAGCGCCGCCGCCGTTGGTGCTCACTTTCTTGGCAGAGGCTGAGCGGGACGCTTTCAGCGACGAGCTGGCCAAGATTCTGCTGCGCATAAAGTCCAAGAGCAAAGCCGGCTGCGAGGCGGTGAGCGCTGCAGAAGCCGCGCGCGTCGCTGTGGCCAAGGCCACGCTGCTGAAGACGAATGAGGATGTGCGCGCGCTGCACACTCAACTCGTAGGCGGCGGCATCGTGACGGAGGAGGACTTTTGGTCGAGCCAAGCGGCTCTCGTATCAGCAGCCACCGCGAAGCGCGGATTAGGCCAGCGTGCGGGAATCGCAAACACGTTGATGGGTGCCGTGCGTGGAGAGCAGGATGGTCGCAGCAAGAAGGTGAATTTCAACTTGTCGAAGCAGCAGGTGGCCCAGATATTTGCAGAGCGGCCTGCTGTGCGGAAAGCGTACCTCAAGCACGTGCTCCCCAACGGCAATTTAACAGACCTGCAGTTCTGGACCAAGTATTGCAGAGTAGAGTACCTGAAACAGGCTCGCAAAGGAGTGCCGTTCACCAGCGAGCAGGACGATGCCGACGCCGCCTTGTTCGCGGAGGACGAGGCTGACCTGAAAGCAGCCAAGGCTGATGCCGTGCTGGCAGCTGCCAAGCTGATGCCCAGCGTCAACGTCGCGGCCACTGCAGCGGACGATGTCCTTCGACCCGGCTGGGGATTCGCACATGCGCATCACGAGGCAGATGTTGTGCCTTCCTCCGGCGGTGGAGCTGGTCGCACCCCGTCGATGTCTAGCCGCGATGTGCTGCTCCGAGACTTGAACCGTCATGCGGCGGTCGTGTTGCAAGGTATTCCTGATGCGTTGCCCAGTGACAATGCCGCTCTTGCGCGCACTGTGCCTCGTGGCAGCGCAGCGGCGCAGGAGAGTGATGATGCGCCCATGCTGGATGATTTGCGCGCGCTGGAGACTGCAGCGGTGCAGCCACTGCGCATTACAGACCCACGGCGGTACTTCGATGGCAGCGCCGGGGGGACCGCGTACGGGTTGTCAGACATGCCGACAGCGCCAGCTTTGCATACACAGCCGCAGGCTCCACGCGCCAGCTGGAGTGCTCTGGCGGCGCAGATGCCGGGCTTGGTGCCACCCTGCCCAGTTGTGCCCTCCGATTTGGCGCGCACGGCTTTGAGTGACGTAGCACACGCAGTCGCACTTCCCGGACAAGCAAATGGCTTCGAAGCCATGGGCGCAGCGGGCGGCGCTGTCCCCGAAAGCGTCGCTAAATCGCTTCGCGACGAGGCACGTGCAGCGAACGAGCTCCTCAAATTCTACTGGCAGCTCGCGCCTAGCAGCAGTGGGTCAAGCAGTGCCGCTGCTAAATTAGAGCGTGTGCGGACTGCGCTGACGGCGCTGTATGACCGGCTGGAGAACACAAAGAGCGATTTGCCTGGCGAAATCCGCCACCTTGCTTCGCAGCAGCTCCGCCCTCTCATGGCCTCGCTGGACGCGGCTTTAGAGCACGCTCAGCGAGGAGGGGGGCTTGCGCCCATGGCACTTGGCTGAGTTGAATCACAAGTATGACTTGGCTTCGATGCTTTGCACTGCAGTGGGGTCAGGATCTCGCTGCCCCACTCGATTGGCGCACTAGATGCTCCGTCTTCTCCGCTAGAGCCTCCACCTCCACCGCCAAGGCGTGGTCATGCGACACGTAGAAATTCATGTCCTTCGCGTTCAGAACAACGACACGGGAGTCCTGCGCAGCTCGTAGCGTTGTGCGTCTGCGCTTGCCCACCCACTTGGAGGCTACTCTTCGCAAGCGGGCGATGGCAACCATATCCTCCGCGCTGGGCCCCGCGGCGGGAGCCTGCTGCTTCGCATCCCCTGGCGGAGTTAGCGAGAATGATGGCAGACGCGTGAAGGAAGGCTGATGATTGAGCAGCGACTGGGAGGCTGCGCGGTGGATGCTCTGCACATCCATCTCGCCAACCAGCTCGCCAGGGCCGGCGGTGTACGCAACCGTGTATGTGGTGGCCCCGCCGCTCGCGGAAGGCGCAGGGAGCAGGACTTCAATCAATCCAGCCTTCACGAGGAACACGTTCTTGCATCGCTCACCCTGCGTCCCCAGGAATGCGCCTTTCTTGTACTCTGCAACGGGAAGCTCCAAAGCCTTTGCGTACCGACGCAGATGCGATGTAGTCGCTGACAGCGGCGCCTTCTTCTTGTCCACCAGTAGCTCGTCAAAACAGGCGTGCGCCAGTGCTGCACTGGCCGCGGGGCGCTCATCCGGGTTAATGGACAACAGATGTGCAGCCAAGTCCTTGACCGGTGCGGAAACTGCTGCCCACTCCGCGCCGTCAAGGGCTACTTTCCAACAAGCGGCCTCAGCGCCAGCGAGCTGAGCGTCATCATCAGGCGTTGCCTCTGGATCGCTGCCTGGCGGGAGCAGCGGTGCAAATGGTGTAAGGCCTGTGAGTAGGAGGTGAAGCACCACGCCGGCGCTCCACAGATCAACTGAATTCGAGTATGGAATCTGACGCCTCGCAACCTCTGGCGCCATGTAAGCTGCGCTGCCACAGCACCATCGCATGCCGTCTTGCCCACTCTCGAAGTGTGAGCTTGCAAGGCCGAAGTCACACAGCACTGCAGAAGAGAAGTCGCGCGGCCGTGCCAGAAGAAGGTTGTCTAACTTGACATCGCGGTGCGTGATGTCGTGGCTGTGCAAATAGTGCAGCGCGCGCAGTAGCGGCTGGAACGCAAGCAGGGCTTCGCGCTCTGTGTACCCGTGGCTGCCTTCCGCTAGGATGTGGTCTAGCAGTGGTCCGCCTGGAAGAAGGTCCATCACTATGTGCAGCGACGTTTCAGTCAGGTAGTAATCGATCAAGTGCAGCACGTAGGGGTTATTCAGCCGCCGAAGGATGCTCACCTCCTTCAAGATGTCCTCCGCATCCACTTCAGAGGGGTCTGCGTCTGAGACGGAGAAGTCCATGCCGGAGCCGGAGCCATCGGAGCTGACTGACCTGCCAGTTCCCTGGCGCCCATTATCCCCAACCTTGGGTGACTTCCGCAGGTCTGGAGGCAACGGAAGTGTCTTGACAGCCACAGTTGTACCTGTGCTCTTCTGCTTAGCAGAGCGGACGACACCGAAGGCGCCCGCCCCGAGGACGAGGCCGAGCTCGTATGCGTCCGAGAAGTCACCAGCGCCAGCGTGAGCAAGGACGTCGGATTTCAGAGTCTCAAACGCAGCTGGCGAGAGAGACTCGGCAGCACGCTTCACGGCCTCAACGGGAGCAGCTTGCTTTCCGCCCTGGTGCCCGTCTGCTGCAGGAGTGGAGCTTCCACAACCCATAGAGAATGTGAATGTGCGTGCGCGTTTGTACGAGTCTAGTCGCCTGGGTGGTTAGGTGCACAGTCAGCCCAGGTGCACCAACCGGACAGCACCTGCGTTGCGCTCGTGCGCGGCCGCTCAACGCACCTTAGTGTAACTGCGCCGGTTGTCGAGTGCGCAGCCGCGCGTCACAACCTATCGAGGCGTCACCTCTGCAATTGTGGAAGACACATCGACTCCACTCCAGCGCCAGCAGGTGGAACGGCGAACGCGCGCAGTGAGCTCCCAGGGGAAAAAAGAGAGGGCTTCGGCGAAGCGCAGCAGACTTGTGAATATTTGATCACGTCATCTCGACGACCTTGTGCACTCACCCCCCAATTGGAAGTACGTCCCTCACTCCTCCGCCGTGTCTCGCGGGCCGGTTGCATCCTCTCCATACACAAGCACCTGCACATACTCCCCTCGCCGCTTCTTCGCAGGCCGGATGAGACCCACCAGACGAAGCTCAGCCAGCGCGCGCTCAAAGCGCGCTTGCAGCCTCCACAGCTTCTCGCGACTCACGTGGCTGCTGGGCAGCACAATGTTGGCGGCGGCATCACCCGCATTTGCGGCGGCGATGCCAGCACCCGCCGCTGGCGCCGGATGTGAGCCGTGGCCAGGTTGAACAGGGCCCCCTGTAGCCCCAGCTCCGTGCTTGCCCCGCTTGCGCTTTGTAGACTTCTTGCTTCCAAGCAGTCTCGGCGCAGGCTGGTTGCTCGCGCCGCCGCCACCGCCGCCGCTGTGTAGTTGGATGAAATCCTGGAACCAGTCGTGGACATTGATGAATTCCGCACCAATACCACGGACAAGCGAATAGGCGGCGCAGGCATCTGGCATGGTAGCCGCCGCGTGCGCGGTGGATGGGCCGACAGGGCAGCAAGTGCAGTGCAGGAAGTGGCGATGGCCAGGCGCGACAAGGGCGTGCTCTGTGGTTGCCCGCGGTGCAGCCTGCAGGTAGCCGCGCAGCAAGGTCGCCTCGGACATGACCAACACCTCGGAGCCGGGCAATGTGCACGGCGGCTTGGCTAAATAGTTGTCGATGAGCTCTACAAGCACTCTGCGCGCATGATGGCGGACTTTCTTCTCGTTCGCCTCGAGGCCTTCACGTTCAGAGCCCGGCTTATGGCGGGCGCCACCAGCCGCAGCGGGTCCGCCATCACCTGCATTCTGCGTCCCAGCAGTCGCCGCCTCTGCCTCCTTGGTCTTGCTGGCCGCATGCTGCATCAGCATGGCTCGCATCTCCTTCCGGCTTCGCTCAGACTGCTTCGCACCGCCGCCGCCGCCGGTGGTGTTCGCAGCGGCACCAGACGGGCCACCGCCTGTGCCTAGGCTGGAGCGCCGAGGAGCGGCAGCAGTAGTCGCAGCGGCGCCTCCAAGTGCGATGTCTAGCGCACCCATGCCTCCGCCACCCCCTGGCACGGCCGCAGCTCTCTGCCGCGCCGCGGCTGTTTTTGCTTTCTCCCTCTGCTCCACGATGTCAAACTTGTGGTTCACTTCGTTCATCGTGGCAGCAACTGTGTCCACGTGCTTGCGCTGCTCATCGAGGAGCACACAGCCGCGCATGGTGAGGGACCACTGATGGAGAAGGAGGGGAATCTGCGCTCTGGGTAGAGCGGCTGGATCCAAGATGCGGTCCAACACCACGTCCAACGCGTGCTTGCCCTCGCTGCTGGTCACAAAGTCTGGCCTTGACGCATCGCGGAAGAGCTCGCGAATACCAAACCCGTGGCTGCCTGCTGCATGAACCAACTGAGCCGCTGACTCCGTGCACGCTACAGCCGCGCCCCATGCACACGCAGAAGGCCCGAAATTCCGCAGTGCCGTCCCCAGTGTCGTTTCATGCTCCTCAGTCGGCACTCCTTGTAAGCACTTCACATTCACGGCAGCCCACGTGCGTAGCGGCGGCGATAAATTGCTGATGGCGACACTCAGCGCATTTTGCGCCCCGAGCGACAATTTCTCACATTCTGCCAGGCGCTTTCTGACCAGCTTCTTGATCGCTGGCGAAGCATTGTCGCCAACATTGCGGCTTTCCTCAGAGACAGCCACCAGCGTTGCATCAGCATCGTGCAGCCGGTGGACGTTAAACATCATGCCTGCCAGCGGGCACGTGGATGCGTGGAGCAGCGCGGCGAGTTGGAGAGCATCACGCAGTGCAGCCAGTGAGAAGTCGTGCTCCACAAAGCGAGCATGCAGCAGCGATGCACAGCTGCCGTCTAGCAGCGGCAGCGGCATGGTCCGGACCCACTCCGTGTGCTGCTGCTGCGTCGACGCAGACGGCTGGAGCCGCAACTCAGGGGGGAGGCCTCCACCACCCCCGCATCCCAGGAGCACTTCTCGTTGGATGCACTCCAGTCGGTCCACCGATGTGCGCAGCCGCACGACGTACGGCTGCAGCCGATTCGCGCCGCGAGAAGGGAGAAGGGCCTGCACGAGTGCCGGGCTGGTGGCGATGCCAAGGACGAGAGCCACTGGTGTGCTTCCGATGTTCTCCGATAGGGCTACCATCAGGTCGGCCAGCGCCTCCGACGCGCAGCATTCTGTGTCCTCTACAAGCAGTACCAGCGGTGGCGGTGACCTCACGCTCGCCGATGGGTCTCCGGGCGAGCGCCCATCAGGTGAAGGGACGGCAGCGGAAGCGCTGCCGAACGTGCTGTTGTACCACGCACATAATGTCGCCACTGTGGGCGACTGCGGGATGCTATCAGCTGGCTGCCCTTTCGCCAGCTGCAGCCAGGCGTGGCGCAGGCAGTGTGCGAGTCCGGGTGGGGCAGCCCCACCTCCACTGCCGCGAGGGCCCACCTCCATGGAGGTGAGCGAGGCTGTCTTACAGCCATTGCCAGCCAGGAAATCAGCAAGCTGTTTGAAAGTCTCCGCGTGGTCCGCCTGGTTCACTCCACCAGCCAGCACCAGTGCCGTCTGCAGCCGAGCAGCCCCCGGCACACCCACACACTCGCCTGCTGTCTGCGACGCCA
>Ga0164297_10002484_pt1 | contig 18183 bp, 14 predicted proteins | sample GEODES058metaG_FD_113539 | JGI IMG/M metagenome (GOLD analysis project Ga0164297, IMG submission 113539) | Dystrophic lake water microbial communities from Trout Bog Lake, Wisconsin, USA - GEODES058 metaG | ecosystem: Environmental > Aquatic > Freshwater > Lake | place: USA: Trout Bog Lake...
CATTGGCGTCAACGGTGATTTTCGAAAGCTGATCACTGGCAAGGGAGTTTATATTTTTGTCATCGTGCCTGTAGCTGTGAAACCGGGCAGTTTTCCGGTCGTATTTATTCAACCCGCCTCCTGCGGTGGCCACCCAAAGATTTCCGAACCTGTCTTCGGCCACATCTTGTATATAGTTGCTGCTGATACTGGTAGTATCTTTATTATTGTTTCGAAAAACCTTGAATTTATAGCCATCATATCGATTAAGGCCATCAGAAGTACCAACCCAAATAAATCCCCGGCTATCCTGAAGAATACAGTTGGGATCAAGCTCTGATAATCCATCCTGAGTTCCAAGGTGTTTGAAATGTAATTGCTGGATTTGGGCCGAGAGGCAATAAGGTAATATTAACAACAGGAGAATAAGCAGCTTTTCCGCGGCCTTCGGCAGTTTAGAACTTAATATACGACGTTTTTGGGTCATTATGACAAAAGCCAGCAATGCCAGTTCATACGATACAGGCACCTGGCATTTGTTATACGCATCCGCAACACAATGGGTTATAGGGTGTTTAAAACAATTATGTTTAAAAACATGCTACTATTTATGCCTGATAATCTATGAGATGGCATTATGTACCGACAGGGACGCAATTTTGGCTGACAACAACGGAAATCCGATCCCGGCAATCCCCAAAAACCCGAAAAGCGACCAATAATGCCTGTTAGTCTATACCCGGCAGGGTATGGTCTATTCCATTTTAGCAGAAGTAAAAAAGGTTGTTGCTTTGGACATTGAAATTAAAAAATAAACAAAGAACATTAAAATATTAAAACGATGAAAACTGCAATTTTAACACTCGCAATCGCACTGTCAACCGTATTTGGCATCAGTAAATCAGCTTCAGCTGCAAGCCAAAAAGAAGAAGTAACCAGTTTAACTGAAGTTACACGCATCAGCAAAATAGAAGTTCACGGCAATGTTGAACTATACATTTCAGACGGTAATAAAGACCAGGCAAAAGTATACAACCATTACTACGCCGAAAATGCATTGGTTCAGGATCAGGATGGTATATTAAGGATCACCTCCTATTCGGCCCAAAAATTAGTAGTTTGGGTTACCGTTAGCGACCTGCGCGAAATATCAGCCTATGACAATGCAGCTATCAAATCATTCGGAAAAATTTCGGCACTCGACATCGATGTTAAATTACATGATCAGGCGCTTGCTCAATTGGATATTGATGCTTATGAAGCTCATGTTTCACTGGCCGGCAAATCAAAAGCAGATTTGAGCGGCAGTATTGAACAAGGTAGTGTTCAATATGATCGTTCAGCTTACCTTAATGTAAGCAACCTGGCAGCAACAAACCTTAGCAAAACGATAAACACTTTAAAAGGATGCGTTCGGCATGACGAACTGGCTTCTTTATAATAAAAATGGATGCAAATAAAAAGGGTCCCGGTTGTCCGGGACCCTTTTTTATTTTTGAGCATTAAGCACTTTCATCTGGATTATCCTGTTCTTCATCCAATTTCAAGGTGTAGGAAGGCTCGGATGCCTCGATAGATAATTGCAGCAAATCTATTGCCGGCACATCGCTCTCGTGGGCTGGTATACGTTCTTCATCCAAACCATTGGAATGGATATCCTCCTGGCTCATTTGATCGTCTTTATCCGAATCTTCGGTATCGTCAAATGGAATAATATCTTCTGGCTCGATCATAGCTTTATTTTTTAAATTGTTGTGTAACCAAACCTACACAATCCTGAACCATTAAAGGCAGGTCAGGAATTTGTTTCTTTATTGAAAATTCGACTTTAATCCATAAACAACAACTTTATGCGAGAATGTACCCACAAAAACTTTTCCATTTGCGATGGTTGGAGCACAAAATTTCGCATAAAACCCTGGGAAATCGTTTATACTCTGGCTACTGTTCCAAAGTTCCTTAGTAACATTACCTGCATCGAAGGCTCTAAGTATGCCAGGGCTTGAACCTGCGCCGGCGTCACCACTAGAGGCATACCAGGCCCAAAGAATACCATTGCTGGTACCATTTGATGATACTGATAATACAGAACCCGAACCGCCGGTCGGACCGCTATCGGGTGAGGTTGTTGGCGTGAAAGCAAATTTTCCGTTGTTGAAAGCATAAGCCTTCAGCCTATCGTTTTCAGACCAAAAGTAAACGTAGGCATTTGTAGGCCCCTGGTAGAAGGCCGGCTGGCAATGCATAGAATTATTGATCGGCAATGTTTGTACCACCTGGTTGGCTGTGGGCGAATATCCCCCCATATTATCCTTATTCAGCAAATAGATATTACCGTCCTTAGCACCTGTTATAAAAAGGTTGGTATTGGGCACCAGAAAGGTTCCCATTACGCCATAATCCAGGTCGTTATTATTAAGATCGACATAATTAGTGGGCGTAAAATAACTTGTCACCGCCAGGGTCGAACCTGAAGGGGTTAATTTTAGTGCACTTTCAGCACGATCGGTCAGATCAGTAGGGTCAGGGTTGGCGACCGTTTCGTTGGTTCCGTTCCCCGAAGTTGCATAATGGTTGCCTTGTCCTACAGTACCATTACCTGTTGTTACATAAAGATTACCCTGGGCGTCAGCTGCAACACCCATGCCGCTTTCCCACATACCACCGTTTTCGCCATTTGGCGTATCATTATATACAGTCGTTTGTGCAAGGGACTTCGCGTCATAGCCTAATATCCAGCCGTGATATGGGTTCCAGTCGCAATGCGAAGAATAGCTGATATACACGATCCCGTTCACCAATACCAGTCCCTGCCGTTGGTTATTGCGCAGCGGGTCGAAACTAGATACGCCACTAACAGAGCCATCGCCGGTTCCAGGTACACTTGCAGTAATTTTTACCGGGCTGCCGCTTTGTTCAGCACCTGTAGTAATATTAACCGCATGAAGGTATTGTACAAAGTTTTTGCCATCGGTGCTACGGGCGACGAAGTAAATGGTTTGAGAAGTTGGGTCGATAACGGGTGTTCCGACAATGCCAATATTATAACTGAAATCGGTATAAGGATTACACCATGAAGATGCCATATCGCCTGAATTTGGCGTACGCATACCATTTACGGTATAATTCTTTTGCCAGTACAGCGTTCCGTTATCAGCATCATAGGCATAAACACTATTGTTCACGGTAGCAATAAAAACCACGTTACGTGTTTTCGAACCGATTGTTAGATTACCAACCACCAGCGGTTGTGAGTAAGTTTGATCATCGACGGTAAGCTCGAACAATTTGCCAAAACTTGCCGAATTAACGTTAGCCGTTGTTAAAGCCGTCTCCTGATTATTCAAACCAGCACGGGTGTTATCGTTATGTTGCGTAAGTACTGAAATGTGCTGCGTATTGGCAGAGTCTTTAAGGGTTGTACCGTTGCCTGTATTGGCAGGATGAGGTGATTCTTTTTTCTTGCACCCTAAACACACTAATAGTAAGCAAACAGGCAATAAGAATTTATTAAACATATAAGTAAAATTGTTGAAGGTTTTCGGAAGTATATCCCATTGGAAGTGCAATATAATACTTTGCCCTGTATTCAGAAAATGATATCCGGCAATGAAATGTCATTGTTCTATAATCTCTTGCAAGTATTCCGCTAGAATGTATTAATGATCGAACATAACTTAAAATCGGCTAAGGGGAGATTTCCTGGCGACGACAAATTGGATTTCAATTATTTAGAAAGTCAATTTACGGATCATGTTATTTTGAAAATCAGCGATAAAAACATTCCCTTTCTTATCAACGGCGAGCCCGGTAGGGCGATAAAAACTAGCCTCGGTTGCTATACCATTATCAGCGCCCCGATGCCCTGAACCTGCGATGGTAGTAACCAAACCATCAGGTGTTATACGGCGGATCTTATGGTTATCATCGTCTGCAACATAAATGATATCGTTCTTGTCGATACCGATCCCACTTGGATGAGAGAATGAGGCGGCCGGACCCTTACCGTCTTTTTTGCCCCGGTTCTTTTTTCCTTTGGGGGCTGGTTTCCCGGCAAAAGTGGTCACATTTCCTTGTGGGTCCATTTTGCGTATCATGTTATTGAAAGTGTCTGCAATAAACAAATTGCCTTTGCTATCTATCGCTATCCCCTCAGGCAAATAGAACGAAGCAGCCCGCCCGATACCGTCTTGTGCTCCAGGCTCGCCGGTACCGGCAATAGTGGTCATTTTACCATCGGGTGTTATTTTACGGATGATATCTTTGGCCCAGTCGGTAACTATCAAATTTCCCTGATGATCTATAAGTATGCCTCTTGGGTTGTCCAATCGGGTAGAATCCTGTGGGTGTTCCCGATTCCCGGGGGTTAGCGCGCCCGCGATCGTTGTAACCGTACCCTCGGGCGAAATCTTCCTGATCAGGCTATTCTCTGTATCGGCAACATATAAATTACCCTTGTCGTCAACCGTAATTGCACATGGATAAAAGAACGAAGCAGCCTGGCCTTTGCCATCTGCATTGCCAGCCTTAATGGTTCCTGCAATGGTAATTACCTCACCATCAGCGCCGATCTTGCGGATCTGGTTATTGCGCGAATCAGCTACATAAACATTATCGTTGCTGTCAACCGCCAAACTAACCGGGTTGGCGAAAGATGCTTCATTTGTATTACCATTTTGGGCAGCCAGTTCGCCATTACCGGCATAGGTGGAAACCATTGGCTCATTTGTTTTTGGCGTACAAGCAAGCACGACCAATGTAAACAGCAATAGTACTACTGGACTTCTTTTCATAACTGCAATCAGGTTAAAATTGTTGAAGCCCTAAAAATAGAAGAATTATCTTGCTTTGGAAATTGTAATGATCAGGCTCCTGGTGGGTTATTGGGGCGCGGTCCGCGGTTGTTCCCTTGTCCTTTTTTCTTTTTGAAATTCCGGCGTTTATCATTACCACCGCGTCTGTTGGATGAGGGCGAATCCCTGAATACAGGTGCCTCACCCAATTCGGCAGGCAGCGTACTTTCATCGATACTGCGGCCGATCATTTGCTCGATACTTTTGAGCTTACGGGAATCACGCTCGTTGACAAGGGTAATGGCAGTTCCTGTAGTTTCAGCTCGCGCAGTTCGGCCAATACGGTGGATATAATCTTCAGGATCAGATGGCACGTCGTAATTGATCACCAGGTCGATCCCCTCTACATCGATACCCCTTGAAAGCGCATCAGTACCGATGATCACCGGCAGAGTTCGGTTCTTGAAATCGAGCAATATCTGTTCGCGTTCGGCCTGTTCAAAATCTGAGTGGAAGGCGTTGGCTTTTACATGCGCCGCACGCAGCTCACGGCTCAGTCGCTTCACTTCATCTTTGGTATTAGCAAAAATAATGGTGCTGGTATAGTTCCCCTCACGCAGTAACTGAATCACCAGTTTCGACTTTTGTTCGTTATGTACTTTATAAATCTGCTGGTTTATGCCCTGCGCGGGTTGCGAAGTTGCCAGATTGATCTGTTCGGGATCTCTAAGGATAGAACCTGCAAGCTTGCGGATAGGTGCAGGCATCGTAGCCGAAAACAGTAAGGTTTGCCTTTCTTGTGGTATGTCGCGGATGATGCGCATGATGTCGTCCATAAAGCCCATATCAAGCATACGGTCGGCCTCATCCAAAATCAAATATTTGATGTCATTTAACTTCAAAACGCCCGAAGTAAGGTGAGCGATCAACCTTCCTGGTGTTGCTACCAGAATATCCACCTTATTTTGTATACCACGGCGTTGCTGTTCATACACGATACCATCGCCCCCACCGTAAACAGCTATCGAGCTCAAACCTGTAAAATAAGCCAGACCCTCCACCTGCTGATCGATCTGTTGCGCTAATTCTCGGGTGGGTGCCAATACCAATGTTGTGGTACGGTGCTCGCGGTTTGGCTGGCTGCTGATCTGGTGTAATACAGGCAACAAATAAGAAGCGGTTTTACCGGTACCGGTTTGTGCGCAGGCAATCAGGTCTTTCCCCTGTAAAACTACCGGGATGGCTAATTCCTGTATCGGCGTTGGGGTGGTGTATCCCATGCTAAGGATACCTTCGGTGAGCTGCTCGTTGAAGTTAAAATCGTGGAATGTCAAATAATTTACAAATAATGGCGAAGATAGGAAAAAATTGTGTTATTAATTGTTGGGTATTGGGTATCGGTTATCGGGTGTTAGGTATCTGTTATCAGGTATTGGGTATCAGGTATTGGGTATCAGTTAATCGATATCAGTAGATTGTTATTAACTTCCCCGCACATCGCCCCCAATGACAGCGGTCTGAACCGTTGATTCGTGTGAAAAAATTGATTTCGCTGATTTTTTAATAAATAGCAGCTTAGGCCCAATGACCACAGTCTGAACCGCTGATTCGTGTGAAAAAAATGATTTCGCTGAATTTTTTTAATAAATAACAGCTTATGCCCCAATGACAGCGCAGCGAAATGACTAATGACCAATGACCAATGACAAATGACAGCGCAGCGAAATGACAGCGCAGCTAAATGACCAGCATCCTACCACTCAAACGAATGCACAAACTCCTGATCCAGCAGCCAATGATTGAATTTTAGCAGATTACTTTCTTTGCCGCTGATAGCCATAATGAAAACAATGTCCTGGTTGAGGCGGGAAACCTTCATGCTATCGAGGTTGATCTTTAGGTCTTTCATTTTGTGACGTAATACCGGCGACTTATCAACACCCTTAAAGACTACTTTGTATTCGGTATGCTGGAAGCGATCATCGATCCATATCTGGATAAAATCAAGGATATACAAAACAAATAGCGCCATGGCCAAAGCAACCAGGGCCATTACAAATTCACCTAAACCGATCAACATCCCTATAGCGGCTGCTATCCAGATCGAAGCTGCTGTGGTTATACCCGAAACCGACCCGTTGTTGCGAAAAATAACACCTGCACCAAGGAACCCCACACCGGTGATGATGTTAGCAGCGATACGGTCACGGTTGTCTACTACTCCCAACAAATAGGAACATATCGTAAAAACAGTAGCGCCGAAACAGATCAAGGCCAGCGTTCTGAACCCTGCGGGTTTTCCTCTGATCTCGCGTTCGATACCTAAAATACTTCCAAATAATATGGAAAGAAACATTTTTAATATTTCATCGCCGTAAAGATTGTGGTACAGGTGTTCGATAGGTCCGCTTGTCATTGATATGCTAAAAATTTTGATAGCTAATTTATGAAATTAACTAAAGGTAAATTTAGTTTTAAAAAATTATTACCCGGCTATATATTTACCAATTACCGGTATTTTGCTAAGCAGGTAAATAACCATAAAAGAAAGTATCAGGCAAACCAGAGCAGTTAATGGTATACTATAAAATGGATTGCCCAATTTTGAGCTGAGGCCCCAATCGTCGAGCCGGCTTAAAAAGAGGGCATGGCAAAGGTAGATACCAAGGCTAAGATTGCTTAACAGATCGCGGATTTTTATCAGAGATTTCGGCAAATGAAAAACCGTAACTCTTGCCAGCAGAAATACGCCCGCAGCATAAAAAATGACAAAAGGCCCAAGCGGCTCATAAAGTATGGTACTGATCTCTTTCGTTCTGTTTGTGATCAGGTAAGTACCTGCGATGATACTGATCAGGCACATAAAATAAAATACGATCATACTTATTTTAGGAAGTGTTCGCGAAAGCTCGATATTGGCCAGGTAATAGCCCAAAACGAGGTAGCCGATATAACCGCTGAAATATTTAACATCAATCAGCGGCCAATAGTCGTTCAGATAAGGCTGACTAAAAGCGATCACTATTAACCAAACTAACAGAAAATACCTGATCTCTGCCCTGTTAGCTTTACGCACAAATTTGCCGATAACCGGAATCACCAGGTACAGCCCCACTAACATATATACGTACCACAAATGGTAGTAAGCGCCATTACGCAGCTGATGCAATACCGTTAGGGTATCGCGCCAAAGATCGCCATAAAACGGAAGTTCTTCATCGTACCAACTGTAGGCAACATAAACCAGGCTCCAGATCAAAAATGGCCACAATACCCGGGTAAACCGCTTTTTCAGGAAATCGCCCAGTTCATATTCGCGGCGCAGTTGCAAAGCACCCGAGATCATCACAAATACAGGGACAGCAAATCGTGTAAGCGCATTATACAGGTCGGCAGCTAACCAATCCGTCAGTGCTGCCGTTTTAAAATTCATCAATAACGGCGAAGCAGCGTGCAATGCGATCACTGCAAATAACGCAAGGACACGAAGGTTGCTTATCCAGTCGATCGGAACAGGTTTCTGGCTTGCGGTAATCGCTGACAATGAATTTTCCAGGCTGAAAGTTTTGATAAAAATAATAAAAGCAAACAAAAAACCCGCCCCCATAAAAACGGGAACGGGTTGCTATTAAACAGTTAATGGTGTGCTGTATTATTTCTTCAGTTCGCTAATGACAACTTCAGGTTTCAAAACATTGTGAACCTTTTCAACAGTGATACTTTTTGCTAAAGTAAAATCAGCAGTTTGTTTGATATCAGTTGAAGAAGCACCAATTTTTACCTCATATTTACCAGCTTCAGCAACCCAGGCTGAAAGCGCAGTATCAAACGATTCCAGGTCTTTTGCTCTGAGTGTAAAAGTTAAAGTCTGCGATTGCCCCGGAGCCAGTTCTTTTGTTTTACCAAATGCTCTGAGCTCTTCTGCAGGTTTTTGCAGGTTTTTTGAAGGTGCGTTGACGTATAACTGAACTATTTCGCGCCCTGCAACATCACCAGTATTGGTAACTGTTACACTGGCGGTAATCGCTCCGTTAAATACCTTTGAGTTTAATTTAAGTCCGCTGTATTTAAAGTTGGTATACGACAAGCCATAGCCAAAAGGATAAGCAGTTTTTACATCAAAAGTTGTATAGTAGCGATAACCAACATAAATACCTTCTTCGTAAGTAACCTCGGATGGCCTGCCCATCATCGGCGATGGCGTTTGACCAGCAGGGATCGGTAGATCTTTGCCAGGGAAATTTTTAGCCGAAGGCACATCGTCATAAGTAATCGGGAAAGTAGCAGTTAATTTACCTGAAGGATTTACTTTACCACTCAGCACATCAGTAATTGCGTTACCCGCTTCCAGGCCCGGCTGCCATGCCAATAAAATAGCATCAGCCTCATCGCGCCAGCTGGCAGTTTCAATAACACCACCAATATTTAATACGATCACTAATTTTTTACCCTTAGCGTGAAACGCGTCAGATATAGATTTGATCTGTGCTTTTTCGGCATCAAAAAGATTAAAATCATTTTCAACTTTACGATCAGCACCTTCACCCGCATTCCTTCCGATGGTATAAATAGCTACATCGGCATCGTTTGCTTCCTGTGCAAGTAAGTCAGCATTGATATCCAGTTGGGCAGGAGGAGGAGTGGTCATGAAAATTGACATCGCGTTTTTAGGATGCTTTGCAGCTTCAGCAGCCAGGTAAGCTTCGTAAGCAGCCCTTAATTTAGCATCAACAGTATAACCACCGTTGGTCAAACCCTGAATCAGTGAAATGGTATAAGCCTTATTTACATTACCACTACCCGTGCCACCAGCGATCAGGTCGTAAGAAGTATTACCAAACAGCGCTACTTTTTTGGCACTGGTCAAAGGAAGTGTTTTGGCTTCATCCTTTAATAACACCATACCCTGTGCAGCAGCAGCGCGTGATACCTGCGCATGTTGTTTCAGATCGGGAGCGCTTGAATATTTGTATTTTTTGAATTCAGGCGATAACAAAATGATGTTCAGCAAGCGTTCAACGTTGGCATCCAGCTGTTGCTGGCTGATCTTGCCCGATTTTACTGCTTCAACAATATCTTTTGATTGGTTAGGATTTCCCGGCATCAGCAGATCGTTACCTGCATTCATTTGCGCAACTGCATCGTGGCCGCCGAACCAATCGGTCATCACCAGACCTTTGAAACCCCATTCGTCTTTTAAAACAGTAGTTAGCAGGTCGTGGCGCTCAGAAGTATAAGTGCCATTCAGCTTGTTATAGGATGACATTACAGTCCAGGGTTGTGAACCCTTGATCGCTATTTCAAATCCTTTTAAATAGATCTCGCGCAGCGCTCTTTGGCTTACTATAGTGTTTATGCTATTACGGTTGGTTTCCTGATTGTTGGCCACAAAGTGTTTTATGGATGTACCAACACCCTGCGATTGAATACCATTGATCACGGCTGCAGCCATGCGGCCAGATACCAGCGGGTCTTCTGAAAAATATTCGAAATTACGACCACCAAGCGGGTTGCGATGGATATTTTCGCCCGGACCTAATAATACGTCGGCACCGTATTCACGTACCTCGTTACCGAAAGCCTCGCCTACCTGGCGAACCAAAGCCGGGTCCCATGAAGAGGCCAGCAATGTACCTACCGGAAAAGCCGTAGCATAATAAGTTTTTGAGCTGTCGCCGTTGCGGATCGGATCGATACGTATACCGGCAGGACCATCGGAAACTGTGATAGAAGGTATACCCAAACGTGTAATGGCATGGGTACGACCGGCAGCTCCCGGAACTTTTTCGGGGATGTTGTAAGCATCTTCATCAGAAGGGGGCAGTTTGAAACCGCCGATACTGATACCTTCTTTCATTTGCTTTGGTGTAGGCTTGGGCATTCCGGGCATTTTAAAGCCCATACCTACTACCAGCTTTGCTTTTTCTTCCAGTGTCATTGCCTTAACAATCGCCTTAACCGGGCTCTTTCCCAATTGCGGAACTGCGCCTGTTTGTTTTTGCTGCGCAGATGCACCCAGGCAAAACAACAAGCATAAGGCCGTCATTGATGATAAATTTTTCTTCATTTTTTGGTTTATTTTGATTTGATCTGCCCCAAATACGGGCAGTATTACGGGTTGATAATTGGTACGACCGCACGGTTAGTGTCAATCTGACACAATGATACACAAATTTTAGTCACATCCAAATTTTCGTTAAAGAATTATTTCGACAAAGACCCGTACCAAAAAGGTGGAAAGATTCCAATGTGCGAAATAACTATTGTCTCGTCAATAAAAAAAACAGTGCAGACAGAAACCCTAAGAACACCGACCGGCGGCTCCCTGCAACCGACCAGGGAATTTTAGCTCCGTTTGATTTTATTTAAGTACTTTGCCCAGGCTTTGAATTGGAAATAACATGACTTATTGTTTAGGAATAAAAGTTAAAGAAGGATTGGTGGCAATTGCCGACTCATTGATCACCTCGGGCACAGATACCACGGTAAAAAAGAAAATATTTGTTGAGCAAAAAGACAATTTTTCGCTTTTTATCATGACCAGCGGCTTAAGGTCTGTACGCGATAAAGCAATCGTTTATTTTCGCGAAGAATTGGAAACCCATGAATTTGACAAGTTATATAAGGCAGTAAACGCCTTTGGCCAACAGGTAAAAAGGGTAGCTGAAGAAGACAAAGAAGCGCTGGAGAAAGCCGGGTTTAAATTTGATTTGAATACGATCATTGGTGGGCAGTTAAAGCACGATGAGGAGCATAAACTCTTCCTGTTGTATCCCGAAGGAAACTGGGTCGAACTCGGGCAGGGTGCGCCCTACGTGATCATCGGCAATTCGGGGTACGGTAAGCCCATACTAAACCGAACATTAACCGAAGATTCGGATATGAAACTTGCATTGAAAACCGGATTTTTATCCTTTGATTCAACGCGTGTCATAGCCAACAACGTAGGCTATCCAATTGACGTGGCGCTTTACCGTAATGGCAGCTACCAGATGGTGGAACAACATTATGAAGAACGGGATCTGAAAAACATATCCGATCAATGGGCTCAGGAATTACGGAACAGCCTGGAACATATTCCGGGCGATTGGATGGAAACAGCATTTGCCAAATTACCACCTAAAGAAGAATCATAGTACCCGCCATGAAATTCAGTATATCAACAGAGATGACTTATGATGTGCGTTCAGCCGGTACGCTGTTGTTGAATATTCATGCGCTCAGTACCCCCTCACAAATTGTTTTGGAAGAAACATTTCTGGTCGATCCAACGATAAATATCGAAGAGATACATTCGGGTAATGGTGAAAACCGCATCGTAAGACTGGAACTCAATGAGCCGGGTATTGTTCAAATAACTTATCATGCACTGGTCGACAATTACTTTCAGATCAAGAACTACAATGCCATTGAAGAGATCATTGTAAGTAAGATGGACCCGAATGTATTACCATTTCTTTACCCAAGCCGGTATTGCCAGTCGGATAAACTCTTCAGGCTGGCCAATAATCTTTTCGGGCATATCATCAGCCCATATGAAAAAGTGGTAACGCTGAGCAACTGGATCAATGAGAACGTGGAATACCAAAGCGGCTCTACCGACAACCATACTTCAGCATTTGATACCGTAACCGAACAGGCTGGGGTATGCCGCGATTTCGCCCATCTGGGAATTGCTCTTTGCCGGGCATTGACCATACCCGCGCGTTATTTTACCGGCTATGCCTACCAACTTGATCCGGCAGACTTTCACGCTTGTTTCGAAGCCTATATTGGTGACGAATGGATCTTGTTTGATGCTACCCGCCTTGCTCCCCTGAATGGCATGATCAAAATAGCTTCGGGGCAGGATGCTGCCGATACTTCTATCGCAAATATATTTGGCGACATAATTTTTACCGCGATGCAGGTAAATTGCGAACTTAAAGATGTAGGCTTTGAACCTTTTTACCGCTGGTTTTAAGGGTAACCGGTTCCACAATACAATATAATTCTCCTAAATTGAGTGCGAACTTTTTGATATTGTAGTTTTTTGCATGCAAAATCATCATCATAGCATCTGGTGGGGACCACCACGTAAATTTTCGAACCGATTACAAGACAGGAAGATCAGCTGGCTCGAGTTATTCTTCGACCTGGTCTATGCTGTTTTGATCTCCAAAACCACACGGGGGCTGGCGGTCAATACAACCGCACAGGGCATAACCGACTATGCTTATTTTATCATTATCATTTTTTGGGGTTGGTACAATGGAAGCCAGTACCATGATCTGCATGGAACGACAGGTATCCGCACCAGGCTAATTACATTATGGCAAATGATGATCGTAGCCGGCCTTGCTGTAACGTTTAATAGCCCTGCTGCACTATTTGTCGGCCGTGCAACAGTGGCCATAGCGGTGCTACAACTGTACATCACCTATTTATGGTGGAGTGTTGGTATCTATGATAAAGAACATCGAAAATATAATTTGCCCTATACGGTTTGTTACCTGCTTGCTTTCGTGTTCATCGTATTAACATTGTTTATCCCACAACCCTATAAACGTTTCTTTTTCTGGCTGACCTTATTATTAAATTATACTGCCCCATTTATCGCTTCGGGTATTTTGAAACGAAATAATGCGGAATTTTCACTCTCGGCAAGTATGATCGAAAGACTGGGGCTATTTACGATCATCGTGTTTGGCGAAGCTATTTTAGGCGTGGTCAATGCGATGAATCCATTCAATGATTTTGTTTTAGTAGAGTGGATCTGCTTCGGCCTGGGCATCCTGATCGTATTTTCTTTGTGGTGGATATTCTTTTCATTGATTGCTGACCGGGAAGCCAAAAAGGGTTTTACCAAAGGCAGTTTAGTAGCAATGGTGTATATTTTAACGCTAGCCAGTCTGGGCGTTATAGGGGCAGCATTTCCAGGATTAATGAATGATCTGCGAAGTTTACCAGAGTCTGGAACATCAATATCCCGGCTTATTTACGTGTTAAGCATTGCACTATTTTTGCTGAGTATAGTTTTGATCAGCCGCTTCCTGGTGTACCCGAATGACTACCATAAGATAAAGTCCAAATTGCAATCGCTTATTATAGCGATCAGTGTAATTATCCTGACAATTTCCGTACTCGTACCCTTGACATTGATCTGGTATCTCCTGGTAATATTTCTCTTGATGCTTTCAATCATAGTGATCATTACTATGGGCTGGTTTCGTTTGCAATTGCGTCTTCAGGAACTTAAATGAGCCACTCGTCAATTAAATACCGACATTCGTCAACCAGGTTGAATGGCTAACAATAATTTCCCTATTTTACCGCCAGATAAAATTTCTAACAATGATCGAAACGCCTCTTATCCAAATCCGGAATCTTACTAAGTTTTATGGTGCAAAACAGGTCCTTAAAAACCTTTCATTGGATATTTATCCCGGCCAGGTGATTGGCTATATCGGTCCAAATGGCGCCGGCAAATCGACAACCGTTAAAATTCTGACTGGCCTTATTCCCGATTTTACTGGTGAGGTGATCGTGGATGGCATTAATATGGCCGATGATCCGCAGAGTATAAAAAAGCTTTTCGGTTATGTTCCGGAAAATGCTGAGATATACGATGTGCTTACCCCTATGGAATACCTTGATTTTATAGGAAAGCTGTACGGCATGGATTCAAATACCCTGCAGGAAAGGGCAGGCAAACTACTGGCTGCATTCGGCCTTGCAAATAATGTGAACGACCGGATGGATACTTTTTCAAAAGGCATGAAGCAAAAAGTATTGCTCATTGCAGGTATTATTCATAATCCCAAGATCATTATCCTCGATGAGCCATTATCAGGACTCGATGCCAATGCGGTTATTATGGTCAAAGAATTGATCATTCGCCTGTCCAAAGAAGGCAAAACCATATTTTACTGTTCGCACATGATGGATGTGGTTGAAAAAGTATCTGATCGGATCATGCTGATCAATAAAGGGGAGGTGATCGCCGATGGCACATTTGAATCGCTCAAACAAAACCATAGTGATACCCTCGAACGAATTTTCTCCAAATTAACCGGCAGCGAAGATTCAGGGACCGAAGCAGATGCCATCATTAACGCATTGGATTAAGCTATGGACAAAATTTACCTTCGTTTCGTCAAATTACTGAACCCTGTGCTCAGCAAGGCAGGTGTTGATACCGACCAGTTATACGAGATCTTACGCATCAAACTGATCATAGATCAGCGCCGTCCGAAAACGATGTTCGCACAGCGTCAAAACAACAAAAAAAAGGTTCAATCGCCCTGGTTTGTGAGCTTTTTCACAGTTATGATGGGGACTTTTTTCGGCTTGACGCTGTTCCTGAACGCAATGCCGTATGTAGCACAGACCATCTATTTCAGCGTGTTCATGGTACTCATGTCTTTGACGCTCATCTCAGATTTCACAACCGTTTTAATTGACACACGCGATCAATTCATTATCCTGCCGCGCCCTGTAAATGACCGTACAATCGCTGTTTCGCGTATCCTGCACATCAGTATCTATGTGCTGCGCCTGGCTTTATTGCAAGGTTTACCAGGCCTGGTAATGATCGGATTTATTGATGGTATCGCTGCAGTTCCGGTATTTTTCATTCAAATCCTGGAAGTAACTTTTATGAGTATCTTCCTGGTCAATATCGTTTACCTGGTGTTGATGAAATTTGTTAGTCCCCAGAAATTTAAGGATATCATCAATTATATACAGATCGCATTTTCGATATTGATATTCGGGTCATACTATTTATTGCCGCGACTGATCAACGTCACCTTACTCGAGCATATCAGCATTCTTAGTCATTGGTATTCTTATATCCTGCCCCCGGTATGGATAGCTGCCTTTAATGAATTGCTTTTTCATCACGAGCGTGCCAATATGATAACCAGCCTGCTGGCCATCACGGGTCTGGTAGTGCCACTAGTTGGCCTTTGGCTCGTCGCTAAGGTACTGGCTCCCGGGTTCAACCGGCGTTTATCGATCATTGCAACATCAGATGGTTCGGCCAGCACACCCGCTACTGTTAAAACCGAACGCAAATCGGGGCTAATGGACAAAATAGCCGACCTGGTTGCACCCGATCCTGTTGAGAATGCAGGATTCCGAATCACCTGGAAACTTGCCACCCGCAGCAGGGAATTTAAGATGAAGGTGTACCCTGCATTCGGCTATATACCGATCTATTTCCTCTATTTTACACTGAATGGCAAAGGGCAATCCCTCGCGGAACGCTGGGAAAATTTAAAAGCCGGTCACAATTATATCGTACTGGCTTATCTGTGTACCTTTTTATTGATGGCTGCTTTGTCAAATGTGGCCATGTCTGATAAATACAAGTCGGCATGGGTCTATTATACCACACCGATCGGTGAGCCCGGCAAAATTCTTTCCGGCATGTATAAGGCAATTCTGGTTATATTTTATATTCCCTATTGCCTTTTCTGGGGTGCAGTAATTGTTGGTATCTGGGGGCCGGCAGCCATAAACGATGTGTTATTAGCGATGCTGATCGGTATCATTTATGGCATTTTAATGGCTTTGTTTTTGATCAAAGGGCTCCCCTTTTCCAAGCCCGTTATGATCAAACAAAGCGGAGGTCGAACAGTCACGACACTCATGACCATGGTATTTTTGGTCGGTATTGGCGTGGGACATTATTTCTTAATGCGATGGGAAACTGTTATTTGGATAGCTATTATTCCAATCTTTTTTATCGTCTGGATAATGCTGTATTATTATAAAAAGACCACCTGGGAAGGCTTGGAAATGGCTGATGATTTGTAGGAAAAAACAGCGAACGTCATACTTCGCTGCTTAATTCTTTTGAATCACTCCTTTTCACGAAGGTTGAACCGGGCTTCCGGTCCATTTAGTTCCGGCCGCCAGGCGTTCGCCTTTCATAACCAGCGAAAGGGCCTCTATTTTGGTATCATCACCAACCTCACTGTCATACAGGATGATGGTACCGGCACCGATGCTGCTCCTTGCTCCTATCTTAACCGTACCAACCTTCATCACCCTGTCTTCAAATAAATGGGTTTGGGGGCCACAATCAGCATTTAGGGCGGCATGGTCGCCAATACTCACCATGTCAAATTCGGTGATGTCCGTGGTATTCATCCAGACGCCCTTACCGATCTTAGTACCCAACAAACGCAGGAACAACGGTAGCCAGGGCGTGCCTTGCATGTATTCGAGCAAGAAGGGGATCGACAAGGCTTCATAAGTGGAAGTGATCGCTTCGCTGCGCCATACCTTCCAGGTCCACATTGGTTGTTGCTCCGCTTTGTACTTGCCAATAAAGACCCATTTAAGCAATAGGGTCAGCAGGAAAGCCGGGATACCCATATAAAAAAGGTAATAAAAAGGAAAATAGAGGATGATCTTCCAAAGCGGTTCATCCACTACCAGGTCGTGACCATAGGCAATAAAAAGAATGGAAGAACATATGATAGCACTCTCGGGCAAAATTATTCTGACGAATTCAACTGTAGCCCGTGCAAGTTTGCGGGCCTTTTTGGGCCTGATGGTTAATTCGGGTGGATAGGATTGGCTTTCCTGCCTTCGAGGCAAAGCAATGGCTGGCGAGCCAAACCAATCCCGCGCATTGCTTTCCGACATTTGTTGCTCATTAGGTGGCGTCGACAATACACCGATCAGCATATTTCCCTGCAGGTGATACCCTTGCGGTATCAATGCGCTATTACCCACAAAACTGTAACTATCGATCGTCGTTTTATCGAGGATCAACTGCTGCCCGCGGATATCGGCTTCACCAAGCGTTACAGCATCGGCTATAAATGCCCCGTCGCCAATCTTTAACAAAGCATGGGTAACGTTGCTTGCAGTTGATATTTCTGTATCCTTCCCGATCTTTGCGCCCAAAGCCCTGAAAAAACGGGCAACATATACTGTAGCGTAAATAGGGTGTAAAACAATGAGGTTAAGCGAAAGCAATTGATCAACAAACCATTTTTTCAGGTAGAATATACTGTAAACCGGATATTTACCAGGCTTAACATTCCATTGCAGCAAACGTGTCAAAATAATGGTTTCGGCAGCAAATAACAGGATATACAACAAAGCCAGCGCCGGAGCACCTATCATATAGGTAAAATCGTAATCGCCTGCTGCATTATCCAGGCTATTAATGGTCATGATGGTGGGCAATAAAGGCAGCAGGATAATAAAGGGGAACACCAGGATAAACAAAGTAAAAGCCAGTTTATACCTTACACGCCGGGCTTTTGAAACTGTTATGGGATGAGGCAGATCGGCGATAGTCTTTGTTTCTTTGTAACTGGCTGGACTGCCCTGCCAAACTTCAGCCGTTTTGATCGTTTTGCCTTGTTGCAAATGACTCAGGTCCTGCAATTCGCCCCAATCTTCAATA
>Ga0164297_10002485_pt1 | contig 18171 bp, 17 predicted proteins | sample GEODES058metaG_FD_113539 | JGI IMG/M metagenome (GOLD analysis project Ga0164297, IMG submission 113539) | Dystrophic lake water microbial communities from Trout Bog Lake, Wisconsin, USA - GEODES058 metaG | ecosystem: Environmental > Aquatic > Freshwater > Lake | place: USA: Trout Bog Lake...
GATTCTAATTTTTCCAATTCCATAGCAAGTAAATGCATTTGTTCTTGCGAGCCACCACCGCCGGACATTTGTACTGGAATAGTTTTGCCATCTGGTAAAGGAATAACAGCTTCTGTTCCATGTAGCATAGCGTTATACCCACTCTTGGGTCCCGACAATATGCCACCTGAAACAGCTTGTTTATCCAAGCCAGGTTCAATATTTTGTGCTATTTGAGCGCGGCGAGCAGTTTCTTGACCGTTGGCATCTTGATAGCCCACGGCCTTGCCCACCTGGTTAATGTCGCGCAGATCAATGCCGCGTTTTTCTGCTTCTTTAAAATAGGCCACAGCAATTTTTTGCGCAATAGCAGGATCAGCAGCCAGCTCTGGGTTCTTAACCAAATCAACACCCACTAGAGAACTAAATCTAGCATAATTATCTTTACCAGTCAGCTGTATCAACCCGCGGCCGCGATATTTGTATCCCTCATCGCTGGCATTGCCCATACGTCCACCATAGATCACGTTACCAATAGCTTCCGGACCTTGTGCCACAATGGCTTTGGCCTGTTCTATAGTTTTCACTTGATTTGGAAAAGCAGCCAACAGTCGTTCAGGACTATAATTTAAGTTTTCCTCTTTGGTAGCAACTCCGCCAGATTCGGCTTGAATCTGTGCTAGGATATTGGCCTGTGCTGTTCTATTTGTAATACCTGCGGCACTGAGCTGTCTTGATAACACAGCTGACCCAACCGGAGCTCCTCCTGCGGCAGCTCCACCGCCACCAGTACTGCCTCCACTGCTTGGCCCGCCGATACGCCCGGTTCTTCCGCCTAATCTACCCAACACATTGGTTGCGCTTTCGATGCCTTTGGACAGGTCAGCCATTTTACTTGTAACCGGACCTATGCCTTTGTTGATTAATAAATCAGTAGCTTGAGTTTGATTCCGCTGATTAATGTTGATCTGAGTTAGATTTTTGGTATCAGCGTCGGCGCCAGCACGTTGGCTTTTTTGCAAGTCGCTGGCCGCTTTATCAGCTTCTTCAGCTGTTTGCCTAATATACTGACCTGATCCTTGTAGTATATCTGCTTGATTGGTAAAATACTTGTTTGCTATCTGTGCCTGAGCATATACTTCTGTATTGGCCGCTGTTTCTCTAGCGTTGTCCGCCATGGTTTGTAATGTAGCAGCCTGGTTGGTTGATCCTGCTTTTATTTGATCAGCCGCTGTGCCAAAAGTTCTTTGGAATTTTTGATAGTCGGGATTATTCATGCCACCAACTACATAGGCCTGAAATCCTTTGGCAGCATCATCACCAAATTTTGATTTAATTTCTGATAACATCTGCTCATTGTAATCAGCTTTGGCTCCGGCAGCAGCGTCACCGGCAGCTGCTCTGCGTCTTAAAGCAGCTTGAGTTGCAGCAAATCCTTGCTCAGACAAGGCACGTTGAATAATTTCATTTTGCTGATCGGCTGATATGCCGGTAAGTTTGGTTATCTTGTCTTGCTGTAAAATGTAATCCGCAGCACTGGCTGCAATTTGATCTGCGCTTTGTCGTTGTAAATCGCCACTCATTTGGCGAACACGCATATAACCAGCCATGCCTTTGTTGATATCATCAACGGTCATACCCATCAGCTGGAATTGATAGCCTAAATCGCTGGTCTGAATTTCTTTACTAGCAGTTGCCAATTGCTGTGCGCCTTGCGATGCGGTGCCGCCGTAGTTGGCCAGCAAGGTTGCGTTTTCGCGTAGAAGATCGCCCATCTTGCCAATTTCAGCCGCGGTATAGCCCATGTCCTGAAGATTTTTAAATGTATCTTGCATGCCGGTCGCTAGACCGTTGCGACTTAATTCTTGATAATTTTTAAATAGCGCATCTGCTTGATTGTTAACTGCTCCAACATATTTGGCTCCGGCTGTCAATAATCCGCCGATTAATTTGCCTAAAAATCCAAACTTGCTAGCAAAACTGTCTACAACATTGGCCGCAGACTTGATTGATTCATTATAAACACTAGCACCTTCTTGGCCTTTGACCATGGCTGACCCAAGATTCAAAAAACTCTTTTTAAGTTGTTCTGTACTGGATCTTAACTGTGCGGTATAGCCAATCATACCTGCTTTGGCATCATTTACAGCGTCATTGTACTCTTGTTGTGAAATTTCGCCCTGATTAAGAGCTTCAGCCGCTTCTTCTAGGTACGCTTTAAATTCTTCTGGGGTCTGAGGATTCGCCATATATATACTTATCTGAGGAAAAAACCCATGAATCCAAACAATCCACTTAGCCAATATTTTAGGCAACCTGCCATTTATATCAAGCTACCTAGTCAGGGCAATTATTACTCGCCCGGCACGCTAGATATGCCGCAAACAGGTGATATTGCTGTGTTGCCCATGACTGCCATTGACGAAATTACCTATCGTACACCCGATGCCTTATTCAACGGACAAGCAGTAGTAAATGTTATTCAAAGCTGTGTACCAGCCATCAAAAACGCCTGGGCTATTCCGGCTGTAGATATTGATACTATTCTAGTAGCCATTCGTATTGCCAGCTACGGACATCAAATGGAGTTTGGCACTACCTGTCCAAAATGTAATAATACCAGCGATTATGGTATAGATCTACGCACAGTTTTAGACAGTATAAAAAGCCCAGACTATAGTCAGTCAATAAAAACAGGCGATATTGAAATTTTCTTCAAGCCAATGACTTACAAAAATTTGTCTGACAATAATCGTATTCAATTTGACGAACAACGCATTTTCCAGCAGTTGAATACCACAGAAGGTGATGTAGATCCTAAACAAATGTCAGCGGTGAGTGAGGCCCTGTTAAAAATGACAGAAATGACTGTGACTGCGCTGGCTCAAAGCGTCTTGAGTATCAAGACTCCCAGTGCTATTGTAACTGAACCGCAGTTTATTGCTGAATTCCTAAAGAATTGCGATCGTGCTGTGTTTAGTCGTATCCAAGACTATGTCATTGAACACAAGAATCAGGCAGAAATGCAACCACTTACAATTACTTGTCCTGAGTGCCAGAATCAATACACACAAAATATTACGCTGGATATGACAAGTTTTTTCGTGCCCGCCTCCTAACTTTGAATCCAGAACAAGTCGCCAAGATGATTGACGACATGGATAAAGAAATCAACGATATAAGGATGGAGGCGTTACGGTTAGCTTGGTATATGCGAGGTGGCTTACCTTACGATCAAGCTCTACAGCTCAGTATTGAAGAGCGTAAACTTATTAGTCAAATTGTCAAAGACAATATGGAGACCACAAAAAAAAGCGGATTGCCATTTTTTTAGAAGAAGGGTAAGCCTGATAAATAAAAGTATGAACAATATTTTTATTTTAAACAAATACAAACGGTGGTATGACTCTATCATATGCAAATCACAGTCAAGAACTATTACAGGTTACAGTGAAAATCATCATATTATTCCTAAAAGTTTAGGCGGTAATAATAATTTAGAAAATTTAGTTAAGTTAACGGCGAGAGAACATTTTATTTGTCATGTATTGTTAACAAAATTTACAATAGGTTTGGCCCGGCATAAAATGTTGTACGCAGCTAACATTATGTCGCAAGCATCGAGAGATTATCAAAACAGATATGTACCATCTTCGCGCCTATACGAAATAATTAAAAAAGAATTTAGTGTAATACACTCTAAAAGATTAACTGGCCGCAAACTAAGTGCTGAGCATAAAGCTAAAATTGCCAAAGGCAACCAAGGTAGAATAAATTCAGAAGAAACAATAGCAAAAAGGAAAAAATCTTGTATGGGCAAAAAACGCACACCTGAACAAAAAGAGCGTATGCGACAAGCACAGCTTAATCGCAAAGAAAAAACAGCAGAAAAAAAAGAAGCTATAGCTCTTAAAATATCACAAGCATTAAAAGGCAAATCAACAGGGCCTAAATCTGAAACTCATAAAGAGAAGTTATCTAAGTCGTTAGCTGGAAGAAATAAAGGTATTCCTAAATCAGAAGATACTAAACAGAAAATGCGTAAGCCTAAATCTGAAGCGCATCGTAAAGCTATATCAGAAGGAAGAAAAGCAAAATACGCTTTACTTAAATCCTAAGTCTATTTCGAGATCTCTAACGAGATCTATGTCTTTCGCTACAGCTCAGACATCATTTTTCTTTGTTTGCTTTTAAATCCTTGATCTAGATTAACTGGTCGTAATTCACCCAATTACGGGTGAACACGAATCTCTTGATCTGAGTTATACTTTCGTTTTTATTAATGAGATTGTGTATACACTACACACGGAGGCGGTTGACCGGTACCCCCTACTCAAGCTTCACATATCAACGGAACCCTAGTAACCCTAATAAAACAAAGTCCTATAAGCTGAGGTTGTATCTGTTTCACAGAGCCTCTACCATTTGATGCCTTAAGTTAGCAACTTTCCTTCCACACGCAAGCTCGTCCAGACCGGGTATCTCACCGTTCCTCCTTGCGAGTCGAGCAGCCTCGACCAAACAGAGTGTTTTATGATGCCTTACTGATTGATTTTGGATTTAATGTGACTTCCGTGTACACGAACGCTGATTTGCCCGTTGTAATAGTCGTCTGATTCAAGTACGCGATGCCTAAATTGTTCACGAGCTTCTATGTAACTACACTCAGCCTTGGACCTACAGTAGTACAATATTTCTCTCGTAAAATTTTCGTTGCCTAGTTGTTCAATGTCTTTGTTTAATTCAATGTTGCTGCCGTAGTATAGTTGCCAGTCGGAGTCTATTTTGCTTCTGATTTTCTTGCGTTTCTTTTTACCGTTTTTAAGTTTTACTGTTTTGTATGTTGTTTTACTAAATTTTGCTAATTTTTTTCCAATATATTTCCTGCCGGTTAAGTTATTTGTAATCAAATAAACAAAACCAACACAATCTTCGGGTAGTGTTTCAATTTTGGTGTTTTCGTACAGCCAGGCCATGAACTTATAGTTATCATTTATTCTCTAATAGTCTAAAAAAAGTGTTTGCCTCTGACAAAAATTTAAAAACAGGCACCTGCACATTGGAACAATAATTTCTTATGAGTATGTTGTCAAAAGTATCCAATGATAGATCTTCTGGGTTAGGTAAAGTTGCTTTGGAGTTATAACCCAGGGCTTGTTGTAATACTGGATGTAAATCACAGCGGTATCGATGCAACTGATTCTGTGAGGCCAACCAATCTGAACTATCTTTGCAAAACAAATCCTCGAGCGATACATTAATATCAAACACACTATTAACCTCAGGCCGTACACTAGTACCATATCTGAGCTGTTCCTTTAATACAAACTCTCCAAATGCTTTTTTATTTTTTAAAAGTTGATGCATAGGTTTATTATATATTTGGTTAATTTCTATGTCCATCGGCACTACTTTTTTGCACCAATTTTTTAAAACAAGCGCAAACATATTTTTAGGGTAGGTTATACCCATTGTTTTACTACCAGGAATAGACTTTTGTAATATTGAAAGTTGGTCAAACCTGTGTGTAGGAATTATAAAATTTTTACACTTCAGCGTGTTGATGTAATTGTACATTAATTCACAGTCTAAAGTCGACCAAGATCGATTATACCATTGTTCTGGAGTGTGCTCAAATACTTGTTTAAAGAACTGATCTATTTTAGGCAATGTTCGTCCGTTGTCCGTGACAACAAAATTTTTTACTACTCCAGAATAGTTATCTGTGTCTGCCAGCAACTCACTTTGCACAAAATCTCCGCAACTACCTGGTTGCCAATACAGTATAATAATATTACTCATGATTATATTCTATACAAAAAAAATAATCACCGTACCCTGGATTGGTTTTGCCCAACAAGTTTACAAATTTTAGTACATGGAAACACTTAACATTATTAAACCAAGTGGACAACAAGGTAGCTACTGATATTTCAACACGATTGTAGATTAAAAATCTGTGTTCAATACTAAAAATAATACGTCCACCTGGCAATAAAAAATTGTTAGCTAGTTCTTGTAGCCATAAATTTATTTGATTGACTGTTTTGTATTTGAATTCAAGATTATTAACAAGAACCAAATTATTATATTTTTTGTCGGTGCGTAAATCGATTATGTCTTGATATGCTTCGCCTAGGCAGTTATAACATAGTGTTGTACCTGGCAATAGGTTTTTTATTACAAATTGATCTTCAAGAAGCAACACCTTGTGTTTATTTTTTTGATTATGCCGCATGACTGCCCATCTGGCAAGATAATGGCTTTTTAAAATTCTAATTTGTGTTTTAAGCATATCTCTTCAACAATAAAGTGGTTACTGGGTGAACAAAATTACCTAATTGCCCATGATCGTCGGGTCTGGTAGTTGATTTTATTAAAGAAAATTGATCCTTAACCAAATTATAACAATGCTCAACCAACGCAGAATCATAATCTTTGTTAGTTTTGTGTAAATCTACTGTAGAATAAATGTAAAATTTATTAACAGCCAAGTACAAAAAATTGTTGGCGTTGCGTGCAGCAACAATAATGGCATTATCTAACTCATCAAGAGAACAGTAACTACCGTTAACAATTAACTTCTCGCCGGCAACAGCATTAAACTCAACAATCTGCGGCAAAACATTTTTATCAGATAATTTAGATAGATAAACACTTTTGCATATATCAAAATTAATATGTGGTAATACGGTTACAGTCACGTTGTTTCAACGTCCGTGTTATAACTGGTAAAGCCGCCTTCTTTCACTACTTTAAGAATATTCTCTACACGTCCAGCTAGCTCATCTCTATGACTTACCAACCAAATACTCTTGTGTCGCTCGCGACTCATCTGCTTTAATAATGCTAGAGCAGACTCTACACCTTGTGTATCCAAGCCGTTATCAATCATTTCGTCAATAAACAACACATTGATAGGAGTATAGAGCGATTCAAATACATCGCGGAACGCCCAGGCCATACTTAAGATAAGTCTATTACGCTCACCTCTTGATAAATTATCAAAATCTAATTCGCGCCCTAATTCTTCAATGCTGACTGTTAAATCATTTTGGAACACAACTGTATGTGGTAATCCAATACGATCTAAATAGTGTGTCAAGCGAGCATTTAAATAAGATAAATTCTGTTCAATAATCTTTTTGCGAATAAATGAGTCTTTGCTGGTTAGCAATTTAAGTAGGAACTCCTGATGCTCTTGCAAGCGAGTAAGTGCGTTAAGCTGATCATAAGTAACCTCTTCGACTGCTTTAGTCTGCATCTCTTCAATCTGCTCGCCGTAAGGATCAACTTCTGCCTGTTTGTTTTTAATCTGCAACTCTAAACTAGCAACGTTGGCGCGATGCTGAATTGCTTGTTCTTCTGTGTCATAAAATACTTTAGGAGGTTTGCCTAGTGTGCCCAGGCTGTCGAGGGCAGCCTGTAATTCTGATAAGAGCTGTGTATGCTCCTGGCTTGCCGTTCTTGCCGCTGCCAAATCTGCCTGTTTACCCGCCAAAACCTGTTGGTGCTTTGTGTCATGGAACGGTTGTCCGCAGGTGTGGCATTCATGACTCTCGAGCGTAGCAATTTCTGCTGATAATTTGGCCACCGCCTTGTCTTCCCGGCCTTGGTCCAGTTTTGTGCGACTGATCTGACCAGATAAATCGTTGATATCCTTCCGCTTCTGTTCCCACGCTGCATGGTCCTTGTGTGCAAGGATTTCCGCTTCAATGTCAATCTTGGTAAGCGTCGATAACGACGTCGTAAGTTTCGCAAGGTCCTCTTCATGTTTGTCTACCCATAGTGTTTGCCTGCGTTTCAGCGCTTCAATTTGTTCTTCAATACGTTTATTAGCATCTTGTACAGCACGGATACGAAATTCTTCCTTGGTAATATCGTCCTTGGTAGCACGATTCATTTCTTTAATTTTTTCAGCACGTTCGCTTAACATAGTAATGCCAAGCAACTGTTCAATAATAGTGCGTTGATCGTTGGCTTTTAAGGATAAGAACGGCTCAGTGTAAGTGTTTAAGGCCATGATATGTTTGAACATATCATGCGTCATACCTAGGATATTTTCAATAGCATCCTGAGTTTCGCGGCTATCACCCTGCGCATTATCCTGCGCTTCTGTTTCTGTATTGTTGACAAAAAATTTCAGCACATTGGGTTTACGTCCTCGCTCAATCTTGTAATCCTGATTGCCGATAGTAAAATCCAACGATACCATCATATTCTTACCGTTGGTTTTGTTGACCAAGTTATCTTTGCGGATATTGCTTAGGGCTTGTCCATAAAGTACATAGGACAAGGCATTGATAATAGTAGTCTTACCAGTACCGTTTCTGCTTCCGTCCCCACCTAAATCTAAATTTTCACCCAGGACCAGTGTCAAATCTTTACGATCAAAATCGATACCCTGCGTAGCATTGCCCACGCTCATAAAATTTTTAACGGTTAATTTTTTAATTTGGATCATATTTTTATATTATACACTATATCCTATTGCTTGAGCAATCTCATGATGCGTTATTTGAAAAGATTGATTTTGTAATAAATCAACTTGTGCAAGAATATCAAATTTTTTTAAGTTTAACATCTCGGTAAAGTTCATATTAGGTCGCCAAATTCTGGAATAGTTTTTACTAATGACTCGTTACGATGTTGATCCATAAGATTCGTTAGCTTTTTAAAGTCAGTCATATGATAACTGTTGTCTTTAGACCACATATAGTTTAACACATTGGTCCATTGAGATGCCAGTTGTTTGGCTCCGTTGGCTTGACACCAGGTTATATGACTACGTATTAAATCGTTTAATCGTTTTTTATGATTAGTTGGTAGTGCGCACACAGTTAAATGATCTGGACTAATCATAGTCGTCAAGGAAAATTTTGAAATATCTAAAATCCTTGTAGTATGCCATGTTTTTTGCAATTCAATTAAACTGGCCGCATTTAATAACCCAACAGTTGACGTTACAGTAAAATTCACATGAGGACAATGCGTTTTAACCAAGTTTAAATTTGATTCAATAGTTGTCCAGTTTGTGCCATGTCTGACATATTCGGCAACAGCACCCATGGCATCCAGGCTAGCCCCAATTTTAATATTAGAAAAGTTTTTCCATAAATCTATTACAGAAATGTCTCTATACTGCAAAGTTGTAAAATTAGTATTGTAATAAATTTCTAAATCAGTATTGTTGCACTCAATGAGAGTTTTTAATATTTCATAGTGTTCTGCTGCCAACAATGGCTCGCCACCGGCAAAATAAATTTGTTCAGCCGCTGGCAAATATTCTAGTATTTTAGACAATGAAGATTTCCTTTGTTGCAATAACAAAGAAGAATTTATTGAATTAGTATTATTGAACAATTCTTTTTCTTCTTGGGCGATAGCACTACTAAAGTAGCCACTACACATACGACATTTAAGATTGCAAATATTGTTTAACCGTATGTCAAGATACACAGGTTCAAAATTGTCAATAGTTCCTTCAGGATTTAAATCATTTAATTTTATATGCTTCCACTTGGTATTTTGTATTAATCTTGCGCTTGTTAATCCTAAATCTTCATGTTGATAACAACGATCACATTCCTTGCTGGGAATACCATTTAACATATTTGATCTTAACTGATTAAAAGACTTTGATTTTACAATACTGTCTATGGATTGTTCGGTAATATTTCCCATTGGGTATTGATGATTACTATGACAACAGGGCAATATGTTGCCATCTGTTCCAATATACAAGTGCATCCATGGTAACACACAAAATGTATCTCTAGCTTTATTAACATAAGATGATTGTGGTAATTCGTTGACCAGCTGATGTTGTATAGGCCATACATCGGTTGAATACGAGGTCCGTAACTGTTCCAATTCTTGAGCTGCCGACAAATTGCCTGTTAACAACAGTATAAAAGAATTTGAAATATCAATTTGACTAGCGTATTTTTGCAAAAAAGTTACGGCTACACCGGGCAGATCTGAATACTCATAGACATCAGGACAATCTTGAACTATTATTACCCTGTAGTCATTTTTATAACTTGTTTGATACACCTGTAATAATTGATTATACAACCATTTTTCGCCATCTGGTTTAAAAAAATTAGACAAATAGATAGGATTTGAACAATCATATTGTTTTTGTAACTTAGCTAATACATTTTCTAAACTCATAGACTTTGATAAATTTGTAGCAACAATGCGTTATCGTAAAATTCTGATTCAATATTTGTAAGCTGATCTGTAACAATTTGATCTACAGATTCAAAATGTACATCACCTGGGGCCAAATCGGTATCAATATCATTTTTCTTAACAGGAATAAGAGCCATCTCACGCAGGTTGTAATCTTTTATAAAGGTTTCTTTGATAAAGTTTGCTTCTTCATAGCTGATATCAATGTCTAACTCAACGCGAACGTGCATGTTTGGTTTGAATATATCTTTACCGTGGTCAATGGCTTCGCTTAGTTTTATTACTCGGTATAACGGCTGTCCAGGCCAAGCAAAGTATTCTTCTTCTTTGCCCCACTCGAGCACCATCATACCACGATTGGCATCGCCTGCGTCGGCAAAATTATGCGGAAAACAGTTGCCGATATAGTGTATGTTCTTGCGCTGTTGGCGCAAATGGAAATGTCCACTGAATACTTTTTCAACACCAGCAAATGATTCTGCCCTAACCTCGCCGTGATCTGGCATTTCAACCATGGCATTCATTTTAAAATGCGGAAGTTCAAAGTGCCCAAACATATATTTGGCCTGCATCTGCGGAATACGTTTATGATCCTCACCTACCAACCAAGGAGCAATGATACAATCGCCTTCCTCAAACCAGTCATTGACAATTTGTATGTTGGGCAAGTGCTCGGCCCATTCTACGCCATGTATGTCGCGTTTGTCGCGATAATATAAATCGTGATTGCCAGGAATAAAGTAAAACTTTTCAAAAGCAGCTGAAAGTTTTTCTAACGCTCTCAAGCTAAACTGTAAGGTTTGCAAGTTAATACTAGCACGATGATTGTGCCAATCCCCAAGGAAGAATCCAGTTTCGCAACCTTCTTCTTTTGCCTTGGTGATAAACCAATCAATAAACTGCTCACAGTCTGTATTGTGGACTAAACTGTTGCTTTTAAGACCCCAATGTATGTCTGTGCATACCGCAGCTTTTTTAAAGAGATTTGTCATAGAGTTATTATACAGTAATTTTTGTTACAATACAACAAAAACGGTTATTGTAATTTTGATTGTATTAATTGATAAGTTTCTGGCCACAAATCAGCAAACTTAAGTTCTGACCATTGATCATACCAATTAATTTTTTTATTAAATTGTTCTAGTGTAATCTTTGAATTTGTTGTATTAGTTAACGAATTTAATAGTGTTTCTGCCCCCACCCACGGGTAAAATTCTCGATCCTCGGGGTGTAGTGAATTTTTATGCCATTCAATGGTCATTTTTAATTGATCGCTTGCCAGTTGTCTAATAGACATTGGCATTTTGAACATATCTATCTCAGAATTTCCATGTATTGGAAATATATTAAATTTTTTAACATTCATTCCAACAAATTCCTTGACAGTTTCAAACATATCAAATGCACTAAACAAATTGTAGCACATATTCAGTGTAACACTTTCAGGCCAATGTTGTTGCAAAAAATTAAAATTTTCTTTGAGCTGTCCCCAACTGCTACCATTTCTAACGTACTCAAATTTATTGCCAATATTTTCAACGCTGACATTCCACGTAATTAATTCTGGCGGCCGTTTAAGCAAATCTGGCAAGCACGGCAACTGATCTAATTTATAAGACATATTTGTGATAATACTAATTTTGCAATCAATTGGTAGTTTTGCTAGCAACGCATAGTTTTGTTTCATAAGCATTGGCTCACCGCCTACTAACATAATTTCTTTTACGTGATCGGCTCTTTGTAAAATCCACTCTAGCAATTCATCTTGGTAATTTTTTATTGGGTTAGAACGTTCTTGTTTGAGCACCCTGGCCCGCTCCTCCCAAGTGCTGCTAAAAGTTGAATTACAGTACATACAGTTAAGATTACACGTGTTATTCCAGCGAACATCAATGAACTGTAATTTTAATTGATCAATTTCGGGATAGTGACGATTATAATGTTGTCGGACTGTGGCCAAGCCAGTTGTACGTTCGCGATCAACACACCCTTGGCAATTAATATCGGGTTCACCATTTAACATTTTTTCTCGAATACTAATTAAGATTTTAGAGCTTTCAAGATCTTTTATAGAATGAGCATTTAAATTCATCAATGTAGTACGCCCTTCGCAACAAGTCTTGACATCGCCGTTTTCACGAATGGTTATACCATTCCAAGGCGCTGTACAGTATACAGGCTTAGTCACTTTGGGTGCCCCAATCCTCGCCTGAGATAATAGTGACCTCGGTGCCAAAATTAGGATCACGCTTGCCAGCATTTTGTCTGGTCCAAGAAGGATTTAGTCCAGCTGACTCTAACATATCGTCGCGAATGTTTTGATTTTTCTTTTCAAGATTCAAAATGCGAGTAAATGAGTTGGTAATAGCGGCTGTATAGTAAGCAAACGGATTTTGCGATTTGTATTCATCAAACTGTAGACCAATTTGACTTAGCTGTAGCAGAGCTTGTCCACGCATTTCTTCGTTATAGGTATAACCACGCCAGTTACTACGTGTAGCATAACGTTCGCACAGTTTCATGTACATAGTGGCCAGTGTACGAGTAACTGTGCCGTGGTCCTTACTGAACTCGCCCGTGTCTAAATCGCCCTTCCAGTGCGATTTTCCTACCAAAAATGGTTTTTTATCTTCGTCAATGCGGTAGTGGAAGAACGGAGGAAAGTTCAAACGAACGTGTTTTTCGTCCAAAATAGGTTCATCCAGCAAGTCTGCAAGTGGGTCGTCTTCTAGTGTATCCAGCTCAAAAATGTCTTCTAATTTCTTCTTTTTAGCTTGTGTTTTTGGTATTTTCTTTGGTGCCATAGGTATATGATCCCAACAAACAATGCGGAAAACCAAGTCTGTATTGGGGATTTTTTTAGGATCTACAGCAGTTCCAGTCTCACGTTTGATACGATCTGCGCGATTACGACGTGCTTCTGCTATGGTACGCTGGTTGATTTTGGCCAACGTAGGTAGAATAATGTCGTATTGATGATCGTTTACTGGGTCCTTGAACGAACAATATGTGGTCTTGCTCAAGTGTATCTGTTTTAGTATGTCTCTGTTATTGAGATAATTCTTAGGGACCGTGGGTCCTTTAGGGGCAAATGTAGCCAATATTAAATCTCCTAGTAATGTACTTATTATAACACAGGTCAACCTGCTGTCAACCTTTATTCTTAATATGGGCCGTTTATTTTTACCATAAATATCGTATAGGACAAATTGAATTATGGCAGAAGATACCCCAGTAGACCCATCGCAAGATTACGAAGCAGGCTTAGCTGACGGCACATCCTCACCATCTGATGTGCCCGCTGCCGACATTGACTATGCGCCGGCGCCAGTTGATGCCAACAATGACGGATACTACAACAACGCAGAATTTGAAGCCACTGCCCCCAGCGCAGCCAGCGTGCAAACTAATCCTCAACCAATCAATGCTGATGCCGCTGGTCTTGGACAAAATGTAGGTGGCGGAGCATTCACAGGATCCTTTGGGTCAAAATTATTTTCTGTAGATCCTGCTGATGCCGAAGCCGCAAAAATTGCTGCCGGTACAGTACTGGCACAACAACAACAAGCCATTGCGGCACAGCGCAACACACAGCAACAAGCTGACTGGCGTGTAAGATTGCAGCTAGCGGCCGGAGCCAACTATCTTTACCGTGCTAGCCAACCTGGAATTTTGGCACCACTGGTGCCCACAGACGGAATTATCTTTCCTTATACTCCTAAGATTGATCTTAATTACAAGGCGGCCTATTCATCATATGAACTAACGCATTCCAATTACAAAGGTTATTTTTATCAAAATAGCGCCCTAGAGCCAATTAGTCTCACTGCGCACTTTACTGCTCAATCCACTGCTGACGCAAATTATGTTTTGGCGGTAATTCATTTTTTCCGTTCAGCTACAAAAATGTTTTACGGACAAGATGCTCAACGCGGATCACCGCCACCCTTGGTATTCCTTACCGGCCTTGGTCAATACCAGTTTAATAATCATCCTTGCTTGATTTCAGAATTTAATTATTCTTTGCCTGAGGATGTTGACTACATTAGAGCTCAAACGCAAAACAACGTGAATCTTAATCTCACGTCAGTAAACAACAATCAACAAAGCGTTGCTACCAATACAATTTTTGCTCAAATACAACGATTGGCAGCGGCATTTACTACTCCGGGTGCCATGCCCCAAAGGCCATTTGGTCAAGTTCCAGGAACCACGCCAAATATCCTAGGGCAAGGCAACGCTACTTATGTGCCGACCAAATTAGATATCACCATTCGTCTATTGCCAGTAAATACACGTTCACAAGTAAGCCAGCAGTTTAGTCTCAAGGATTTTGCTAATGGTGATTTGTTACGGTCAGGATTCTGGTAATGGCAAATTCAAACTACAATCAGACAAGCCCTTATTATCAAACAGGGTATAGTCAATATTTTTTGGACGTGATGGTCAACAGACCCATTCCAAAGTTGCCTGACGATCAATATTTTACCATTAACTCAACTTACCAATATCGCCCAGACCTACTGGCATTTGACTTGTATAACAATTCTGGCCTGTGGTGGGTGTTTTATCAACGTAATCCAAATACGTTGACTGCTCCTCCTCTTGATTTTACATCAGGAACTCAAATTTACTTGCCAAAAATTACTACTCTTCAGTCTACCTTAGGATTCTAAAATGGCTCTTAATAGACAAAATAATCCTAGCTTTTTTAACTACAGCGGAACCAGTCAACGAACAGTGGCAGCTCAAAACGATACTGTAACAGTTCAACAGAGTCAGCAGACAACACAGGCAAATCCTGGGCCAATACCTTATACACAACCTAACACGCAGACCTTTGACGACGGATCTACATTGACTACCAATGCTGACGGTACAGTAACAAGTACTCCAGCGCCTGAACCAACAGCGCCTGACTCGCAACAACCTGCGGCAGCTTCCGCTACAGATGATTCTGGCAAGGTATCGAACTCGGTTCAAACCAGTACCATAATTGACACATCATCAGCCCTGGGTAACCCAGTTATACCTCAAGCAAACGTCTTAGATTCCTATGCCAGCTATACCTATTCAATAAGTTGGTATGCTCTTACACCAGCACAATTTACAGCACTACAAAATAGCGGCAAAGTAGATTCTAATTCTTGGTCTTTGTTGATGCAAAGTGGCGGAGCACAGGCAAATACCAATCGCAACAAATATTTTAATCTGGATTATTATCTTGACGATCTTGAAATTAACACAGCATTTATGAATGGAGCTCCTTCAAATGTTACAGACATTCAATTTACAGTTACTGAACCAAATGGTCTTACTTTATTACAAAATTTAGATTTGGCTTTGAGAGATTTATTAAAACAACCAACAGGGTCAGTAGCACAAAATGCCCAGTATTGTTTAGTGATAAGATTTTATGGTTACGATTCTTTAGGTAACTTAGTTACCAACTTATCTCCGTCGGCTGCTAATCCTACCAACCCGCTCTCAACATCTGCCAACGATTCTAGTACTGTAATTGTAAAATATATTCCATTTACTATCAATGAGTTTACTTTTGAAATGGCCAATCGTGCTGTTAGATATACCATTTCAGGACAACCTGTTCAATACATAAAAAATTCAGGATCGGCATTAGGAAGCGTTCCATTTAACCTAGAGTTAAATGGGGTCACAGTTGATGACGTGCTCAACGGAAAGGTTATAACCAATGCCTCTGCCACAGATACCACAGACCGAGGATCAACCAACACGTCAAGCGCTCAAGTACAAACCGGTCCGCAACAGCCACAGGTTGACAGTGCACAAACAGCGGCCTTGTTCAATGGCGATCCTAATTACGATCCTGCCGCAGGATGGGGAGGCGGTTAATGGCACTCAATAGACAAAATAATAGTAGTTTCTTTAACTATGGCGGGACTAGTCAGCGTACTACCGCAGCGGCACGTGATAGTACCGTAGCCAGTGCTGTTGGCGCCGCCACTGGCTCAAATACAAACGCAACGTCTGCTCCAGCAAAAGCGCCTGCGGCCCCAGCTGGAAATAACAAATATACCTATGTTGGTCTATGTGGCGCTCTCAATCAATATGAACAAGATTTAGTTAAAGATAAAAAGGTACAAATTGCCAACAAGTACACAGTTCAATTTATTCCAGCGTCTTTAGGAGCTTCAAAATTAAAATTACCAGGCGGAGTTGATAAAAGTTTAACACCAAATCAACAAAATCGCACAGCACAGAACGTAGTTGATCCAAATACCAACAGCGTTAACACCGACGCATTGAACAGATCAATTACACAAGGAACACAAATTGTGCAATTTATTGAAATGACCATGCGTAACAGTAGTTACATTACTGACCAACAAACGCACATCATTGATCAAACTACTGGCCAGACTAAACCAAGTAATTCTACTAGTAAAAATAAAACTACTACCTGGTTTAAAATTAATCTTACTGCCACGCCCATTGGTACAAAACTTGATGATATTAGAAATGACTATGCCTACAACATGGTATACACAATTACGCCCTACGCTATCAATCAAGCGCAAAGTACATATTTTCCTCAAGCACAGTTCCGCGGTTGCCATAAAGTTTACAACTATTGGTTTACTGGTGAAAATACACAAATATTAAATTACGAACAAAAATACAAAGCAGCATACTTTGATGTTATAGCAGGCAAAGCACCAGTAAATAACAATGGATCTGAATTGGCCAATCAAATAGCTCAACCTTGGACAAATAGACGAGTACCTACTACAGCGTCAGGACAAAGCGATAAAGGAGCCGCCAACGGCGCCAACACTCCAGCAAGTACGTTAGCTGACTATTTGTACAATTTTGCTGATCAGAGTGAAATAACTTTAAAAATCATTGGAGATCCAGCTTGGATTCAACAGGGAGAAATTTTAGGTATTCCTGGCGGTAATTTTAATTTTGGCGGTTTTTACCCAGACGGCACAATAAACACAGATGCTCAACAAGCGGTATTTGCCGTCAACTGGAATGCGCCAGCTGACTATAATCTGGAAACAGGTTTAGTTGATGTTAACAAAGCTGCCACTAGTGGGCTTAATAATAATCTTTCAACGGCACAATCACAATCAAGTGCCGCCTATACCGCTATGAGTTGTAAAAGTGTTTTTAGTCGTGGACGTTTTGAACAAGAATTGAAAGGTACCTTGCTAACTAATTTAAATCAAAAAGATTTGGCAGCTGCAGCAGCCAACGGTAGAACAACAGGCACCTCAGCCACCGCCGGCGTAAGAGATACTAATATACAACAAGGGTCATCTGATAGCGCGGTTGGTACAGTAGCAAATACACCACAGCCAACTAGCGCAGATAGCAACCCAAATATTTCTAATTCTTCAACAGTTCCACAACCACCAGCACAAGATCCAACTTCAAGTGGCGATATTGTTACAACAAATAATACAGGATATTATAATAATGCTGAATACGACGGTAGTGCCGATAGCGCACCTCCACAACAGCAAGCGGCACCAGACGACGCAACGGATAATTAATTATGGCATTAAACGTACAACGCTCAACAGGCAGATCATCTACTTACAAATTTGACCGTGGTGGAGTTCCTACAGATTTTGGGCCATTTATTGGCGAAATTATGAACAATATTGATCCAACACGTTCAGGACGTGTACAAGTCTATATTGAACAGTTTGCTGGTGGAGATAAACATAACAAATCATTGTGGCGTACCGTAAGCTATTGTCCTCCAATGGCAGGAGCTAGCCCTAAAACATCTACTTCCGCTGGTGTAGGAACCTATGGCAGTACCAATAATCAACAAAGTTATGGCATGAGTTTTAGCCCACCAGACATTGGTGTTCAGGTGTTGTGTTTCTTTGTAGGTGGTGATCCTAATTTAGGATATTTTGTAGGTTGTATTCCTAATCAAGGTATTAACCACATGGTGCCGGCCATTGGAGCCACCACCAACGCTGCTAAACAAAATACTAA
>Ga0164297_10002486_pt1 | contig 18156 bp, 15 predicted proteins | sample GEODES058metaG_FD_113539 | JGI IMG/M metagenome (GOLD analysis project Ga0164297, IMG submission 113539) | Dystrophic lake water microbial communities from Trout Bog Lake, Wisconsin, USA - GEODES058 metaG | ecosystem: Environmental > Aquatic > Freshwater > Lake | place: USA: Trout Bog Lake...
ACAAGGCATAGAAGCCCTATCAATGCGGTCTTGAATGTATTTGCTGGATTGTGTGCCTATACTTTTCTGGAAAGATTGCCGTCGATTTTTAACTAGGTAACACCCAAAACTCACGTTAAATAGGATAGGAAGTAACATTAAACTCATCAGCAAACGTATAAACCGGCACTTGCCTAAACCTATACGCCCCAAAATGCACCTGTTGTATGATGGACAACTCCATTAGCTTCTTTCCTCCTATGCCTTCTCCCTGAGTAAGATAGTGTTTTCTCTTTTTCTTGAATAAAGTACTGTCGTTCACAAAATCTTCCGACAAAAGCATACACAATCCTGCACCAGTATCGAAAATAAAGCTGCTAGGAATGGGGCGACTGTCCGAAACAGTGGCATCTGTAGTGGGTAATGGGGAGAAATCCGGCTTTATCAAATGGCCGCCATGGGGATATTTGAACATTCCTGGGCTATAAATGAATAGTAGTTGTTCATCGTAATCTATTCGTACAATAAATCTTTTGAAAAAACTGTAACCAATAACCCCGTCTATCTTTATTCCATATACACTGGTCAATAATTCATAATCATTGATGTGAAAGTTGAGGCTATCGACAGTCAAATGAGGAAAATGCAGGCAATGATTGTAGGCAAAGCTTAGTTTTTTGGTACCTGCAATACCCCTTATCATCTTATCCGTCTTTATTAAGGGGAAATGTAGCTTTTCTACTGTTGCTGAATCGAAGGAAATGCCCCCACTACCAGTATCCAGCACAAAAGTGAGGGAATCCTTAGTGTCATCCACAGTAGCACGTACTAAAATGATGCCTCCTGTGAGCAATGTGAAAGGAAAACTAGTCAATAGCTTAGACGGAGGCAGCACAATCTCCTCTTGCGCCATGGTTTTGGAAGCTATTAGGCACATCGCACAACCAATTGCAAGTATGAGTGCATTTTTTAACCGATAAATGGCAAACATGGTGAGAAAATTATTTCACCATAAAGTTATGCAATTAATTATTGAAACACAAAACACTTAATTTGGCACTATCAACCTATCATTCTCACTTTTTGTATCAGCCATGCGCCTTGTTGGGTCAATTTCAATGCTTTTTATCTCCGTAATTCTCCTGTCGGTACTAAATTCATACTCAGGATGCGTCCATTTCCACTCTTCATGCACAACTCTTGGGATGTTGTTCTCAGCGGGCTTGGCACCATACATCAAATTAAGCGGGATGTAGTGCATTTCTTGCGTGCCATCCTTGAAAGTAATCAGAATATCGAGCGGCATAGGCATTTTACCTATACGTTTCACGGTGATAGTGGTTTTATTGTTGATGATATCTATATTGCCAATGGCATAATCAATGGTTTTTGTACTGTTTACCCAATATTCCTTGTACCATTCCAGTTCAAGTCCACTTACCTTCTCAGCAACACGGATAAAATCATTCGCATTGGGATGCTTGAAACGCCATTCGTTGTAATATTCCAGCAAAATCTTATCAAGCACACTATCTCCAACAATATATCCCAATTGATTTAGGAAAATAGACCCCTTACTATACGAAGCCTGGCCATAAGCAAAGTTTGTATTGTAATGATCGGCATGGGTGCTGAGGGGTTCTTCCAAACCACTACCCACTAAATTAGCATATCCAGCATAACTATCATAATGATGCAGTGGTAAACGGGTATTATCCCTTTCTATGGAGGCAGCAACGCCAGCTTTTGCCGCATTACTGATAAAAGGAGATTGAGCCGCCCAATTTTGTTTGTAATAACTACTCACTTCTCCCTCTGCATAGGTGGTAAACCCTTCGTCCATCCAAGGAAAAAGGCTTTCGTTTGTACCAAGCATCTGTTGATACCAGCTATGCATCCATTCGTGGAATACTGTGCCCAAACTTGAACTCTTTAAAAGCGTAGCCATCGCATATTCCATACCGCCATCGCCACCTTGAATGAAGGAATACTGCGGATAAGGGTATTTGCCGAAACGTTTTTCCATATAAGGCAACACTTTTTCAGCAGCCCATAACACATTGCTCCAAGTACTATCAGTAGTTTTATCCCCAGCCTTGTAAAAGACATTCAACATGATACCATTCACCTTTTTTGATAGATGTTTGTACTGTGGATCGGCAGCCCAAACGAAATCATGGATGTTTTCTCCTTTAAAGTTCCATGTAATGGTCTTTTCCTTGATTGATGGCACTTTAATCCCTGCATCTTCGTATCCGTAACCAATTGAATTGGCATTTTGCAAGACGCCTGTAGCAGCAACCAAATAGTTTTTGTCGATATTTATCTTCACATCGAAGTCCCCCCACACACCATAGAACTCCCTTGCTATGTATGGGTTGGCATTCCACCCTTGATAATCGTATTCCACCATTTTAGGATACCATTGGCTCATACTATACCTGATTCCTTCGGCATTATCCCTGCCACTCCTACGAATTTGTATGGGAACTTGTGCTTCGAAGGCAACATCCATCGAGATTTTACTTTTAGGAAGGATAGGTTTAGAAAGTCTTACTTCCAATATGGTTTCGTGTACAATTAATTGTTGCTCAACACCATCTATTTTGATTGATTTTACATTTTGATAACCTATTTCACTATCAGTCAGTTTGCTTATACGGTCTTTAACTCGATCATCCCAATCTAAAATGGGATTGCCCTTTCTATCAGTCCCTAATTCTGTCTTACCAAGCTCACGACTGCGCACATCCATGCAACTATTCGGTTGGAATGCATTCCAGTACAAATGAAAAAAAACTCTTTTAAGTGTATCAGGGGAGTTGTTCCAATAATCTATCTGCTCTGTTCCAGCAAACTGATTGTTTTGTACATCCATCTTTACATTGATGGCATATTTAATACGCTGCTGCCAACGATCGGGCTGTGCAAAAGATATTTTACAACTGAAAATAGCAAGAAAAAGCGTACAGAACAGACTTTTAGACATACAGTAACTTTATAAATTTCGAGAAAAGTAGTAATTATTATTTAATCACCCAAAGAGAGGGATGATAATTTGTGGGAATATTAGGATTTGCCTTGTATTACAACTACAATTTCACCTTTTACAGTCTTTGCCTTGAAGTAAGCAGCCACTTCCTGCAAGGTTCCCCTTTTGTTTTCTTCGAACATTTTGGTTAACTCACGACTAACGCAACATTGTCTTTCACTGCCAAAATAAACAGCAAGCTCTTCCAGGGATTTCACTAACCGCATGGGGCTTTCATAGAGGATAATGGTACGTTCTTCAAGGGCAAGTTGCTTTAACTTGGTTTGTCTGCCCTTCTTCAATGGCAAAAAGCCTTCGAAAACAAAACTATTGGTTGGTAATCCACTATTAACCAACGCAGGCACAAAAGCAGTGGCCCCAGGGAGGCATTCTACCTTTACATCATTTGCAACACATTCCCTAACCAACAAAAAAGCGGGGTCGCTGATGGCAGGAGTACCAGCATCAGTAATCAATGCAAAGGTTTTGCCCGCTTTCATTTGGTCAACCAGATGAGAAACTATTTTATGTTCGTTGTGTTGATGATAAGGTGAAAGCGGTTTTTGTATATTGTAATAATGAAGGAGCTTAGACGACGTTCTTGTATCCTCACACAGGATAACATCCACGGTTTGCAGTACCTCTACAGCCCTGAACGTGATGTCTTTTAAATTTCCTAGCGGTGTGGGGACGAGATAAAGCATAAAATGAAGTTTAAATAGAATCTAATTTGGGAGCTTATCCAGCAACAACTTCTTCTATTTCAAATTTCTCCATCACAGCATTAGCCAATAACTTCTTTCCTGCTTCTTCAGCAACTGCTTTAGCAGCTTCTTCACTTGCAGCATCTACTTGCAGGGTGATGTGTTTACCTACTCGCACATCTTCTACATTTCCTAATCCCAAATTGTGCAAACCTGCCAATACTGCCTTGCCTTGAGGATCCAATAAATTCTTTAAAGGCATTACTTTTATGTGAACTGTATAAATCATACTTTGTTATTTTTGAATACTAAAGATAAAATTACGTAGGCTGCAAATGTAATCGGTACAGCCATCCACCGAACAAGAAATGCGGCGACGATGGCAATAACTGCAACGATAATAAAAGGCAAAAAGCTTTTGATTGTGGCATTTTTAAACTTCAATGCCAACATTGGAAGCTTGGAAACCATCAAATAACTAACGATGAAAATGATTGCATACCAAAACCAAATGTTAGTCAATAATGATATTGCCCAAGCTTGATTAATATACCAATAAATCAACGGGAAAGACGCAATCAGCAACCCCACCGCAGGAATTGGCACTCCTTTAAAACCATAACTTTGCTCGGTATCGATATTAAACCTTGCCAACCGATACGCTCCTGCACAAGGAACAATAAATGCTGGCATCAGCCACAGCACATTTATATCTAATCCGTCGGGTTGTTGAGCATAACTCAATCGAAGGAACTGATAAATAATCATTCCTGGGGCAACACCGAAACTTACCACATCTGCAAGGCTATCCAACTGCTTACCCATCTCGGATGAAGCATTTAATAACCTCGCTACAAACCCATCTAAGAAATCTATCACGGCAGCAAGTGCAATAAACACACTTGCCATATAAATTTTCTCAGGGATAACAACAAGGTTTTCTCCATTTGAATCTACAGTCAAAGTCAAACCTGTTTGAACTGCATAAATGATTGCCAAACAACCAAAGAACAAGTTGAGTAAAGTAAAAATATTCGGGATTTGTTTAAGAAGTTTACCGTCTTCCGTTGACCGATTACCGCCATTGTTCATATTGTTCATAATTGTTTTTTTTTGTTGACCGCTTTCCGTTTACCGTTGTACCGTTGCACCGTAGGCGGTTAACGGTATATCGGTAAACGGTCAACTTTCTACACTTAACGTTTTTATTAATGCTTGTATCATTGCAATTAATTTTTCATACTTATCATACTTCTCCTTGAATATAATTTCACTTATGAACCCTCTTCTTCTTGACAAATAGAAACAAGCAATGACTTCTAGTGCTGATCGATTTGCAATTACCAAGAATCTCCTAAATTCAACTTTTGATTGTAAAGTACATCCTTCAGCAATATTTAAAACAACCGAATCGGCAGCTCGCTTTATTTGGGAAGTAAGAATAAACAGTTCGTCTTTTGGAAACAATTTTACCATATCTGAAATCTCCCCTGATAATTCCAAAGCTAACTGCCATATTCTTAAATTCTCAAACTTGAAGGCCATTTCTGTTTTTTTGTTTACCGTTAACAGTATTCCGTTAACCGCAATTCACATTCTTCGCCACAATTGCGGTTAACGGTAAGCGGTAATCGGTTGACTGTTTACGGTAAACGGTACATCGGTTAACGGTTAACTCCTAGCCATCGCCGCTTCTATCTCCTCCACCGTAATTGGGATATTCTTCATCAAATCAATATTGCCATTTTCGGTTAGCCATACATTGTTTTCAATGCGGATACCCATTTGTTCCGCTTCTATGTAAATGCCTGGCTCAACGGTAAGCAACATTCCAGCTTTTAGCGGTTCTGTTCTTGTGCCTAAATCATGCACATCAATCCCCAAGTGGTGAGAAATACCGTGATACAGAAACTTCTTGTACGCATTATTGCCACCTTCCTTTTCTGTTTCCGCTTGCGTTAGCAATCCAATCTTCACAAACTGTTTTGTTGCCTCCTCCCCTACTTTATCCGTATAATCAACCACCGAAATGCCCGGTTTCAAGATACTTTTTGCATAATTGTGAATCTCCAAACAAGCATTATACACTTCTTTTTGTCTGTCCGAGAATTTTCCATTAACAGGAATCGTCCTTGTAAGGTCTGCACAGTAGCCGCCGTATTCAGCACCAAAGTCCATCAACAACAACTCGCCGTCTTTACATTCTTCACTATTATTTACATAGTGCAACGTCCTCGCCCTATCGCCACTTGCGATAATGCTTCCATAAGCTTCCCCAGTTGCACGATTACGAAGGAACTCATGAAATATCTCTGCTTCCACTTCATATTCCATTACGCCTGGTTTCACAAAACCACAAACCCTTTCAAATGTTTTCTGGGTAATATCTATTGCCGTCTGCACAACTTCTACCTCTTCTTTGGTCTTAATCCCACGCAAATTCTTTAATAATTTAGCCGAACGGAAATAATTATGCAAAGGATAGGCACCCTTTAATTCGTCAATAAAACGATACTCATTGGTGCGGATATGGTTCGACTTTCTATCATTCTCATTCGTATTCAGATAGATATTATCGGCAGCATGAATCCAAGTTTGCAACAAAGCATCCAAGGAATCTACCCAAACTATTGTCTTTATTCCCGAAATATCCGTTGCTTCTTTTGCCCTCAATCGCTTGCCGTCCCACTTTTCTTTCAGCTCATTTGGCCTTACCAAAACCAACACTTCCCTATACTGTTCATCGTAGTAATCAGGAAATAAAATTACGAGACTATCTTCCTGCTCAATCCCCGAAAGCCAATACAGGTCACTATTTTGCTTAAACCTGTGCAGTGCATCCCCATTTTTTGGGAACTCATCATTGCTCACAAAGATGGCAATGCTGTTGGGTTGCATCCCAGCAACAAAACGTTTGCGGTTATTAATAAATATGTCGGGATTGAGCGGCAGGTACTTCATCACACTTCATTTTAAGGGGTGCAAGATAAATGTTTTGGATAGATGAATGAGGAGAGAACCTGTCTTACTTAAGATCAGACCCTTTTATTCAGAAAAAAGACTCTTTTATTTGGAATAAAGACCCTTTTATTTTGAATAAAGACCCTTTTATTTGAAATAAAGAACCTTTTATTTGAAAAAAAGAACCTTTTATTTCGAATAAAGACCCTTTTATTTGAAAAAAAGAACCTTTTATTTCGAATAAAGACCCTTTTATTTGGCTGAATAATATGCTTTCAAAGGGATAATAAGCTCAAACCCATTAATTTTAACCGCTTTTATCAGTCGATTTACAGCTATTTACTATGCCTATCATGCAGATTCAATTAAACAATACCGGCAAACGTTTTAATAAGGAATGGATATTCCGCAACTGCAATTATACCTTCAATGCTGGTGTTTCTTATGCTATTACTGGCCTAAATGGAAGTGGCAAAAGCACACTGCTGCAAACTATTGCAGGGGCAATCAATGCGAGCGAGGGCAGTATAACCGTCAACCATATTCCGTTAACCGAAGAGGGGTCGCTTCTAACGGTCAACGGTAAACGGTCAACGGTCAACGACTCGGTTAACGGTAAACGGTCAACGGTAAACCCATCTGTTGACAATGCCTTGCTCTACCAACACCTCTCAATCGCTGCGCCTTATCTGGAATTGGTGGAAGAAATGACGGCTAAGGAAGCCTTAAAATTTCATGCTGCATTCAAGCCTTTGTTGGAGAATATTAGCATTGAAGAAATACTGACTATCGTTGGATTGAAAGCTGCTGCCGACAAACAAATCCGTTATTACAGCAGCGGGATGAAGCAACGGATGAAGCTTGCACAAGCTATTTTTTCGGATGTGCCAATCCTTTTGCTCGATGAACCTTGTACCAATTTGGATGCTGTTGGCTATGCTTTGTATCATCAATTAATAAAAGATTATTGCACCAATAAATTGGTAATTGTTTGCAGCAACGACCCGCAGGAATATGATTTTTGTATGGAGAGGATTGATATAATGGCGTATAAACCAGTAAGCAAATTATGAGTTATGAATTATAAGTTATGAGTGCAATCCATTTTGGGTTAACTTATAACTTATAACTCATAACTTGCTATTGGTAGCCTAATTATAAAAGTCGTGCCTTTGCCCACCTCCGTTTGGAAACCAATATAACCTTTTAGTTTCTCTACAATCCCTTTGCTAATGGCTAATCCTAGACCAGTCCCAGAAGTTTTTGTAGTGAAGTTCGGTTGAAAAATATGCTCCGTCATCTCGGTTGGAATGCCTTTTCCATCATCTTTTATGGTGATGGTAACATGACTATCCGTTATTGTTTGGCTAATATCTATGTGACAGATACCTTCCTCCACAGATTCGATTGCATTCTTAATCAAATTGGTAAAAAGACGGCTCAGTTGAACTTTGTCCCCCATCACAAAAACAGGTGGGTGCTTATCGTATTTGATTACCGCCGATTCTGTTTGCTGATATAGTTGTACTATCCCTTCAATCTTTTTGCTGATATCCACCTTCTCAAATTCTGCATTGTCTATGTTGGCAAATTGAGAGAAATCCCCAGCTATCTTGGAAAGTTGATCTATTTGGATAATCAAAGTTTCTGCAACTTTCTGGGAAAGTTCCTTCGCATTGGGCATATCATTGTCAATGGCACGCTGCAAGTATTGGATACTAAGTTTCATTGGCGTAAGCGGATTCTTTATTTCGTGGGCAACTTGTTTTGCCATCTCTCTCCATGCACCTTCACGCTCACTTCTGGCAAGGGCTTCGGCACTCTGCTCAAGTTTCTGCACCATTTTGTTGTATTCTGTTACCAATTCACCAATTTCATCGTCCTTGTCCCAAACGATTGCTTCGTTTTTCTTGCCAATATTTACTTCCTTCATCTTGTTGGCAATGATGCTAAAAGATGCCACCACACGTTGTGTAATTAAAAACGAAATAGCTCCTGCAATTAGAAATATAAAAGCATTAAGGTTGATAATGGTAGCAATAAAACTAGAAATCTCTTGATTCAATTCCAATTGAGAGTTTAGGTAAGGGATATTTATATACGCATACACTTCTCCCGCATCATCAAAAATGGGCATATACATACTCAGGTAAGAGAGTTCCCCAATGTTTTCCTTTTGCACATAATGGCTACGTTCGTCATACTGCAGATGATACAAAGCCCTTGGATTAATCCTTGTATTCAACAATTGTTTACTGTAAATATTAGGCTGTGTGGAAGCAATCAAATTACCTGAAAGACTATAAAAGTTTATATCAACGTTATGCGTTTCAGATACTTCGGTAATGTCTCGCTCGAAATTATTAGTGAAGCCAACATCGTTCATAAGAATACTATCATCCAGCAACTTTTGCGATTCTACCTGCTCCAGTTTATTTGAAATCTCATTAGAAATTGCCTCAATGGACGAAGAAAGCCGCTGTTGACTTGTTTCATTGAACCGATTGATGAAAAAAGAAATAGTTGCAGCTCCAATAACAACAAACGAAAACACACTGATAAATATAACCGTGGCGTGTATCTGCGATTGCATATTTACCCCAAACAAACTTTTGACAGATGTCCTAGTAATCTTTGCTTTTAATATAAAATCACTAAAATGGAAGGATGCTATCACCACTAAAAAAGTAAAAAACAAATAGGCGAACAGAGTGGCAACCTCTATTAATCGGTTATCCGCTTTTGCTATAACCACAACCTTTCCTTTGCTGGCATTGTACCATAGCTCCAGAAAGTTACCTTCTTTAGTTTCTACAAAATCATATGGCAGCAGCTTGGTAGGCTTTATTCTTAATGGAAAATCATAGTCGTTGGACTTACTTAACAACTGATTATTCAAATAAACAGCTTGGGCATAGTCACTTTGAACACCCCAATTACTTTCGTCCTCCGCTTGACTAAACAACACAGGATACAATGCCTCGCTTTTATACTTCTTAGGCTTGGCAACAATAAACATATAGCCAAGGGGGTTCTCTTGAGGCCCTATTGTCAATGAATAAATATAACTAAGCTGGTCGGGGCTACTCTCCCAAGTGTATAGGTTTGGCACTTCCGTTTGTTTGCTTCTAACGAAGACGATGGAAGTAAGAGAAGCGTAGTTAAAAGCAGTATCCTCATTGAAAAGAGGCTGATAAAATTGATTGAAAGTATAGATACTCGTCTCGAACCTATTCAGGTAACCACTAAAATTTTCATTGATGATACTATCCTTTATTTTCTTATTGGTTTTATCATTCAACAGACGCTGGAAGCTATTCTCAATTGATTTTTCATTGATATTGGATATGGCAATACCCAGCACATTCTCCCCATTTGTATCGTTTTGAAGCACCACCCTTTCTGCTATTTTCTTACGCTGAGCAAGGTCTAAAGCTTGGTTCTGCCAACTAATCAGAAAGGTAATGCTTAGTGCGAACATCATTATCCAAAAAAGAAACAAAGAAGACTTTTGTATGGAAAGTGTTATGTCGTGTTTACGTCTGTTGATAACAACTAAATAACCCATCAACCATATTAATATCAAAATATTCAGGTCGGTAGCAGGACCAATGGAAAAGCTTATATAAACCAATCCTACCACCATTGCCACCAATACTTGAAGTGACAAAGGCGTTTTAGTATATAAGATTGGACGCAATAGAACGTGAGACAAATGATAGAATGTTATCCCGGTAAACGCAAGCGTAATAAAGCTGACCACACTAAAAATAGTAAGGCTAAAGAAATGCGTCACATCAAAAGAAATCTTTGAATCGAGTACTAGCGAACTGATGAGATTTGAAGTTACAAAGACTAGCATTACCAATAACCCTATGTTTACATACTTGGCAGACTTGTATTTTGAATAAAAAGAAGACGGTTTATGCTGCAATGAATTAAACTTCCAGAAACCTACCATCCAAAAAAGCAATGCCACATTTATCAATAAATCCCCCAATGAAGGATGCAAGAAATTAGATGCATAAACAGAAGGGTCGAACAAACTTAACCTACTAAAATCGAACGGGAACTCGAAATGATAAGTAATAAAACGGATTATCAATACCGTACCCAACAATAAACCCATAGCTATGGGCAAACCGTGTGCTTTTACTATATCAATTGCTACCCTGTTAAGGAAAATAATGAGCAGCACCACAAAAAGTACCCTCAATAAGATAGTGAAGTAATCGTACCCAGCATAGATATGTCCTTCTTTTTGGCTTATCCTAAATAAGGTTTCCTTTTGCGAATTGATTATGGGCAGAGCATTCGCATCAGTACTTATATCATATTGCTCACTCAGTTTAGGGAAGCCGTCAAAGTCTTTATGAAGGTATTCGTTGTCAATAAAATAATTCCAACGGATAGGAATCGCGGCAACCAACAACATTTTCTTTCCTTTTATGTCTATTGATTGCTTTATTATTTCCTGTTCGCCGTTTTGCCTAGTGGTAAAATAGTAGCCATCTTTCTGTTGTAAGTCTTCCTGGGAGATAGTATATACATTGCTGTTCCAATAACTCAATATGGGGCTACCCTTATCGTTCATTTTATATAGAAACAACCCAAAAGGCTGCTTTATCAGTTCAAGTTTTTTATTTGAAGGCTCATCGCTTGTTAGTGCTTGCAGCAAAGCAGTGTCTCTTGCTACAGTTTGTATTCCTTTCTCAGCAAGAATTATCTTGTTTTCCAACTTGTCTTTCACCTTTGCCGGTGAAGAATCATACGCCCAATAGTTAGTGATTACAAACGAAATAGTGTACAGCCACGCCGCAATAATGAGCAGGTAACCGTGTTTGTAAAAAGCTGTACGTAATGTATTAATCAACTAGTACTATTTATTTTTTTATTATTTACCACATAGACACAATAGCCACATAGAAAGAAAAAGAAACGCTTAGCTTAAGTTCACATAGCCAAGTAGATTAACCTCTATTCTTTCTATGTTTTCTTATGTAAACTAATACTATAAACTATGTACCTACTGTGACTATGTGGTAATATCTTTCTTAATCCTTTGCTTCTTCACTTCATTCCAAATATCATCCATTTCAGTGAGGGTCAAGTCTGCAAGGTTCTTGCCCTTCTCCCCTGCCAATGTTTCCATTTGCTGAAAGCGTTTGATAAACTTAAGGTTTGTCTTCTCCAAAACACCTTCTGCATCCACATTCAAAAACCGTGCATAGTTGATAAGGCTAAACAACACATCGCCAAATTCTTCTTCTATGTGTTCTTGGTCATCTTCGGTAATGGCTTCATGCAGTTCGCCAATTTCCTCCTCCACTTTCTTCCATACGTCCTCTTTGTTTTCCCATTCAAAGCCCACTTGCTTTGCTTTTTCCTGTATCCGTGTTGCCTTCACCATCGATGGCAACGATTTTGGCACGCCTTCCAACACACTTTTCTTCCCCTTGCCTTCTTTTAGTTTCAGCTGTTCCCAATTGCGCTTTACATCTTCCTCGTCCGCCACTTTTACATCTCCATAAATGTGTGGGTGACGATGAATCAATTTTTTACTGATGCCTTCCAACACATCTTCCAGGGTAAACTGACCTTGTTCCGCACCTATCTTACTATAAAACAAGATATGCAGCAACACATCGCCGAGTTCTTCCCTGATACCCTGCCAATCTTCGGCGGTGATGGCATCCGTCAGTTCATACGTTTCCTCAATGGTGAGGTGGCGGAGGGTGTGGATGGTTTGTTTCTTGTCCCAAGGGCATTTCTCCCGCAGGTCATCCATTATTTGTACGAGTTGTAAGAAGCTGTCTGAAAGCATTTTTTTAGTTATGAGTTATAAAATATGAGTTATGAGTTGAAAGCGGTAAGTAATAGGTATGAAATCTGTTTTGGTAGTTAATAATCTCATTATTTAAAGAGTGTTTATACAAGCAAGAATCTATTCCCATTCATCCCTTAGCTTTTTTTGTTCGTCAAGGGCATCGCCTTTCCATTGCAATTTGCCAATTAGGTCTGAGAAATCATATTTCTTTTTATTGTCTGTTGAATTTAACGGGCGTATGGTTACTTCCAATTCCTCGTTTACGTATTCTTCCGGAACGGCAATCGTTATCCTGCCATTTGTGGGTTTAATTAATTGTCTTAATGCTTGCATAAAACGAAGTTAAACTTAATTTAATGATATTTTACATTAGCTTTAAAACGTAGGCTGTATGAAAGCATTTTTTTGTAATAAGTGATGAAAAAATAGTGGTAAGTTATAAGTAATAGGCAGTAGGTATTTAGTCAATAATAGTTTTATTTAATAATATCCTACGATTTAATCTCCCTAAGTTCTTTTGAAAACCAAAATAGTTCATGGAAGACAAAGCCGTTTGCATTTCATCAATATTTTTATAATAATACCCTTCAATTCTTTTGATTGATTTTTTGTTTTTTATTAAGAATAAAACTTTATAGTTGGCATTACTAGTCGTTGTAAAAGAATCTAAATATCCATCATAATAATCTAAATCGTATTCTTTTGTGTATCTGGTAATAGGATTTTTAAACTGTATGGTTTTATTTTCATTATCTATTGAAATGATAATAAATTTCCTAAGTGTGTAGTAAACCAGCAATGCAAGTAAAAAAACACAGTAACAAACGAGATAAAGCATAACTCCAGTTAAAGGGGATTCCCTTAGGACAACTTTACCATGATCATTCTCAAATAGAAATAGTACAATACAACTAATAGAAATAATAGATATTCCCATCGTATTTGAGATAATAGCATAATTGCTGAACTTCGATTTGAACATATCTAATTTATTAAAACAAAGCTAATAGTTTTATCCCCCCCACAACTAAACCTAATCATCCCATCCCAAACAACACCACCCAACCAACACATCATTTCATCATCATCAGCGAAGCCATTGTTTCTATGCCGTCAAACAGATTTTGTAAACGTATATTTTCATTCTCGGCGTGTTGGTTATTGTCGTAGTTATTGATGGGTACTGTAACTGTTTTGCCATTTATGTACTGTTCAAAAATAAATAGCGGTAGGCTTCCACCCATCGTTGGCTCTATTACCACCTGCTCTTTGGTAGTTGTTTTCACAGCCGCAATCACTTGCTGTAGTATGGGCAAATCCAAAGGGGTTCGCTGTGCATTGTACCCCGAACGGGAGGGTATTGCTTTTACTATCTTGCTATATTTTGCCCGTTCATCGTCTGTTGGTTCATGGTCGGTCACATAATATCCTTGGGCTTTTATATGGTCTATTACTTTCTGTTGTTGTCGCCGCCAATCGTTGCCCAATACCAATCGCAGGTCTATTGCTGCCGTGGCGGTGGACGGTATTTCGTTGGTTGCAAGCTTACCCACATTGCCGCTTTCCATACCATTGATGTTTAGTGAAGGCAAATTCCTAGCTTCCTCCAAAGATGTGCCAATCATCTCGTTTGCGCCTATGCCCATCTCGTTTTTTAGTTGCTCATCCACCATAGGCACATCCTGCAACACCTTCTTTTCAGCTGCGGTCAAAGGTTTCACATCGTCATAAAAACCTTTTATGGTTACCCTGCCATTGTCGTCTTTCATCGATGCCAATAGTTTGGCAAGCATCATCGCGGGGTTGGGTGCCCAATTGCCATAATGTCCACTATGCAACGGTTTCTTGGAGCCATAAACGGTAAGGTTCACGTGTGCATCTCCCCGAACCCCCAACACGATTATCTTTTTGCCCGACGCATGGATGGCCGCATCGCAAATAATCCATAAGTCCGATTGAAGCAGGGCTTTATTGTTTTCCAGTATCTCATTTAGGTGAATGGAGCCTTTTTCTTCTTCTCCCTCAAAGAAAAATTTTATATTGTAACCAATAGGCAACCCACTCTGTTTGATGGCTGCAAAGGCATTGAGGATAGAAAACACACCAGCTTTGTCGTCGGCGGCACTGCGGGCATAAATCCGCCAGTTGCCATCATAATTACCATCGGAAGGATAGGTAATATTGGTGGCCCCTTTATAAATATCACCATTAAAAAGCTTGGGTTCAAAGGGGGAAAGTTCTTTTGCCCATTGCGAAGGGTTAACTGGCTGACCATCGTAGTGCGCATAGAAGATAAGTGTCTTTGTTGCTCCTTTAGTCATCACTTCGCCATAAACGGATGGGGGCGTACCAGGTGTGGAGGAGTTTAATAACTGCACATTGTCAATCCCCCTACTTCTCATCATGTCCATTACATAGGCTGCGTTCCTATGCAGCCCAGCCGTATCTGCCGCAACATTGGGGATGGAAAGAAACTTGGTAAACTCATTGATAAGCTGCCCCTTATGCTCATTCGTAAACTTTCTGATGCTAAGAATATCTTGTGATTGACCATAAACCAACTGGCATACCAAGATAGAAAGCATGAGGAAATACTTATTCATAAAAATGTTGTTTATAACGAGAGGGCAATATAGTTTCTTTTAATCAGTATAGCGACTAGGCTATGCGTTAATAGAAAATTAAAGGCAATTTCCCTCCAGAATAAAGTCTATTCTTACCTTAATCAATAGCAACAGGTAAATTTTTACCTCCAACGAATACTATTGTTACTAATAACTACTACCAACCATCCCCAATACCCATAATTACTATGCAAAATGCCTTATTTACTACCCAAAATGCCTCATTTAATATGCCAGCAACCCTAGTTCTTACACATTATATTCCTATTCTTACACAGAAAATTCTAATTCTTACACAAACCAAGACGATTCTTACACAAACCAAGGCGAAAACTCGAGGAAACGGCCTTTTTTTATGTAAGAATTGACTTACTTTATGTAAGAATCTACTTGGTTTGTGTAAGAATAGGAATTTTCTGTGTAAGAGTTGAAAAAGATTACCATAAAATAAACTCTTAATTGATAAAACAAGGGCAATTTATAGGTAAAATAGGGTGTTCTTTTGTAGTAATTATCTGATTCCTTGGTTTTTATAACATCTAATTGGTCACTATTGCATTGTATTTGTTGTTTCTTTTATCCTTTTGCGTGTATCACTTCCTTTTGGGGGAATCATTTATTTAATTGTGCCAAGCGAAACGCATTTTTTGGGCAAAAGAAAGCCTTGGTTTATTTTATTACTGATGATTTGTACTTTCTTTTCTTTTTTAGTTATTGAATAAAAAAGCCGTTGGAATCATTGTGATTCCAACGGCTTTTTATTAATTTATCCTAAAAAGTTTTTATTTAACTTCCAAATCGACCCATTGTATGAATCGTTTTCCAAAACTTGTAAAATTGGAATTGATTATCCCTATCGGTAATGAAATTTTATTGGGAGCAATTTTTCTAGCTTCAGAAGTAAAGAAAGAATTCCTACCCTTGGGGCAGTCCACTAGTTTTTCCCTACTAATTATATTTCCATCACTATCCACAATTGCGTCTGCCAATATCAAATCACTACTATTCTGACTACTAGAAACCTTATCAGATATTGGGGCTTCAACATTTTTTTCCTTATCCGTGTAAATGCAAACTAATTTGTTGTTATAGGGAATAATAACAGGGCTATATTCGAAAAGTAAGTATTTGTCTGTATTGTATTGAGACCTTGGTATCATAAAGAAATTTGCTTTGTTCCCTGCAATAAAAACACCCATTACAGGCCCTGCATAACTCCTTGAATCATCTACAAAATTGCCATTACGTGTTGCATTAGCATCCACTCCGGCAAAATGGTTAGGGTCGTTAAAGGCGGAATAAGTTGAAGTCGTTTTTGTATAGTGTGGTACACCAACCAACGAAATAGAGCCATTACTTAATTCATAGAGGTCATAATCCACATCATTCAAAACGTAGTGTCCACTTGCCTTATCTGCGAAATCAAGCTTATGCATCCGCAACAACAAATCATCAGGATAAGGGTATGTTCGAGCATTTTTAATTTTCAACGCCTGGGCATCAATTGTTGCCAAAACTACCCCTTCGTTTTCGTGTTTCTTTTTGTAGTATGATGCAAAGGCATATACTTTGGTATTATCACTAGAACTCTTAAATGCAACCAAACTCACCTTATATTCTTCCAAGCCTGTTTCTATGGTTGTAAAGCAATCCTTGCCCTTGTTATTTTGAAGTAGTATCCCCGTTGTGTATTCTTTGTATTTGCCATAACTGTAGCTTATGTATTTATTGCCATCATTGTCAACACATAAATTTCCAATCTGGAAATCTTTCTCATTTGGCTTTTTAGAAACTGTTTTGATAGATAGAGTCAAGTCGTCAGAAATGATTGTCGAAAAAATATTATCCAACCAATTCGACCCGATAGCAACCATCAATTTGGTATTATCTGGAGAGATGGCATAATACAATCTTTCGTCAGTAGCTTCCGAAAATCTACTTGCTCCAACATTGTCTTGGTGGTAACTATAGATTTCTTTGGTATTTTTTATTGTTAGTGTTGTAGTATCCACTTCTGACATTAATACTTTCATCATATCATCATCCGAATATTTAAAATGTATGAGTAGCAACCTATTGGAAAACAGAATTAGTTTTGATTCAGGCGGGCTAAACGATTTATTCCCATTATCTAAATCAACTTTTTTTACTTCCTGCATTTTGTCGTCATATTTATGGATGGTGATACCAAAACCAACACTATGTAGTTTTTTGAAAAAATTAAGTGATGGGGCACCCATTATAATTTGGGAATTGTAATAATTATTGCCAAGTTTTACAATCAACCCATCTGTTTGCTCCTTGAATTCATTGGACAAAGACACATTAACTTTCTGTGCATTAACGAATAATGTAGAAAGCAAAAGAAATACTAAAAGGTTTTTTTTCATTTGTTAAGATTTAATTTATAAACTTCCTTAATTTTTGAACGTGGTAAAGATTTCAATCTGCTAAAATATATGTTTTACAAATACTGAATAATAATTATTTTTTGCTTTAATATCAGGGTTCCATCTACGTGGCGTAACGGGTATTAGGTATGCAGCTACCACGCAAGGAAATTCTATATTGGAAGGTACATCTACCATCAAACAGAGTATCCTCAACTTTAATATTGGCATTAAAGTAGGCTATCATTTTTAGGAGTTGCCCCACTTATTATACGGCTATTGCTTGGGCTATTGATTGTTCTTCTGGTTTATCTATTTTGCGGTAAGACAGCCAATAGGACACTAAAACGCAACTAATAAACGGGGATGTGTAATAGAGATAGAGGTAAGGCACATCAATAAATGTGTAGAAGATTACCAACGTCAATTTTAGTGCAGCCAAGGGTATATTGTGTAAAATGATTCCTTTTTTGTAGTTTATCCAAGCACAGACAAGTACAAAAATCATGGGTACAGCAAATGACAAAGTGATTAAAACATAGTGCTGTAAGGTAATGTGCGCCGGCCCAAAGAACTTTGCAAAGCCGAGACTGATGGCAAACACCTGCGGACCATCTTTCCAAACCCTTGCAGCGAAGTC
>Ga0164297_10002487_pt1 | contig 18147 bp, 14 predicted proteins | sample GEODES058metaG_FD_113539 | JGI IMG/M metagenome (GOLD analysis project Ga0164297, IMG submission 113539) | Dystrophic lake water microbial communities from Trout Bog Lake, Wisconsin, USA - GEODES058 metaG | ecosystem: Environmental > Aquatic > Freshwater > Lake | place: USA: Trout Bog Lake...
AGTTCTTTTTCGCCCAGTATCGCTTCACGAACATTGCTGAACAGGTCCTGGTAGCGACCGGGTTCGCTTGGTATTATTTCGGTGACGGTTTTACCGTCTTTTTCGTAAGTGATATGCCCCCATATGCTTTCGGGTTCTAAGCCCCATCCGGGCTCGTTTGGTGTGCGACCGGCTTTGAGTGCTTCTTCCTGCACATCCATGCCGTATTTGATAAAAGTACCGTTATAGCCATAAGCCGTATAAACAGGTCCGGCTTCTTTTACCAGCATCCCGCCTTTGAGCGTTACTTTTAATCCCGGATACCATAATATAAGTTCGAAATTATCTTCAACTTCTAATCCGCCCGGGCGTTGGGTGATCAAAAAGCAAGTTATCTCAGTCGGTTTTCCAAACAGATCAAGCGAGGAGTCGATCAGGTGTGCGCCAAGGTCGTAAAACGTACCCGAACCCGGTAATGGTTTCTCACGCCATGCCTGTGGACGCAGGTTAAGGCGATATCGATCATAATGCACTTCCAACTCTACTAAGGTACCTAATGCCCCGCCGGCCAATACTTTTTTCATTGTATTATGCCCGCTGTCGAAGCGTCTGTTGTGGTGCACGCTCAATACAAGGTTCTGCTTTTTAGCCAACGCGATCAGTTCATCCGCTTCGGTACTGGTAACTGTGAATGGTTTTTCAACTAATACATGTTTGCCGGCAAGCAAAGCTTTTTTTGTCCATTCAAAATGCGATGTATTTGGCGAGCCAACCAGCACCAGATCAATATCTTCATCAGCTATGATCTCGTCGGCTGTGCTTACGATCGCAGCATCCGGGTAAATGGATGCAGCAAGCTGCGCCCTACCGGGGTCGGATGTGCTGATCATAACCAGGTTAAAGCCGGCATCGGCGACAATAAAAGGGGCAAAAAATGTTTGCCCCGAATTACCGAAACCTATCAGCCCGGTATTTAATATTTTTTTCATGTTGATTTCGTCACGGAAAACTGAATCGTTATTCAGGTAATTCCTTCAAATAAATATCCCGGTAATAAACATGGGTGCCATGTGCCTGCAATTCGATCTGTTCTTTGGGAAAAATAGGTAGTTTGCGGTCCCAGTAATTATCCAGTACAACATTGTTAACTACCAGTACGCCGTTAAAGTAAACGGTCACTTTATCATCTTTCATGATAATGTGGAAGCTGTTCCATTCGCCTATGGCATTGTCAGCCATTTTTAATGGCTTACTTTCATGTGCCTGGTTATTATATAAGCCACCTGAGCCAACCTGCGCACCCACGTCCACCCTCGACGTATCCCAGATTTGAACCTGTGGCGAGCCCCTTAAATAAATACCGGCATCGCCTTGAGGTTCGATTTTCCAATCTACATACATATCGAAATTCCGGTATTGTTTTACGGTACAAATATTGTCGCCGTCACCGCTAAAATTGAGCACACTATCTTTTACGTACCAGCCTTTTCGCATAATAGAATCGGCTTTTTGCTGAGCCTTTGCCAGGGTGGCAGCATCCATTTTGCTGCGGGCTATCGGATTTTCAACCAAACCCTTCCAGCCGCTCAGGTCTTTGTTGTTAAACAGTCCGACAAAACCTTCCCCTGAAGGCATTTCGGCAATAAACTTCTTGATCGCTTCACGTTCATAATCGCCATCACCACCACGCCTCATGGCTATTACCTTGTTTAAGATATTCCTGACATCTGCACCGTAAAATTCTTTGTTTGAAAGCGCAATACTAACGATAGCTTCCGCGGCGGCAGTCTGTAACTGCGGATCATCAAGGTACTTGCCGGCAAATAGTAAGGCTACGTAGGTCTTGTCGTTTGTCAATTCTTCCAGCACCATATTGCGTTGTTCGTTATTTTTTGCGATGTCAAAGGCTTCGCGCAAAAAGATCACTTTTTCTTCGGCAGGGTAATCTGATTTGCCGATCAGTGCAACAACTCCGCGAAATGCTTTGGTTTGCAGAACTGCATCGTTAGTGTTTTTACTGATTTGCAATAGTTCTCTTACAGCGCTTCCGTTGACCCATTGAGCTAAGGCGGTCACCGCAGCTTTTTTGGTATCCGCATCCCCGTTATCATAGGCTTTTGATACGGCAGCAAGGGAAGCTTTGTCGCCGATTCCGGCCAGGATATTAAAATAAAGCGTTTTTTGACTGGCAGGTGCATTGTTCAGTTGCTGCAATGCTAGTGTGCTTTGTGACGATGGATTTTTAAGTCGGCTTATAACAGCGTTAATTGCTGTTTGTATATCCGCCGTATGAGCAGGGTCTTCAGATTTTCCCAACAAACTAAACAGTTGGGGTAAGTTGCTTTCATCGGCAAGTGACTGCAGCGAAGCGTAGGCATCAGACCTTACCTGAATATCACTGTTATTTAACAAGGCCCAAACGATATCTATCTTGTCATGAGCCCGCCTTGCCGCCAATACATTGATCAAAGCAACCTGGCCATTTGCTGGTTCATCAGGCAAGGCCCGGGCTACTTTATTAACTACCGCAGGTCCTTTAACAACCAATAAAGCGTTTTGCACTGCAGTAGCGTAGTCGGCATTGCCGCTTTTTAACACACCTATAAGATTGTTGATCACTTTATCCTGGCCAATTTGTTGGGCAGCCTTTATGGCAGCCAATACAATTGCCGGATCAGTATCGTTGAGCGATCTGGTAATTGCTGGTAAAGCCGCATTAGCGTGGTTATTGCCCAAAAAGGCTATAAGCTCAGCTTTGGTAGTTTTATCTGCACTTGCCAGTGCTTTCAGCCAAAGTTGCACGGTTGCCGGCCCCAGGTAAGGCGCGGCGTATTTCAGCGCAGCTGCACGGTATTGCGGATTTTTATCGCCAATTGCCTGTACAAGGAGCGATGTGCTTTTTACGCCCCTGATATCAACCAAAATTTTCAGCGCGGCTGTTTGAGTTTGCACCTGCCCGGCCAGTGCTGCTTTTGTCTGCAGGCTTTTTGCAAGCGAAAAAGCGTTAGTTGCTAATCCCTTTTTGGCAAGATTGCTGATGAAGGTTACATAAGCTGATGTAGCATTAGATTCATCAAGCGTATATCCGGCTTTTTGGGCGGATTGTGCAAGCACCGCGGCCGACTTTAAGTTAGCGATGTGCGCCAGGGCATACAGCGATACCCTGTCCAGTTTTTTATCCTGTCCGATCAGTCCGGCAATTGGTTCAGCGGCCAGCGAATACTCGCTATCGCCCAAAGCCTCAACTAAGGATAAGCGAGCCTGACCTGCTGAGCCCTTCAAGGCCTGCAGCAAGGTGCTCTTCGATAAAGGACTGTTCACCTTAACTAGCGCACGGGCTGCAGGGTCTACCAGGCGTTCGTCGCCGAGGTATTGTTTCAGGGCTTGCACCGCATCATCTTTACCGATGATCTGCAACTGGCTGATGATGAAAGCCTGGTTGTATTTATCAGTTAGTTTTGATAGCGCCGATGAATAAGCTTTAACAGCTAACGCCCGCAAAGACTCCCTGCCGGTTTGCGTAACATAATAGGAAAAGCCATTGACAGCATCATATATTTTTGTGTTGTCAGCTGTGCCATTCGGTTGGAGTTGGAGTAATAAGCTGGTAATACCATTTTCACCTAACGCCGCCGTTGCTTCGGCATTCGCATTAAGTTCGGCAGCTTTTTGGGCTGGTTCTTTAGACAGGATAGCTGCTATTCGAGTATCCGTCTGTTGAGCCTTGGCGCCTATACCCAAAGCTGACATGAATAAGATGGAATATATTATTTTTTTCATTTGATGTCTACAGATTAAATGATCCAGGGTGCACGCATTGGTGGGAAAATCAGTTTATTGGCTTCTTCGTCGCCGATAAACTCTTGTTTGAGCGGGTCGAAATGCAGGTTACGGCCAAGTTTCAGTGCTACTAAACCAATATTTACGATGGTACATGAACGATAGCCGTTCTGTTCATTCAGCGCAAATTTTTTCCTGGTCTTTACGGCTTCAATAAAGTCAGTCACCTGGGGTTCAGGGTCGGGGTATGCAGCCAATTTCTTTTCCAGATCGGGTATATCCGATTTAAAGCCAGGGAAAAGTTTTCCTTTTGGCCCTTCGATATAAGGTACACCATCAACACTGCCCTCACCATCCAATATGATCTTGCAACCATCGGCATAGGTATAGGTGATCTTGCGCCAGGTACCAACGGCGTCAAAATTTTGCTGCGGAGCGTCAACTTCAACTAAAACCGGACTGTCATCATCCTTTCCTAAAAAGTATTGAATCGGGTCGATATAATGTTGTCCCATATCGCTCAATCCGCCGCCATCATAATCCCAGTAACCACGGAAAGTTTGGTGTACCCGGTGCGGGTGGTAGGGTTTGTAAGGTGCTGGTCCGAGCCAGGTATCGTAATCAAGCTCAGCCGGAACAGGCATTTCAGGCAGGTTGGTTTTACCAACCCAGTAAAACTTCCAGTCGAACCCGGTATGCCTTCCCACAGTTACCGTCAATGGCCAACCAAGCAATCCGCTTTCAACCAGTTTTTTTATCGGCTTAACCGGCGTTCCCATACCGTAGAAGTTATCAGTGAACCGGAACCAGGTATTCAAGCGAAAAATCCGCCCGTTTTGCTGTATTGCTTCAACCAGGCGTTTACCTTCACCAATGGTATGGGTCATCGGCTTTTCGCACCAAACATCCTTGCCCTGCCGGGCAGCATCGGCAGCTATGATGGCATGCCAGTGTGGCGGCGTTGCAACGTGTACGATATCAACTTCGGGCAGCGCGATCAGGTCGCGGTAGTCGCCGAACATTTTCACACTGTTGTTGATCAGCTTTGCAGCATCCTGCAAGTGGTTTTTGTCGACGTCACATATGGCAACCACACGTGTATTGCCATAGGGAATATGATTTTTACCCATGCCGCCAACGCCTACTATACCTTTAGTGATTTGGTCGCTGGGAGCAGTAAAGCCTCTGCCAAGCACAAAGCGTGGCACAATAGTAAAACTGGCCGCTGCTATCGCCGATTTCTTGAGGAATTCGCGCCGGGAGTTTGTTTTGTTTTCTTCCATGTATTGGTTGTTGTATTGGTTGTATTGGTTGTCCCGATAGCTATCGGGATTGTTGTATTGGTTGGTCTTTACTTCCGGTCTTATGCGGACTTTCGGACTTACAGACTACTACAATTCTTTGATCCATATATTTCTGTAATAAGCTTTGTCGCCGTGGTCCTGCAGTGCGATCTCGCCGGTTTTTGCCAGGCCGTAGTCGGGATGATCTTTCCATTTACAGGCCTGGATCTTTTTATACCAATCGTCGGTCCAGGCAGTAAATTCAACTATTTTTTTCCCGTTTAGCCAGTGCTCAACATGGCCTTTATTGAAAATTATTTTACTTGTATTCCATTCGCCAACAGGTTTTAATACTTTTTGATCATTGGGGATATGCATGGCATAATCAGCACCGGTTTTTTGCCACTCTTCCAGGTGTTGCGGGAAGGTCACATCATCAATGATCTGGTATTCCGGACCGGTTTCATAAGGCGATTGCCATTTAGGGCCCTCCTGTACGTGATACATTACCCCGCTATTGCTGCCTTTATCAACTTTCCATTCCCATTTCAATTCAAAATTTGCGAATTTTTGGTCGGTCACAATATCACCACCAGCGGCATCTTTCGCAGTACCGAGGCAAACTAATGCACCATCTTCAATGTCCCAGCTTTTAACAGGTCCGGTTTGGTTGTAACCATGCCAACCGTTCAGCGTTTTACCGTCGAACAAACTGATCCAATGGCCTTTTGGTGTTGATGATTTATTAGGTTTGAGCGTAAAAGCTAGTGAAGTAATGATAAGTAATGCGATCGCAGAAAATGTAAGTCGTTTTTTCATGGTTACTAATTTCAGGTTATCGTTTAAAGCAGCAAACTACTTTAGGGTAAATTTAAAGTATTAGAGAAATAAAACAAGCGATAAGTTAATTTCGAATAACGAATAGCGAATTTCAAACTACTTCATTATTCTATACTTCACTGCTGGTAGGTATGGCATGCATTGTTCGATTTTTCAGATATTCCACCAATAGGTCCATTTAATGATCAACTGCCGGTTAATGGGTGAATAGGGTGTTGGTATCGAATTCTCTGCGTACACGATAAACAAGTCAGAAGCCGGCCGGTATCGCCATTGAAACCGGGCATTAATATTCAGGTCTTTTTGTTGATCGTTATATTGGACGTAGGTTGTGAAATATAATGTATTGGTAAAGGTGATATCAACTTTGGGCCCAACCAGTGTAAAGCGGGTATCACCGTAGGGTTGCGGTAGGCGCAGGTCGGTATAATTACCATTGATCGCGATATTGACATAGGGCTGAAAACGGTAGCCAACCGTGCCGCTAAAGCTAAGCCTGTGTCCATTATCATAATAGCCACCACCTGTCGCTTCCAACTGGTAGGTAAATACGCTTTGTGGTTTTGAAGCCACTAAAATGTCAAGTGTATTATATCTGTGCTCGGTGCCTATGGCCAGGCTATCTTTCCGGGTATTGGTAGGGTCGAACGGCGATTGCAGTTTTACAAAATCATTGATGCCGGATATGGTCAGGGTACTTCTGTCACGTAAGGTAAGGATATAGGAAAGCACACTTTCGTTATCGGTCCGCTGAAGCTTTTCGTTGAAGAAATAATTGGAGCTGGCTTGTATACCATGGCTCAATATTTTGCTCTTTTTAGGGAAGAAATTATGCAAGATCAGAGGATTTATTTTTACATAACCTACCCTGGGAACAAAGCCTACTGCTGCGGTATAATTTTTACCCACGTATTCTTCCTGCAGGTACAATTGCCAGTATTTGCTGAAATATTGTACGTGGTCGGCCAATACCAGGTCGTGCCCGTTTTCGCCGGGGGTGAAAGATTTTAAACCCAGTATTTTGCCTGTCCACACATTGCTGCGTGATGCCAGGTTAAATTCCATTCCGACATTGCTATTATTGACACTTGTTGCTCCTGGCAAACTGCCCGTTACATCTTTATTGACGAAAATGAAACCAATATTTGATCGGTCGAGTATGCGTCGCTGCAGGGTGAGTACACCATAATTTGCTGCATCTATATTATTGCTGACGGAATTACCGGTCTGAATATCCATTGCACCCATGCGCCAATCTTTATCGAGCTTGCCTGTAAGCCTTGCGCCAAAGTCGATCGGTTGCGTTAGCCCGATCTGTCTCGAAAAAAAAGGCCTGATATCTGAATATCCGAAATTATAGAACAGGTCGCCATTTTCAAGAAAGAACTGTCGCTTTTCGGGAAAGAATAATTGGTAGCGACTCAGGTCGATGACCTGTTGGTCAACATCCACCTGCGAAAAATCAGGATTTACGGTGAGGTCAAGATTCAAAGACGGTGTAACCGCAATTTTAGCATCGCCACCAATCTCCCGTTTGAATTGGGCAGGCGTACCAGCTTTGTAGTCTTTGGTTACACCAGCAAGGGCATAGGGTATTACTGATACATTGCTACTGGAAGTAGGCGGATCTTCGTCCCAAACCAGTGTACCGGTATAGGCCAGGGATGCCGTTGGGAATTGTCGGGGTACCGGTGCCCATGATGATTTTTCGGCCGATTTTAAATCATTCCGGCTAAAGTTGATCCCCCATTCGCGTATGCCTTTTTTATAGCGGATACTTTTGAAGGGTATGGCTGCCTCAAATATCCATTTATCATGGTAATGTTTAACGGCCGAATACCATTTATTGTCCCAGTTCAGGTCGACACTGCCTCCCGCATACATGCTGCCATCCCATTGCCCGCCGGCCGCATTAGCTCCAAACGTGAACCCGTCTGTACGGGCATCAAATGGGTCGATAAAAAATATAAAATTGTCGTTTTTGACGAAACTGAAATCTCGTTTCATCGATTCAACCATGTAGGGGCCAGGAAGCAAGTTGTAATTAACGACAAGAATGTAGAGATTTTTGTCATCATAGGTCATCCTCACAACGGTTTTCACTTTTGAAAGGCTGGTATCCATTGGCAATACCATGTGAAAATCTGTTGCTGAATCAGCGGCCAGCCAGGCCGATTCGTCCATCATTCCGTCGATACTGATGGGTGAAGTTGCCCGGCGGATATGGTATTTGAAATTAGCGTTTGCTTTTTGCGCGTATGAATAATTTCTCGCTATACAGCAGAGCAAAATAAGTAGCAGCGTTTTAACGTTTCGGCGGGTGTAATTTCGTCTCAATACTTTGGTGCGGGTAATACAGAACTAATATAGGGGAAAAAAAGAAGTTTTTTACGAAATGTAGTAAAACAACAAGTTCTTTACAAAACCAAAAGCAAGAATTGAAAGACTTTATTTTCGGGAGTTTATAGGCCATTACTTTATAATGTACTCGAATTTGAGATACCTCACAGCATTATTAGGCGCGTACCGGATTGTTGCCGTAACCGAATAACCATCGGTATTGTAGGCATATGTATAGCTGCTTTGCAACAATGGCTCAGTCAAAACGTTATTCGCATTTTTAAATGGCATATCCGGTTTGGCAAAAAACTTTAAATGAAAATTTTGCCCTATCGCGGCCGATAACGGATTTTTCATGCTATCATAGGTAAATGTATAGGTCCTGAGGACACCGCAGCATTCATCCAAGCTTATGATGTTGCCCTTGTCATCGTAAGAAACATGCTGCTTGGTACCGTCCATACTTACGATTTGTGTTACCTGGCTCTGACTATTCAATACAAAACTATAAACTTCGTCGCTAACCTTTACGGTATCGCCGATGTAGGTATAATGATCGGTGTACGCTAAGGTATTTCCATCATAAGCGTTCATCGTAATCAGCTTACTATTGTTATCGTAGGTATACCTGAAAGAAGAACTAGTGCTGGTAGATTCAAATACGATAACACGTCCAAGTGCGTCGTAGCTAAATCTATCGTAATAAACGACAGGAGTATTGTACGATGAATCGATATAAGCAATACTGCTTATCAAATACGTCTTAGGTTGGTTAACTACCGGATTGCTTTTTTTGCATCCAAATAAAAACAATATTATTATGGGCCAAAAAAAGAACCGTTTTGTCATTTATCAAAGATATAAAACTCTGTTAAACATCATCACAAAACCATGTTAACGTTATATATTATATCTAACGCACAATTTTGCGTTGACATCAAATCGAAGCTTTGCCCTGCCAAAAAGTCCACAAAATCAATAGGTAACAACAAAATGTAACAACGGTATGGCTTTTGACATCAAAGTTGTAAATTCAACCATTAAATAGAAAATTAAAATGAGCAGATCATTAATAGTAACCTTAATCATAGTAGGCGTGTTGCTGCTATTTGGCATAGGTTCATGCAATTATGTAAAAAACACCTATAACGACCTTGTTGCGAAAGACGAGTTTGTGAAGGCAAAATGGGGCGATGTACAGGCTCAGTACCAGCGTCGTTCCGACCTGATCCCTAACCTGGTAGCTACCGTAAAAGGTGCCGCTAACTTTGAGAAAAGCACACTTGAAGCTGTAACTGATGCCCGCGCCCGTGCTACTTCGATCCAGGTTGACCCTACCAAGCTTACACCTGAAACTATTCAAAAATTCCAGGCTTCACAGGGACAGTTAACATCGGCCCTGAGTAGATTGCTGGTTGCATCAGAAAATTATCCTGACCTGAAAGCCAACAAAAATTTTGGTGACCTGCAGGCCGAGATCGAAGGAACTGAAAACCGCATCACGGTAGCCCGTATGGATTTTAACGATGCAGTTTTGCAATTCAATACTGCGGTGCGTTCCTTCCCTGCTAACCTGATCGCCAGCCGTTCAGGTTTCGCAGAAAAAGGTAGTTTTTCCGCCGAACCTGACGCTCAGAAAGCGCCTAAAGTGTAGTTCTGACAGTATAATTAGTAAGTGAGTGAATGAGTGAATTATTTAGAGTAGATTTAATTACTGATTAAATTACCCATTCACTAACTCACTCATTCACTCATTCACTCACTTACTCATTCACTCATTCACTCATTCACAAAATGGCAGTATTTAATGAAGAAGAGCAATTACGTATCCGTAAGGCGATAGAAGATGCCGAGCGTCATACGTCGGGACAGATACGTGTTTGCATAGAGAAAAAATGCGGAGAAAATCCGCTCGACCGCGCTGCAAAGTATTTCCACCAGTTGGATATGCATAAGACCAAACTGCGTAATGGTGTGCTGATCTATGTGGCTACGGTCGACCGTAAGTTTGCCATTATAGGTGACAGGGGATTGAATAAGTTGGTACCCAAAAACTTCTGGGACGACGTGAAGGAAGATATGCTCAGCCATTTTAAATATGGCGACGTAGTAGAGGGGATCGTTACCGGCCTTGCCATTGCCGGGGAACACCTCCAAAAATACTTTCCGCACCAAACCGATGGTAAAAACGAACTGCCCGATGATATCGCCTTCATGGATGGCAATTAAACCTTAAAACAATGTTCAAAAAGTTCATACTCGTCTGTGGGTTCCTGCTGAGTGCCATTATGGCTTTTTCTCAGGATTTGCCGGCCAAACCCAGTACGCTGGTAACAGATTACACTAATACTTTGTCTGAATCTGATCGGCAACGGCTGGAAGACAAACTGGTTACATTCGATGATTCTACTTCCACCCAGATATCGGTATTGATCATCCGGTCAGTTGGGCAATACGATATAAACGAATATACTCAGAAAGTTGCCCGTAATTGGGGCATTGGTCAAAAAGGGAAGAACAACGGCATTCTTTTGCTCGTGGCTCTTGGCGATCGCAAGGTTTCGATTCAAAACGGCTATGGTTTGGAAGGTGCTATCCCAGATGCTACCGCGCATGAAATAATTATCAATGATATTCAGCCACGTTTTCGTGCAAATGATTATTATGGTGGCTTAAATGCTGCTACAGATGATTTGATGCGTCTTGCCAAAGGCGAATATAAATCCGATAAAAAGCCCCAGGCTCGTCAAACTAACGGTAATGGTGGCAATGTTATCGTGCTGATCATCATTGTTATCGTCATCCTGGTTATCATCTTTCGTGGCCGTGGTGGCGGTGGTCAGATCATTGATAGCCGCGGTGGGGCCAGTCCTTTCTGGTGGTTCCTCGGCGGAGCGCTGTTGGGTCGTGAAAGTGGAGGATGGGGTGGTTTTTCCGGTGGTAACGATGGCGGAAGTTTTGGTGGCGGTGACAGCGGAGGCTTTGGAGGTTTCGGCGGCGGCGACTTTGGCGGCGGCGGTGCCAGCGGGGGATGGTGATTTTTGGTTAATAGTTTATCGTTTTTAGACATTAGTCCTTTGTGTATTTTTATAAACCCCTGGCAATTAAACTAATGCCAGATGGCCAACCACGATCTATCAACCATGAACAAAAAAGAAAATAGCAGCGAAGCGCTCCGTTGGAATTTACTCTCATCCGAATATATTCACAAAAGCAAGTGGGCCACTTTACGGGTTGATACCTGTGAAATGCCCAATGGTACTATTGTTGATGATTACTATGTGCTTGAATATGGTTCATGGGCAAACGCTGTTGCTGTAACGGAAGAAGGTAAAATATTGCTGATTGAACAATATCGTCATGCAGCAGATATTGTTTCAATGGAGATCCCGGGTGGTGTCGTAGAGGATGGGGAAGATAAGGTAGCGGGCCTGCGTCGCGAACTGTTGGAAGAAACCGGCTACGAATTTGATGATTTTGAATTCCTTTGCGAACTCTGCTCAAACCCCTCTACTGCCAATAACCGGGTATACAGCTACCTGGCCCGGGGTGGTAAAAAAGTTCAGGGACAGCATCTGGACCCTCATGAAGAGATCATCGTTCACGAATACAGCGTTGCAGAAGTAAAACAAATGCTTTTGGATAACGAGATTTTACAGGCGATGCACAGTTCGGCACTGTTTTTTGGTTTGGTGAAGTTGGGGGTGTTGTAGTATCAAAATAAAAAACGCCCCTGCAAAAGCAAAGGCGTTTTAAAATACTTGTGCTGAAGCTCGCAGGTTACGACATCTTCAATTTCTTCTGTATATCGGCTACGTAGCCTTTAAATTTTTTGTCAGTATCGATCAGGTCCTCTACGGTTTGGCAGGCGTAGATCACGGTTGAGTGGTCGCGACCACCAAAGAAGCTTCCAATTGATTTCAGGGAACTTTTTGTATGCGCTTTGGCCAGATACATAGAAATTTGCCTTGCCTGAACGATCTCGCGTTTACGGGTCTGTGATTTTACCATTTCGATCGGCACTTCAAAATACTCGCAAACCAGGTTCTGGATATATTCCATCGAAATTTCCTTGGAAGAATTTTTCACAAAATTCTTCAGCATTTGCTTGGCAAGGTTAAGGTCGATCTCCTTACGGTTCAGGGTTGATTGTGCTAACAATGAAACCATAGCGCCTTCCAGTTCGCGCACATTATTATCAATATTGTGGGCAACGTACTCTACGACATCGTTAGAAAGCTCAATGCCGTCCTGGTATATTTTATTTTTGAGGATTGCCATGCGGGTCTCCAGGTCCGGAACCTGCAGGTCGGCCGAAAGGCCCCATTTAAATCGGGATAATAGGCGTTCTTCCAAACCTGCCAGATCTTTTGGAGCCTTATCTGATGTAATGATCAGTTGTTTGCCCGACTGGTGGAGATGATTGAAAATATGGAAAAAGAAATCCTGGGTTTTTTCCTTGCCGGCAAAGTTATGCACATCATCCATAATGAGTACATCGATCGCCTGGTAGAAATTAACAAAATCGTTGATGTTATTATGCTTCAGCGCATCAACAAACTGTTGGGTGAATTTTTCGCATGAAACGTACAGAACCAGTTTGTCTGGTAATTTTTGCCTGATCTCGTTTCCTATTGCCTGTGCAAGGTGGGTTTTACCCAAGCCTACACCGCCGTATATCATCAGTGGATTAAAGGAAGTACCACCAGGTTTTGCGGCAACAGCATATCCGGCCGAACGTGCCAACCGATTGCAGTCGCCTTCTACGAAATTTTCGAAAGTGTACTGCGGGTTCAGCTGTGGGTCAACATTAAGTTTTTTCAGACCCGGAATAACAAAAGGGTTTTTTATATCCTTATTGATAGAAATAGGCACGGGCATTGACTGGTTTTTAGATTCAGCGCCGTTACCGTTCGAGGGCATATTAGTGGTATATGGTTTACTCGAAGACGATTGTTCTACAACAATATTGTATTCCAGCCGACCGTCTTCTCCAAGTTGTTTCTTAATGGTTTTACGCAATAGGCCAACATAATGTTCTTCCAGCCATTCGTAGAAAAACAAACTCGGAACTTGTATCGTTAGCACACTCCCTTCTATCCTCAAAGCCTTAATTGGCTCGAACCAGGTTTTAAAACTCTGGGCCGGAATGTTGTCTTTGATGATTTGCAGGCAGCTGTTCCAAACGGTAGTACAAGTTTTATCCATATAGTTTCAATTAAAGTATTGATTTTCAAGCCCCAGGCAAGCTTCCAATGGGGCTGCTACGGAACATCGAATATTCAAAAAAAAAGCTTATTAAAAAATAAAATTTGAAATTTTTATTGAATTATTTCATCATTTATTAATGTCATTTTTTGCAGTTATTCGGAATAAAAATTATATATTCTGCACGCATGCGGGATAGCATTCTTCATTGTTTTACATTACGAATGAAGTAAAATTTAAATTTAGTTGTCTTTTTTTCCTATTAAGAATTTTCGCCTGGTCATAGTCGTAGCTTTAGTTAAATAGTCGGCGGTTTGGGTTAAAAATCCTATTGTTTTCCCTCTTTTTCTGATAGCAGTTAAATTATTTTTTCAGCCTTATTAGCAGCCAGTATAAGCGTTGGGGCGTGTTAAAATTAGTATTCTCCAAATACACTCCGCAACGTGTTGGCAATTTCACCAAGTGTCGCGTAGTCTTCAACAGCAGATAATATATAGGGCATCAAATTTGAATCGCTTTGGGCTGCGGATTTTAGTTGATCCAATGATTCTTGAACCGCCGCATTATCCCGCTCAGCCTTCAGCATATTTAGTTTATTTATCTGGGTATTTCGAATAGCGTCATCCACTCTGAAGAGATTTTGCGCTGAAGGTTCAGGCTCTTCAAACTTACTAACACCAACTATTATTCTTTCGCCACTTTCAATCGCCTTTTGGTATTCATAGGCCGATCTGGCTATTTCCTGCTGGATGTAATCCAGTTCAATCGCCTTTACAGCTCCACCCATGGCATCTATCCTTTGGATATATTGATCTGCTGCATTTTCCAACTCATTCGTCAATGATTCTATAAAAAACGAACCTGCCAGCGGGTCGACGGTATCCGTTGCACCACTTTCAAAAGCAATGATCTGTTGAGTTCGCAGGGCTATCTTTGCAGCTGCCTCGGTTGGCAGAGAAAGAGCTTCATCATAACCATTGGTATGCAGCGACTGTGTGCCACCCAATACTGCCGCTAATGCCTGCGTTGTGACACGCACAATATTATTCATAGGTTGCTGAGCAGTTAAAGTTGATCCTCCGGTCTGCGTATGAAAACGCAGCTTCTGCGCTGCGTCATCAGTCGCCCCTAATCCTTTGGTCATTTTAGCCCACATACGGCGCGCCGCACGAAACTTGGCAATTTCCTCGAAAAAATTATTGTGGCAATTGAAGAAGAACGATAGTCTTTTTGCAAATACATTAATGTCGAGCCCTTTGCTGATCGCTGCTTGTAAGTAAGCTTTACCGTTTGCCAAAGTAAAGGCGAGTTCCTGCACCGCAGTAGATCCTGCTTCGCGGATGTGATAGCCTGAAATAGAAATGGTATTCCATTTCGGGACCTCTTTGCTACAGTACTCGAAAACATCGGTTATCAGGCGCATTGAGGGCACTGGAGGATATATATAAGTGCCTCTGGCGGCGTATTCCTTCAAGATATCATTTTGTATCGTTCCGGTCAACTGTTTTAAATCGGCCCCCTGTTTTTTTGCCAGTGCGATATACATTGCTAACAAGATCGGCGCCGTAGCATTAATGGTCATCGAAGTGCTGATGTCCTTCAATTGGATACCTTCAAATAAAAGCTCGATATCTTTTAAAGAGTCGATGGCTACGCCAACTTTTCCAACCTCGCCTTCAGCTAACTCGTGGTCCGAATCATAGCCGATCTGTGTTGGCAGGTCAAATGCGACAGAGAGCCCCATGGTACCCTGGCCCAGCAGGTAGTGATAGCGTTTGTTTGATTCTTCGGCGGTTGAGAAACCAGCGTATTGGCGCATGGTCCAGGGTTTGCCGCGGTACATATCGGCTTGTATCCCTCGGGTAAAAGGAAATTCACCCGGCAATTCCGTCATCGCTGAAGGTTCGCAATAAACCTCCTTGATCTCGATTCCTGACGTGGTGGTGATTTTCTTTCCTTTCACGGTGGTGATTTGAAAATTTGAAGATTTGAAAATTTGAAAATGCCAGATGAATATTTAGTAAAGTTCTTTAGTTTAAAAACAATTTTCAAATTACCAAATCTTCAAATTTTCAAATTGCAAAAATTACCCTTTTAAAACAACTCTTCCAGGTCGCTCCGTAACATTTGGGTTGCTATATCATAGGGATTATCCTGTAAAGACGCCAGGTGAGCCAGGACGGTTTTACTTAGTTCGAGGCCGGTAGCGGTGTCGGGTAGCGCTTTTATAGCATTTGTAACCACGCTGATGGTATCGTCCTTAACCCGTTTAACTACATTCCAGGCCCTGTCGCTCACGTAAATCTGTTGCGATACATTGTGTTGAAACTCTTCCCGTATCTCGGTGACCACCAGGCTATGCAGTTCATGTGCTGAATAAGATGTGCCGTGTAAACGCAAGAGCATATTTGCCGGATTTATGCGCTCAATAAGCAGAACCAATCGTTCGTAAGCCTGGAAACGTAGGGATAAAGTTTGGCTTGCGATATTTTTTTTCAATTCAACCAGTTGAATTTTTTCTGCCTTATCGAGGTATGGTTTTACCAGGTAAAATGCGATATAAACCGTACCTACGCCGGCCAGAGTGAATTTAATAATTTCGAGAAAATAATTGTAGATCTGCATTTGTTTTAATGTTGGGAGAAGGTCATAAAATCAGACCGCGCGTAAAAATCTGCATTTTACCTTATATTTGTATAGTTAATTTAAAATAACATGAGTACTGTCGTTGAAGCCGCACCTTTAAGTTTTACGGAAGGTGCCGTTAAAGAGTTAAATAAATTAAAAGATCAACAAGAATTAGGCGAAGATTTTGGCCTGAGAGTTGGTGTTGAAGGTGGTGGATGCTCGGGTATGAGCTATGTTTTGGGCTTCGATCATAAAAAGGACGGTGACCAGGAATATGATATTGAAGGTATCCGCGTGTTTATGCACAAAGCACATGGCCTGTATTTAGTAGGGATGCAAATTGATTTTCAGGATGGTTTAAATGCTCGTGGTTTTACATTTAATAATCCAAATGCTGCAAGTACCTGCGGATGTGGTACCTCGTTTTCGGTTTGATCTTGATTTGAAATAAAAAATTGAAAGCAGCTATAAAGCTGCTTTTTTTGTTTTCCAGACCGGTTCAAATAGTTTGGAGCCAGTGCCTATTAGCCAAAGCATTTTTTTATTTGCCCGCTTGTAACAAACCGACCAGGCCGGGCGTCATAAAATACAGAATTTGAACAATCCAGATGGCGGTTAAAACTTCGCTGCGCGAAAACATATCTATAGCACTACAATCCATATCTGGTAACAGGTTACGGGCCTCGCTTACGTCGCTTATTATTGCCATCGGCATTATGGCTCTTGTAGGTATCCTTACTTCAATTGAAGGCATTAAAAGCAAGGCTAATGATATCTTCGGCGAACTTGGAGCTAATTCATTTTCAATTCAAAATACCAACGATAACCTCAACTTCGGTAATGGCGGACACCGTAAAGTGTACCCGCCCATCACTTTTGCGCAGGCCGAAAAATTTAAACACACCTTTAATATGCCGGTTGTTACTTCGGTCGATTTGGTGTTGACCGGTACTGCGGTTGCAAAAAGGGGTAATATTAAATCAAATCCAAATATCTATTACACAGGTTCCGATGAAAACTACCTGGCGAATAATGGAAAAAAACTTGCCTTTGGGCGCAATTTTTCAACATCAGAGATCGAGCATGCCGAAGGCGTTGTAATTATTGGCGATGAGATCAAAAAGAAGTTGTTCAAAAATGAAGATCCGATCAATCAATACATATTTGTAGGTAAAAACAGGTTCCGGATCATCGGTATCGCCCAATCCAGTGGTTCAAGTTCAGGCTTTGGCCCTGGCGATAAATTCTGTGTAATACCGGTAACCAAAGCAAAACAGTTGGATAGCATATCAAGCCCATCTTTCACTGTGACTATAAAAGGAGCACGTGGAACTAATCTCGATGCTACTAAAGGGGAAGCGATCTCTGTTTTCCGAAATGCGAGGGGGCTGGATGTGAAGCAGGAGAATAATTTCGAAATCTCAAGCAATGAGTCCATTGAACAGGAACTAAACAGTCAGATATCAGGAATGACCGCTGGCGGATTGGCGATCGCGATCATTACGCTGTTGGGTGCATCAATAGGATTGATGAATATCATGCTGGTTTCAGTCACTGAGCGAACCCGTGAGATCGGCGTGCGTAAAGCGATCGGGGCAACGCCTTCTGTGATCAGGAAGCAATTTCTGATAGAAGCGGTATTAATTTGTTTAATCGGCGGGGTTGTCGGTATTATATTGGGTATAGCGGTTGGAAATCTAATCGCTGTGAGCATCAGTGGATCATTCGCAGTGCCTTGGCTATGGTTGCTGATAGCAGTTTGCGTATGTACGGTTATTGGTTTGCTCTCGGGTTTTTATCCTGCTCAGAAAGCATCGAGGCTTGATCCTGTGGAAGCTTTACGATACGAATAACAGAAAAATGCAGGGCCATTGATATGAATGCGACGGCTATTATTTTTGCTTTTCTGGTTCTTTTCTATCACCAGATAACTACCTGGCTACCTCTATTTCCATGGAATGATATCGAAAATTTAAGCCGAAGGGATATCCTGATCGAATGTATAACTAATGGGATACTGATGGGTCTTGGGGTTTTTTGCCTTTTTCAAAATAATGCGGGGTTTTACCACTACTATCCATTAATCTAT
>Ga0164297_10002488_pt1 | contig 18141 bp, 19 predicted proteins | sample GEODES058metaG_FD_113539 | JGI IMG/M metagenome (GOLD analysis project Ga0164297, IMG submission 113539) | Dystrophic lake water microbial communities from Trout Bog Lake, Wisconsin, USA - GEODES058 metaG | ecosystem: Environmental > Aquatic > Freshwater > Lake | place: USA: Trout Bog Lake...
ACAGAGCGTCAGGGCGAGGGAGAAGGCTGCCACTGCGGTCGCAAGGGCGTCGCCCAAGGGCCAACAAGCAGGAGCTCAGCCCTGGTGCCGGCTTGCCGACGGCTGAAGAGCAAGCAGATGCTGCCTTTGTTGACCTGCTGCAGACGAGCTTTGTAGCGCAGGGAGGCACAGATTTAGGCATGAAGGACGCTGTTCAGCAAGCTGTTGGCGACCAACGACAAGATGCGGGCTGGACAGCCGCCAAGAGCAAAGGGCCGTTGTGGGAGGTCGTACAAATGTTCACTGCGTTGACCGGAGGCGCGCACATAGTTCGTAGAAAGGACGGCTCCGTGTGACGGCCGCGCTGAAGAAAAACCATGTACGTTAGGAGAGCTGTACGCTAGCCCGAGACACGCGCGCACTTGGACCCACGCGTGTTGCAATACTGTGCGTGTACAACCCACCATGGCCGCAACAGCCACGCAAGAACTCTATAGTCAAACAGTCTCTCGTCTCCCAACAAATACAGTTCACGCCAACCGGTCCTCTTGCAACGCCTCCTGCCGCGCACGACGCATCAACACCTCACTCAGCCGCGGTCGCTGTGGCCGTTCAGGCGGCGCGCCGCCCAAATGGCTGCGCTTCCGCTTGCCGCTGACAGGAGTGACGGTCCCATCGCCACCAGCCCCACCCATGTGCTGCTCTGCACCTGCCAGCAGTGCCGCCGCCGCGCGCGCAGCAACTGAGGCCAACGAAATGGTATGCGGTGCCTGCACCCGAGGCTGGGGAACCGGCGGCGGTGGCGGCGCCAAGCAGACTGCAGCTCGCCGCGAAAGGCTGCCACTTCCCAACCCCGGCTGTGGCGGAGACGAGCACGGCGTCTGTCCGCCGCTGCTGCTGACGCGCAGCATGCGTGCTAGCGGCGTCATGTCGACGGAGCTGCCAAAGGGGGTGCGTGCGCTGCGGCTTGGGCTGGAGTCTCTGCGTCAGCACGGTCCGCAAACAGGATGTGTCGCGCCAACGTTGAGCGCACCTCGTGTTCGGCGACGGTCGTGTTGAGGTTGTGCTCGGGCTGCTGCTGGGGCTCGTGGGCGCAGGTCGTCGGTGCGGCAGCGTGTACAGGCTGTGTGTGTTGTGTCGGAGTTTCGGAGGAGAGTGAGACCGGCACACGGCGCATCCGCGCAGGGTGGCACTTCACGACACGGTGCAGTGGCACGCACTCGCTCCACGGTGCGGGCACAGTGTCCAGCGTGTGTCGCCCGTCGCTGCAGGGAGGGAAGGACAGTCAGACCGCCGTTAACAGTGCCCTGCACTCCGTCCACCCGGCACCAAACGCACCTGGCTCCCCCAGAGCGCTCCTGCACTTCGCAATTGCCCGGTCCGCCCGGTGCCGCTGCGTTGCCCCGACGTGTCACACGCGCGGCGCCACGGTATGCCGTCGCAATTGTGGCTTGCTGCTCAGTCCCTTCACGCGGCGCACCAGCAGCCGTCCCGGCGCCGACACTGCCTGCGCCGCTTGCGAACAGAGCGCCACGACGGAAACGCGACTGCTGAGCTGAGGTTGGGAAACCGAAGGTCGTTGAAGGCGACCCGACTGCGTCCATGTCGAGTCCTGCGCCTCCAGGCGTCGCTGCAGGGTCACCACCAGTCTTGGGCGCGAAAAGCGCTCGGGTACTCCGCCGAGGTGTGTCCTGCATGGCTCCCGCGAAGGGCACACAACTACAGACCTACCCATTTCGAGCAGAACTAGAACTCTACTGGTCTATTGCACGCGTGTCATCATCGTCTTTGGCATCGTACAGCGCCCACTGCAGAAACGTGAGGACGCCGGCCATGGTTGCCAGCGGCCCCAGCAGCGCGAACGCGTGGTCAATGCCGCCTGCTGCAGCAGCCACAGCAGGGATGGCCGGTGCCGCCAGCACTGTGCCCAAAGATCCCCACCCATTGACGAAGCCGACTGATGCAGCGCGACTCTCCGGTGCAGAGTAGCGCAGCGGCGCAACTGCACCTTGAAGCGTCTCGGCACCTCCGATGCACAGACCCAGAGCGAGGATGGCAAGTGGCAGAGCTGCCGGTGACGCGGCGTCAGCAATCATGGGCAGCGTGCAAAGCAGTGCAGCTAGAGGCGCCATCATCGCTGTCGCCAGGCCAGCCTGCTGGCCCAGTCTGTCCGACATGACGCCTGCTCCCAGCGACCCTGCAACGCTGCCGACATCGAATAGCGCGGCAGTGAAAGCTGCTTGCTGGAAGGACATGTGCACGTCCGTGACGAGGTACAACGGCAGCCACAGCAAGAACGCATAGCGAGTGCATTTCACCAGCGCATAGCTGATGGAGGTCATCCATATGGACGCTGGGTAGCTGAACAATGTGCGGACGCCAGCTTCGCTGGTCTCGCTCGCTGCTGCCGCTTCACTCACAGCTGCGGGTTTTGGCTCAGCATCGAGGAGCAAGCGAATGGGCACGGTTGCTAATGCCAACGCAGGCAGCACCAGCGCTGGGGCTGCAAACACGATACGCCATCCATCGGGACCCGCTGCATGCGCAGCCAGGAGCTGGCTTGCTAATGCCGTGCTGATGATGGAGCCAATGTAGTAGCACGTGGACCAAGCGCCTAGCGCAGAGCCCCTGCCTTTGCCCGCATCAAAGCTGTCGCCCATGATTTTCTTGCACGCGGGATACAGGATGGATTGGAACAGGCCGTTGCAAAAAAACAACGCTCCCATGGGCAGCACGCCATGATTGGCGCCTGTGAGTGCCAGGCCACCTTGGCACAGGCCAGATCCGAGCAGGCCGCCCATAAGCGCGGGCCATGCACCAAGTCTGTCCGTGACGCTGCCTAATGTGAAGCTGCCGAGCGTATAAGCCACTAGGAAAGACGCATCCAAGTTGCCCAGCGTCTCTGATGACCAGCCAATAGCCGGGCCGGTGAGCACGGACTTTGCAACAGCGGCATTGTTACGAGCGAGGTAGCAGCTGGCATAGGCGACAAACGTGGTGGTGAAAGCAACCCACTGGCCTCTCGTCCAGCCCTCTGGCATGGGACTGGCTGGAGATTCAGATTCCTCTGGCGCCGTGTCTGGCTGCACAACGTGACTTATGTCGTCTGCTCGGGGTGGAAGCGTAGACTGACCAGCACGGCAGCAGACTGAGCGGTCTCTTCTGTGGTCCGCCACCCCGGCCTTGCAGGGGCTGTGGCTGGTTTTGCTGTAGCCGCTAAGACACACACCTTCATCCACACGCTTCCGGAGAGGCCGCGACACCGCTTCCTGCTGCGAGCGGCGGTGCTTTGCGTCGAAGGCACGGCGCGTGTGTCGCACAGCAGCTGGGGCGCGCTGCGCAGTCCAAGCCATTGGTGAGGTGTGCCGACAGGTTTGGTGCTGCCTTACGAGAGCCCCAAACGGCCCCGACACCGCGCTGACGCCGGCAGTCGCTTGCCTTCAGGTGGGAGGCTCGCCTTTTGCGTGCTTCCGGCGCAAGCCTCCACGTGGCGGCGTCGGGAACACGTCATCGAAGAGATAAAAGCCCCCCCTTCTCTCGACAAACAGCGCATCATTATGCCGTGGTAGCTCTCACATAGCACGCATCATGGCGACGCTCCCTGCGAAAAGCGCCCCAGACGATGACAGCCCTCGCAGTTGGTTGCCACTGCCTCTGTCCTTGGCCTCCTACGTCCTGTGCGCAACTCTCTGCATGACACCGTGGGCGGGCGACGCAACAGCTTTAGCATCAGTGCCGTCACACACCCACCTGCTTCCACTGGGCCTCCACCTCGCGACTTTGGCACACGCCTACATCGCCTGCTCCACCTACCGTTCAGGAGTTGGCGTCCAACACGCAGCCGTGCTGCTGTATATTGCAAGCGTGTCGTGCTGCACGCACGTGCTGCTGTCCACTGGTCGAGTGCCCGCCAGGGCGAGTTACACAGGCGCTGTGTTCGTCCCTTTGCGTTTCGTGACCTGGATGCACAGCACGCCAGCCATGCTTGTGTTGGTCACTCACGTCGCGGGCAAAGGGCGCGCGGAGGCGTGGACGGCCGGGTGCATGCAACTCGCTGTCCTTGTGCTGGGCTTCTTTGCAGCCTGCACGCCTCATAAGAAAGCTGGCAACACAGCACTGGCGCTCAGCACCGTCATATTTATACGTTTGATGTCCGACATCCACTTGCGATTCGTCGCTGGAGCTGAGCGGGCTGATTGCGACCGCACACTCCGCGGCCGTGCTGTTGTGCTATGCCACACATCGACGCTTGTGCTCTGGTGTGCGTATCCTGCGCTCATGATGGCTGGCATGTTGAACTGGATGGGTGGCTACACGATGGAGGTGAGCTGGGGTATCCTCGACGCCGTCACGAAAGGGGTGTTTGCGAGCTGTCTACTGCAAGCCACATTAATGACTGCAGATGAGGCGGAGGTGGCATCCATGCGCGCCGTGACAGATGCCAAGGCTCGACAACTGGCGGCGCTGTGCCATGAGATCCGGAACCCGCTGAATGGCATCGTATGCAACTTGTGCGAGCTGGACGTGGTGACCCAGCAACACCCGCAACCTCCAGGCGGTGAAACAGAGGCGAGCGCACAGGCACTGGTGTCCACAACACTGACGTGCGCAGCACAGCTACGACGCACTCTGGATGATTTCCTGGACCTGAGCAAAGCGGAAGAATGTAGCCTCCGGTTAGATCCTGCCCCTGTGCAGCTCCACATGCTGCTCACCAGCGTCGCCGGACAAGTGCTGCGTGCCGCGCATGACAAGGGGTTATGCCTCCACGTGCGCTTCGTGCCGCCCGCACTAGGCGCGACTGTCTGTGTTATGGACGCCGGCCGTGTCGCTCAAGTGCTCGCCAATTTCGCGTGGAACAGTGTCAAATTCACGCCCAAGGGCAGCTTGACACTGTGTTGCCGCTACGATGACGTCAAGAGCAGCAGCCGTGGGAATGGGGACACCAATGACAGCACGGTGCCGCTGCTCTTTGAGGTGAGTGATACTGGGCTTGGATTGTCCGCGGACTTGCAGCAGCGCCTGTTCCAGCCTTTCCAGCAAGCGCACACGAGCCGCATCGACAAGTTCGGCAGCTCCGGTCTAGGACTGAACATTTGCAAGGTCCTTGCGGGTCTCATGGGCGGCGCTGTGGGTGCCACCAGTGCTGGCCTGGGTCACGGCTCCACTTTCTGGCTACGCCTTGCAGTAGGCCGCGCTACCACTGGCGAAGAGGCGGCGCCGTCGAATATCATCAAAGTTGGCAGCAATCGCGGGTGCGAAAAATGCGGCCTCACTGGCGCCGTGTCGTTGGGCACGCTCAAGCGCTCTTCCTCCTGGGGCTTCGTTGCGTACTCGCCGTCTGAGCCTGGACGGTCATTGAGTCGGGGCAGCAGCTTTGACATGCTCAGCCGCGTGGGAAGCAGCAATGCCCTGGCCACACCAGCGCGAGACAATTCTGGCGCGTCCCCCTCATCTTCGAAGCTGGATGCGGCACTGAAAGACCTGCAGGTGACGCTGGAATCTGCGCGCGTAGATGTGCTTGGTGTGCAGCGCAGCCACATGGACATGGTTGAGAGCAACGGGAACAGCACACATCCTACGATCGCAGTCGCCCCTGCTTCACCTACCTCACCTGCGCGCACAGCAGGTGTTAGTGTAGAGTCTCCATCATCCCCGCCGGCATCGCCACCAGCATTTCTGCTGCGCAGTGTCCTACTAGTGGATGATGAGCCTGTCAACACCATGTTGCTACGACGCCGCCTGAATCGAGAAGTGCCCACCTGCGAAGTTGTCCTCGCAGAAGATGGCGCCGACATGGTGCGCCTCTGCTGCGACCAGCGCCGCGTCTTCGATGTCGTCCTCATGGACCGCTACATGCGGAGCATGAACGGCGATGTGGCGGTGTCCTTGCTTCGCGCACACGAAGCCGCACACGGCCTTCCCCGGTCACGAGTGCTGTGCTACAGTGGCAACGCATCGGACGAGGATAAGGCCCTTTTGCAGGCTGCCGGCTTTGACGGGCTGATGTGCAAGCCGATTAACCCCGTAACGCTCACGCAAGATATAGCAGCGTATTGCCACTTGAAAGACCTGGCTGCGGGCACGCTGGGCTCTATCGTTCTGTTTTGAAAAGCCGGGAAGGGAGAGGGGGACGGGGGAATTGGTGGACTGCCACGTGAATGTGAATGTGAAAGCACTCCATTTCAAAGGAAGGACTCCTTGCGGTACTCTCGGAGCACGACGGGCACGCTCGTGGGAGGCAGCAGGCCCACCTCAGTGACGATCATGGTCACGTATTCAGGTGGCGTGACGTCGTACACGAGGTTGAGCAATCGCAAGCGCGGTGCCTCCTCCCAGTGCGACAAGAAGGTGATGTCCGGGCGTCCGTACACGCATGCCAACGCAGTGGGGTCCCCAAGCTCGTTGTTTGTGATGCTATCCAACTGCGTGCGCTCATGCAGCTTGCATGTGTGCGCAAGCACCAGCACAGGCGCGCCCTTTGCGTGAGCAACCATGGCAACAGCCGCAGTGCCGACGCGAGACAGCACGGCGCCGTTGCCAAGCACAGCAGCGGCTCCGAGGAACACTTTTGTGACGTCTTTCATGACGTAGCTCACCGCATGCGCGTGCACGTATGTGCAGCTGATGCCTGCCCGAAGCAGGGCTGCAAGTGTAGCACGCCCTTCAAGTCGAGGCCGGGAGTCAACAATGACCACTCGGAAGCGCCGGCCTGCAGTGTGCGCGGCCACTAGTGCGGACGTGACCGTTGCACTGGCTGCATGTGTCAAGATGACATCCCCGTCAGCGATTTTGCTGAGTGCGTACTGCTCAATGACTTTGTCTGCAAGCAGGATGCGCTCCGTGATGTACCTGTCAATGTGCTCCAGCAACGCAGCTTTGGCATCCGCCTCGGACAAGCCTGGCGGTGGCGCTGCACCCACAGCCGCAATGGCTTGTTTCAGGCTCTTCACGGCATTGCCCATGGCAACTCCCAGAGGACGGCAATCGATGAGGAATTGGACGGCAACGTTCACGCGGCTGGTGAGATCCCGAGCCAGCGCTTTCTCCGGCGGTGTTGTGTATTCCGCCACCAGACGGCGCATGGCACGTAGTAAGGCTACGCATCTTGCGCGGCCACCAGTGACGACACCATCCGCGTAAGCGCAGCCGAGCTGCATGACACAGGGATGCAGTGACGATGCACCTGCCACCAGAGCCGGGCTGCTTGCAGACAGTGCATCTTGCAAACTCTTCGTGTCGAACTGTGGCAGGTGTGCGAACAGTTCAACTGCTTTGTCGCTCTCCTTGCGGGGCACCAGGCTCTTCTTCTGAAGACGGGCCACCACGCGCTTGTCGTCGAACTGCACCGCTTCAGACACAGCCGGCTTGCGCTGCTGCTGCTGAGCAGCACCAGCAGCACCAGCAGTGCTCGCAGCTGCTTTATCGCCCGCTCCTGCTGATGCTGCTTTGGCTGGCGTTGTGACACCTCCCGATGGTGCTGCTCCGCCGCCGCTCGCCCCACCCGCGGATGCACCTGATCCAGAACCTGCGCCACCACCAGATGTGCCACCAACTTGTCGCTCAGCTTTTGCGGCGCGCTGCGCTTCCTGCAGTTCGCGCCGCTCAGCCCGACTTAACTTTGGCTTCGGCTCCGGAGGCGGTCCTTTACGCGGCTTGTCACCACTGCCGTTGGGTGTGCCGCCATCACCAAGTCCTCCTTGCGGTGACGTCGCAAGAGAAGCAGAAGAAGCGGGTGCTGGGCTGGTTGGCGACACTGGGCGTGGAGTGCCCGACTGGAATGTGGATAACGGCGCGCCGTGTGCGGCGGCAGCTGTGCGCACTGGCTTTGGGCCTCCGGGACTAGGTGCCTGAGACGCACAGGTTGGGGCGCACGCGTCAGAAAGGGCAAAGACGACAGGATGCAGAGAGAGAAGTGACGTGGGGCGGCGGTGGGCGCTGCGCCGCCGCCCGTGGGCGCGTTGCGACACCAACAGTTCTACTTGGAGAAGCGACAGGCAGAGAGACAGAAGCAGTTGACGGAGCTCAGGGCGCGGACGCACTTCCTGTTGAAAAGGCAAAAGTGTGCTCTCATGGTGAGCACCCCGCGGAGAGATCCACACGCAGGCGACGGGCAAGGTAAAAACACACGCACCTGGAATGCAGGCGGTATGATCACCGGCATCTGAGCGCCAGGCGACACGACGTTGTCAAGCTGGAACACATCTGGGTCCTCCTCCGCCTCTCCCCCTCCCTGCTGCTGAGCGTCGCTGCCGAAGACGGAGAAGCCGACGGTGCGCACGCGCGGGTTGTTCGGTGTCATGAACCTGTGTGCGAGCAACGGCTGGCAAAGAGAGCTTCGCGAGGAGGCACCGGGTTTGTGACGCGTCATCGTAGAGGCGCATTCCGCACTCCCTCTCATGCAGCCCTTCCGTTTGTCGTCCCCGGATGATGTGAGTCGCTTGAGCGCGCACAGCCCCAGGGGCGCGCGGCAAGGCACTGTAGACATGAGCTTTCGATGAGTAGGCAGCGACGCGCGACTGGCGCTCGGCGACAGGCGCCTGCAGCAGCGGCTCTTGCAAGCGATGCTTCTCCACCGGATGCCCCGGACAGTGGTGGCCAAGGCAGTCCTGCAAGTCTGCAGGTGCCTTTCCGCAAGGTGCTGTACCAGCGGCAGGCGTTTCCAGACGACTACACGGACGAGCACTTCCTGGCAGACCTGATTCTGAACCTCAATGTCCGCCGGCGAAGCTTCTGGGTGGTGCGTTGCAAAACGCTCTCTTTGCGTTGTGTCCACCTGCACCTCCCGTTCTCGTCTGACTGGAGCGCCCCCCAGGTGGTGTGGGACTCCCTGGCCATCACGCAGCAACTCAGTGTCGTCACCGTCACCGCACTGGTGTTCTACGCCGTGCGGGTAGGCCACCTAGAAGCAGGCACTCTGCTCGCTGTCAATGGTGTGCCCCTCCTCCGCGCGGGACTCCCTCTTTTGTCAGCTCCGGCCAACACACCTCCTTGGTGGGCGTATGACTGACGTCTACATTGTACACCCGCAGCATCCGTCCTAGCTCTCGGCCTCTGCTTCCGGTGCCTCCTCAGGGGAGCAGTCGCCGGCACGCTGCAGGCGCTGCGTGAGGCGTCTGTTTTAGTCACCAGCGTCGTGCTGCTGTCACCGCTGCTGCAGAGCTTGACAAGCACCGTGAGCAGCGATAGCGTGACGGCGTTGGTGGTTGTTGCTCTCCTGGTACATTTGTACTTGCACGATTACACCTTCTCGCCCGCCGCCGATGTGGCCGCAACATTGAGTGGCTCACTCAGTTTGGGTGCCGCCATTTTCGCGAGCGTGCTGCTTTCAAGCCGACTAGACGAAACACACCAAGTTGTGGGGTTGATGTGCTTTGCGCTCCAGGCCTTCGTCGCGTGGCCTTTCATACGACGGGACATCCGAGCAGCGTGGCCGACGTGTCATGTGGTGCTCACCTGTGCACTGCATGTCGTCACGTGCGCCGCCTTAGCGCGTGTCACGGCTGTGCTGTCGGCCGTGCACGGCGCCTCGACGCTGTTCATCACCTTCGCCTGCCCGTGGTGGCTCGTCCGATGCCACGACATCAAGCAGCGCATCAATGGGTGCGTGTTTTCATCTGCAAGCTTGCGCATCGCGTCTGTTTCTGAGTGGAAAGATGTCTGACATTGACGACGTGTGATGATCCTGCCACAGGCCGTGGGATGAAGCGCGCATCGTAATCAACCAGATGACGTGAGCGACAGAGCGACGCATAGTGCCGCACTGATACCTCGAGCGTGAGCACTTCGCGTGTGATGGACAACACATCACATCCCTCCGGAGGCTCACTTGCAATGGCGGACGTGCTTGTGCGTGTGCGACCACTCAGCTCAACTTGTGGACGCTGCATCAGTGTGACTGACGACACAGTGGTGGTCACCGCACCCGGACAGCCGACTGGCCTCTCATTCGCGTTTGCGTCAAGCATCCTGGACGAGTGTGCCACCCAGGACGATGTGTTCACCCGCGTGGCTCCTCAAGTTGAGCGCGTGCTAGCCGGCTACAACGCCGCTGTGATGGTCTACGGACAGAGCGGAGCAGGGAAGACACACACCATGGGCACTGCCGGATTCAACGCCGCCTCGGGTCTCGTCCAGCAGCTCACACAGCTCCTCTTCAACAAGCTGTCCACTGGCCGCGTGACTCTCACGCTGGTCGAGATCTACAAGGAGCGACTGCGAGATTTACTGTGTCCGTCAAGAGACAACCTGGTTCTTCACGAGGGCGAGCGCGGCACATATGTGGGCGGAGCGACGGAGGTGGAGGTTGCAGACGCGGGCGAGGTGAACCACTGGCTTGCAGAAGGCGTGCGCAACCGCGCAGTGGCAGCGACGCTGCTCAACTCGGACTCGTCTCGGTCTCACCTTGTGCTGACGCTGACTGTGGAGTGCGGCACTTGTGTCGGAAAGCTGAACCTCGTCGACTTGGCGGGCTCGGAGAAGCTGAAACGCTCCGGCGCGACTGGCGAGACACTGAAAGAGGGCATGGCCATCAACCGGAGCTTGAGCGCGCTGGGAAATGTCATATCCACGCTCACGGCGGGGGACTGTGCTTCAAATGCGGTCATCCCGTATCGCGACTCCAAGCTCACGCGGCTGCTCAAGGAGTGCCTGTCTGGAAAATCGTTCATTACACTCGTCGTGTGCATTTCATCAGCGGCAGGTGATGCATCAGATACCATGGCATCACTGCGTTTCGGAGCCCGGGCGAAGAGCCTGCCGTGCGCTCCGGTTTCACACGAGCTGGAAGCCGCTGCCTCGATGCAAACCCTGCAGCGGGCCATCCAGGAGCGCGATGTCACGATCGAGGCGCTGCAGGAGCGCTTGGCGGCTATGAATGGAGAGGCAGCCACTTCTGCGAATTTGTCGCGGGCGGAGATCGCCAACATCATCGTTACCTGGGTGCTGGCATCAGCCACCATGGCTGCGCGCAGCCACCTGTGGATGGCGATGCACTGAGGATGGATGTGAATGAGGAAGGAACGGATGACGCAAAAATTGAGAACACGACGTCCTCTTCGACAGTGCCATTGCTCGGTCTTTAGTCGTGGCATGCGCACACATTTGCGCGTCTACGCTCCCACTCGCCTCACTCCTCCTTGCGCTCTGCTCCGCTGGCCGTTCGGCGCGCAAGGGGCCAAGCAAAGCTCAAGCACTGGAATGGAAGAGAAGTGGCGAAGCCCGCAGCACTTCGCCCCGCAGCCGTGGTGGAACGCGTCCACTGTCGCAGTCGTGACAGGCAGCAACAAAGGCATCGGCCTGGAAATCACTCGCCAACTTGCAGTGCAAGGTGTGACTGTCGTTGCAACTGCAAGAAGCGTGCAGCTCGGCCAAGCTGCTGCTGAACGCCTCTCTGCCGACGTCAAGCGAGACGTGCAGTTCCACCAGGTGTGTATGCTTCTTGTAATAGTGTCGAGTCAAGTGCCAGTGTACTCACTCGCCTGTGTGCGTAGTTGGACTTGACAGACGACGCGTCCGTGTCCTCGTTTGCGGCATGGCTAGAGCGGACCTACCCGGCTGGCATAGATATCCTCTGCAACAATGCTGGTCAAGCTTTTAAGGGCTCCACATGGGGCGCCGACGAGGCCACCATCACAATCGGCACGAACGTCGTTGGCACGATGCGCGTGACCAATGCCTTGCTGCCGAGCTTGAAGCGAAAGAGTGGGCGCATCATCAATGTGTGTAGCCAGGCGGGCAAGCAGCGAATCATCCGCAGCGACGCACTTCGTCGACGATTTGCAGAGGCATCGAGCGAGGACAGTGTGCGAGCATTGATGGATGAGTTCATCGCGGCTATCAGGGACAACACGTACGCTTCCAAAGGCTGGCCGCAGAGCATGTATGGAATCAGCAAGTTGGGGGAGGCGACCTGGACCCGCATCTTAGCTCAACAGCAGCGCGATGTCACCGTCTCAGCCTGCTGTCCGGGCTGGTGCTCCACAGACATGTCCAGCCATATGGGTCCACGGTCGGCCGCACAAGGCGCTGATGTTGCCGTGTGGCTCGCGCTTGCGCCAAAGGAAGATGTTCCGACAGGCCGCTTTTGGTCTGACAGGCAGGAGGAAGGATTCTAGTCTAGTGCTAGTATGCTTTGCATTTCAGAAACCACCATCTACTGCGCCTCCATCAGCGCCCTCTCCAAACAAGCCACTGCCGTCAGGCCCTTTGGCGGCACCGCGCTTCAGTCTTCTGCTACTCACTACGACTCCTCTATAGCCGGTGTCATGCAACAACGCCTGCACATCATCCATGATGCCGTCTCGTCTGCGCTCCATAGACGGCCGGCTCGGAGTGGGTCCCAGAGGCGCAGGTGGCACCGCTCCTGTTCGGGGACTCGGCCGCTTCATGGGTGGCGATGCAGGCGGCGATGACGGGTGCGGAACAATCTTGTCACTGGCGGCACCAGGCTTGCTCAAGCTACGTTTCGGGAGCGGCGGCACCCCTCTTCTATCGGCTTTGTCGTCGGCCATAGGGTCGACTTCAGGCGTGCGCGCAGGTACACCAGCAGCAGGGGCTCCCACACGCACTGGCACGTCCCGCGCAGGTCGTTTCAACGCCGCCGCCGCAGGTTCGTCGCCCCAGAGAAGAGTGGACAGCGCTGCAGAAGGGGACGGGCCGCCAGGAGGAGCACAAGGAGCTTCAACTGGTGCGGCACACCTCCTTGTGGGAGAACATAGCGCTTGCGCGAGCGCGGTGGTTTGACCAAACAAGAACTGCGTGAAGGATGGCTCGCGGCCCAGGTCTACGCGCGGTAAAACCACGGGGAGCGCCTGCGAGAGAGCACGCGTTTAACAAACCGTGAGGTCACACCCACAATTCCGCAGCGCCCACGCAACGGCAGCAGCACGCGACACGCGAAGCGTAGCAGGTTATAGATAAGGGACCGGGCGACGAACCGTTGTGGCTGGCGCGCATAAACGGGCACCCCCGGCAGGGTCGCACTCCGAAGCGGGCGGCCCCCTGTGGTCTTCCATGCCAACGCCGCGCTGCTCTCCACCCGCTGACTGCGGATGCAGCGCTGGACTGCAGTGTGTGGTTGAGGGTCAAGTGCGTGTACGCTGGCGCAGGATACGGAAGATGCGGAGACGAAGCCTTCGTCGGACTGTGCCAATTCCAAAACGGAGTCGAAAATTGCAGTGTCAAGACAGCCGCCCTCGCATGTTCCGCAGCGTGGGGCGCGTGCACGTGGGTCTCACAGCGCGTGCATTGTCGTGCGCAGCTGCTGGAAGGGGCCAGTGCCTTGCCCAGTGGCTCCCTCCTTCACAGCGGCTCAAGTGGGCAGCGCCGTCGAGACATGTACCTTCGGCATTGCATGCGTGCCTTCTTCGGCGCTGTGGCGACGTCGCACGGGCGACAGCTAGCAGTGACAACACTGCCACATTCACTCCCTTGCAGCCGCTCTTCGAGCGCCAGCCGGTGGCAGAGGTGCCGTGCACGCACCTCGCACGCTGGGTAGCCTCTGCCCGTGAGGCAGTGGATGCGTTGGGGCCGCAGGCGTTGCAGACAGCTGACGACGTTGGTGCGAGCTCCTCAGACTTGCTTCTGGAGCTCGACTGGCTGCTCTGTGACGCTGTAGCTGCATGGAGAGAGTCTCCGCAGACCGGAGAATGGCGGAGTGGCCCTGATATCTGGCGCTCGCTGCGTCGCAGCGGCTCGTTGCAGACGCCAGAGGCAATGGCACGGCTCCGTTGCTCACTCGCAGAGTTGGACGCCCTATGGCGAAAGCGTCTCCACGACCGCGTGCCGTTGCAGTACTTGACAGCTTGCCAGCATTGGCATGATGTGACACTGGCTGTCGGCCCGGGGTTGCTTATCCCCCGGCCAGAGACAGAGGGACTGCTCCAGTTGGCTGCACAGGCGATGGCCGCCTCTCCACACATTCTTCCACATGGTCGCTGGGCAGATGTGGGAACCGGCTCTGGGGCGCTGGCGGTGTGCTTAGCGCGCATGTTGGCGGCAGACGCGCCTCCTGTGGATGCTGTGGATGTGTGCCCCACAGCGTTGGCATACACTGCTGCCAATGCACACCGTCTAGGTGTCACACATCGCGTGCGTACACATCAAGGCAGCTGGCTGCAGCCTGTGTTGGCGCAGTCTGGGGGCGCACCGTGCCTGGATGGTGTGCTTAGCAACCCACCTTACGTGCCTGCGACTCGCATCCCGAGCTTGCAACCTGAGGTGAGCCGTCACGAGCCGAAGCTTGCCTTGGATGGCGGCCCTGATGACGGCTCAGCGGCCATCATGCAGCTCATCCGCGACATCGTGCAGGCGCTGCGTCCAGGTGGCTTCGTTGCGTTGGAAACAGATGGCGGCGCGCAAGCACACACAATCGCCGCAGCATTTGAAGACACTGGCGCATTTGAGCGCGTGTCAGTGGCGGATGACTGCTATGGGCGACTGCGCTTTGTGTCTGCATGGAAGACGTCCCTGGCATTACACAGCTGTCAAAATGCGTGATTGACTACTCGCCACTCAATATGGCTGACCTACACCTGCTTCACTCCAGTTGAAAGACCTGCCGCACAAGCACTCCATGTGCTCGCATCCACCATCTTTGACGATTCTGATCTTGCACTTGGGGCAGTACCGCGTGCAGCGAATGAGGTAATGCATCGTCGCCGCTTCCTCCCTCGCGTGTGCAGCCCTCACGGCCGCAGTCTTGTATATCATCAGTTGGAAGAGGTGTGTACTGCACTTAGCAAGCCATCTCGCGGCTGCTGCAACGGCGGCGAAAGGGTTGAGACCCATACACGCGGGCTGAAATGGGCTCACGAGAGCAAACAAGACCGCCCTTGGTGACGATTCCGATAACAAAAAAGTGACTGGACACAAGCACGCACCCCTCGCAAGCAAGATGACCCACGTCCTGACCTACTTCGCTTTTCCAGGCCGTGCGCTTGTCGCTCGCATCTGCCTGGGCGCGGCCAAGGTGGAATACGTGAACAAGACCATCTCCTTCCAGGAGCTGGGCCCGATGAAACCCAGCTTGCCACTGGGCTCAGTCCCTATTCTGACGCTGCCAAGTGGTCGTGTCGTTTGTCAAAGTGGCGCCATCAACCGCTACGCTGCAAGCCTGGCGAACCTGTACGGCTCCAACGCTGAGGAGCGCCTTCTGATTGAGGAGGTTGTCTGCACGGCTGAGGAACTCAACAACAAGTGCGTCGACTCGAATGTGACGCCCTGCTGGACTGTGCGGGTTGTAGCTCTGTTCAGTGGACGGCGTGCAATTGTGGAGCATAGAACCTGAAGAGCCCACCAGCAATAATGCTCGCTGTGTTCTGTGCAGGAGACGACTCACGGCTTGTTGTTCGTCTCTACACTAACCACAGGGTTCCGCAACTGCCAGATGTGGAGGCGAAGAAGGCGGCACGCGCCGCATACGCCACGGACACCATGCCCCGTTGGCTGGCCCTGCTGGAGCAACGCCTCGGCGCCGGCCCGTTCTATGGCGGTGCGCGCTATACTCAACACATGCGTGAGCCACCTCAAGGGACGACGCTGACAATGCGAATCCACAGGCGATAAGCTCAACCTTGCCGACCTCACCGTTTTCGCAGTTACCCACGCGCTCAAGAAAGGGCAGTGGGACTACATCGATGCTTCCGTGCTTGACCCGTACCCGGCTCTCGTGAAGCATTACGACACTGTGCTTGCGCACCCGCTGGTGGTGGAGCATGCTGTTTACCTGTAACATACAATAGGCCATCCAGCGCCTCCTCGCAAGTCGATTTGCATGTCCTACCGACGTTCTTTCGCGCGCGCTACACAGCTGCGTCCACAGCAGAGCGACCACCTCTCATAAGGTGTCAGCGTCACGCTCACTGCAGGGCACACCTCCGACTTCTGTCTCCCCTGCGGAACACGGGGAAGCTGCTGTCATTAATACTCGTAGCGTACTCTCTTGGAAAAATGGACTTCCTGCGTGGCCGCCTTGCCGCGACTGAAGGTGGCTTCTTCAAGCGCGAGCAGGAGGACGAGCTGAAAGAGTACCGGAGACGCAGGATTCGCGAAGGAGCAATCAAAGTGACGGACGTGCACCTGCCGGAGGGTGTCACTGCTGAGGAAGTGATGGGCAGCCATAGCAGCGAGAAGCTGGCCGAGATCTACGCGCAGGAGACGAGGCTTAGCGCACCCGAGGAGGTCCTTCGGCGTAGAGTGAGCAGCCAGATGCCGCCTGGTGAAGGCGCGAAGTTCCGAGCACGAGGGAGTGGGTTCCTGAATGAGAGCAGTCCGACGATGCCGCGCACGTCGCTGGGGCGAAACCGGTGGGCCATGCCTGTCCACAAGGAGGCTCCACTTCTGCCTGAGGAGACAGCCGCTATGGTAGCTAAAAGAGAGGTTGCGCAGAAAGCACTTGCGGCGGGCACACGGGCGCTGTTCTATGGCTCAGCAGCAGCATGCGTTGGATTGGTAGCTGCGGTGCACATTGCGTCACGTGCATTGGACATCAATAGCGAAGAGGATTTGCGGCAGAGGGCGACAGAGTACCTGAAGCCCAGGATAGCAGGGATGAAGGCGAGTATGCTGCCGTTTGCAGACTGGCTGTCATCAAGGTTTGGGGGTAGCAGCAATTCCACAAGAGGGGGCAGCAGCAACAGCGATAATGACGGCGCCATCGCGTTCGCGGATTCGTTGAGACGCACATCCGCGTTCAGGGGCTTGCAGCAAGGGGCGAACGCAAGGACAGCAGAGTGACAGTGTGCACGTACGGGGTCACACAGTGTCGTACGACACTGTGGGGTAGGCTAGCCAACCAACTAGCTGCACATCTTGCGCCCCTTCGCGGGAGCAGTCAAGGCTTCGTCAGTGCCGTGCGACTTAGCACTCGCTTCCCTCTGCGCGCGTCGGTGGTGGTTCTGACTCGTTCTATCCGACACCTTCTATATGTCGTGCCCTGCTCGAGGCGGTCTTGCTTCTTCCAGCCTGGGCATCGCATGGACGTCAGACACCCGCGTGCCGCAACGCACGTGGCGCCTGAGGTCGAAGAGGAGGTCGAGACCAGGGTCGACAGTAAAAGCGGTTAGACACCTCACAGTCACCGCGCTGTGGCCGTTCAACAAGCAGACGAGTCGTGAAAAGGAGGCCGCTTCAGGCTCGCTGGTTGTGTCCACGACTGCCCGTGCTGACGGCCCGGACGTTGCGCCGCCGTTGAGAGACAGTGAGGGGGATGACGAAGTTCCAGTGGACTACTACCAACTGCTTGTTGTGTCACCAGACGCTAGCGCGGAGGACATAAAGGCCGCATATCGCAGGCTGATGAAACTGTGTCATCCGGACGTCCAGGCCGACGGCGAGGAGTGCTCGATTCTGCTCAACGAGGCCTACAGTACACTGAGCAACGAGGGCGCGCGCATAGCATACGATGTCGCTCTGGCAGCAGCTCGCCTGTTCTCTGGACTTGCGCCTTCGGCTGGAATGCGTCCCTATACAGGCGACTCATTCAGTGCATGGCATGGGAGTGACCCGCTTGGTGGTGGATGGGATCAACGCACTGTTTTTGTCGATGAGGTCACGTGCATCGGCTGCCGCAATTGCACGCACTGTGCTGGCAAAACATTCGCTCTGGAGGACGATTGGGGCCGCGCGCGGGTGTTTGCCCAGTGGGCTGATTCCGAGCGCGACATCCAGACGGCAATTGACAGCTGCCCAGTGAATTGCATTCATTGGATTCCGAAGCGATCGCTGCCAGTGCTCGAATATGTGATGCAGTTCCCGCAGAGGGTATCAGTCGCCTCGATGGCAACCAACAGCGGCGTGCGAAGCCAGAGTCCCTTTGACTTGGCGGATACATTCACTCGGAAAGCGAGGGAGCGGGAGGCGAGGAGCGCTGCCGGGCTCACCGATGCTGCGAGCAAGGCTGGCTTCCTGCAGCTGCGGCTGCGCGGCGCCTGGATGCGGCTTGACCCACGCACGAGGGCGCAATGGCGGATCACAAGTCAGTGATGTCACATCACTGACTAGAAGTTCTGGGGACGTACCATATAATCCCGACAATCCGCCCCGACTTTTGCCGCCGTAGGCGGCCGGAAAAAGTCGCACCACACAAAAGGCGACTTTTGCCGGCGCGCCGGGCAGCCATGGCTGGTCACGGCCAGGCTACACTGATGGGCTGGGCGAAGC
>Ga0164297_10002497_pt1 | contig 18092 bp, 22 predicted proteins | sample GEODES058metaG_FD_113539 | JGI IMG/M metagenome (GOLD analysis project Ga0164297, IMG submission 113539) | Dystrophic lake water microbial communities from Trout Bog Lake, Wisconsin, USA - GEODES058 metaG | ecosystem: Environmental > Aquatic > Freshwater > Lake | place: USA: Trout Bog Lake...
AATCTCCTTTTGCACTCGCACCCATTGGGGGCTACACGTCTGAATGAAAAACTTGGCACTATTAGAGTCACGAGGAAGCCCACCATCTTGTTTATGTAGATATTGCATATATACTATAAATGCTATTTATTTTACCAAACCGTCACGCGAGTTAAGCGGTGTGGCTAGATCTTGAGTTTGCTGAGAAGCACCCATGCGTCGTTGTACTTGACAACCTTGGTACCTCGCTGGTTCTCGTGGACGACCCGAGTGACCTTCTTGCCGTCCTTGGTGAATGTCACTTTCTTTCCTGTAGATGTGCAGGTTGGTGTAGACCCCTTGCGCACCTTTTTGGCGCCACCTCCTTTGTCATAGTTCCCTGGATCGGGTGCTTTTCCCAATAACTCAGTTTGATTATCGTACTCATCAGCTGTCATTTTGTTATGATCTGGGATTTTTTCATTCATGACGATGTCATTAATTTTATGAATGTATTTAGTTGATTTTATTCTTAATTTATAAGGGTTGAAAACGTTTACTTTACTAAATACATCATGCTTATTAAATGATGCTATGTGCGCACTATCGAAATAATCGTTTGTCGATACTCCGAATGATTCGGTATTTACAGAAAATATGGCTCTTAATGTTTTTTGATCAATGACTTTACAATTAATATGATCATCAATCCTTATATATGATGGATTCGCCAGCAGAACTGTAGTACCGTCAATTAACTCAATCGGAGAATCTTTTGGATAAAATCCTGGTACGAAGGAATTGTTTTCCATGGTCTTCTACAATGGCACATAGAAAAAAAAACGGGGTTAGGACCTACAAATGGCACTCGTCCGAGTCGCAATGGTCACAATCTCAGCGAGCATGTTTCTCGGTCGTCGCGGACTCCGTTATATATATAATCTGAGATATTATTTCGGACTTCTTGGTGAGTCCCTTTAGGCTGACCCCACGCTTTGCCGCCTTGGCCTTCAGCTCAGCCACTGTATATGACTCAAGCGATCCCTTGCGTGATGCTGATATTTTTATTTATTTTCTATGTTTTTTGAAATATTCCATTAATGAATCCGAGTTAGAATCAGTTTTCTTATTTGGTTTTGCAGTGGGTATTAATGATGCATCAGGTGTTCTGCTAAGAAGATCAAAAGTTGGGCTATTGAATTTTTGTTCTTGGGAAGATTGCTGATCTCCGAAAGTTTCTGTTGTTTTTTTGAATTTTTCAACTGCAGTAAACATTTCTTTGCTACGACTTGATAATAAAACACCTAATATGCTAATACTTATTAAAATTAAAAAAAGTGTAAGAATAGAATATTTATGTTTAGAAGAAGATGTTGCAAATGAGGTAAAGCTTTTAGCCATTCTAATTGGAGGATAATTCATGGGCATTGTTCTATTCTATGTCTATATAAGAATTTTAACCATATTTTATATTAATAGAGATGTTGTTTGAAGAATATCAATATGATACTGAAATTAATTCAGATGATCCACAGGCTGACCAGCCTGATAAGATATTGATATCGCTTAAACCACATCAAAGAGCTGCGCTACATAAAGCTCTTGTTTTTGAAAAATATGGAAAGGTAAACTATAACCTTCAAACAAATCTTCTTCCTCCACCAAGAAGAACTACACTGCATGGGGAATTATACATTAAATCAAACATAGCTATACTAGGGGATGTTGTGGGATATGGAAAAACATTAACTGCTTTAAGTTTAATTGCTGCAAATAATACTAGTAATATACATAACAATAATCAAATAATTCAAAGTGTTTATAAAGACTCTGGGTTTTTCTCTGCATTTATGGAAAAAGATAATAGAACAACAAATTATATCAATACTTCACTTATTATTGTACCTAGAGGACCTGTTTATACACAATGGCAACAAGCTATTGAAACCCAAACAAGTCTAAAACCAATATTCATAGATAGTTTAAATTTTATAAAAAGACATATGCCTCCAGAAAGATCTAATTATACAGTATTAAATACATTTTTTAAAGAATATGATATTGTAGTTGTTAAAAATACAACATTGAAAGTACTTATGGACTATTATACACCAGGTCCAGATGATAATGCATATCAACATCCATTAACTTCATGGGATCGCATTATGATCGACGAAGCTCATGATATTATTAATAAAATCCCGTTATATAATTTTAAATTTTTATGGCTTATCTCAGCGACTTATCAAAGCATTATGGTAAATCATGGAAGTCGTGGAAGTATTGCGCAAACTGCATTAACTATTCTTAATTCTGAAAGACTAAATATTCTACTTGTAAAAGGAAAAAGTAGTTTTGTCATGCAATCATTCAATATTCCTGAGCCAATCGAACATATATATTTATGTAAACAACCAACTAATATTACAGCAGTTCAACCATTTTTATCTCACCAAGTTCAAGAACGTTTAAATGCAAATGATATTCAAGGTGCTATTCGGGAAATGGGAGGTACAAATGAGACTGAAGATGATATTATTGAATTAGTTACACGAGAAATTAAAAGAGAAATACACAATAAAGAATGTGAAATTGAATATATCGTATCTTTAGATATATCGCCCGAATTAAAAGAACATCGAACACTTCTTCAAACAAACGAACTTAATAGACTTAAAGATAAACTTCAAAGTCTTGTTGATAGAGTATCTGCACTATCAGAGAAGACATGTCCAATCTGTTATGACAATTATAATTCTCCAATTATGATTCAATGTACGCATATTTTCTGCGGGCAGTGCTTAATTGGCTGGATAAAAGCGCGAGGTAGCTCATGTCCATCATGTAGAACAACTATAACTTCTAGAAGTCTAACTGCGATTGTATCTGAAAAACAAAACAATGAAATTGCAGAAGAGTTCTTAACTAAAGAAGATACGTTAATTAAGCTATTAAATGAAAAGACCGATTCCAAATTTTTAATATTTTCGCGTATTGATAGTGGATTCTTCAATCTTATTGAAAAACTGAATGCTAATAATATTGCATATGGAGAATTAAAAGGATCTACGTCACATATGAATGCAATTTTAGATAGATTTAAGAATGGTCATTTAAAAGTGATTTTACTAAATACTTATTATGCGGGAAGTGGTATAGATATTAGTTTTGCAACTGATGTTGTAATTTTTCATGCTATGGGTTTAGATCGCGTACAAGCAATTGGACGTGCGCAACGACAAGGACGTACAACACAACTCCATATCCATACACTAATGTATCCACATGAAGTCGAACAAGATTCACAAGCATCTTGAATTTTATTTGAATTTTCTTCTTTCTTTTCTTTTACATATAAATATCTAAATAAATTGTTACGTCTTGTATTTTTTGTTTCTTGAGGATGGTTTTGTTTTGTTAGTATTTTAATTTGATAATTCAGATCATTGCATAAATCAACATGTTTTTGAAATAATAAAACTAGATCTTTGTTCATTATATTATATTACATAATTATAATATATGCTAGGAAACGGAGCCATGATTAGTAAAGGAAAAGTTGTTCCTGTATCAAGTTTAGATTCCAAAGCAGCTAAACTGCTTAGTTCAGATTCCAAAGCAGCTAAACTGCTTAGTTCAGATCCCAAAAAATCAAAGGCTAGTTCAGATTCAAAGAAATCAAAGGCTAGTTCAGATTCCAAAGCAGCTAAACTGCTTAGTTCAGATTCAAAGAAATCAAAGGCTAGTTCAGATTCCAAAGCAGCTAAACTGCTTAGTTCAGATTCCAAAGCAGCTAAACTGGATAAAATGATTAAAATGGTTTTAAATAATGGAATACCATTACCAGAAACTATAAAAAAAGTAATTGAACAACCGACATCTATTAATGACATTATAAATGAAGAAACAGCATTAAATTTAGCTGTTAAAATGATTCGATCAGATAAAAAAGCGATTGTTGAAATTTTATTAAGACTTGGTGCAGATCCAAATATTAAGAATAAAAATGGTAAACCAATAATTTATGATTTATTAGATAGCACTACTTCTGATAGCGATATTTTACCTATTTTTAAATTATTATTAAAGTTCGGCACTAATCCAAACATTAAAGATCAAGATGGTATTCCACTTCTTAATTATTTAATTGAATCATATGATAATAAATATTCAGAATTAATAATAAAATATGGAGCTGATCCAAATCTTGTAGATGAATGTGGATTTTATCCACTAATAAATGCATTATCAAATAATAGAATACCGATTTTTAAATTATTATTAGAAAAAGGAGCCGATCCAAACAATATTATTAATTTAAATAAATGTAATGATGAAGATGAAGAAGATACATGTTGTTTAATAATGGCTGACCATATAAACTATTTAGAAGAAATAAAATTATTATTTAAATATGGTGCTAATCCAAATGTTAAAGTAGTACAATATGCATATCAATATAATTTTGCTGCTTTTCAAAGAACAAATATTACATATAAAACTACTCCTTTTATAATAATACTTTTAATTTCAATTGAAAGAAGTCAGATTATGTTTAAACATAATATGAAAGAATCATCAGAATATTATATGATTGAACTTTATTTAAGAAATGGTGCTAATCCAAATTCTGAAGATTATTATAAAAATACTCCTCTTATATTGGTGTCTGAAAATGGATTAATTGATTTAGTTAAACTCTTTTCTTTTGGATATAATACATTTATGAATCATCAAAATAATGTAGGAGACACTGCATTAATAGTAGCATGTCGTAATAAACAAATAGAAGTTACAAAATTTTTAATTCAACATAAAAAAATTGATATTACTTTGGAAAATAAGAAGAAAGAATCTGCTTTTTCTATTGCTTGTGATATAAATGATACATATGTTTTAGAATTATTATTAATTAAAGACAAATCTATTATAAATACTCATAAAGCTATAAATATATTTTTATCTGCAGTTAAAAATGGTCAAACTGAAATTGTATTGATATTCTTAAAATTTGGTATAAATCAAAATATTAAAGACAAAAATGGAATGACTGCATTTGAATTGGCTATTGATAATAATAAATTTTCAATCATTTATATATTACTTAAAAATCCTAAAACAAAATTAGATTATAGTGAAAGAACTATTAATTATTTCTTACAATTGAGATCAATACATAGTTATCTTAAAAAATTATATTTGAGTAATTATAAAGAACATGATCCAACTGAATATGCAAAGTTAGATTTGAATATTGATTTTACAAAAATGATGGATGAAAATACAGCTAAATTAACAATCAATAAATATTTTAAATCAAGAGTTGATTCAATCATTAAATGGCATATAGATACAATGAGATATACACAACATTTAATAACTGATGAAAGAAAAAAAACAATTCGAAGTTTTTTCTCATCTGGACTTGTATTGTTTGGTAATTTAATAAATAAATATGGTTTTGTATTTCATTTAGGTCAAACTGATTTAAAACTTGTACTTGATGCGATGCGTATTGTAAATGAATCTGTTCCGGTTCCATTAAATTTAACTTTATATCGTGCAGTTACTATAATTAATACTATGCCAGGATATGATACACTTCCTCCTAAAGTGGGAACACAATTCCCACATCCATTACCATTTGCGACAAGTATGAGAGATTCATTTGCGCTTTCATGGCGTGGTGCAGGTGATTGTTGTATATTTGCAATAAATGTGCCTAAAGGAACGAATGCATATTTCTGGGGTCCTCCTCCATTTAATATTAAAAAATCTAGAATGAATATGTCAAAATCTGTATTTGATAAGATGGGTAATTATTATGAAGTGTTATTACCACCTCATGTATTGGAAGTAGTTGAAATATATTATAAAAAAGAAAAAGACTTTGATTTCAAAGATATAGATGGATATTTTAATAATCATCTCAATAGTGAAAAAATTATTACTATTTATAAATGTAAATTGATACCAATTAACTTAAAATTATTAGTAGGAGATAATAATGATGTTATTTCTGATATATTATCAATACCAAATAGAAACATTGCATCTAAGTATATCTTATATGCACCTGATTATTTGAAAAAAGAAGGTAAGGATAAATTAAGTACAAAAGAACTAGACAAAGTAAATAAAGTAGATAAAACAAAAGCAACATTTTTATCACGAATTACACAAGCATTAAAACCAAAAACTCCTGAAAAAGCAGAAACCGTTGAAAAACCTAATAATTTTACAATAATTGATATTAATAAAACTATAGTAGCACAAAGTCGAAATAGTATATTTTCAAAAAAAGAGAATACTTGCATTATAAATTCTGAAAAATCAAATTTAGATGAATTGGAGGAATATTTTGTTACCAAATTTCTAGCAGATGAAAAGTTTGGCTTTAAAGATATGTGTGATAAAAATAAAATAGTAGGTATATCATTAATACCATTTACTGATAATCAATTATTTGTAGGAAAAGAAAATGATGGAATATATAATGGATTATACAATTTCTTTGGAGGTAAAACAAATGATAAATATTGGGGTAAAGTTAGTGCAAAAGATATTGCATCTGTTATGTTTCAAGAAACATATGAAGAAATGGGTATAATATTAGATGCATCTCAACTTATAAATTCAATGAATGGAATAATCTTAGTACCTCTTCCAAACAATCCAAGATCATTTAGTATGTTAATAATATTTGATATTATCCATTTTGATAATGATATTTGGAAATCTATAATGGTATCCAGAATTAATTGCGAACATAAATACTATGAAATGACAGATGTTATTTCAATTAATACAAGTAACCTGAAAGGTATCAAAGAATCTACTAGATTATCTAAATATGTAAAAACAGCAATTGAACCTATTGTAAAATACAGAAAAGCAAATATGGCAACTACAACATATCCAATGGATTTTTATAAACTTCATACAGTTAGAATAAATGAAGTAGGAAAACCAATAAGAGTTAGCCCAATATTTGTGGGTGGTGACCTACAGCAAACTATTCAGTAGTTGCTGGCGCTTCTGCTCCTGCTTCTGCTTCTTCGACCGGTGGGGCGGCTGGGGTGGCTGCTTCTTCGACAGGTGAAGATACTGATGTGGTTTCTGTTTCTGCTTCTGCTTCTGCTTCTTCAACTGGTGGTGAAGATACTGGTGTGGTTTCTGTTTCTTCTTCTTCAACTGGTGGTGGTGCGGCTTGGGCAGCGGGGGCGGCTGCTTCTGCTTCTTCGACTGGTGGGGGTGGGGCTGCGGCTGGGGCTGCTGCTAGGGCTGGGGCTGGGGCTAGGACAGGGGATGGGGAAGATGGGACTGCAGTTATTTTTGTTATTGATGTTGAGGCTTTTACGTTTTCATATTGATTTATTGTATTTTTAATAGTTGAAATATTATTGTTAATATCCGTAATAATACTGAATATAGAATTAATAGTATCTTGACTTGATTGTAAATTATCAAATAAATCTGATGCTGTTTTGTTGTTTTGTTGAACAATTGTGGTATATGCTGTAAATTTTGTAGTAATATCTGCTTGCATTCCTTGTAATGCAGTTAAAGATGCTGATAATGACAAGCCATCTACTTGTTTTTGTAAATTAGTAAGATCTACAGTTGCGTTATTTTCACTATCAGTTGCTGTTGTAATAGTCTGGATAATATCATTGTATGATGTTTGGACATCTGCTTGTTGAGATGTTAAGTTTACGGATAAATTAGCAACTAAATCACGCTTTGTACTAATTAAATCATTGATATTTGATAATTGAGAGAAATCAGTCATAATGCAATGGTTCTATAATAAAAAATGATTTTAATTTTTATAATTTGGTAAGACAGACAAAAATGAATTCTCTTCGTGCTATTCACTCTTACAGTTCATTTACTACTAAAAAATCTTTCAATATATTTATAATTGACATATATAAGCCTTTCTACAATTATTTATTGAATCAAGGATATAATAAATATAAGATTATGATGTATTTTACAATGTGTTCATTTACTGAACTTAATGAAAATTTCATAAATCTTCATATTGATAACAAAATACTATTAATTAAAGCAGTAACTCTTAATAATTACAACGAATATCTTCTTAGATTGATGAATTATATAATAGATTCTAATTATTTTTATGTAGTTGATAGAATATCAGATAAGAATCTTAATATTATTCGCGACGATTTTATATATCAAGAATTCTTAAAGCAAATGTTTGATATTTGATCAAACATATAATTTTTCTGTAACATCATTTACAATTGTATTGAATAAATTTGTTTGACTAATTAGTTCTTCTATATGATCATTGTAATCTTCTGTGTAATTGAATAGATAATTTACTATACCTGACATTGTAATCTTTTTGTTACTAATTTTCATGTAAAAAGCTTCAAATTCTTCTTTTGTAGAGTTTTCTATCATATCCATAAACAATTTTTGAATTTCTTGTTTTTTTGGATAATCAAATTTCACAATCATATTAATTCTTCCTGGTCTAATTAGAGCAGAATCAATTTGTTCTGGATGATTTGCTGTAATGAATGTAATTGTACCACATCCTTTAGAAAGAACACCATCTAAAGTATTAATAAAACCGCTAAAGCTAATATTTATATTTTTAGGATCGCGATCAGTAAAGAAAGAATCTATATCTTCAACTAAAAGAATTGAATTATCTTTAATATTTCCAACGAGTTCAAATAATACTTCATCGGTGATTGCTTTCGAAAAGTTTAGAAAATAAATGTTTTTATTATATTTCTTGGCAATTGCTTTAACAAGCGATGTTTTACCTGATCCCATTGTACCCATAAGAAGAAATGATAGCATGTATTTAATTCCATATTTGATAAATTTATTTTTTGAATTAATGAATTTATCAATTGTTTTAATAACTTGCGTCTTTGTTTCTTCTGGAATATATATTTGTTCAAGTGATTGACAATACATTGTGTTGTTATGTTCCCAATAGCCTTTGCCTGTACTATTAAAAACTTTAATTTTATTTCTATCAATTGGCTTTGATTCATTTAGACTTTTATCGATAAACTTTTTGAGAATTTCAATATTTTTATGTTTAATATAGAATCTTTTAAAATATTGAGCTATTCCTGCATTTACAATAGGTTTAGTACCTTCTTCTTTAATCTCGATAATGAATTTCTCTCCATCATCAATCCATTCAAATATTCCTGTCGATGGTGATAATGACGACTTATCTGTATGAGAATATTGATGAATATAGAAGTTTTTAATTTTATGATCTGTCTGTGAAGATATTTCAAGATATAATATAAATGTTTCTTGTTGAAATCCGACAAGTTCTATTGTAAATAATTCAGTTGACTGCTCCATTTTATCTATATGAAAAATTTATTCGGATAAATTTCATTTTTTATACCTATCTAAAGCATAATACTATTTATTATATAGAGCATATATGCAAAAAGATAAAAGAGATTTTCTTTTTAGGTATGTACCAGTTGATCAAAGATATGCAATTAGATATGATGATGAGGCACTTTATAGCACAACTGATCAAGTAACTGCGAATAAAATTGCAAAAGAAATATTAAGATTTGTCTCTAAAGATTCAATTGTCACAGATGCAACTGCATGCATTGGTGGATCAGCATTAGCATTATCAAAATGTTTTAAAATTGTATATGCGATTGAATTAGATAAAGACCGATATGAACTACTTAATTATAATATGAAACTTTTAAAATGCACAAATGTAATATGTATTAATAATGATGCCTTAAAACAGTGTGAGATTTTGAGACAAGATATTATTTTCTTAGATCCACCTTGGGGTGGTCCTGAATACAAAAAAGAAACATCTATTGATTTATTTATATCTAATATACCTTTTTATGAAATTTGTATTACTTTAAGCAAAGTATGTAAATTTATAGTTATAAAAGTTCCTGTTAATTTTAATCAAAAGTCTTTCATTGAAAAAACTAATAGTTATCTAAAATTGATATATAAAAATGAAAAACTGCGAAAAATGCATTTGCTTATCTTTAATGTTGTTATTCTATAAATCATCATAATGAAGTACTTTAATTAATTGATCAGTAGAATCACAATACATATAACTAGTAAATGTTAATATAGCTAATGTACTTACATAAAGAGTTAAAATACCACATAATGTTAAATTACCAGCAATCATAATGCTTTTATACATTCTATCGTCTTCTTCCAGATTATATTCGCAGATTTTTCTTAGTTCGGCAGCGTCGGCCTCAGCGTCGGCCTCAGCGTCAGATTCGGATTCAGCGTCGGCTTCTTCGTCGGCCTCAGCGTCGGCTTCTTCGTCGGATTCAGCGTCGGATTCGGATTCAGCGTCGGATTCAGATTCTTCTTCAAGTGCTGGTACGGCTTCGTCGGCTTCTTCGGCTTCAACTAGTTCTGGTACGGCTTCGGAGGATTCTTCGGCTTCAACTAGTTCTGGCACGGCTTCGTCGGCTTCGTCGGATTCGTCGGCTTGAACTAGTTCTGGTACGGCTTCTTCAGCTTCTACTGACTCTGTATAATCATTGATTTCTTTTTTTAAGTCTTCGATTGTTTTATTGGTTTCAATTATTTTCTCTTTTATTTCTTCAATTTCGTCTTCATCATTATTCATATTGCTATGTATACCTGTAATATTATTATCCACGATATCTTTAAATGTTAATAAAACTTTATCTATATCGCTTCTTGCATCTTTTTTAATATGAATAAAAACATAATCGTAGTTTTCTATAATTTTTATATTTTCAATAATAAATGTTTCTGGTAGTGTTTTTAAGGATAAATCCCATGAATCATATATTATGTTTTCATATAAATCAAAGTCATTTTCATATATCAAATAGAATTCTTTACAGTCATTTGTCATTTTAGAATAAGCAACTTTTTTTAGACTTTCGATTATATATTCTTCTTTTAATTCTTCATTTCCAAAAATAGTAATATAGATCATTTCTAACTATATTCTTATAAATCTTTTATATCCTTTGCTTGTTTTTAAATTCTATTTATTTCATTCTTTGCCATACTTATTGTTTTATCTCCAAATGCTTTTAGACCATCTATTTGATTTAATATTACTACTATAACAGTAAAGATTAAAACAATTGCGAATGTTTTAGCTCTAATTGATGATGGCGATACATCACCATATCCAACTGTTGTTATTGTAGTTAATATGAAATAAAATCGGAAAAAAATAGCATATAATAAATTGCTGTCTTTTTTACTATCAAATCCATAAAAATGTGATGAATCTCTGCAGAGTATTAATAATAATAATGTACAAAAAGATATAAAACCAAATATAAGTATTATTCTATATAAAAGATTATTCATACTCTAATATAATGAATATATTAAAACAACTAGGTATTGATACTATTCCAATTAGTCTTAAACAAACAAAAATAAAACTTAGTGATTTTGATAGTTCCATCAATAATAGATTAGAAATGCATGGTATTATATCTTCGAGTGGGAATGCAGTGAAGAATGACCTGCATGTATCTTCTAATGCAGTGAAGAATGACCTGCATGTATCTTCGAGTGGGAATGCAGCGAAGAATGACCTGCATGTATCTTCGAGTGGGAATGCAGCGAAGAATGACCTGCATGTCTTTATTGACGGCAGTGCAATTGGTAATGGTAGTAAATCTTGTCGTGCGGGATATGCTGCTGTGTTTCCGAATCATCCTCATTTAACTATTTCAGAACCTTTAAAATCGGATCATCGATTTGTAGCTACAAATAATCGGGCAGAATATATGGCATGTATCGTTGCTTTAGAACAAGCAAACATTGAAGATCCACAATATAATTTAATGTTATCAATTCATACTGATAGTAAACTTCTTATGGACTCGATGACAAAATGGATTAAAAATTGGAAAAGAAATAATTGGAAGAAATCTGATGGACATGAAGTATTAAATAGAGATCTTCTTGAAAGACTTGATAGATTATTATCATTTCGTAGAGTTTATTGGAAACATGTAAAAGCACATACTGGTGGTAAGGATTATTTTAGCATATGGAATGATAAAGCAGATGAGATGGCAAAGAATGCTGTTCACTTAAAAATTTGATTTTTATATATATATAAAATATAGCTGAGCTTATTACTTTAGATATGGGATCGGTGCTAATCAGTTCTACCCCATCTTCTATTATTTTACCATCAAATAAGTCTTTATCTTCTATTAGATGTACTGCACCTAACATTAAGAATTTAAGAAACAGAGGAAATGTAGCTACAAATTATGACAGATTTATTTTTAATATAAATCAGAAACAAATTCAATCTGTAAATATTACACAAGATCAGAAAAATGCCGATTATGTCACGCTTAATGGAGAGTCATTTAAATTAATATTGCCTGAAGGTTATGACTATATTAATTATTTAATTGAAAATGATGTACCTGTTGATGTCAAAGAGTCATTTAGAATAACACATTATGATACTTTCTTTATCATTGCACAATTTATTTTATTAAAAATTATTTACAATGAATATCAAAAAAAGAATAAGAATAAAAAAGCTGATCGCAATGGTGAAGATAAACCAGAAACTTCAAATGAATTAATGTATAGACTTTTAACTAATAGTTCAGTTATTGATAGTTTTGAAACTATAATGACTATTCTTTATAGTTTATTAGAATCTGATTATACAAAAGAAGAGATAGTTAAGTTTATTAATATTTACTATAGGCGTACAAGAATTTTATTGATTAGAAAAAGTAGAAAAATAACAAGTGGACTAAAAATATGAATCTAAATTGGTGGTGGTGTTAAGATATTTGTAGCTTTTTTAATTGCATTTGTTGCATTTAATGCGGGACTATTAAACGATTCAGTAGATTTCTTTGTGTTTGTGTTTGTGTTTTTGATTGTCATTATTACTATTATTATGGTTGCAATAGCTTGTAAAGAAAGAGCTATAGTTTTTACGATTCCCCATATTTTACAATTTCCAACAAATGTGCAATTTACATCATATAGAATGAGTGGGATAGTCAAACAAGCAATTAATAATATTAATAAACCTTGTCCTGTTTGTTTCATATAGATGTAATATGGTACAATTAATGCAATAATTATTGTATCAAGAATACCAACTGTGAATACTGCTCTATGAGATAAAGATAAAGACGATGCCATACTATTTTTATCATCAGAATAAAAAAATGATTTCCTGGTAAAAATTTTAAATTTACTTAAGAAATAGCGGAGTATAATAAATAATCCCAAACCACAATGGAAGAAACCGTGTTCATCAAGAACATTGATGTCACCAAAATCAAATACAGCGAACCCAAAACCCTCTCAAATGGCGGACGTACAGTTTACATTAATTATGGCGGACAGCGACTTGTTACTCAACTTCCTTGGCTAACTCTACCATATGGCGTCAATGACAGCAGTGATCTCGCTGCTAAACTGGCGGCACTTGGAAAGAAACCTGAAGATAACAAACCACGTACTTATGATCTCAATCTGTCATTCCGTGGCAGTGATACTAATCCAAAGATTCAACAAGCTCTTGATAAACTAAAAGAAATCGAACAAACTATTATTAATGCAGCATTTGAGAATCGCGAGTCTTGGCTTCGCGACGACTATGATGGTCTCAAGAATGTTGTAGCAAAACTGTTTACACCTATCATCAAATATGACAAGGACAAGAACACTGGTAAGGTTGTTGGAAAATATCCTCCGACAATGAAGATCAAAGTTCCTTACAATGAGAAAAACGACAAGTTTACATTTGATTGTGAAGACAAAGATGGCGTTGAAATTGAGGATTTCAAGTCTATCATGAATGAACTCAAGGGTGGCAAATCATTGGTAGTGATTCAACTATCAGGTCTCTGGTTTGCTGCTGGTAAATTTGGATGCACATGGAAACTTATGCGCGGTCGTTTTCAATCTACTATTCAAGGAAAAGTACCAATTCTCGTTGATTCTGATGATGATAATGACAATGCACCCTCAGAGAAGCCATCTGAGGAAGACGATGTTGCGGCAGATGCTGCTGCTGCAGCCAAAGCTGCAAAAATCAATGCAACAGTAATTGGTGATTCAGATGAAGAAGATGTAAAAGATCCTGAGGACCCCGAAGAAGAAGATTCTGATGATGAGCCACCTCCACCACCGCCTCCACCTGCTGCAACTAAGAAAGGCAGCAAAGCAAAAAAATAAAATAAAATACTTTCATTTTTCACTTAAAATACTTTCATTTTTCACTTAAAATACTTTCATTTTTCACTTAAAATACTTTCATTTTTCAGTAAAATCATTATTTTCTATATGACTTTTGTACATTATTTGCGTATATTGAGGGATTTGTAGATTATAATGATCTAGAATGTTAAAACTATTACTACCTAGCCATATTCGCAATATGCAATAATTTCTTTTTGGGCTTATTGATACACCTGTTATGTTATCATTAACTTCTTGTTCTTTTCCTAGAGTATTTGAAAGTACTAATGAAACCATTTTGAACCAATAAATTGAGGACTCGGGTTTATTAACTTTGAAAGAGAAACATCCGCCATTTTTATTAGATGAATCTTCCCATTGTGGCATGATACCATCTTTCATTAAAAAAAACATACCTTTTTGCCATAGTTCTGAAAATGCCACATTTGCCTTGCACCAATCTTGAACTGTACTTATAGAACCTATCATTTTATAACTAGCATTTGTCCAATCATTATCATCTGGATTGTGAAAATATAAATTCCAGGATTCGTCTAAAAATAGTTCCTCCTCCATTTATAATAATTATTTGTTTCTTTTTATATAGTAATGGAAGGTTCTACCTGCAATTTAAGTATAGTTTTTGGTACTATATTAATCGCACTATTAATCACTATGATTGTAATGAATCATCGTAAACAATATGAACAGTTCTATATGCCCGCAAGTGTAAATGATTCATATATGATTCGTCCAAGATACACTACTGATTCATTAATGACAAATATCATCTTCAGTTCAATAGTAATTATAATAATATTAATAATTATGATAATGATTATTACTGCAAAGAACGATTAAGATTATTTTCTGAATTATTATGTAGTGAATTTATGTTTGATAGAAGGACCAAAGCACAAATTGAAAGAATTTATACCAATATGGGGGGTCCCCAACAACATATGTCTGAACGTGATCAAGATAGACTCGCTGCTATTAAAGCTGCAAATGCAAGAGCTGAAAAGAATGCTAAAGAGAAGGCTGCTAGAGAGGCTGCTAGCGAGGCGGCAGCTAGAAGTCCAGGGATTATTGAGAGAGTTCGCGAAAGTGTTTTTGGAAAAAAACCAGAAGAAGAAGAACCATTACTTTCTCCTAAAGCAAATAAATACATAGTTACTGGTGGGAAAAAGGCCGGGACTAAATGTGTATCTACTGGGAAGAAAATTACATTTACCAGAAATGGCAAAATGGTTACACGTATAATTCATGAACATTCTAATGGTTCAAAATGTGTGAAATATAATGATAATTGGGTGCCACTTAGCAAACTGAAGATCTGAAGATCTGAAAATTTGTGCCACTTAGCAAACTGAAGATCTGAACATGGTTGTATAAAATTTGAAATTTATTTTTTGATTTTTGAATAAAGAATATCAAAAGATGCAGGTAGCTCTGATAAAAGAAAATGCAGTGGCTCCAAAGCGCGCCAATCGAACAGATGCTGGAGCTGATCTTTCTAGTTGTGTTTCTGCAATTGTTCCGGCCCATGGTCAAGTCTGCGTGGATACTGGGGTCGCTGTACACTTTCCTCAGAATTACTATGGACGTGTTGCTCCTCGATCTGGGCTGGCCTTTAAGAATAGTATTGATGTCCTTGCAGGTGTCATTGATTATGGGTATAATGACTCTATTAAAGTAATTCTATTCAATCATTCTGATAAAGACTTTCAAGTATCTCCTGGTGATCGCATCGCTCAACTTGTTATTGAAAGTATCTTCATTCCATCTGATATTCAAATAGTAGAGTATTCTGATCTAGTTAATAACAAAAAAGACAATACGCGCAATCTAGATGGATTTGGAAGTACTGGCGTATAAACCCGCAGAAATAAAATATATTCCCGGAGAATAATTAAAAAATCCCAGGAAAATATGAGCGGTTGTTTATCCGGTAGCGATCGAACATCTGTTATTCACCAGGATATTTATGATTCTATTGATAAACTTTCTGAAGAAGATGAAAACAGATATGCAAAAATTGAAACTTGAATTTTGTAATATATAAACAACACTTAGTTAGAGAAGATAAAATTAAAACAATTATGCGGACTTAAAGAAATAAGATAAAAGTATAAATATAAATGGATCCAAGTCAGAGCAAACTTGCAATTGTAATTTCGGACCCTATTGCTTCTACTATTGAAAATCAGATAGTAGAATGTCTCAAAATATCTCCTAATATCATTATATCTTTTTGTGATCCCAACTTAGTTGATGTAATCGCTGAAATGATTGAAAAATATCAATTAGATAATTATGTGAATATGGTGCAATATGAGAAAACTGAAGAGATTGAATTTAATCCATTGATTGAAAATGAGAATCCAACCAATGCTTTTTGGAATAACATTTCTAGAATTAATGGTGTCAATTTTGTCATTTCAGAGGAATTAAATGTCAAATGGATTTTATTTTTAAATTACAATGAGGCACCAAATGATGATTTTTCTGCTTTTTATGTAAATTTAAGTTCGGAAAATTGTAGCTACATTTTCAGAGAAATAATTTTAATGCCTTGTGAAATATTTTCTAATGATCTGAATATTGTGAAAATTCTCATGAGCGAAACTGAAAGACTCGGATCAGCTAAATGTATTAATTATCATGAAATTCAAGAACCCATTTTTGATATTGTAGGTATATAAACATTAAACTTTTTTAGAATATAATAATGGCATTAGCTTCTGGTCTGCAGAATGTAGGTAATACATGTGGTATAAATACATTTATTCAATGTATTGGACATACTCCTAAATTGAAAAATATTATTAAAAATCTAGATTGTACTAATTCTAAATTAGCTAATGAATTCCAAGCTGTTTTAAATATTGTTTGGCAAGAATCAGAAGATAATAGTAAATATACATGTATTCCAAAAGGTCTTGTTCATGAAATTTATGTTTGTTTTAAAGATATTTTAATACCTTATCATCAACATGATCTTTGTGAAATTTTTGTTCTTATTATTGATAAAATAGCATCTGATACTGGTATTGATAAAAGCAGCAGTGGCAGCAGTGGCAGCAGTGGCGCCGAAAGAGAAGGTCCAAGTATTATAATTAATAAGATTGTTGATAATTTCAACAATAACAAAATAAGTAAACTTTTAAAATGTGTTCAAGGTATACAGCTAAGTATATTAAATTGTGAATCTTGTGGTTATCAGCAAATTAATCCAGAAGTCTTTATAACATTAATGCTTGATATACCAAGAAAGAAAGAGACTATTTCTTTTAATGATGTATTCGTGAAATATTTTGAAAAAGAACCAATACCTGAATGGAAATGTGATAAATGCAAAAAAATAGGAACTGCTTATAAAACTATGCAATTATGGAAAGCTCCTGAAGTGATTATTATTGTTCTTAAAAGATTTGATTCAGATTTAAATAAAATTAATACTCCTGTTGATATCCCTAATAATATTACTTTTAAAAAAGGAAGTATTCTTCGTGATACTGAAACAGAATATAGCTACAAATTAATGGCTGTTGGAAACCACACCGGATCATATAATGGAGGTCATTATTATGCTCTTTGTAAAAATAAAGATTCGTGGTATTTGTATAATGACAATTATGTTTCTAAAACTTCTGATTTTAACATTCGAGATGCTTACATACTTTTTTATCAAAAAAATTGAATTTTCTTTTTATTTTTCTTTTATCAAGAAATATATTAGTGGTAAATAATAAAAATGGATTCTACATTGTCTTATCGATGCCCTGTGTGTGTGAATGACACTGATGGAAATTTTAGTCATTCATTTAGAAAAATGCGAGTAATAGATGGAATTCACATTTTCTATAGTTGTCCTGCAGAAGCTA
>Ga0164297_10002498_pt1 | contig 18091 bp, 18 predicted proteins | sample GEODES058metaG_FD_113539 | JGI IMG/M metagenome (GOLD analysis project Ga0164297, IMG submission 113539) | Dystrophic lake water microbial communities from Trout Bog Lake, Wisconsin, USA - GEODES058 metaG | ecosystem: Environmental > Aquatic > Freshwater > Lake | place: USA: Trout Bog Lake...
CTTCTTGCGCTCCCGCTGAAAGGGCCAAAGTCGCCAAGGCCACAGCCATCCAGAGTCGTTGAAAACAGTGCATAAAGTTTCTCCTGTTGTAGTCAATCTCAGGATTAGAGCAAAGATACCCCCGTGTGGCTATGGGTGAAATCGAGGGTGCCAAACAAAAAGCACCTAGGCTGGTGACCTAAGTGCTTGATTTGCTTTTTAAATTTTGGCTCCTCGACCTGGGCTCGAACCAGGGACCTACGGATTAACAGAAAACAGCGTACTTAAAAAACTTATATAAAACAACGGCTTAAAGCTGTAAAAATCTAATGTGTAATAAAGCGTGTAATAAAAGACAATTTTTGCGTGTTTTTTGAGGGGTGTCTTTTTTGAAGGAACAAATTGTTTAAGTGCTGTTTGAAATTACAGACACTCTGTAAATTGGTCTTTTTTATAATTTGGTTGTTTTTCAAATATTCAATAAAAACAACAAGTTACATTCATAAAAAATTAGCGTGTAATAAAACGTGTAATAAAAATCGGAGTTTCATAAATCAACTGGCGCTGATTTTAGAGTGATGAGTAGATTGAGGTAGTCAAATTTTTCTGAGTTTTTGACTGTTTGCGCACTAAAAAGAAGCGAAATTTGGTTCCCCATTCGGGGATCGAACTGAAAACTAAAAAACGTTAGATCTCATGAAATAGTTTCATGTACAAAGACTAAAAACACGCCTTGTTTGTGATCATCAGAAATCTACGAAACGAGTTGATGTGTCCCTTATCCCAAGATGAGGTCGAATTAAGCATCTTCATCTAAAGCTTGACTGTTGCTTAATAATTAACGATGCTAAATCTTTTACACCAACTCGTTGCAGTCATCGATTCAAATCACCCCTTCGCTGAGAGCCAAAGTTAATTTGAAACGCGTCTGATTGGGTGAAAAAATTATTTGATGGCGCCCAATTGCTTCAACATACCAAAGTTGTCCAGTAAGGCCCAGTGTTCTACCAAAACCCCATCCTTGATCTGGAATAAATCCATAACCCCGATATCGACGTGTTTACCAGATGGAGCCATGTCGCCGAATTTTCCAGTTTGGTCGCCCTGCACACGCAAGCGAACCAGAACCTTGTCACCTTCGGCCACGAAATCTTCTAAAGGCAGCACCATATTGGGGAAGGCAGGCATCAGCACATCGTGTAGCTTTGCCACGCCCTCTGGGCCCTTCACCTCAAAGTCCAATCCAGGGTCGTGCCGGATAAAGGTGGGTGCGATGTGGGCCTTCATCCAAGCGGTATCGCCTTTCAAGAAGGCTTGGAAATAGTCACGTGTTAGCTGCTTGTTGGCCTCCAACACTTTGGAGTCAACGGCAGGTCCAGCCACTGCTGCGGCGGTCTTGGTGTCTGACTGATGGCAAGCTGTTAAGCAGATACTTGAGGCCAGTGTGAGAGTAACCAACAAGGTCTTAGAAAAATTCATGATGTCTCCAGATAATTAAATTTAAGGTTGCCAAGCATTGACGGGATGTAAATCTTGGACAGATAAATTATCATTTTTGATCGTATGACTAAGAACGTTTTTAGTCTGATTAATTGGTCAATTCAGTATTAGAAAAAACGTAAGACACAAGACTTGATGGTGACCCGTTTCGTTCATCAGAATGAGTCAAGTCGACCATCCATGAGAATGATGACTGAACTTTTTAGGTGGATTTCAAACGCGAAATGCGCAGGCCTTTTTTGGCGTTGTTTTCTGTAAAGAATTGGCGAGCAAAATCAGCTGGTGACTGTCACGAAAACTCTGTGCGCAATCTGTAACCGTGTTCATTAAGCTGCGGTGCCTCAGCAAAGGTCTCTGTGTCCCATGGGCCCAGCCAGGGTGAAACAGGCACTTCAACATCTTTGCCCTGAACTTTCATTCGTTTGGTTTTTAATTGGGGATGGGCTATCAAATCATGCACAGAGTTTATTTGTCCAAAAGCGGTTTGTGCTTCAGTTAACCGATCGATCATTTCGCCACTGGGTACTTTGTCAAAAATGTCAGCCACAGTTCCATCGACAAACTCGCGGTGCTTCACTCGCAACGCATTGCTTTGACAGCGTTCGTCTAAAAGTAAATCTGGGCGACGTAAAACCAGGGTACAAAAGTCTACCCATTCACGCTCGTTTTGAATAGAAATCACAATATCTCGGCCGTCAGCGCAAGTAAACCCCCCATAGGGTGCAATAGAAGGATGCTTTAAGCCAACGCGTTCAGGTGCTTTGCCACCATAGCGTGCTTGCAAATAGGGCACACTCATCAGCTCGGCGGCTGAGTCAAACAGCGATACTTTGACACCAGAGCCCAGCCCCGTTTTTTCACGCAGCAGCAAAGCTTGCTGAATACCGATCAGTGCATTTAAACCCGCGTTGATGTCGCATAAAGACACTCCAATTCGTCCCCATTCACCAGGAGCACCACTGACAGCCACCAAACCACTTTCGGCTTGGACCAACAGGTCATAGGCCTTCATTCCGAACAATTTGCCGTCGTCACCGTAGCCGCTGATGTCACAAGTAATTAATCGAGGATGGATTTGACGCAACTGTTCAGAGCCAATGCCCAAGCGCTCCGTGGCACCTGGTGCCAAGTTTTGAACCAGCACATCGGCCTTTTCTACCATGGCCTTTAAAACAGCAAGATCATCATCGGCTTTCAAATTCAACGCAATGGACTCTTTTCCACGGTTAATCCAAACCCAATAAGAAGATTCACCATTCACTGCCCGGTCATAGCCACGAGCAAAGTCTCCTTCCGGACGTTCAATTTTGATGACTCGAGCGCCCGCATCAGCTAAGCGGCTGCTGCAATAAGGCGCAGCAACGGCTTGCTCAAGAGCCACAACCAAAATGCCATCTAAAGGCTTAGTTACGCTCACCGGAAGTGTCGTTGAAGAAGAGTCTTTACTCATATAGCTTTTTCATAATGCAACGCTATTGTGAGCAACTCTGGCGAACTAGAGAATTACAAATATTCGAATTCTGTATTGCGAGTGCAACAACACAGATGTTGCTTTTGTTGCAACACAGTGTGAATGATATTGAAATTGTCAGGGGAAAAAATTGAGGTCAAAGTACTCCACTGTCATTAAACAATAGGAGACACGTATGTCATTTCTACGCAAAAATATTTTGACGTTAATTCCCGTGATGGCAGCACTCTTGCCACTGCCATCACATTCAGAAACACGTGAAGTCAAAATCTACGCTTTTGGCGCCAAGAGCGGTGTTGTTCGTATTTTCGGGTTGAACAGCGAAGCAGCCATGAAAGCTGCAGCAGAGCAAATCAACAAAGCCGGCGGTGTGACTTTGGGCGATGGCAGCAAAGGCAAACTGGTACTTGAGTATTTAGACGATCGCTGCACTGCGGAAGAGGGTATTAATGCGTTGCGGCGAATTGCCTCATCAGCGGACGGCTTTGTAGCGGTCGGCCCCACCTGCAGCAACGTAGCAGAACCTGTCTTTGGCATATTGCAGAAGAAAGTTGGTGATGCCAGCGACACGGGTTTGCAATTCCCCGTTTATACCGATGTGGCTGCCAAGGGGGGTCTCGCCTCTATGTCGCAGTGGGCTTTCCGGAATGTGCCTAGCGAAGCCAATATGTACAAGAGTCTGTTTGACTGGATCAAAACAAACCACCCTGAAATCAAAACCATTTGGGGGGGTGTTGAAAAAGATTTTGCTCACAGCAATGCCACCTTTAACGTCATGAAAGACTTTGCAACTAAAGCAGGCTTTGAAGTCAAAGGACAGAGCGAATGGTTACTGGCAGACACGACCTTTTCCAATCAAGTACGTGAAATGCGGCGCGGTGAGGCTGATTTAGTCATGATCTCCGCACACCCTTTCACCACTTGCGGTGCGCTGAAAGAAATGCAACGCCAGGGTGTAAAGCCCAAAATGCTGGTCGGATTAACCAGCTCTTCAAGTGTTGAAACACTCCAGGGTTGTGCTGCACAGGCAGAAGGCATCATCATTCCCACAAGCTTTGCACCAGTGACTGACGATGCACGCAAAGCCGCACAAGCCATGCAAGCCGTCGGCGCGAGCATGGATCTGCACAACGCAGCAGCTTGGGAAAACATCTTCACGCTGAAAGACCTTATCGAAAAGGCCAAAATCATGGCCAAACCAGAAACCATCAAAGAAGACCGCCTCAAGATGCGAGATGCATTGGCCAGCATGAAAGAAAGCTACGGATTGCTGGGCAAGGTTGGCCGCACTGAAGATCGTGAAGCCGTTAAACCCTTCTTGTTTGTACAAGCCAAAAAAGGTGAGTGGACCGTCGCCTACAAGCCCAACTAAGACAAACTGGAGTTCAGGATGGCCTGGATTGATTTTCTCGATCTGGTGCAATCGATCATGGACGGTGTGATGTTCGGTGCCACCTATTCACTGATAGGTATCGGATTCACACTGATCTTTGGCGTGATGCACAAGATCAATCTCTCTTATGCAGCAGCCTCAGTGGGGGCAGCTTATCTAAGCTTGCTCATAGTGAGTGTCGCTCCCACCCCAATTGTGTACCTAATTGCAGCTTTGTGCGGGGGTGTTTTGGGTGCAGTGATTTATTGGGTCTGCTTCAAGTTTTTGCCTTTGAATCAATCCTTAGCCACGCTCATGTCAACTGTCGGGATGTTGCTGGTTCTAGAAGAAAGCATAGTCCATGCGACAGCTGGCATGCCACAAAACTATCCAGCGGCATTTGCTGATGTCGTCTTTAACGTGGGGCCATTCGTCCTTCGAGGCGATCTGCTTTTTGTATTCTTACTGGGTTGCGCAGTGATGGTGGCTCTTAAATACATGCTTGAAAAAACAAAGCTGGGTTTGGCCACGCGCGCAGTAGCACAGCAACCTATTGCAGCCCAGATTTGCGGTATGAGTGTGGACAAAACCAACGCGTCCACTTTCATAATTGCAGGCTTCTTAGGTGGCACTGCAGGCGCCATGACCGGCGCCGCAATTGGCGTACTTTCCCCTCTCATAACATTGCCCTTGACTGTGAAGGGGCTGGTTGTCACAGTTATTGGTGGTCTAGGCAGCATTCCTGGAGCGATCCTGGCTGGCCTGATTGTTGGCGGTGCAGAAAGTCTTTTCCAATTTGTTCGGGGCGTGAGTGAACGTGATATCTACGTCATGCTGATGTTGTTTGTATTTCTGGTGTTCCGACCCAACGGCTTGTTTTCAGTCCCTGGCGGTAGGGATTAATAGGAGACCTCTCACATGGATTTTTATATTGGTCTTCTTCAAGTCATCGGCGTTCACACTCTGCTGGGTTTATCTGCGTGGTGCATTCTTCACACGGGTCAGGTGAGCTTGGCCCAAGGGGGTTTCTTTGCAATTGGCGCTTACGTGGCAGGCATGCTGACAGCCATGGCAGGATGGCCTCTTGGTTTGGCTCTGCTAACAGCCGCCTTGACCGCTAGCTTAATCGCCATTGCGATTGGCTTTCCTGCCCTGCGCGTGAAGGGGTTGATGTTGGTAGTTGCCACGACCGCTTTTGCTGAAATTGTTCGGCTGGTATTTTTCAACCTTAAGTGGCAAGTGCAGACTTCAAACGGCCTCATTGGTCCAGATGGAGGTCTTGGTTTTGGAGGTATTCGCTACTTCCCAGCCAACGCATGGAATGGCCTTGAAATTTTGGCCCTCATCTGGAGTTTGGTCGCGACCGTCATGATGGCACTTTGGTTGTTAGACCGCTCACGTATCGGCACGCTTTGGCGCGCTGTCGGCGAAGATGAGATAGCTGCTCAAAGCGCAGGCATTAATTTGACTGCTGCCAAAGTATCTGCCTTCGGCATTGGTGGGGCCATTGCTGGTTTAGCGGGTGGAATTTTTAGCCACAACACAACGCACATTGAACATGGCAACTTCACCATTTTGTTGGCAACATTTGCCATTACCTATCCCATCATTGGGGGTCTTAAAAGCTTATTGGGAACTTTGGTAGCCGTCGTCTTTATTCAGGGATTTTTGATCGAAGGCTTGCGCTTTTTGGGCGACTGGAGAAGCCTGTTATTCGGCGCGATGATCTTGGCGATTCTGTTAATTCGACCGACTGGCTTGATCTCAGCGCCACTGAGTTTGCAGCGCTTAAAACCCACAAAGTATGAACTTGAAAAGGGCCAGACTTCAGGAGCAAGACATGCTTAAACTGGAAAACTTGTCACGCCATTTTGGTGGTATCAGAGCAGTTGATGGCATTGACTTTGAAATTCTTCCTGGTGAAATATTGGGCCTGATTGGTCCTAATGGCTCGGGAAAGAGTACAACTGTTAATTTAATTACGGGCCTCTACGCACCCACAACGGGTCGCGTGGTTTATGAAGGCCAGGAAATTCAGAATCTGCCTCCGCATGAGCGCGCAAATCTCGGCATTGCCCGCACCTTTCAAAACATTCGTCTATTTGGCCAACTCAGCGTTTGGCAAAACCTCTGGGCAGCACGAGTAGTGCGGGAGACTGGCTGGGCTGGTTTTAAGGACCGTTGGTTCTCAACCTCGGCTCAAGGCAAGCTGGAAACTGAAGCCTATCTTGAATTCTGCGGCTTGCAACACAAACGAGATCAATTAGCAACCAACCTGGCTTTTGGTGAGCAACGACGTTTGGAATTAGCCCGAGCGGCCATTTCTGGTGCTCCTCTGCTTTTGCTGGATGAGCCTGCAGCGGGCATGAATTCGGAAGAAATAGATGATCTTGATCAACGCATTCGTCAGTTGCGAGAGAGTGGAAAAACAATTTTGTTGATTGAGCACCACATGGAACTGGTCATGGGCGTCTGTGATCGGGTTGTTGTGCTTAATTTTGGTAGAAAGATAGCAGAAGGTAAACCTCATGAAGTGCAAAAAAATGCGGAAGTGCAAGCAGCTTACCTAGGCTCTGACAGCGATAACGAATTCATGCAAGCGGCCCTTCAAGCCTAAGGATTAAAGATGCTGGAAATTGAAGAAATCGCATGCAGCTACGGCAAGATTGAAGCCCTGCGCAAAGTCAGTCTGCAAGCCAACGCCAAAGAAGTTACCTGTTTGCTCGGTCCCAACGGCGCTGGTAAGACGACTTTAATGATGACCCTTGCAGGTATCTTAAAACCCACGCAAGGCGACATCAAGTTTGAAGGGCAAAGCTTGATTGGCTTATCACCTTCCGAAATTGTGCAGCGCGGTTTGGCTTTAGTGCCTGAAAACCGTCTGGTCTTTCCAGCACTGACTGTTCGTGAAAATTTAATGGCCGGTGCTTATTTGCGGAAAGATCGCGCAGGCGTTGCCAACGATATTGAGCAGCAATTAAATCGATTCCCTCGCCTTCTTGAGCGAATTGATCAGCCAGCAGGTACCTTGTCTGGAGGCGAGCAACAAATGCTGGCTCTCGGTCGTGCGCTGATGTCGCGCCCCCGCCTGTTGCTGATGGATGAGCCGTCCGTGGGCTTGGCACCAAAAGTGGTCGCAGAGATTTTTGGCATTATCAGAAAGCTACATCAAGAGGGCACCAGCATATTCTTGGTTGAGCAAAACGTGCACATGGCTATGAAAGTAGCGCAACATTTTTACCTGTTGCAACAAGGCCATATCACCTTCTCAGGGACACCCGAACAGTTGGCTCATGATGATTTGGTACACCGTGCTTACTTAGCGGGCAAAAGCGCCTCCCACTGATTCACCGAACTCCAGAATGATGTTCGAGTTCTTGCAACGCACATTGGAGGGCCTGTTAGAAGCAGGACCATATGCCTTGATTGGCTTGGGTTTAACCATTGGCTTCGGTGTATTGCGCAGAGTTAATTTGGCCTTTGGTGCAGCGGCGCTTTTAGCTGCTTATTTGGGTTCATGGTTGCATTTTCGTTGGGGCTTGCCAGCGTTTGCAGTTTGGTTGGCTGTTATTGGTAGCACAGTGCTGGTGGGGTTATACGCTGAATGGGTTTGCTATAACAGCTTTGACAAAAGCACGATGGGCGTGCGCAGACTAATTTCTGTTTTTGGAATTTTGGACGCCAAAGAAGCCAGTGTGATCGCGGCCAGTTTTGCGCTGTGGATGCAACTGGAACAGATAGCGGTGAATTTTCAGCCTAGCCATCTACATCCGTTTCCAGATTTATCCTCAAATTCATATTTTTTTTGGGGCTCATTCTCCTTAAGACCTGATCGTCTTAGCGCATTCATCTTTTCTCTTGGGCTCATCAGCGCTGTTGCTTTATGGCTTCATAAGTCGCGTGCAGGTTTAGGTCTTCGAGCCTTTTCTGACAGTCACGCTGCGGCTCAGATGTGTGGCATGAATACATCCCACCTGCGCTATATCGGCACCACCTTGTCCTACACCATTTGTGGCATCGCGAGCTGTGTTGTGTTGTCCATGGATGGCCAAGTAACGCCCATGTTCGGCATGTGGGTCTTACTCAAGGGTATGACATGCGCTTTGCTGGGGGGACTCGGTTCTCTGCGCGGCGTATTAGGGGGCGCTATGTTGTTGGGAATCACAGAATCTCATGCGCAAAGTCTCTGGGGGCCCATTGGCCGTGATGCCGCGACATGGGCGCTTTTACTGCTGGCATTGGTCAATCAAGCTCGCCAAAATTCATACCCCATTAACAGTGCCGGAGTTCAGTATGAATGATGCGTTGTGCATCACTGATCCCGGTATTGGCCTCTACACACAGTGGATCATCTTGTCTTTGATGGGCTTATCCACTTGGATAGTCTTGCAAACCGGCCGCATCTCATTGGGTCAACAAGCTTACTTTGGCATCGGCGCCTACAGCGCCGCCATCGTTACCGTCATGTTCAATGGTTCCTTGCAGCAAGCTTTGATGCTTGCTGGCGGATGTGGTGCCTTGTTTGCTTTTTTAATTTCGCGAATTTTGAGGTGCTTTAATGGATTGCAATACGCACTTGCGACATTGGCTGTTGCCGAACTGGTGCGCTTGGCTTTATCGGCTTGGAAATGGCGTATACCTCATCCAAAAGGCCATGAGGTAGGGCCCGATGGGCTTTTTGGCTTTCGTGAAATCCGCTGGCTATTTGAGAACCAAATCAGACCAGAAATTTATCTAACGCTCAGTGCAGGCCTTCTAATTATCTGCTTAGGGGTGATTTTTTTTATCAACAACACCAAACTAGGCCTCTCAATTCAATCTGCTGGGTTTGATGCTGAATTGGCAAGCTTTCAAGGGGAGCCGGTAGATGCATTGCAAACTCTCACACAAACGGTTGCGGGTGGCATTGGCTCCGTAGCAGGCGCTTTGTATGCACACCAGGCCACCTATGTCGAACCAGCTGTGTTTGACGTCATGCTGGGAATTCATGCCGTGGGCTACGCCATGCTGGGTGGTGTTGCCACACCTTTAGGTCCTCTCTTGGGTGCTGCTTTCGACTTGGGCCTGCTCGAAGCAGCGCGAATTTTTGACGGCTGGCGCATGGTCATTTTTGGCGGAGTGGTCGCCATTCTTCTTCGCTGGAGGCCAGGTGGTCTGCTGAATCCTGCCGTCCTCTATCACATCCATCAATTTATTCAACGGAGAAAAATACATGAGCACTCAAAATTTACTTGAACAAAAAACCATCATCGTCACTGGCGGCGCAACAGGCATTGGTCAAGCCTTTGCCGTGGGCTGTGCCGCCCAAGGGGCAAACGTAGTGGTGGCCGATATGAACTCTCCAGAAGAGACCTTAGAGGCCATTAAACAAGTAGGCGGCCGTGCCATAGGAGTTCAAGCGGATGTTTCAAACCAAGACTCCCTTTCCGCAATGGCCGATGCTGCCTTGAAAGCCTTTGGACGCATTGATGGATTGGTCAATAACGCCGCTTACTTTCGCGAAGTGAAACTAACCCCTTTTGAGGAAATAGATCCGGACATTTGGGAGCGCATCTTCCAAGTGAATGTCCGAGGAGTCTGGCAATGTTGCAAAGCCGTGATGCCCGCCATGCGTTCACAAAATTCTGGTTCGATTGTGAACATTTCTTCAGTGGTTGCTGTGGCGGGTCAACCTGGCTATTTGCACTACGTAGCCACCAAGGGCGCCGTTCTGGCAATGACCAAAGGCTTGGCCAAAGAGTGTGGCAGCGTGGGCGTTCGGGTCAATGTGATAGCCCCAGGCTTTGTCATCACTGATGCGACAAAAAATCGCCCTCTTGAGTGGCAGCAGAGCTTTTTGAAAGCGCGCGCCATTTCTCGTGAACAGCGTCCTAACGACTTGGTAGGGACCGCTCTGTATTTGCTCTCCGATTTGTCATTCTTCGTCTCAGGCCAAACGATCGTCGTCGATGGCGGCCACATCATGTATTGAACCTTCTAAAGAAAGCATTTCTCATGACAACACCTATTCTTCACCACTACGAATTCTCAACATTCTCAGAAAAAATCCGCACTGCGCTGGGTTTTAAGCAAATTGCTTGGAAGTCTGTTGACATTCCTGGCTTGCCGCCCCGTCCTTTACTCACTCCCCTAACGGGTGGTTACCGTCGTGCACCCGTGTTGCAAATCGGCGCGGACATTTATTGTGACACCCACTCCATCATCGATGCACTGGAACGACTCCAACCAACTCCTACCCTCTTTCCAGCAGGCACTGAAGGTTTGGCCCGCGGCGTTGGCTATGCTTGGGAGCGTCAAATGTGGGTGCCTACCATTGGCGTCTTGGTTCACTTCATCGGTGAACACATTCCACCCGAGTTCATCAAGGACCGTAAGGAAGGTTATCTAGGAATCGACATTTCTAAAAATGCTATGGCGCCGCAATTCCAAGAGCATGTCCAGTTTGTACGTGGACAAATCGCTTGGGTTACCCAAGCCGTTACCAAACATAAGTACGTTTTAGGCGATCAACTGAGTGCTACCGACTTGGCCTGCTGGCAAACCATTTTCTTGCTGCGCAAGAATTGCCCACCTGAGGTTGATGCACTGCTGAACCTCGGTCCCATCTTGCCCTGGTATGACCGTATTGCTGCATTAGGCCATGGCACATCAACTGCAATAACGCCAGAAGAAGCTTTTGAGATTGCAAAGAATTCAAAGCCAAAACCCGTCACACACATCATTGCTTCAGGTAATCCAGAAGGCATTCCTGTAGGAAGCAAAGTTAGTGTGACCCCTGAAGACAATGCCCGTGTTCCCGTGGTGGGCACCTTGGTCGCTTCGGATGCTTTCAGCATTGTGATTCATCGACAAGATGAAGTAGCGGGCGATCTGAACATTCATTTCCCCAGACTGGGCTACACCCTGGCCGCAGCATAACTTCAATCTGTTCGAGTCAATTTAGGAGTACTCATGTCTACACAAGAAAAGAACAAGCAAACCTGCCGCGATTATTTCCAAGCATTTCTGGCACGTGATACCGCTTGGATGGCCAAGCACATTGCCCCCGATTTCATTCGCAACGACCCCGGTTTACCCTTTCAAGTTAAGGGTCCTGAAGGCGTGGCCCAACTTCATGATGTGTTGTTGCCAGCCTTCCCCGACATGAAGTTACCCTTCTTGGATTTCGTGGCCGAAGGTGACAAGGTTTTGGTGCGATTAAAAGTCCAAGCGACTCACACAGGTCCTTTTGGTGATTTGCCAGCCACAAATCGTAAAGTCGATATAGATGTTATGGACTTGTTTCAAATAGAAGAGGGTGTGCTGGTCGGCCATTGGGCCTTATTGGATAACTTGAGCATGCAAAGACAACTCGGCGCCATTTCCTAATTAATCTGAGTAATCATGATGCAACTTCTTGCCAACACAACTTCGCCATTTGTTCGTATTGCCCGCGTAGCAATGATAGAAAAAGGCCTGAACATAGCGCCCACCATCGTTGATCCTTGGGCTGACGATTCACGTTTGCGCCAAGCGAATGCTGCCACCCGTGTACCAACTCTTGTGCTTGATGACGGTACACCTCTCTCCGAGAGCACGCTTATTATCCAATGGCTAGAAGCGACTTACCCGGCTCCAAAGTGGCCCAGCCTGCTGGGTACATCTACCACTGCAGCAGGAATCCTTTCTCGCGCAGGTGTTGCTGTGGGAGGTATTGACGCATCAGTTGCCACCATCATCACACGCAAAGTGACGGCGCCCGCTTTTTTTGATGAGACAGCGATGGGTTTGCGCCGTAGAAGAACCATGATTGAAACGCAACAACGATTGGAGGAATTTGCATCCAGTTTCAAGGGCAATTACCCCAGTGACAGAGCCCCAACGTTGGACATCATTTGCGCGGTCGTTTTATTTGACTATCAGCACTTTCGCTACGCAGATCAAGGCTGGTTGCCTGAAACACCTGCTCTTAAAGCGTTGGCAGAAGCCATGCGCGAGCGGCCGTCCTTTTCGACAACCATTCCCCGTATCGTCTAAACATTACAGTTAAAGCGCCGCTGCATCATCGTCTGCAGCGACTGCTTGCAAATGAGCAGCCAATCTTCCCAAAGGCGTTTGTGAAGCTGGATGACTGCGCACGCAAATCATCATTTTGCGCAATGCCCAATTGTCAGCCAGAGGAATCACTTTGAGATTCATCGCTGGTGCAAAACTGCGCGCAGCAGCCATTGGCAAAATCCCAATGCCTAATCCTGCTTGAACAGCACGGCAGACTGCCTCAAAGCTCCTAACTTGGACACGAAGTGCCATTGGGTGCATGTAATGCGCGGCTTGCTCCGTGAGCAGGCGTGTCAAAGTGCTGCCGGCCTCAAGACCAATTAAGTCTCGTTCCAATAACTCACTAAACTCCAATTTGTTGGAATTCAAAACATCGTCAGCTGTAAGAACTGCGGCTAATTGATCATTGCGATAGGGTTGTACCCATAAGCCCTTCAAATCGCAGCCATCAACCACCACACCCAAATCGGCTTCTCCAGTTCTGACACGGCGAACAACTTCATCACTCCACGACTCTTCAAGCATGATGCGAACACTGTCATTCAAGACTTGGAAACTCGCTACGTCGGAAGGCAAAAATTGCGCCATGGCAGATGTGTTGCCCAAAACACGCAGAACTGAATTACGACCCATTGAGTAATTAATCATTTCAGAGCGCATGTGTTGCACGGTAGCAATCACTTCACGGGAGTGCTTCAGTAAATGTTCACCCGCAGGCGTGAGTTGCAAACCACGCGAATGGCGCTCGAACAATTGCGCCTTGAATTGATGCTCTAAAAGTGAGAGCCGCCGACTTGCAGCGGGGACAGTGATGTGACTGGCCTCAGCAGCGCGTGTCAGATTGCGCAATTCTGCAGCTTTCACAAACAGCGCAAGTGAATCAATGTCAGGCAGCATTCTGAAATTTTATCGATTTCTTACATTTTTGGCTTGCATTACATGCAACACCCCGTTGCCTACATTCCAATTCACAATTCATCAAACCTTACCTAAAGTCAGCATGACTACTTCAATTTAGAGGAAACTCATGCATAAAATGTTGATCGGGGGTCAGTGGATCCAAGCAAACGACGGTCGAGGTTTACCCGTTACCAATCCCAGCGATGGTCAAGTATTTGATAATATTTCTCGGGGTGGTGCGTTCGAAATCGATCTTGCTGTCAAGGCAGCACGGGCTGCATTGTCTGGCCCTTGGGGTACCATGAACCTGACTGATAAAGGTCGTGTTCTAGTCAAGATTGCACAAAAAATCTTGGATCATGAGGAAGAACTTGCCCAACTAGAGGCGCGTGATACCGGAAAACCCATTACGACGGCTCGCAACGACATCAAGGTTCTAGCACGTTACTTTGAGTTCTACGGCACCGCAGCCGACAAAATTCACGGCGAAGTCATCCCCTTTGTGAACGGTCATCAGGTGAGTCTGATTCGTGAACCCTTGGGTGTCACGGCTCACATCATTCCTTGGAACTACCCTGCACAAATGCTGGGTCGCACCATAGCGCCCGCTTTGGCTGTTGGTAATGCCACAGTGCTAAAGCCTGCTGAAGACACTAGCCTGTCTGCATTGCGCGTGGCAGCATTGGCACTTGAAGCTGGCTTACCACCTGGCGTCTTCAATGTGGTAACAGGCTTGGGGGAAGAGGCCGGGGCAGCTTTGGCGGAGCACCCAGGCATTAACTTCATCTCTTTCACGGGCTCTAACGAAGTGGGTACATTGGTTCAAAAAGCCGCCGCCAAGAATGCTGTGAAGTGCGTATTGGAGCTGGGTGGAAAGTCACCTCAAATTGTGTTTGACGACGTTGATGTTGAACGGGCAGTGCCCATCATCGTTCGTGCCATTGTTCAAAACGCTGGCCAAACTTGTACTGCGGGCAGTCGATTGTTGGTGCAACGCACAATTTTCGAAAGCTTTGTGGCCAAAGTGGCCGAGGCATTTACCAAAGTCAAGGTGGGCACACCTGAGATGGACTGCGACTGCGGTCCCGTTATGAATCCTGCCCAATTTGCCAGGGTTAATGGCTACATTAATCAAGCCCGCGAAAGCGGCGTAGCGGTTTTGGCCGAGGGCACTTTAGCACCTGGCCTCAGCTCGTCAGGTTACTTCGTTAAACCCACTTTATTCGGCCCTGTTCCCCGCGACCACTCGCTGGCGCTCGAAGAAATCTTTGGCCCCGTTTTGTCCGCGATGCCATTTGAAGACGAGGCTGATGCCATTGCTTTGGCAAATTCAACAGACTACGGTTTGCTGGCTGCAGTTTGGACAGAGAACGCTGGAAGATTGCAACGTGTTGCTAAGGCAGTTCAAGCAGGTCAGGTGTTCATGAATTGCTATGGGGCAGGTGGCGGCGTCGAGCTTCCGTTTGGAGGTACCAAACGCAGTGGCCATGGTCGTGAAAAAGGTTTGTTGGCTCTTGAAGAGCTTAGCTCTTACAAAACCCTAGTGCATTACCACGGCTAACTATTTTGAAAGAAAACCAATGACGACACTCAATGGGAAAGTTGCGATTGTGACGGGTGCTGCAGCCGGTTTCGGTGCAGCAATCGCTAAGCTTTATGTCCAAGAGGGTGCTAAGGTGATTTTGGCTGATATCGCTTTCGATGCGGGTAAAGCGATGGCTGATCAATTAGGCGCTTCTGCACATTTCGTGAGATGTGACGTCTCCAGCAAAACGGACATTGAAGCAGCTGTCAAAACCTGCATTGAGCGGTTTGGCTCTATCGACATCGTGGTGAACAATGCGGGCATGACGCACAACAACCAGTCCATGCTGACTGTTGAAGAAAGTCTGTTCGACAAAATTTTTGCTGTCAACGTGAAGTCAATTTACTACATGGCGCAAGCGGTGGTGCCGCACATGATTTCGCGCGGTAAAGGGGTCATTTTGAATGTCGGTTCTACAGCTGGCATTCGGCCTCGCCCCGGACTCACCTGGTACAACAGCTCCAAAGGAGCTGTGAATTTATTGAGCAAATCCATGGCCGTCGAACTTGGAGGTCATGGCATACGGGTCAATGCCATTTGCCCCGTGATCGGTGAGACAGCTATGTTGCAACAGTTCATGGGTCAACCTGACACACCCGAGAACCGCGCTAAATTCATTGCCACAATTCCATTGGGTAGACTGTCACACCCATCTGATGTAGCGGCGGTGGCGCATTTCTTGGCCACTGATGCTGCTGAATTCATTAGTGGCATTGAGTTTCCAGTAGACGGCGCCCGTACTGTCTAAGCGCTTTATTGAATTAGGCAACTGCGCGCGCAAGCATTGATTGCGCGAGCTCTATCACTGGCTTATCAATCATTTGTCCATTCAGTGCAACCGCTGTGCCTTCGTATTCACCAGCTGCTTTTAAAACCTGTTGTGCCCATTCAATGTCTGAAGCACTGGGACGAAATGCGTTTTCAACAGGCCCTATTTGTTTAGGGTGAATGCACAACTTGCCTCCAAACCCAAGCATGGCTGCGCGTTGCGCATCCTCTGTCACCTTAGACAAGTCCTCAATGGCTGTGGTCACACCATCTACCGGTGCTTGTAGTCCCGCCAAGCGAGATGTCAAAACAAGATGAGATCTGAAATATCGCAATGCTTCGTCCTCACCTGAGATGCCCAAGTCCTTTTTAAAATCGATTGAACCAAAGAGAAGTCTTTGGACTCCATTTACTTTGGCAACTGACAGGGCTTGGTGAAATCCCATAGCAGTTTCAATCAAAGGAAGAATTACCTTGCTTGGCAACTGCTGGTGCAATAAATGCAATTGCGCCTCTTCCTCAGCCTTGGGCACCACCATACCCACTACATTGTCAGCATCACAAAGTTCAACATCTTCGGCATGCCAGGGGGTACCACTGGCATTGATACGCACATACACCGGCAACGCTTTTTCACTATCAAGCCATTGTTTCAGGACCTGGCGCGACGAGACTTTGTCTTTTGGGGCAACGGCATCTTCTAGATCAACGATGACTGCCCCCGCACCACAGACAGCCGCTTTGAGAATGCGATCAATGCGAGTTGCGGGAACAAATAAATAACTGCGAAGTGTCATGTGCATCATTCAATTTTGCTGAATCATGTCTGAACTTATAAAAAATAACCATTCCAAAAAGGCTAACCATGCCTTTTGAAATTTGAAATACCAAACAGCGATTTAGCGGGAAAAGGCCTCAGGCAATCAATAAGATCTGGGCAAACCAAGCAGATGTTCGGCAACGTAAGCGTAAATGAGATTGGTGGAAATTGGTGCGACTTGATAGAGTCGGGTTTCTCGGAACTTGCGTTCAACATCGTATTCACAAGCAAAGCCAAAACCGCCGTGAGTTTGTAAGCACATATTGGCAGCCTCCCAGGAGGCTTTGGCGGCTAAATACTTGGCCATATTGGCTTCAGCGCCGCAGGGCTGTCCCTGATCAAACAAATCGCAGGCTTTGAACCGCATCAGGTTTGCCGCCTCAGTTTCGATGTAACTATCGGCAATTGGAAATTGAATGCCCTGGTTTTTTCCAATTGCACGGCCAAACACTGTTCGCTCGTTGGCATAAAGACGGGCGCGTTCAATGAACCAATAGGCGTCACCGATGCATTCAGCAGCAATCAAAGTGCGTTCGGCGTTCAGACCATCCAAAATGTATTTAAATCCCTGTCCTTCTTCACCGATCAGGTTTTCAATGGGAATTTCAAGGTTATCGAAAAAGACCTCGTTGGTTTCGTGGTTCACCATGTTGCGGATGGGCTTGACGGTCATGCCTTGGCCGAGGGCTTGCTTCAGGTCTACGATGAAAATCGACATGCCTTCGCTTTTTTTGCTGACCTCGCTAAGGGGTGTGGTGCGGGCTAACAAGATCATGAAGTCGGAATGTTGGATGCGTGATATCCAGACTTTTTGTCCATTTACTTCAAAGTGATTGCCTTTTTTAACGGCGGTTGTTTTGAGTTGCGTGGTGTCGGTACCGGTGGTGGGCTCGGTGACGGCCATGGATTGCAAGCGCCATTCCCCGCTTGCTATTTTGGGCAGGTAAAGCTCTTTTTGCGCTTTCGAGCCATGCCGCAGCAAGGTGCCCATGTTGTACATCTGGCCATGACAAGCGCCGGCGTTGCCACCGGCAAAGTTGATTTCTTCCATGATGATGGACGCTTCCAGCAAGCCCAGGCCAGAGCCACCGTATTCGGTGGGAATCAGTGCCGCCAGCCAACCCGCATCGGTCAGGGCCTTGACAAAGGCTTCGGGGTAGCCACGGCTTTCATCCACTTTTTGCCAATAAGCTGAATCAAAGTGGGCACACAAGTCGCGCATGGCATCGCGCAGGTCTTGGTTTGAATGGGTGTTGGGGAGTTGAGTCTTCATGAAAGTTTTCAGGCGAGTTCTGCGCTGGCTTGCATGGTCAGCCAGCCTTCGTGGTCTTGGGCCCAGAGACGGATTGTTTGGCCATTGACATCAGGTTTCCCGCACAGCCGCATGGGGCGACGATCAGCGCATACAAAAGTGGGGCGCAAAGCTTTGAATTCGAAACCCACCACTGCGCGGTCGGTGTGACGTCGCACCAAATCCAACAGCAATGTGGCGATCAATGGACCATGGACGACGAGTCCAGGGTAGCCTTCGACCTCGGTGACATATCTGCGGTCGTAGTGGATTCGGTGGCCGTTGAAGGTGAGGGCTGAGTAACGGAATAACAGCACTTCGTCGGGTGCTACCTCGCGTTGCCAGGTGGCTTTTTGGTGCGCGGCCAC
>Ga0164297_10002501_pt1 | contig 18077 bp, 20 predicted proteins | sample GEODES058metaG_FD_113539 | JGI IMG/M metagenome (GOLD analysis project Ga0164297, IMG submission 113539) | Dystrophic lake water microbial communities from Trout Bog Lake, Wisconsin, USA - GEODES058 metaG | ecosystem: Environmental > Aquatic > Freshwater > Lake | place: USA: Trout Bog Lake...
CTGGCGAAGCGGCTGGCGGAGGGAATGCTAAAGCAATGCTAGCATACTGCGGCAAAGCCTACCCTACACCAGACGCAAATGTATCACGCTCAGATAACATTAATCGATCGGAGGCCCCTACACGCCTCCAAGCATAGACAGGAGCACCCTCGCCTGTTCCTTCGCCGTCTGGGTAGGGATGGGGGCCGCCGGCAGTCGTCTCAGCGGCCTCGTCACAACAAGCACTGCTACAGGAGTGCCTAGCGCGGACGCGCCCGCAGTTGCCGTTGGACTCGAGAATTTCGGGAACACGTGCTATGCCAACAGCGTCCTGCAAGCACTCTACGGATGCAGCCGCTTCAGACAGGCGGTGCTCGCCTACTACGGGGCACTGCAGCCGAGTGCAGCGCAGCAGGACACGTTACTCACAACTCTCGGCGAGCTGTTTGCACAGGTGAGTCGCCTTTGAGTCTCGTTGGAACGTCGTTGCCGCCTTTTGCTTGCATCCGTCTCATCGCATATGCCCTCGTTATGACATCCATATGCATGGTGTTGTGTCGGTCGCGCTCCTGGGGCCTTCCATGCCACATCTGGGCGGCTGACTGAACACCTGCTCCCCTCGCAGATCGCGACCTCGAAGAAGCGGACGAGCTGTGTGGCGCCGAAGCGCTTCATCCAGCGTCTGCGGAAGGACAACGAGTTGTTTCGGTCGCACATGCACCAGGATGCGCACGAGTTCCTCAACTTTGTGCTGAACTGCTGTTGTGACCTCCTCGAACAGGAGGCGCGTCTTGTTTCCGTCAACGCGACGCCTCACACACCTGCTCTGACTCGCGCTGGGTGTCGCAGGAGCGCGCCGCGCAGGGGGCGGGCACAGCGCCGCCTGGTGGCGGACAAAGGCCCCCCGTGCGTACATGGGTGCACGAGCTGTTTGAGGGCACGCTGACGAACCAGACGCGATGCCTGTGGTGTGAGATGGTGCGTCTACTGGATGCGCGATGCGGATGTGTCTCACTAACGATGTGTCTCACCCCCAAAAACAGACGACAAGTCGAGACGAGGCCTTTCTGGATTTGTCGCTCGAGATTGCGCCCAATAGCACGCTCTCCTCCTGCTTAAAGGGTTTCAGTGGCGTGGAGACGCTGTGCGCATCAGACAAGTTCCACTGCGATGCGTGCGGCAGTCTGCAAGAGGCTCAGAAGCGCATGCTGGTGAAGCACGCGCCGCCAGTGCTCGCGCTGCATCTAAAGCGGTTCAAGTACAGTGAGCATCTGGTGCGCATGTCGTCATGCTGGCGAGTGGGCAAGGCCCCGCGTCGTGGTGTCCCTGACCCATCCGCCGGTGTGCAGGGAAGGCACAAAAAGTTGGGCCACAGAGTCGATTTCCCGCTGCAGTTGCAGCTGAATAACACGGTGGACGACGCCACGGTGCGTCGCAATGGTCGCTACGACACACCGCGTCCCAAGGGCTGACCACGCATGCCGCTTGCAGGTGGGCTGTGTGCTATACAATCTCTTTGCAGTGGTCGTCCATGTCGGCAGTGGCCCCAACCACGGACACTACGTCTGCCTAGTGAAGAGCCCTACTGGGTGGCTCTGCATTGACGATGACATTGTAGAGGCCGTGGACGAGACGGTGCTGCACACCTTCTTCGGCTCCGACGATGGATCACATCCGAGCCCTGGCAGCAAAGCGACTCCGTCGAGTATTAACACACCCGGCTCACCTGGCGACGGGGACAACTCGCCGCCAGGCGACGCGACGCCAATGTCAACTGATCTGGACATCCCGCCTGGGTCCATCCCTGCTCCCACACCTTTAGCTCCGTCAACGCCGCTACCTGGCGGCAGTGGCATTGCTATGAGCGGCAGCAGCAGTGACGCCTACATCCTGTTCTATGAGGCAGTGGTGGCGAACAGCGACGAGAAGATTGTCGACGCAAGGGCGACTTCGCCGATGGACACGTGACTGATGTGAGCAATGAATTACGCTGGGTGTGGCTCCAGGCGCCAGTGCGGGCGCCGCATTTGTCACCGCATCGCGAGAGCCTGTCTTCGTCGTCATTCATACTGCCATGCATCATGGCGACGCATGCGCAGCAACACTGCTGGTGGAGCTGGCGGCAGCCCGTGTGGGGCGCTATGCCTGCTGTGGCCAGGGCCACGTGTAGTAGTACTCAGACGCCGGTGTGTCGCGCGCTGCGGCGAGCGAGCGCAGGTGCCAGTCCAAGGAGCGGAACGCAGGTGCTGCCTCAGCATCGGCATCAGCCGCGTTGCCCAGCCACTTGTGCACATCGTGTCCCTTCTTTCCCCAGGGCGCAGAGACGTTCCAGCCAACGCCATGCGCCAGCGCTAGCCACGTCAGCGCGGCGCTGTAGAGGTCAAGCCCGGCTGCGGCAGGGCCACGGGAGGAGCCGTACGCGCGCTCAGCAGCGAAGGAGCGGTCGCCTAGGAGCGGCCACTGCTCTCTCGCCTGGCGGCACAAGCCGTAATCCACCAGCATCGCGGTCGCCGACGCGCCGTCGCCGCCGGCAGCAGTCAAAAGGATGATGTTGCTGGGTCGCACGTCGCAGTGCACTTGGTCCGCGTGGTGCGTGGCGTGCAAGCCGCGCAAGATGCCGACAATGACAGTGTCTGCAAGACGACGACGCACTTCGCGCTCTGTCGATTCGGGCCCCAGCGGCGCCAGACAGGCGGTGAGGAAGGCTGACAACGGCGTCCCAGCGGGCGACAGCAGCAGCGCCGGCCACTGCAGCGTTGCGGCAGGCGACCCTGCGGAGCGCGAGCGCAGTATGCGCACGCCCTCAGCCACCAGGCGTGGCACGGCGTCGTCGGACGCAGCAACCAGCGCTCGAAGCGCATTCGCCTCGGCTGAGGCGTCGCGCACTGTGTCAGCGGTGGCGCACCGCGGCAGCTTGAGGACGTGACATCGTCCGGTGACGTCCGTGATGCTGTAGGCATCGCACCTGCCACCGCACCCGAGGCGATCCCCAAGCTGCACCGTGCCTTGTAGCGGGCCGCAGGCAAGCTCCACTGACGTTTGCGGCGCGATGAGCGGATTCAGGCGCTCCGCTGGGGCGCGCAGTAGGCGCAGCAGTGCCACAAACGCGGGAGGTGCCTCCAGAGGGCAGGTAACCACGGGCTCGCGAGGGTCCCAGTCAGCCAGCAGCGGCAATGCGGGCGTGCAATCAACGGGGCACGGCTGCGCGCCCGCAAAAGTGCCGCTCTTGGGTGCGCCCGAGCGCATGCGCAGCAAGCGCAAGTGCGAGCCCACACACGCCACCGACAGCGCATAGACAGCGTGCAGTGGCTCGCCGCGGTCATACGCCTCGCGTGTGAGACGGGCGACGATGCGGCGGGAGTAGCTTGCCGATTGTGTAGTCGCCTGGGCGCAGCCGATGCGGCAAAGCTGTGTCAATATGAGAGGAGCACACAGCACAACACGGTGCACACCGATTTCAGCTGAGACTGGCCCCAGCGCTTGGTGTCACCGCACAGTAGTGCACCAAGGCTCGACGCGCTCATGTCGCGTGCGTGCGTCCACAACATATCAGGGATTGCCTCCGCCAGCGGGATGCTGTCTGCCAAGTGACCCTCTCGCCAAAGGCGCAAGTCTGTGCTACACGTCATCTCGTCCAGCAGCGGGAACATCACATCGTGCACGAAGGCGCGCTCGGGCAGGTCCTTGAGCGCGTCCTGAGACGGCAAACCACACGGCTTTCGAGAACAGAGAACTTCACGGCACCGCTGCCAGGAGGCCTCAACGTCGGCTGCACATACTTCCGGCCAGTCCTGGAAAAACACATTTAACGGCACCTCGACCGGCTCAGGCGCGCCGCGGCGGGCAGTGTCAGCGGAGACTGGAGAGTTTTCAGAGGCTGACGCCGACGCTCCACGCAACGCAGCAAAGTACTTCTCTTTGTGGCCTTCCTCTACTGCCGCCTCCGCCGCCGCAACTCTCGCCTCGGCAGCTTCCTTCGCTGCCTCGGCTGCCGCCTCCGCCGCCACAGCTCTCGCCTCGGCTGCTTCCTTCGCTGCCTCGGCTGCCGCCTTGTCTATCACGGCTTGAGCAAACAAGCGTCGCAACGTTTCAATGTCGGTCTCCATACCTTTGCGTGGTCGACTCAGGAAAATGCAGGGGGCAAGCTGCACGGAGCACGCCGCACCGTTACAAAGCGACAACCAGAGGAAGCTCGTGTCGCCGCCGGCACTGCGCAACAGCGTGCCCGCACCGTTGCAGCACCGTGCAGTTCCAAGGAGGAGGCTGCAGGGCGAAGTGACGTACCCGGCCTGCTCTCTTGCGACTAGGGGAAGCTGCCGAGCACTCTGAGAACTCGCTGGAGCCCTCAACACCTGAGGACGGAGCGGGCGCAGGGAACGCCGGAGCGCAAAAAAACCGACCGTCGAAAGGGTTGAAGATGGGCAACACAGTGCTGACGTGTATACATCCTGTTCTAGAGGCTGCGGTACAAGCATAAAGTATGTATATTCACGTAAGCGTCAGGGCAAGGCAACATCAGCGTCTATGAAAAGGCAGGAGCCGTGCATGCACAGGGGGCCCTCACTGAGGGCGCGAGGCTTGGGCGCTGTCCATGCGGCGTGGCATGTGTATTTACAGCACAGTCCCGATGGGCGGCAAATGTCGGAAGAACAAGCGGGCACGCGCAGTGCACATGAATTCACTGCGCCGGCGGCGGCGCCAAGCGGTTCATCAGGATGTTGATAATGGGCTGCAGCTCAGCTGCCCGGAAGGCGAAGTTGCGCGCCTTGTTGAATGGCGGGTAGCACCAGTTGCACAGGGGCCAACCGACTTGAACGCCATCTCGGAAGATGGCTGACTTGGTTCCGCCGGCGACTTGGCCCAAGTTCTCCTGGCAAGCAGCATTCACGCGGGCACAGCAGCGCTTTGCGTTAGGCTCGGGATGATGCGCCTGCGCGTCCATCCACCACTTCGCGAAGTCAAGGTAGGCATCTGCGCACTCCTCCTCGTTCATGGACTCTGGCGGGGCGTGGTGGTGACGCTTCTTCGGGCGCTCGTGCACCACCAGCAGGTCATCAGCTTCGGCGCCGCGGCGGCGTCGCAACGAGCGTGTCGTAGCCCCGACATCCGCGCGCTCCTGTTCCTGAGGGCGTGCAGGCTGCTGTTGTTGCCTGTTGTCCTCCTCCGCCTGTTCTTCCTGTGCTTCAGCCCCAAGCGCGACATGGCCACCTACAAACAGGCTACTGTTGAACACCTGCGCGGCGGAACGAAAGCGGGGGAGTTCAGATGCGCAAGTGAAGGGCACCTCAAAGTGGGACTCAGACTGTGTGAAGTCTCTTCACACGCGCTACGCCCCGCTCTCTCTCCGCCAAAGCGAGCTCGACACCCGCACCTGGCCTGTTTCCAGCCCGAAGGCGTCGAGATGCGGGTCAAGCTCCGAAGGAACGCGCTGTGGAGACTGCAAGGAGTGTTAGCATGGCGTGAAAATCGTGAAACTCCTACGGGAGCCGCCTCTTGCCCCCACGACTCGGACAAGGCACGGCACACGCACCTCGTCGAAGCCAAGCAATCTGTCGTGCAGCGTGTGGCCCCAGAACGACGGGTGACCGTCTGAGCGGAGGAAATCCAGCGAGGAGAGCCTTGAGACGTGCATCCCTGGCGACGGGGGATACACGCCCAGCGTAGCCGCGTCCAGCGACATGCGCGCGGCGGCACCTGGAGTGCTGACTACACAGCTTTAGTCAAAGGAAGGGGACGCGCTTTGGAGCGCCAGCGTGGCGTTTAGTGACGTCCCTATTTTTATTTGAGGAACGGAGCTTATGTATAACAGGTGTGTCGCGTGTGCTCACAGCTTCCAGCGCTTCCACAGGGCTGCCAGGCGGCTGTGCAGCGCCACGCATGTGTTCTTCATGTTGTGGAGCACCCGCATCCGCGCCCAGCACGGCGTGCACAGGATCCACCGCTCCTTGCCGAAGATTTTGCCTTTGCGCCAGATGGACTTCTTGCCCTTCTTGCCGGGCTTGGTGGATCCGCAGCGGCAGCATGGCCCGCACAGCTTCTTGGGCATCTTGCGAACAGCCTTTGTCGCCTTGAACTCCGCCTTGAGCTCGTTGAGAATGTCTTCGCCCTCAACCTCGTTGTAGTATGGCCGGCCCTCCGTGTGATGACGCGCCTGGGGTAAGTCAGTCACGGTCTGTGCCTCCGTCACTGTGGCGGGCTGGATGTCCTCCTCTGCCTCCTCCTTCGGCGCGGTCACGGCGAGCTGCTTGCTCTTCGCCGAGCGTGTGGTCACAGTGGGATTACCCACGGCGCCTTTGCGTGTCTTGAGGTTGGACTTGCAGCGGCCGGTGGTCAACTTGATCACGTGCGACGCTCTGTCGATCACCAAGGTTTGTGGCGCGTCTTGAGTGACGCCACGCTGCTGGACGTGCGCCATCTGCGTATGGACATGTTGCGGTCAGGCTTTGGAGATGAGATGCGACGCGCCCCCCGGAGGGGACCACGGCACCCGTGGCAAGGCTTGTTAGCCTTCGCGAGCTTGTGCAACAAATGGGCACCTGCATCCCAGCGGGACGGGACGCCACTCGCCGCGACCCGTGCCGTCTCACCCGCACCTCCCGGCCGACGTGCTGCTTCTCGGCGGACAACTGAAGCTCCAGAGTTGAGCCCTGGACACAGCACGGCTCGGAACTGTCAGCCGGTGGGTGCCCTAAAATTTGCTCTTCTGCTTCTGACGCAGTGCACACAGCCCCTAGTTCGTAACACGTACGTTGAATGGAGGCTCACTCTCGGTGTCCAGGAGGCTGCCGTTGTTGTGGACCGTAGCGACGTCGGGGTGAGGCGCAAGAGCAGAAGAAACCATGGCTGTGCGGGCGAAGGCGCTGCTCAGCTCGTTTTCAGCAGCCTGGTCCACCACTGGGGGCGCGTCGTGGCTCAGCAGCTCGCACAAGCCACCAGTCGTCGTGCCGCTGCTGCCGAGGCTCAGCAGCAAGGTGGGCGTGGCGGCGCCGAACACAACTGGCTTGTCAGCCCACGGGTTCGCCGGGGTGAGGAGTGAGTCAGAAGAGAGAACGGTGTGCAGAGTGGGGCTCGACACAGGCGTCGAGGCCTGCAGCGCAGAGGCCATGGGTGGTGAGTATCAAAGGTGGGGCCGCGCGTGCGGCAAAACAGCCCCGGCGAAGGGCGTGCTGTTTAGGGGCTCCCCACCAGCGTGGGCGCTGGAGTTTCCGCTCTACTTTCGTAGCTCGACAGCAGCAGGGCTATACATACAGTCGGCGCGCGTGTGTTTCTACCAGGCAGAGGTCGGGCGTAGCCACAGGCAGCTGCTAGTAGTGGTCGGAGGCGCCTTGGAGCCACTTGTGCGCTACAGCAAGTGATCCCTTCACAGACAGCGCAGACTGGGGGTCATCTATCTATCAGTATTGCATGTACGTCGTATGGGCAACAACAGTATTCACAGCGGTCAGGGGCTGACACGCCTTCCGAGCGGGCCAGTGTTTAAGAACAGCGCTCGAGTGGGCCTCGAGCCGCGACGCTCCTCATGGATGCGTCGTTGAAGATGCTCAGCAGTCGCCGCAGGCGGCTATGTGCTCGTATAGAGCGGCGCCGTAGCACGATGTGGTGATTCTGAATCAGAAGCCCCATTCGGCCCACTTCGCGGCCAGGCTGGGGTGCTCATTCACGCAGGTGTCCACCTCGTTCTGCAGCTTGACGCCCTTCGGGTAGCAGCAGTTGCACATGCTCACATTGGGCAAGCCCAAGAAGAGGCCGCTGCGCCAGGTGGTACCGCCAGGGCTCTTGTGGCAGACGCAGCATCGGCGACGCACGCGGGGATTGGGGACCACATCGACCTCCATCGCGCCGGATCCGGCAATGTTCAGCCAGAAATCGCGGAACTCGGGCAACTTGTCCTCGCCCTCCTCAATGGTGTACGACAACTTGCCCTTGGTGTGGTGCCGGATCGGCACCGTCGCCACAGCTGGTGGCGCCATCACCGCCGATGGCGCCGCCACCATCGCATCCGGCTTTGAGCGGGTGTGCATCTTGTGGGTGGACTCCGGGGCGTCGGGAGCCTTGCGCTTCGCATCCTTCTTCGCGCCCCGCGCGCCCTCCGACACGATGGAAGCGCCGCCAGCTGGAATTTTCGCACTGTTTCCGCCAGCAGCCTGGGCGCCAGGCACCTGCTGTGCAGGCGTCATCACCTGGGCGAGGCCGGCGGAGGGAGTCGTCTGCGCATCGGCCGCGTTATCGTCCAGCTCCTCCTCCGCGAGGACGTCCATCACATGGCCCAGGTCAACGCTGTCGAGCTCCTTGGCCATGTCGTCGTCCAGCTGTTCCTGGCACGTCAGGGACGTGGGAGGCGCGTGCTGGCCCCCCCCCGCGCCGTGCGCCTCGTCAGGCAGGCGCGCGCTCAGGTGCTGAAGATCAGGGGCGCCAGACGTGTCCGCCTATGTGTTGGAAGAGGGCGCGCGCGTGAGGTGCGGGCGAGGAGACAAAGGCGGGCAGTGTGAACTGAAGCCTGGCGAGGATCGGGAAGAGATTTCCCGGCACCAGCTCCGGCACGGCCCGGCCAGTAAGACAGGGCCGCCGCCACGCGTGTCACACAGCGTAGCATCGTAGCCTCTCAACCCAGTGACCAGGGCCCCCAGCCTCTGTGCGCGCCGCGCAGTGAAGGCCGATCTTGTTCCTTGACAGGGTCCGAGCAACCAACACTCTCACCACACCGTGACACACACCTTCGTTACAGCTTCGCTGTCGTTCTCAAGGAACATGGCACGCAAGAAGAGCGAATAGTCTTCGTCGTCGCTGTCGAAGAGGCCGCGCGCGTGCGCACGAGCAACCCGGGACTCGGGAACCTCGTCGAGCGACGGCGGCGGGCTGAACTGCGAGCGCTGCGGCCGCACAGCGGCAACAACGACTGGCGTCAGCGCGCCCGTGGGGCTGTCGGTGCCGGGCGCCGACTCGACGGAGCAGCTCAGCAAGTGCTTCTCTTTTGGCGGCGCGCTGGGCGCCAGAACAGCGCCGTGCGACGGCGTCATGCTAAGCATAGGCAACAGACTGCGCTGAGCAGCGTCGCTCGTCATGTTCTGACCTGCGGTGACCTGTGAGGGTGGGAGTACCGTATAGGGCCGGCGAGGGGCCGCTCAGGTGCCGACCCACCGTGGCTTTCCTTCCCCCAAAGGGACACAGTTCGATGGCGCAATCGTGTAGCAGCCGCAGCAACCACGCGCGCACGCTGGTCTACGATGTGCAGGAAAGCGGCTCGGGCAGTCACAGACGGTCGTCGACGTCAAGCGGCCAAGCTGTGACACTTCACGCCTCGCGCTATATTTCTGTATGCTTACCATTCAGTGTCGTATTTTGTGTGTCTATGTATGGGGGAGGAGCAACAGCGGGCGTGAGGGCAGGGGCTGCCTTCTCCGCGTCAGAGTGCACAGGCTGCGCTCAAGCTCGGGGATCTCGACTGCGACGCTGTCCATGACGAGCGTGGCAGGGGTAGACAGCAGTCCTAGGGGGCGGCGACGTGCTGTGGAGTGTGCGCCACAGGCGGTGGCGGCACCGAATATCCAGCTCAGCGCATCCAGTGGTGGATAGCGCTTGGCGCCTTCCCAGGGTACTGCGCGGCGGCGTTCTCACCCGTGCGCCGCACGATGCTCCACTTCGTGCCGTGGATGTTACACAGGTTGCGGCCCCCGTAGGGGCTCGAGCGCCACTGCTTCGTGTTGCGGCAGCCACACTCGTGGCAAACTCGTGCAGTGCCCTGCGCCCCCAGGAACTTCCTTGCGCGCTCGGTGGCGCCCTGCACCTCTGCGAACGCCTCATCGGCCTGCTCCGGAGTGAACACCGTTTGGATGGCGTGACGGTCAGTCTTGGGCGTCGCATGGAACTGCGGGGTGACCGGCGCCTGCGCATCCTCCTCCAGCAGGGGCGCCGGCTCCTGCTGGATACCGCCCATGCGGACGGAGCGACGCGGCATCTGCCCCTCCAGCCGGTAGGATGGGCTACTGATGGCCTCGGGGGCGCAGCCGAAGGCTGAGTCCATGTTAAGCGACCCGAGGATGATGTGGTCGTCAGCGCTGCCCAAGCAGGCACCGCCAAGCAGCAGTGGCTGCAGAGGCGCAAGCACCCGGCCGGTGCTCTCAAGCCGTTCCATGAAAGGCATGCCGGCGGGCTGCGCCGGACGGGCGACCTTCGGCCCTCGCTTCTTCACGGGCGCGCTGGGGACACGCAGTGCAGCTCCAGCGAGGAGCCCAGCGAACGCCTCGGTCAGGTCGCGGCCGCAGGTCGGGACTCCGAAACGGAGTCCGGTGCAGTTCTCGACGCCGTGGCTCGGCACGGTGCGCAGCAGCTCCGGGACGGCCGTAGAGTCCTGCGTGAACGACGCGTGTCAGAGGCGGGGACGAGAGCGGCCCGGTCCGGGCCGTGGTGGACTAACCGGACCCGAACTGGCCTCCCGACAGCCCCCGACACAAGTGCACTGCTCCCGGACGTCCTCCCCGCGTGACACAGCGCGCATCTTGCCGTGCCCAGCGACAACACACCTTGGTCTGGGTTTGCAGCGGCGTGCTGAGAGCCGTGCTGACGAGCGCGCACGGCTGAGCCTGCTCGAACAAGCCCGACGCGCTGTTAGTAGCCCAACAAACAGGACGCCAGCGAGCGCACGCAGTGACCCCCCGGGTCGCGCGCGACACAACGCACCTGCTGGGACAAAAGCGGAGCCCCGCTCAGAGCGTCCTCAGTGTTGCGCAGAGCGGCCAGGTTGTCGTCGCTGAAGCTGAGGCGAGCAAATCGAGAGATCTCGCCCTCGTCCTGAGGCGGCGAAGACCGCAGCGCGACAGCGTCGGACCGCAACTGCGCCTCCTTGTTGGTGTGCGTCACCGCAGCGTCACTGCAGGTGAAGCTGGCGCTCCCCGGGGCCGCAGGGGTTGAAGGCACCTTCCAGCTGCTGCCACAGTCGTAGCTCGGCGCGTCAACGTTCAGGTTGCGCAGCGTCAGGCCTCGCGTGAGGCGTGCTGCAGTCTCCATAGTCGTGGTCGTGCGGTGCTGGCTGCTGAGCCACACTCGTGGGAAGAAAAGAGAGTGCGAAGGATCAACAGTGTTCCGCTGAGCCGTCAGCTGACGTCAGACTTGGTAACGACCCCCTCTTTTTCCCAGAGTGCGTAGAACCGCGTCCAGATGCCTCGAAGGACACGCCACGTGTCCGCGCGTCACAGTGCGACATGGTGCTCGCTCATGTCGCCAAAGCAGAGGTACGCAATGGTGTCGCCCACAAAACCGCGGCTGCCGCCCGGCAGTCGCTGCACAAGAGTCGCCAGGTCACCGCTAAAGTTGACCTCAAGGATTTGAGGCTGCCATGACTCTGTGAACATGACGTCGACGCCGTACAGCGCCCGACTGTCCGGTGCGCTTCCTATGAAGCACCGCCCCGCCGTAGAGAACAGCTCCCGCAACGCAGCGATAAGAGTAGCCTGTATATCCGGCCATTTACCACCAGCGGATGTCATCAGGCGCTGTAACTCTGCTGATGGCAGCAACAGCGGTTGCGACACACTTGCTTCTGCACCCGACATGTTGTTGTACCATGACACAGTAAAGTGGACGTCAAACTCGCCATGCGTGTCTGGATGCGCACTGTATGCTGCGCCAGCCACTCGGCCGTACAAGCGAGAGTCCATGACCGCCTCAAGACAGGGCCAGAATCGCCGCACGGCCACATAGACTCGCATGTCGAATTTCCGCCGTTGATCACCCCATGGCAGCAATGCTGGATGGGCAATGTACTCCTGTGCTACTCGGTCACAGTCGTCAGCGAGCGCGTACTGCAACACGCACTCCAACACGCTACTCACGCAGCAATCGTTCGAGTGAGTGCCCGTGGCACGCTTTACAATCCAAGTTGTTGTGCCAGCCTGGTACTTAGCGCGCCATAGATGAGACTGAGTAGCGAGATCATAGGTTGGCGGCATCCAGGGTGGAAAGTTGCCACTTGTCGATGTCGAAAGCCTCGAGGTCAATGGGCCTAATAAATCCTTCTGGACTAAACAACCCTCAAACGGAAACTGATTGACCAGCAGGCCGGCAGGCAATTGCTGGAAGTCTGTGAGCGGCCGTGTCGTCCACAGGAGGTCGAGCTCCCGCGGTTCGTTCACAACCTCGAACCGCGCATCGCAGACAAGCTGCTCTGCGATGAGTGCGTAATCAGTATAAATGCGCACAGGAAGCGATGGCACTGCAAGAGTCTCAGGTAAGGACGTTGCGGGGGCACTAAAACGTGGTGTCGGCATCGCAAATGGCGCTGATATCGCAGCTTCAACAGCGCAAAAGAGAGATTCATACTCGTTGGTGCTCGCCCACCGATTTCGAGAGAGCACGCCGAGCACAGCAGCTGCACGGCTGATAGTTCGAGATAGCCCAACCGCCGCCTGGCGCACCAACTCTTCCCCAACTTTCAGATCTCGGGTAACTAGCAAGACACAGCACGTACACGTCGTAAATACAGCGACGTTGGCGGGACCTGGGTCGAAGCAATTGCGCGTTGCCCAGACGACTTCACTTGGAAGAGCCCACAGCGCTGCGTCTGCACCGGGCGTCGACTCATTCACACACTCGACACGCCGCCATAAGTCCGGTGTATCATCAGCAGGCGCGAGTTCATCCCGGCGAAACGTGCGCTCGTGTCTGAAGGCTAGGAATGTTGCCCGTCTAATTGACCGGGCGCACACGACGCACTGGTCGCCGTGCTCGTCAGAGCTAAGAGAAATGAGGGCAGCACTGCGCTGATACTCAACGTCGGCGTCCGCTGAAACACGGCTGAGCGCAAGGTCGAGTGCCGCAACGAGATCAGCCGCCAAGGCCTGTCGGCGTTTGGCCATTGCAGACACTCACAGCCTGACACATGAATGACAAGATGAGCGATGCATCTCTCACTTGGGTTCAGTGACCAGGCGAGGCGCGCGTGAGATGGGGCGGATGATGACGCAACGCTGGGAGAATCCCAATCGAGTTGTCCTCAAGGTAAGCAGTCCATTGACTATGCGCCTGCGACTCGCAGCAGCGCGAAGAAAGCCAGCGGAACAAAGGCGTTATCGTTCTGGGCGGTGACTGCCTCCAGCGCAGTAGCCACGCCTGTTGCCCCCACGATGCGCACCATCATCGCGTTGCTCCTCCACCCGCCGTCAGGCCTGTCCTGCGCCGTTGCAGCGCCTAATGACAGAGTTGCAAACACGGCAGCCAGTGTTGCGAGTCCCCCGGCCGTGGTTCCCTTCCACGTTTTCGACCAGCCAACAAACAGCTTGGTCCGCCCATACGCAGCTCCGACGCCTGCAGCTGCTGCATCACCCACCCCTAGAGCTAAAATACCGGCCCAAGCACAGAGCGGCAGGCGGAGCGGCTCCGAGCCTGCCCGGATCTGAGGAGCCATCCACACAGGCGCAGCCATGCCGAGCAGCAGCGAGAAGGGGGACAGCACCAGCGCCCCAGCATCGCGGTCATCTGCAAATGGCGCAAAGATGCGGCCTATAGCAGCGCCGATGCGACCCATGCGGCCAATCCTGGCCGCCTCAGCAACAATCAGGGCTCCGCCCCCTGCAGCCAAGCCGATGCGCAGCAGCTCCGGGTCCAGCGCTGCGGCAGGGGCAACTGCAAGGAGTGCGAGAACGTGGAATGCTTTGCGCAGGACGATGCGCGGCATGCGCTTGCGTGAGGCTGCTGCCAGCAGCGCGTTGAGGGGCACCGTCAGGCTCGCTATCCAGAGCAGGAGAAGCGCAACACGTCGTCGAGTTGCAGCAAGCAAGAAATCCAGCGCCCATGCGAATGGATCGCCGTGGCTGCGAAGGGCGTGTGCTAACACGGAGTATCCGGCAAGGAAGACACCAGCACACACGGCGCCGGCAGCGCCGTACTGGCGGCGCCTCACCGCCGGGCCCGTGGCTGTAGCAGCAGCCAAAGGCACAAGGAGCAGTGCTAATGCAACTGCATCCACGCCATCCATTGTCTCCGGTTGCTCTCCAACAGTCATAGCAGCCAGCATCGCGGCGTGGCACGCCAGCAGCGCTTCACCAGCTGTGAGTGTGTCCGGCAATGCACGGAGCAGTGCGACATGCGCTCCTGATGTCGCCAATGCAGCCCCCACAAGTGCCAAGAAGTGGAAGAGCGTCGTTGACAGACACCAGCATGACAACGCGGCGAGCGCAGCAGATAACACCGCGCTCGGCGCTATAGAATGAGGCAATAACAGCGGTGCGAGGCACGCAGCAGAGCACGTGGCTGCGAGGGCGAAACGGTGCGACGCAACCGCAGCCGAAGCGCGTCCCTCTTCCCCAGTGGCCAGCAGCGCCGCATAGCACCACGGCAACGCGAGCGCGCCGAGTGGTAGACCAGGCGGTGTGCGTGGCCGTTGCGGTGTGTGTGTGAGCGCGAGCGCCGCCTGCAGGGCGAGAGGTTCAGGTCCGTGCTTGGTGTAGAGCGCCAGGTGCGTTGTTGACGAGCTTGAAAGCACGACGCACCCGTCCCGTCTCCTCTGCTAATACCGCTACAGCTGTCAGCACTGCAAGCACCGTCGCCTGGGTGTTCGCGAGGTGACAGAGGGAGTGGGAGGTTTCAGAGACAAGCTTTGGCAAAACCACCGCACAGTGCACTCACCTCCGCTCTGTGTGACACCTGCGCTAGCCACAAAGCTGAGGCTACAACTACGGAGATGAGACACACGACTCCAGACTCCCAACAAGAGCGTCTTTTTTCAGCCTCAAGCCCCTGTTGCCTGTGCCCCTGTTCCCCCCGCAACTTGAAGCCATGCACGCGCCTCGCGCTTGCAACTGCCCGATGAGCAGCCATGCTCCATGCGGGGGCGCCCAAGGTGTACATATTCAGCTGGGCTACCCCCGAACTGCGAGGGGTATGCGAGGGGCGCCCCTCGCAGTTGCGCAAATGAACGGGGACCGTACTATCTCACCGTCTCCAAGCTGCATCGACGTCGCTGCCGTCGCGGAGGCCGTGGAGGAGTACGAGGAACGTCTCGAGCGCCAAGCCAGTGCCGCTTTCGCCGGTTTAGACCTGCAGGACGGCCTCACAGACACGAGTGCGGCCGCAGCGCTGAGCTATGTCATCGCAGCAGCGCGACGCGCAGCTCCAGATCCAGTTGCTGCAAGTCTGCTGAAGACAAGCGCGCACTTCAGCAGCGGTGACTACATCTCTGGGCAGGCGCACGAGAATGATCGTGCGGAAGTGGTGATAGTTTGCGAGCCCGACCTGAGCGCAAACCTGATGGGTGCTCTCCACCCGGCGGGCAGCCTGTACGAGCGGCCCGTCAACATGAAGGCGTGCACCCAACAACACGAAGCCTTCCGGCAAGCGCTTCGAAGCAACGGCGTGCGCTGCCTCACAGTGCGCGAGATTCTGCTGTATGACACCGACGTGAGTGTGCGTGCCCGCGTGGAGCTGGAGGACCTGGCCGCTGGGCGGCTGCGCTACGAGCTGGACCCGTCGTGCGACGAACGTCTCCTTTCTTCTGCGGATCGCTTCTACATTGGCGATGAGTACAAGAAGCAGGTCCTGGAATGCATGTCCACTGACCAGTTGGTGGATGTTGTGCTCACTGGGCCTACGGTGAACGTGCAGCCCTCTTTTCGTGATACGGGTTTCACGGCTGCTTACAAATTTGAACCGTTGACGAACGCGCAATTCACACGGGACCAGCAGGTGACAACAGCAAAGGGCATTGTTCTGGCTCGCTTGCGCAGCGAGCAACGGAGACACGAGGTGAACCTTATGAAGCACTGCTTCGAGAAACTAGGCATGCCCGTCATCGGCACAATCGCACACCCTGGCTACTTGGAAGGCGGCGATTTCTTCCCAGCTGGACACGACCTGTGCTTCATTGGCGTCGGCACGCGCACCAACCTGGAGGCGTGCCATCAGCTCATGCAGCGTGACTTGCTGGGTACTCGCCGTGTGGCCGTTGTCAACGACTGCTTCGAGCGTGATCAGGCGAGAATGCACCTGGACACACTGTTCAACATTGTTGGCGATGACGTTTGCCTTCTTGCAGCTGATGTGATTGGAGAGCATTCGCCGTTGCGCCGCACAGTTGATGAGTACGAGCGCGTTGACTTGGTGGATGACCGCAGCCTTCTCTCTGAGAATGGGGATTCCGTGACGCCGCCGACACCGGAGGAGATTGACACCGATGTTCCAGTCACTCCGCTGACTCGATACGTGCTGCGTCGCTCTGGAGTTGAGTTCAGCAAGTACCTTGCAGATAACGGGTTCCACATCGAGCCCATCTCGCGGGAGCATCAGCTTGAATACGGCTGCAACGTCTTGAACCTGGGCGACAGCACATTACTGTCATGCCATGCCGCCACAGCAAGACAGATCGTGCGGTGCCCGCACTTCCACGGCTCCGTCCAGCTGATCGAGTTCAACGCCGTCAACAGCATGTACGGCAGCCTCCACTGCAGCAGTCAAGTCGTGCGCCGTGCGCCTGCAGCCGAGGAGGATCGCGGGGGTCGATGACGTCGTTTCGCGATTCCGCGCTCCACTCGCCGTGACTATATTCAATTAGGAGCGACAATCCGTGTTGTCTTTGCATGCGCGTTGAGAACCAGGTGTCTCAATCTCCAGAGGACGGCACAGCAAAGTCAAGCACCAGCTGGGCAGCACGAGCGGGGCGACAGCTGCTTTCTCAGCGGGCTGATTTCAGCACAATCGGCGCATCTGGTATGTCTCTGCTACACCAGGCTGGCGTGCTGTCCTCCAAGCAGCTGACCTTCCCGTTCCACGACTCCCCAGCCTGCGCTGCGCTTGTTCTTAGTGGTCTCCTCACTGGCGGATACACCGTTCTACGCGCCCCTCTGCCCAAGGACGTGGACCTGTCAGACGCGAGCGCACGCGCCGCACACGCAGCTGCTAAACGTCGAGCTCTCCTGGTGAGAAGCCTTGTGCATAGCTACGCCACTGCCTGTTTGTCACCTGACGTTTGAGAATATGTGAAGGTGGGACTGCGTGCGTTGGGCACCGCAACTGCAGCCAGCGCCGTGACAGTAGGTGCTGTTGTTGGGGGCGCTCGCCTTCTGGGCATCAACTCGGTGCGCCAGGGCTGTTTATTTCACTCAAACTCAGTGCGAGCACTGACATTGAGTCCCGGCATTGAACCGTGACAGGCAGCAGACGTGCGCACTTTTGTGCGGCAGCAGGTGACCTCTGCCCCTGAACACCAACAGAGGCCTCATTGCGCCAACATTGAAAAGCCGCGTTGAACGGGGCTGTGCTCAGAAATCATGGCATTGGATGCATTACGCGACATGTCTCTCGCTGCTGGCGCATGGATGAAAGCTCATCAACGAGGCTCAGCAGCTGTGGGTGCTCTCCCGGGTGCTCTCAGCGCAGTCCTTGTGCCAGCGCCGCTGCTTCTGAGTGAGGAGATGATATCAGTGCTTGCAGCAGCGCCGTCGGCTCGGCTGGACGCGTGGATTGAATCTGGCGGGCGCCATCCGGGCCAGGCGGCGACAGAAGCGGTGGCCCTGGAGGGCGCCATGCATACGGTGAATGCCGCGACTCTGGCCCTTGAATCAGCTGCTGCTGACGCTGAGCTCGCGTTCGAGGCGCTCCTTCATGCGCTGCAACGTGATTCAGAGACGGCTGTCAGCAATGGCGACCATGCAGCTGATGTGCCGTTTGCGGATGCGCCGCTTCCGCCGCCACCGCAAACTGGACGGACCACTGACGACATCATCACGTCAGATGTGCTGACAGGCATCTCCACCTCGGTGCTCCTCAAGGAATACCGCAACACAACGTGGGGCCAGTGGGTTGCAATGACAGGCTGCCTTTCGCGAGCACTTGCGCGCGAAGCCCAGCTCAGGCGCGCCATCTGCGATGCGATTCTGAATGCTCCGTCTCCGGGTGCGAGTGGCGGCACGTGGTCGAGTCGCAGTGGCGAGGCTGTGGAGGAGGCGCTGTCAGTGGACATGTGCGATGCCTTCGCGCAGCTGTGGCGGCTGCAGCCGCATGTTGACGACAGCATGCTGAAGTGCATATTGAGCGCCACGCTCGGCGAGTAGTTTGGGTGCATGCAGGGCATGCACACATCGAGGCTGGTGCACTCTGCCTCGAGTTGTGGA
>Ga0164297_10002504_pt1 | contig 18046 bp, 14 predicted proteins | sample GEODES058metaG_FD_113539 | JGI IMG/M metagenome (GOLD analysis project Ga0164297, IMG submission 113539) | Dystrophic lake water microbial communities from Trout Bog Lake, Wisconsin, USA - GEODES058 metaG | ecosystem: Environmental > Aquatic > Freshwater > Lake | place: USA: Trout Bog Lake...
ACAAGACCAGGAAGCAAATCCAGCGCACCTTCACACCCTGCGCCCACCAGCAGCGTCTGCATGAAACTCCGCCGCGCAGGTGTCGCGCTGAATCCCCCAAAAACGACGATGAACACCCTTAACTGAGTACCATTCATGCCTGACATAAATGGCACTCAGTTAAGCCGCAGTTTCGCCCGTTCGCGCCCTTCCTGCCTCAGCCTTCCTGAGCCCTGAAAGGGCGGCATAACGTAGCCCCGGGCAAGCGAGCCTGCGCGAGCGCCGCCCGGGGTTTCCGGCAACAAGACCGGGAAGCAAATCCAGCGCACCTTCACACCCTGCGCCCACCAGCAGCGTCTGCATGAAACTCCGCCGCGCAGGTGTCGCGCTGAATCCCCCAAAAACGACGATGAACACCCTGAACTGAGTACCATTCATGCCTGAACAGCACGCGACCGGAAAGCAAACCCAAGACTTCTCCACACGCCAAGCCGACCAGCAGCGTCTGCAAAAAGCCCCGCCGCGCACCAGTCTCGCTGAGTCCACCCCAGCCTCCCAACCCCACGATCCACGTCCCTAACTCAGCACCCTTCACCTCTTCATCCACATCTCCAACTCACTTTGGGGTTTTGACCCCATGGCAACGGCGCAGCGCGGGTTCTAGCCTGGGACAGATGCAGCCAGAACGCTCCATGCCAGTAATCAACATAAACTAACACCCGCCAACCTCATGAAACATACCCCCACCCTCCTCCCCGCCTTCACGCTCGCCTTGTGCGGCATGCTCTTCCTCAGCTCCACCACCCAGGCCGAAGTCAAGCCTGCCATGCTTTCGGACACCGAATCCAAGTTCATCCAGACCGCCGCCATCGACAGCCATGCCGAAACCGAGATCGCCCAACTGGCCGTCAAGAAGGCTGAGAACGCCAACGTCAAAGCCTTTGCAGCCACACTCGTCACCGACCACAAGACGCTGAACAAAGAGCTCAAGCAACTGGCCGCCGCGCAGCATGTCGTGCTCACCAAGGAGATCACCCCCGCGCAAACCGCCACGCTGCAAAAGCTTGAAACCGCCACCGGCCTGGAATTCGACAAAGAATTCCTCGCCACTGTCGCCAACCGCCATCAATCGCACATCGCCAGCTACGAGCAGGCCTCCAAAGACCACAATGACAAGGAACTGAAGCTTGTCGTGGACAAGACCATCCCGGTCCTCAAAGCGCACCACGCCACGGCCGTCTCCCTCGCCGCCAAGTAATCCCTCCGCCCTCCACGCGGCTGCCCTGGCAACACGGCAGCCGCTTTTCTGTGCCCGTAAAGCGATTTGTAATAGCCTAGGATACCAGGGAATAGCACCCAGATATTCAAATTTTGGCAACCGGTTTCCGACACGCGGGACAACTCGCTGCCAAGAGCTCCGGGAGGGAGCAAAGAGACAAGCCGGTGGTGGAGTGCAACCGCGCAGCGGTGCACCGGGAACCACCGGACCGTGCGATGAAAAGATTAACCACTCCCATCCCCCCCACCCACCTACTCCGCAATCTTCGCGGCAGCCGGATGGCGGATCGTTTCGTCCACCTTCTGCAAAAAGCCGCGCACGTAGGCGGCGGAGAAGGCATGGCTCGTGTGCCACTCGGGCAGGGGAACGGTCAGCCCGGGGCCGGCGGCGGCGGCATCGAGATCGGCGCGGGAGTACGGCAGGATGCGCGTTTTTTTCTCGAAGTCGGACTGGTTGGTCGAGAACGATGAAGCCCTCGGGCGCCATTGACCCACGAGCAAGGCGCAGCCATAGGCCGAGCGGCTCTTGCTCACCGCAGCGCTGAGGCCGATGAAGACGGTGGTCGGCACCTCGATGGTGGTGGAGTGGTAGGCAATGTCATGATCTCCCATCACCTGCAAGGAACCGTCCTTGCCGCGATGCACCTCCGTGGCGGCATACGAGGCGGCGGGATTCTTGGTCTGGCTGATGGTGCCGCAGGAGCACAGCAGAAGGGCCAGCGCGGCGGCGAAAAGTCGGTGCATGGCGTCCGATGCCGTAAGGTCTCCCCGTGGTCAAGCCCGCCATGCAGCAGCGCGTACACAAAGTACTCGTGTGAGCTTGAGCTCACTCCGGAAAGGCACCCATCACACTGACATCTCGCACCTCGCCCAACCCGACCCCTAGATCAACTTCCACAGGCACTCACGAAGGGCATTCAGTGAAGGCCTGAACTCGCTGCGGGTTGGACGCTAGGTGGCGCGATCTTGGGGGCAGTAGAACGGGCAATCCTGCCCGTGGAGAGCGCGCCGCTTACGGGCAGGATTGCCCGCGCTCCTTTCCGCACCCTCCTCCCCCAACACCTTCCCGAACTCGCTAAAGTTCATCACTACTTCTCCACCTCCAGCAGCCCCACACACGCACCCGCTTTCGCCTTCGCATCCGTGCTGCTGCGGCGCGCCCCGTGGAAGATGAAACCGGCAGGCTGCGCCTCCAAAATCATGCGCTCATCATTCCCCTGGCGCAGCGGCTCGCCGTGCGAAATATCACCGCTCCACAGCGCATCCGTCAGGCGGATGTTCGCCGTGCCAGCATAAGGCTGCGCCGCAGTGGCCGCAGCAGGCACCCAGGGCCCTTCCAGACGCGCGGCGGTGTAGCTTTGCTGGTAATGGCGCTGCGGCGGCTTGGCCTCAGCAGCGCCAGCGCTCGGAGCCACCGCACCCCGTGCCGTCACCAGCGTGAGATACCGCGTCGCCTCCGGCCCCTCCTGCCGGTAGGTGTGGCTCGCATAGATAAAATCGCCCTCCAGCGCCAGCACCGGCGCAGACCATCCGTGCGGATACTTTTCCAGCGCCGTCTCCGCGCGCCACAGCCGACCGTCCGCCGAGGTGGCAAACAGGTGCGCCTTCTGCTCATCGCAGATCACCCAGAAGTCGATCCACAGTTTCACCGGCCTGGCCGCATCCTGTGGCGGCGGCGGCACATCCAGTACCTCCGGCTGCGACCAGCCCTGCGGGTCATTCAGATTCGCATTCGTGCACAGGCAGGGCGCCATCTTCGGCCAGCGCCCCGTCGTATCCGGCACCATGCCGATCATGTGCCAGCGCTTCTGTGCGCGATGGTAAAACACCTGCGGCACAAAGCAGCGCCCCACCGGCAGCCGCGTCACCTCACGCACCGCCGGTCGCTTCGTCCAATCCTTCACCGCAAACCACACCGTCCCGCCACTGGCAGAGGCAAACACATGCCACGTCTCCCCATCCCGCACGATCGCCGGATCAACCAGCCGCACCGCCTTCCCCTCCAGCGTCGCCTCCCCATCCACCAGCGGCACCCCCAGCACCCACCGTGGCTCCTCCGCCTGCAGCGCCCCCAGAGCCAGCAGCGCAACAGCCAAGAAGGCCAGGGGAAAGACAGTTCTCATCATCAGGAGCGCGTGCGTGTGAGCCTCAGAGTGCTGCCCCCACGCAATGAGTCAACGCCAGAGTGATGGCGCATCTTCCTCCTCCATAGGGTGCCAGCCACTGGAGCCTGCGGGGCAGAGGCTGCCAGTCAAACCCGGCTCGCAAGAGCTTTTCCCTCAATTTCTGCCCCTCCTCCCCTGGCCAGACCGAGCAACGCTTTTGTAAATAGATATTCATAGACAATGCAACAAATTCGGTTCTCTTGCGGCCACATCATTCACGGGTGGTGTGTTTTCTTTTCCGCGCGTCACCGCAAAGGTGCATGCCGGGCTGATCGGGAAGCAATGCGCTTTAACTTCCCTTCATCCCTATGCATCCTCTTCGTCAGTGGACGTCGTCCCTGTTGCTGTTCGTCTTTGCCTGCGCCGCTCAAGCGCAAGTTCCCAGCCTCCTCAACTACCAGGGCCGCGTGGCGGTGGGTATTACCAACTTCAACGGCTCAGGCCAGTTCAAGTTTGCTCTGGTGGACACCGCCGGAGCCACCACCTACTGGAGCAATGACGGCAGCAGCAGCGCAGGCAGCGAGCCTGCTTCTGCAGTGGCCCTCACGGTCACCAAGGGGCTTTATTCCGTGCTGCTGGGCGACACGACACTGACGAACATGACAGCCGTGCCTGCCAGCATCTTCACCAACCCCGATGTGCGGTTGCGGGTCTGGTTCAACGACGGCACGAATGGCTCGCAACTGCTCACCCCGGATCAACGCATCGCAGCCGCAGGCTATGCCATGGTGGCGGGTGGTCTCAATCTCCCTGTGACCTCCAGCACCATGGGCGCCATCACCCAGGGCGGCACTCCCTTGATCCACACCTACGGTACCGCCAACTTCTTTGCCGGCACCGGCGCGGGCAACTTCACCATGACAGGCGCCAACAACACCGCCCTCAGCTACCATGCGCTCACGGTCAACACCACAGGCAGCAGCAACATCGCCATCGGCGACTTTGCACTCAACTCCAACACCACGGGCGGCAGCAACATTGCTCTTGGGTATCAGGCAGGCAACGCTCTCACCACCGGTAGCAACAACATCGACATCGGTCACGGCGGCGTCGCCGGAGAATCCAACATCATCCGCATCGGCGACGGCACGACGCAGACTGACACCTACCTCACCGGAGTCATCCACGGCAACGGCTCGGGCTTGACCGGCATCACGGCATCGAGCCTCGCTTCCGGCAGCGTCACCAGCACCCAGATTGCCAGCAATGCCGTGGGCAGCGGCCAGCTTGCTTCTGGCCTGACGCTGGCGGGTACTACGGCAGGCACCTTCAGCGGTTCGCTCACTGGCAATGCCACGACGGCCACCACTGCGGGTAGCGCGACCACCGCAGGCAGTGCCACCAGCTTCACCGGCTCGCTCTCGGGAGATGTTACCGGCACCCAATCCGCCACCGCCATCGCAGCGGCGACCGTCACTGGCAAGGCGCTCACCGGCTTTGTCTCCGGCACCGGCACCGTCACGGCCACGGACACCATCCTCAGCGCCGTCAACAAGCTCAATGGCAACGTGGCGCTCAAGGCACCCCTGACCTCGCCCACCTTCACGGGCACGGTCACGGCCCCGGCCGTCACCTTGACCGGCGCGATTGACCTCCCTTTGAGTGGTGTCAGCACAATGGGCGTCATCACCCAGGGCGGCAACCCTCTGATTACCTATGGCAACAGCAACTTCTTTGCTGGTGCCTTCGCGGGCAACGTCACCATGACGGGCGGCTACAACACCGCCAGCGGCACCTTTCCGCTCACCTCTAACACGACGGGCAGTAACAACACCGCCAGTGGCTACGTAGCGCTCTACCACAACTCCACGGGCAGCAACAACAACGCCAGCGGCAACTCTGCGCTCTACTTCAACACCGCAGGCAGCTACAACAACGCCTTTGGATTCTCGGTGCTCTACCACAACTCCACGGGCAGCAACAACAACGCCAGCGGCAACTCTGCGCTCTACTTCAACACCGCAGGCAGCTACAACAACGCCTTTGGATTCTCGGTGCTCAACTACAACACCACGGGCAACAGCAACAGCGCCTTTGGATCGTATGCGCTCTTCGCCAACACCACCGGCGGCAGCAACGCCGCCTTTGGAAACTCCACGCTCTCCGCCAATACAACGGCCAGCAACAACAACGCCTTTGGATTCTCGGCGCTTAACTCAAACACCACGGGCAACAGCAACAACGCCTTTGGTGTGTATGCGCTCTCCGCCAACACCACGGGCGGCAACGACGTCGCTTTTGGAAACTCCGCACTCACCGTCAATACCACGGGCGGCAACAACACTGCCATTGGAGACTCGTCGCTCTACTCCAATACGAACGGTGCCAACAACATCGCCCTCGGCTTCCAGGCCGGTTACAACCTCACCACCGGCAGCAACAACATCGACATCGGTCACGGCGGCGTCGCCGGAGAATCCAATATCATCCGCATCGGCGACGGCACCACGCAGACGGACACCTACCTCACCGGCGTGATCCACGGCAACGGCTCGGGCTTGACCGGCATCACCGCGACGAGCCTCGCTTCCGGCAGCGTCACCAGCACCCAGATCGCCAGCAATGCCGTGGGCAGCAGCCAGCTTGCCAGCGGCCTGACGCTGGCGGGTACCACGGCAGGCACCTTCAGCGGTTCCCTCACTGGCAATGCCACGACAGCCACCTCGGCTACGACGGCCACCACTGCGGGTAGCGCGACCACCGCAGGCAGTGCCACCAGCTTCACCGGCTCTCTCTTGGGCGACGTTACCGGCACCCAATCCGCCACCGCCATCGCGGCTGCGACCGTCACTGGCAAGGCGCTCACCGGCTTTGTCTCCGGCACCGGCACCGTCACGGCCACGGACACCATCCTCAGCGCCGTCAACAAGCTCTACGGCAATGACGCACTCAAGGCACCCCTGGCCTCGCCCACCTTCACCGGCACGACCACGGCCCCGGCCTTCACCTCGACTGGCGTGATGAACCTTCCCGCGACCACCTCCAGCACCGTGGGCGTCATCGACCAGGGCGGGACTCCCTTGATCCACACCTACGGCACCCAGAACTTCTTTGCTGGCTCCGGAGCGGGCAACTTCACCATGACAGGTGGCAGCAACACCGCCAGCGGCTATCAGGCGTTCCTCTCCAACACGTCGGGCATGCAAAATACCGCCAGCGGCGACCAGGCGCTCACCTTCAACACGACGGGCAGCTACAACACCGCCAGCGGCTTCCAGGTGCTCTCCGCCAACACCACGGGTGCCTTCAACACCGCCAGCGGCTGCGGGGCGCTCACCTTCAACACGACGGCCAGCTACAACACCGCCAGCGGCTACCAGGCGCTCTACAACAACACGGCCAACTACAACACCGCCTTCGGCTGCAATGCGCTCACCGCCAACACCTCGGGCAACAGCAACGTCGCCATCGGAGTCTTTGCGCTCCGCAACAACACGACCGGCGGCAGCAACGAAGCCTTGGGAAACTCCGCGCTCACCTCCAACACTTCGGGCATCAACAACACCGCCATCGGCGACAGTACGCTGATCCTCAACACCACGGGCGGCAACAACCTTGCCCTGGGTTTCCAGGCCGGTGGAAATCTCACCACCGGCAGCAACAACATTGACATCGGCAACGTGGGCGTAGCTGCGGAGAGCAACATCATCCGCATCGGCACCACCCAGACCTCCACCTACATCGCAGGCATCTACGGTGTCACCAGCAGCGGCGGCATGGCGATGTACATCACTTCCAACGGCCAGCTCGGCACTCCCACTTCCTCCCGACGCTTCAAGGACCATATCCAGTCCATGGACAAGGCAAGCGAATGCCTGCTGGCCCTTCGGCCCGTGACCTTCCTTTACAAACCGGAAATCGATCCGAAGAGAATCCCTCAATGGGGCTTGATCGCCGAGGAGGTCAACGAGGTGAACCCTGAACTTGTCGTGCGTGATGAAAAAGGCGTCATCCAAACCGTCCGCTATGAGCAGGTGAACGCGATGCTGCTCAATGAGTTCCTCAAGGATCATCGGCGTGCAGAGGCAAAAGACGCGGAGATCGCCAGTCTTCAGCAGGATAACGTGGCCATGAAGAAGCGCCTCGCCGAGCTGGAAGCCCGGGACCAGGCGCGTGAGGCACGGCTCGTCAAGCTGGAACAGTTCATCCCCAACGCCCCAAAAAGCAAGGCCACCACCGCAGCGAAGTTTCACCAAGGCAACTGAGTTTATGAAGCCATTCATTGTACTTTTCACCCTGGCTCTGGTGCAGACGCATAGTTTGCATGCCGGGCCGCGCACCAGTGCGAACTACGCCGTCGCCACAGACAGCGTCAGCACCGGGGGTTTGCATGCCACCAGCGCCAGCTACAGCGGCGACAGCAGCCTTGGCGGCGTGGGCGGCATTGCCACCGTGGCTTCTCCCGCTGAAATCTCGAAGAGCGGCTACATCGGCCAGCTTTCCGAAATGACGGCGCTGCAGCTCGCAGCCTCACCCACCACTCTGAATGAAGCCTCCACGCGGCAGCTTTCCGCCACAGCCACGCAGGATGATGCGACGACGACCGCACTGCTCGGCACCGATATAAACTGGAGCGTTGTCAGCGGGCCGATTGCCAGCATCAGCAGCAGCGGCCTGGCCACCGCCGCCAATGTTTACCAAGACACCGCCGCCACCGTGCAGGGCAGTTACCTCGGCGGCAGCGGCACGCTCGGTCTCACCGTGCTCAACACCGGCACCGACGACTTCGGCTTCTATGCCACCGATGGCATCCCCGATGCCTGGCAGGTGCAGTACTTCGGCCTCAACAATCCCCTGGCCGAACCCACCGCCGACGCCACCGGCACCGGGCAGAACAACCTCTTCAAATACACCGCAGGCCTGATCCCGACCGATCCCACCTCCCGCTTCCTGACCACGGTGGGCTTCAGTGCTGGGCATACGCTCACCCTGAGTCCACGACTGCCGGACCGCAGCTACACCGTCCAGTTCAGCACCGACCTCACCTCCTGGCAGACACTGACCGGCGCAACGATCCAAGACAACGGTCAGATCCGCACCCTGACCGACCCCGATGCCGTCTCGACCCGCAAATTCTACCGCGTGCAGATCACCTATCCGTAAGCCGCACCGACTGGGCCTGGCTTGCACTGAGATGGCTCATCCCGCTAGGGGATGGGTTTGAACCGAGAACCGCTGACTGCGAACAGCGAACCGTCCCCCCCGGCCCCTCTCGTTGTAGGAAATCAAAACCACACCCCTCACCGAAACCCCGCCCACTTCCCCAGCTTGAAACTCGCCCGTGATCGCGTAGCCTCGCCAGTCATGACGCTTCAAGTTCCAGACAACCTCGCCGCCCAGGCTGGCTGCACGACCCCTGAGCTGATCTTCGGCCTAGTCGTCGGCTTGTTTTTCCAAGGCCGCCTGAGCCTCGGCCAAGCCGGGGAAGCCCTCGGCATTTCAAAGCCCAGTTTCATGGAGCGGCTCCACGACCTGGGTCTGCCTATGCCCTACAGCGCGGAGGACGCCAGCCATGACCTCGATGCCATCAATCGACGCCGCCCGTAACCCAGACAAGGCGCTTGCACCGCACGCACGGCCAGTTCAAACTGAAAGCCTTCGCGGCACCCGCGCCCGTCTCGGCAGAAAGTTGGCGGGCGTGTGTAGAGCATGGGAAGTCCTGCCCAGTTCTCACCTGCGTCGTAGGCCCGGTTGACTCTGCGGGGGAAGCCGGGCTTCTGCTTTTTCGCATGTACTATTACTTCTTTCTGCGTGGACCGTAGAAACGGTCTCCATTAAAATGGATCATGTGATCAGGCTCCTGGGCAATCCACACTTCCGTTTCCCAGGCAATATCAGGGGCAAACTTGCGGAATGCATTGCGGTCCAAGAACGCCGTGACGAACACCAATGGCAGCTCGCACTTGGTGCAAAGCGCCTCCAGCATCATCAAACGCTGTGGTGAGATCGGACCAAAGCTATGCACCGCCTCAATAAAAAACACCCATCCTCGCTTTTCATCGAGCAGGACTATGTCCGGTAGGCTGCCCGAGGTGTCTATGAACAGACCAAGCTCATTCAATTTTGCATGATTCGAGACAATCGTCCGGTTGTCAGCATCACCAAGATAAAGAACGTATGATTCTGGTGCGAAGCGCGGACGAAACTGTTCAATAACAGCACGCTGCAAAGCATTGTGCTGGCCTGGTCCGAGTTTCAATTCAGTTCCATCCGGCATAATTAATGGCACTGACGTCACTGACAGCTTTGCAGTTAGATCAATAATTGGCGTTCTGCCCTCCATAAACTTGCTCGCTATTCCCGCCCATCCAACTTGGCCGAATGCACGAATGATTTGAGCGTGTTCTGGGCTGATTCCGTAGCCACGTGTTGGATCATTTACAGCAGCATTCGGGTTGGAGGCACTTTGAATGACAACCCCGGAGAGAACTGCGCCGCGAAGATGCTTGCGGCGAATGTCGTCGTAGGAGCCACGCGAGATATTTTCCTCAAAGTGCTTATTTATGAAGTCTATAATCTGTCGTGTGCCAAGAGGTGGGCCAGGGTGATTGCCCGCCGATTGCCAATCAGCCGAATGAGTCACGCCTGCGACCGCCAGAAAGCACATGGCGGACATCTCTCGTCGTCTATGTGTTGCCGAAACCAAAGGTACCCCGAATGCCTGGAGTACTTCAATTGCTTCGTTGATTACACGGCGGACACTGGATGATTTTGGCTTTGATGACATGACTTCATGCGGCAAGTGCGTTAGCACGTTTGCGTGGGCGTGCCTCTGCACGTGAAAGATAGCTTGCCACAGCTGATGCGATAGAAAACGCGAACATGGGGGGGACAGCATTCCCGATCTGGTTATAAACGCTGATTTCTGAGCCAGTGAATTCGAACGAATCTGGAAAACTCTGAAGGCGTGCAGCCTCACGGGCCAGGAGTCTCCGACGGCGTCCGTCAGGAAGTTTGATTCGTTGCATGTCACCTGTCGCTCCAGCGAGGTTTCGGCAGGTCAGCGTTCTAGCTGGTAGATCAAGATGGAGGTCGCGCGGACGGATGCAGCTTGATGCTTTCTCATAGTTAGCAACATAACGGTCCATGCTATCAGTGAGGAATTTTGACTCAGGTGGCACAGTGAATAACATTCCCTCCAGTGCCTCACCAGCCGTCCACGCCTTTAATGAAGGCTTCGGAAATGCGAACCCGCCACTGTGTCCAATAACCACGAGACGTTCACGCTTCTGAGGAACATCAAAGTGAACGGTGCTGAACAACCGCATATCGACTTCATAACCAAGCTTCTTCAGTTCGTTGACGATCTCATCAAGGTACCAGCGGTTCCCATACATCATGCCCCTCACATTTTCGAACATCCAAAGACGTGGACGAAGTTTTTTAACGGCAGCAATAAAAGTAGGGAAGCCATCACGCGAATCATTGAGCCCCTTTTGATGCCCTCCGACAGAAAATGGCTGGCAAGGAGGGCCTCCGATTAGAATGTCGCAATCAGGCAGCGCGGAATCAGGGGTTAAGAACGTTTCCACGCAAGAACCGCCCAAATTTCGTTGGTAGGTTTCACAAGCATCGCTGTCCTTTTCAAAGCCAATGGTAGCAAATCCGGCAGACTCGAAGCCAAGCGCCAACCCACCGCATCCGGCGAACAAATCCACAGCAAGCCACTTTGGCTTCTTGGACGGGATCAGCGTCGTATTGATGAGATCAGGGTAAGAGTCCACAATCCAGCCTATCGGTTGAAGTAGAATCTGCAAGCGTCATGGGTGGATTTGGTGTCGGAGATTTTGAAAATTGCGTCTCACTCATTAGGATGGAGGGCGGATGGGGTTCATCCGCAGACAGTGCCGCGCACCGGGCCGGATTCCGCCTCAATGGCCGTGAGTTCCAGCGCAGACTGCTCCAGCTTCTGCGCCGTGAACTGCTTGGACTCCAGCACAAAATGCCCCCGGCGATAGAGATCCAGGAAGTTCGTGCTCGTCCCACCTGGCACCTTCACCGGATACTCGAAGCTGTAGCCATCCGCATGATTGTGCGAAGGCGCAGGAACGCCCAGCAGCTGCGTCAGCCCAATCAGAAAGCTCTGCGAGTTCGCCCGCTCATTGGCCTCCGCCTTGGACCAATGGTCGATGAAAGCGGCAGGACTGGTGGCTGGGTGCAACATGCGTGGCGGATCAAAGCGGAGCCCCACCAGGATGCAAGGACTTGTGCGCATGGGAATGCTAACTTAGGAACAATGCCTGAATAAGTCTCCGGCGATTGGTCATCCGTGCCGGTCGTGAAATCCGTGGTCAAAAAACTCCGATCCCAATCCATCGGAAACATTTTCCGGGCTCGGCACTCCATCCTAACCGCAATCAACTTGCAGGATTGCGAAATCCGACACACTCAAACCCCATTTTCATCTCAAAAAACACCGCCATTCAGCATGACGTTTCTTGATCTGGCAAGCCCCCACCCACCTACCCCGGCGCCCGTCTCCCAAACTTCCGTTCCAGCTCACTCGTCGAAATCTGCACCAGCGTCGGCCGGCCATGCGGGCAGCAGTAGGGCATCTCGCAGGCGAAGAGATCCTTCAGCAGGCCCTGCAGCTCCGGGATGGACAGCACGTCGTTGCTTTTCACCGAGGCACGGCACGCGGTGGTGGCGATGGCATCCTCGCTCAGGCGCAGGCTAGAGGACTTCGTGCTCAGGCTGCTAAGCTCTTCGATCACCTGGTCCAGCCACGCGGCGGGATCATCCGTCTTCAAAAACGCGGGCAGCGTTTCCACCTTGAAAATGTTCGGGCCGAAAGGCTCGATCTCGATGCCCAGACGGTTGAGCGCGGCCAGATTCTGCCTCAGCAAATCGGCGTCTCGCGGCGTCGTTTGCAGCGTCACCGGCAGCAGCAGTCGCTGGCAGGGCACACCGCCCGTTTCCAGCGCACGGCGGAATTTCTCAAAGTTCACCCGCTCATGCGCAGCGTGCTGATCCATCATCACCAGGCCCTCCTTACCTTCCATCAGCACATACAGCTTTTGCAGCACGCCGATGATGCGAAACTCCGGCGGCGTATTCGCAGTCGGAGCCGCAGGCACCGGCGCATCCTCTTCTTTCTCCGGCACCGCCACCGGCCGGGGCGCAGCAGGCACACTCACCGCCTCTCGCTTCTCCAGTGCCACCGGCGGTGGTGAAACCGAAACCGCCGGCGCAGAGGGCAGGGGACGTGGCGGCTCCAGATCGCGCAGCAGTGCCGAGGAAGCCGCCACCGGCAGCGCAAACTGCTCCTGACGTGCGCTCGCCGCAGCAGGCTCACCACTGGCTGCAGGTGGCAAAATCGCGCTGCGTGCAGGCGCATGCCCCGTGGGCAGCTTGGCCGCATGCTCCAGCGTGCGGCTCACACAGCGCGAGATGGCCTCACGCACGCTGTTGCCATCATGAAAGCGCACCTCCTTCTTCGCCGGATGTACGTTCACATCAAAGGCCTGCGGGTCCATCTGGATGAACAAGAACGTGACCGGATGCTGCCCCTTCATCAGCGCCGTGTGGTAGCCTTCGCGCAGACCATACGAGATGCTCGCGCTCTCAATCGGCCGCCCGTTCAAATACGTCGTCTGCATCTGGCGGTTGGACCGGCTCATGCCCGGCCCGCCGATGTAACCGGACACCGTGATGCCATGCAGCGTGGTCTCCTGCACCTTGAGCAGGCGCGAGGCCAGCTCGTCCCCGACTAAGCCGCGAATGCGCTCCAGCATGTCGCGCGTGGCCGGCAGGTGCAGCACCAGCTCGCCATTGTGCGTGAGCGTGAAGGCCACCTGCGGATTCGCAATCGCATGCAGCCGCAGTTGCTGCTCCACGTGGGCAAATTCCGTGTTCTCCGTGCGCAGAAACTTGCGCCGCGCCGGCACATTGAAAAACAGCGAGCGCGCCTCGATCACCGTGCCCGGCGCACCGCCGTGATCCCTTACCGCCATCAGCTTGCCCCCATTCACTTCGATCTCCGTGCCCACCAGCGCCGTTTTCTCACGCGTGGCCAGCCGAAAGCGCGACACGCTGGCGATGCTGGGCAGCGCCTCGCCGCGAAAGCCAAAGGTGTGGATCGCGCCGAGATCCTCCTTGGTCCGTATCTTGCTAGTCGCGTGGCGCTCCAGACTCAGCATGGCATCCTCCCGGTCCATCCCCGTTCCATCGTCCACAATGCGGATCATCGCGATGCCGCCGCGTTGCGCATGCACCTCGATGTGCCGCGCCCCCGCGTCCAGGCTGTTTTCCACCAGTTCCCGCACCAGCGCCGCCGGTCGCTCCACGACTTCCCCTGCCGCCACCTGGCTGGCGAGTGCGTCTGGAAGAATGCGGATTTTTGCCATGAATTTCGAAAAACGGGGTGTCGGGAAGCGTAGCCTCTGCTGCCACCCAAGATTCTTACCTTGGACGCCGGATGCGGATTTGCAATCTCCGCACTTCGACTCCATCAGGCAGCAGCTCCCACGTGGCCACTCCCGCATGATTTCCCTCACCGCCAGCGCCGTCGAACACCTCAAATCCCTCATCGCCGAAAAGCAGGCCGATGCCGCCTCCACCGGCCTGCGTCTCCGCGTCGAAAAAGGCGGCTGCGCCGGCATGCAGTACGTCATGGCCCTGGATCAATCCACCGCCGCAGATGCCGTGCAGTCCCAGGATGGCGTCTCGATTATCATTGACCAGGACAGCCTCACCTACCTGCGCGGCTGCCAGATCGATTACGTCGATTCTTTGGCCGATGCCGGCTTCAAGCTCAGCAACCCCAATGCCGCCCGCAGTTGCGGCTGCGGCACTTCCTTCGAACCTCAGGCTGAATGATTTCCCATCAACAATTGAAGCAATCTTGTTGCCAACTTATTCACAAAATTTCCTTTTCAAATTCCGTCAATATTGTAGAATTTGAACATAATCATTCTATAAAAACTAAAATTTTCGCAAATCTGTTATGCAAATCCGATTCTTGAGTGACGGTAACGAGTACCGCTCCTATGGCGGTGGGAGTTTTTCCAAGAAGAAAGACTCCGGCGGCATTTTTTGGTGGACGATCCTGATCACATTGCTCATGGGCTTCGCCACCTTCTGCTGGTTCTTCAGCATCATGGTGTTCGCTCATCCTGAGAAACCGTTCAACTACCGCGTGCTCGCCCGCTTCGACAAGCTCGATCCCCTGCGCAAGTTCACCAACTACACCGTGCCTCAGGGCAAGTTCCTGCCAGCGCGCGATCTCCTTGCCGAGTTCTATGCCTTCAATCACGAGCAGCTCTCGGTGAAGAATGACCTCCTCAAGCGTTCATACATTCGCAACTACAAGCAGGAGCAGCCGCTCTACGTCAAAGGCAGCTTCCAGGTCGTCAATGCTCGCCCTCTCACCAAGAGCGACGTCATCACCGAAGGCTGGGTCGTGCGTGCACGCTCCGCCGACATCGAAGACGTGGACATTGAAATCGTCCTCCCCGGCAACAAAGACAAGGCCGATCCCTATCAGGCTGGCGACACCCTGGTGCTCGATCAGAAGAGCACCTTCGCCGCCGCCCTGCACGTGCAGAAGTTTGACCAGGAGCGCGTCTGCATCACGCTCATGCCGCTCTCCTACACCGGCTTCGTCACCAAGGACGGCAAGCAGTTCCAGATGAATCCTCCTGCCAAGCTCAACATGGACGCCTACTGGCCCCTCACCCGCGATCCCGGCGCCGCCGTCCTCGAAGGCACCACCAAGGTCGTCTCCAAGCAGGGCTGAGAATCACCCCGGCATTTCAAAAAGCGGAAGGCCCGGCCTTCCGCTTTTTTTATGCCCACGTGGCAATCACCCAGCGCGGCGTGGCCCGGCACGCACTTCCCAGGGCATCCGCATCACTTATCTTTAAATGTCATATGACATTATAAAGTAATTTATGCTACATAGTAGCATAAGCGTCATCACGCGCAGCCAAACGCGCGCACCCAGCGCGAGAAGGTAGGGGGGGCTGTCCCCAGCCCTCCGTCGAGAGCGAAATGAACAAGCGAAACACGACTGGCAGCAGCGGAGCCTGGAGTGAAAAAGTTCGGCTCAGATTCCTTGAAAACCGATGGTTTTTCCCAGGCACTTCTGCATCATCCAAGGTGCCGTTCAAAGAGAGTTTGAAGGCTTCCAACGCATGTTTATCCACAGCATTTACCCAGATGAGATAACCCTCAGCCTTGGCGGCTTTGGAATCATTTTCTACTCGCCTCAAAGTGTGGGGCACATCGCTGAAGGGTATGACTATTTCACGAATTCCTATTCATCCGAGGTCGATGTTCAGGCGCATATCCAGGCAGGGACGCTCGTTGGCTTTTCTGTCGGAGAATCGGGTGAGTACGCCTTGAAATTTAGAGCCGGATATCCTGATGAGGACATGACAAACAAGGCTGATTTCAAGTATCGACTGGCCGTGATAGTCACCGATAACAAATTGGTGTTCCGAGACATGTACGATTTGACCTATTGGCGGCCCCATGATGATGAATCACAGGTGCTTCATCTGGGGAATGGCATTTATCATGTCACACTCCTCACTTCGATTCCACAGTCCGGAATGATCGGGGATCATCAAGAAATCTGGGTCTTTTTCCAAAAGCTTGAAACCATGCCCGCACTTTCCAAAGTGGGGATGCCCTACTTGTGCCCCGTGTCATGATGAGGCGTCGCACTGGCCGGTTCCGATCAAAAGGAAGGTAGCGACTGCGTGACAGATTCATCCAAGCCTGCCTCAGGGGCCGTGCGGCACGCCTACTCCCTAAAGCCCAGGAGTGCCGAGCCTTGGCGAGTGCTCTCCTGGGAGCCGTGCCGTCCACCTTCCCGCCGGTGCAAGAACCTCAACGAGGTTCCGTCCCCGCACGTCCCTGCGCCACCGTAGCGCCCGTGACGGGACCGCGTTGCGGTCCGGGAACACGATCGGGACGATTGGGGCCGCGATTCCCAAGGGAGCACTCGCCAAGGCTCGGCACCCTTGGGCTGCATGACGGGACCGCGTTGCGGTCCAATGCACCATGCAGCGTTCTAACCTAGATTCCGTGAAGGGAACGATGCCAGGGTGTCATTCAGACCGTTGTGCCGCACCATTCTGCCAAAGTGTCCCCGATTGAAAATGAAAGTTTGTGATGCGCGGCAGTATATATCCCACACCCACTACGTGTTTTGGCAGATGAGGCAGTCAAACCCATTGCGCTTGACGGATTGATGACTTGATTGATTTCATTAAAACGATGGACTCCATTTCTTCACCCATGGCCCGTTGTCTTTCCAAATGCCTCGTCGTGCTGCTGCTGCTGAGCTCTGCCAGAGGTGAAAGCCTCGCCCCCTTCGTCGAGGCACTGGTGCAGCAGGCGGAAGCCTGGAAGACCACGCCGCTGCCCGGTGAATGGACGCCCCTGGCCGGACCTCCCAAGCCGTCCCGCAAGCAGGCTCAATCTGCCGAGCCTGTGTTTGGCGCTGCAGCCCAGCGGATTGTCGCGACCGAAGACGCGGGTAAACTCACCCGGCTCGATGTCTTGTTCATCGAGCGCGGCACCGCTGCCGCCGATGCAGCTTTTCTACAAGCCATGCGCCAGGCCGCATCCCAGGCAGCAGCCGGGGTGCAGTCCAAAGTGGGCAAACCCGGGCAGACGGTGAATCCGCCTGCCGGTGCCGCCCCAGGCACCGTGGCTCAAGAATGGACCAGCGACGCCGCCACGCTCCGCCTCACCCTGGAGCCCGGCTCCCGCCTCTATCTTTCCATCCTTCCTCGCCAGGCATCCGTGGCCACCGCCGGTGCCAAGCCCAAAACCGACTCGCCCAAAGGTTCCCTCAAATCACGAGTGGAGGAAAAACCGAATGGCGATGTCATCATCACCGGCCTGCCGGAATTCGTGCCTGCAAAGGACGGTTCGGATGAAATCTTAGCGGCCACTCAATGCCTGGCCGCGCATTATGGCTGGACCTTGGATGTTGAGGCCATCGCCAAAGCGGCTGGTTGGACGTATGATGGAGATACCGATTGCACTTATGAGGTCGTGATGGCCTTGGCCAAAGCTGCCAAGGTTGAGGTGACCGATTACGGCATCGCGCGATTGCAAAGAGCCGGTCAAAAACTCGATCTGATGGAGGCCAGGCGCTGGATCGATAAAGGTCGTCCGGTGGTTTACAACCATGTCGCCTCCGAGGTCAGGACGGAATATCTCCTGGATTTTAACAAGCAGTTCACGCAAAACCCGAAACTCGAACTCCCCAATCCCAAAGATCCTGCCGAAAACACCCGGTGGCCTCGCTGGCAGGAGAATTCGCAGTTCTACGTCTATCCAGCACTCATCATCGGCTATAACCGCAAGCGTGGGGAGTTCATCCTCAAGTTGCCTGGAAACGACCCCGGAGAGCAAGTTTTTCGCATGCGGGAGGAAGAACTGTCCACTTCTTTGACGCAGGTTTATTACATTCCCCCGAGTTAGAGCATGTTAAAATATATGATAGCCTGCTTGGCTCATGACTTTGCGCGGGTATAAAGCGAATTGAGGTGCTCTAAAATCCTGGACCAGGGAATAAGGGACAAGCACCATGAAGACCGTGAAGCGACAACGATACAGCAATGAATTCAAAGACCGCGCCCTGACACTGGTAGGCCTTGGCAGGC
>Ga0164297_10002505_pt1 | contig 18030 bp, 12 predicted proteins | sample GEODES058metaG_FD_113539 | JGI IMG/M metagenome (GOLD analysis project Ga0164297, IMG submission 113539) | Dystrophic lake water microbial communities from Trout Bog Lake, Wisconsin, USA - GEODES058 metaG | ecosystem: Environmental > Aquatic > Freshwater > Lake | place: USA: Trout Bog Lake...
TCCAAACGCTTTCATGACTGGGTTTAAAGATTGACCCATCATTTGAAATGCGGCTAAGTCATTCGGATTTTCAAGAATGGCATGAACATCCCTGCCGTTTTCTTTAAACCGAAGATTAACTCTCTTGTCATTTGAGTTGCTGATTGTTGCCAAACCAAGATCAACTAATTGATTGGTGGCAACCTTTCTTGTCTGGTTCTCATAGGCAGAGGCGGTCATTGCCGCGTAATGCTTATCCAAGTTTTCCCAGATATTCCTGATGTACTCAGAGCCTTCCAATTGTTTTAATTTGCGAGTTGTTTTTGCACCAGTTCCCGATTTAAAAAACGAATCAGGCTCTAGGTCTTCACGCGAGGCAAACAATGGAACATAGTGATCTCTATTGCGATACTTCACCGCGTCTTCTGCACTTAAAAGACCAGTCTTTTCCCAGAGGGTAACAAGGGAATGGTTAACATCCTTCCATATGTCAAGAATCTCTTTTACGGCAGGGTTTTGTTTGTATTGTTTTTCTGCCCAAGCAAGCTGTTTTGAATCGACCTGAAGCTCTCGACGCATTTTGGCGTTTTTCTTTCCTAGCCTGTGTAAACGGTAAGCGTTTTTAATTAAACGGTCCCGGGCAGACCCAGAAGCGCCCCGGGCTTGTTGGCGCAGTGCTTTTGACTGGGCAAGTTGTTGTGCGCCTAAATGACGCAACCCTGCGTCTTCAGCCATAATATCTTTACCGCGCAAGGCACGAGCGATCTCTGCAATGTAATCTCGCCCAGACATACCCGATTGCTTAACCATGTCATTTGAATCAAGTTTATCGGCAAGAATTAAACTTCTGGCAAGATTATTTTGACTGGCTTTAACAACCAAACTACCATCATCACCTACAACGATATGCCCAGATTGAAGCCCGTTTTTAATCAGGTTTATCATCTGACCTTTAGCGCGAAGCAGCATATCAGCACGGAGCCTTCCGTGGCTGTCAAAAACAGGGAGATTTTTTAAAGACTGGGTAAGCCCCGAAACGGAATCGACCCACGCATTGCGAAGCGAGGTCCAGTAATTGTCATCATGGAAATTATTATTAACCGTATCTACCGCATCACTAATAACCTTTCCTGCGCTTTTAACCTCGGCGGTTTTTGTAAGACGGCTTGGTGGTGCATTGGTTAAAGAAAAACGAATGAATGGTTGGTCATTTGCAAGCAAATTGTTAGCTTTTGCATTTGTTATTGCCTCATCATCCATTGCAACGGGAATGGTTTTTAATCCAGAATCGCGCAAATATGCGTACCTATGTCTGCCATCCCCAAAAACCACAATTCCGTTTTCTTTAACATGAACATTACTGGCTTCCATTGACTTGGCTGTTTTTAAAAAATTACCAATATTCTCGTACCGCTTGCCAATTGCATTTTCCGAGCCATTTAATCCAATGTACTGACTACTATTTTTTTTAAACGCTTCATCAAACGCATCCGTTTTTACGTTAACAATTTTATAGCCACTTTTTGCATCAACAGGATGAAGTGTAACTGGAATCTTGCGACCGTTGACTTGTACTGACTCAGGAGTGGTTGGTGTTTTTAATGAGAAGCGAGCGCCAACTTCGCTTCCTGCTTCTCCTCCGGGTCGATTTGACTCAGTGGTACGCCCGGTTTGTCCAGACGTAGATAGTTCTCCAGAGTAAGAGGAATCTTGCGCTGCTTCATTACTTCCAACAGGGTGTTTGATCCAAGCGGGATCGGTAATCCCTCCAACCAATTTTGAGATTTGCTCTCTTGCATCTTGAACTCCTAGTTCTTTGTTTGCTACTTTTTCCCAAATACCATCAACTTCAGCTTTGGTCTTTACTGTTTTTTGACTTGGCTTAAACAATCCACGTACAGCTTCCCATGTAATGGATTGCATCTCACGGGGAAGAATACCGGCTTTTTCAGCTGCACGACGATAAGCTTCAGCATAAATCCCGTACGTGCCGTTCATGCCGGTTATAGCGCTCGACGGTGCGTATGAACCAAAGTTGTGGCCAACTTCAGTGTCCGATGAACCAAGGGGGCGCAACAATGCAGCAGCTACGGCATGAGTATCAATTGTGACATCATCACCTGCATACGGAGCAATGATATTGTTGTAAAACGATCTCACTTTATGATTAGCACCAACCACTTCAGAAATTTGCTGCGGTGTTGTAGCCGTAAGAATCTTTAAAGATTTAATCATTGCATTGAAAGATTGCGCCCGAAGAGCGATCGGCTCACCCTTGTTGGACGTACCAAATTCGTTTGCAAAAGAACCCTCGGGGGTCATGACTCGAGCTTTCTGGGGATTATTAGCTTCGTCCCAAGCTCTGATCCACACAGCCATATCAAGCAATGACATAACAGGGTTTGATGGGTCGTACATTTCACGCAAAGTCTTTCCTTCAAACCTTGCCAATTGCTCGGATGGATTAAATTTAAGCTCGTTAGACATCTTTGTACCCCACAAGCGATTCTTGATGACGGAAGTCATCGAAGAAGTCCAAGGGGTATTGCTTTGGTTTATTGTCGCTTCAAGAATTCTTTCTGCAATCGAAACGTTTTGGAACCAATCTTTTTGCGGACTTAACGCAGCAATTACACCGGCAACTTGATGAGGATCAATGCCAAACTTTTTAGCCCAACGGTGTGAGATTCTGTTGCCGCCAACATACCAAAGTCTTGATCTTTCCCGGTATTCTGGTTTCCAGTGATCATAAAGCCACAGAAGGTTGTCTTCCATGTCTTTTATCATTTGTTCAACTTTTTCTTTTGGCGTTCCTTTTAACCCTTTGAAATTTGGGTATTGAGACATTAGGTTTACATTTTTTTCAAACTGTACTGGGTCTCTTTCAGATGCCTCAAGGCTTGGTTGCAAGCGGTTAACGTCAAATATATTTTCAGTTGACTTGGGTGATGTTGGCAAACGAGGTGACACCCGCATCTCATTTAATGAGTTAGCACGATCCTGATTTGATTCATTAGACAAAGAATAACGTGGCGCACCTGACGCAGCTCCCTCAGGGGCATACTGACCTTCCTCGATACCGGTGAATATCTCATCAGCGGTTTTAAAGCCTTGCCCGGTTAGGGCGCTTTTAATCGCTCTAAACATTCCGTTTAAACGGTGCATCAGGTTAGCAATTAGGCCGGCTGGTGGCTTTGCGGCCCCAGCAAAATGTTTAAATGCTTCAGCAATAGCCTCTTCTTGGAGATACTCCTCGAAGCCATTCATGTTGTGGTACGAGTCGATGTACTGCTGAGCGTAAGCCTTTCTCTGGTCTGACCCAATGAACTTGCCGATCCATTCGTTCTTTGCCATACGCTGCAAAGTTTTCCACTCGGCATCGGTAAACGCACCCATACTTTTCAAGGCATGGATAGTTTCATGGCGTAGCGTACCCATTGGATTTTCGCCGCTCATGGCAATTGTAATTAAGTTCTTGGTGTAAACCCCGTCAGCATTCCCATCCATAATGCTATCTACAATACGCAGACCAACCTTTTCCAACCCAAACCTTTTCAGGGCGGGTAATAAAGTCTTGCGCAGGGCTTCAACTTGTTCTTGTAATCTAGGGTTGATTGTTTGTCCTAAACCAGCCAAACGCCCTTCTATGCCTTCCAAACCTTTTCTGGTTGTAATGCCTTTGTTTAACTCTGGGTTTTTGCGCTGAGCCAATTCATCTTTTGCAAGTGCGACATAGCGTTTTGCCAATAAGCCTTTTTGATGCGGGGCAGAGTCAACAATTCGCTGAAGCGTTTCATCGCTTAACCGAGTGATCCCATGACGCTCTGCTTGGTATTGATCATCAAATTTGGCTATTGGCTGATCATTTTCATACAAGACGTGTTGAGTTTTGATTTCTTTGGGTTTTGTTCCGCGAGGAGCAACCTCAACAGGTTGAGCAAATCCTGATTGTTCTTGTTTTAATTGATCAATCTTTGCTTGGTCTTCTTTGTTTTTGGCATCGGCTTCTGCTGATTTTGTAAAAAAATCAAATGTATCGCCTTCACCAACCGATTGAAGTTTAACCAATTCACGGTTTCGAGCAGAAATGCTCTTGTTAAGGCTATCAATTTCTTTTTGACGGCTTTTTAATTCAGCAGTTCTATCTGCTATATGTTGCTCTTTTACCTTCTCAGCTTCTTCCGCTGTATCATGGGATGATAATACGGCCTTACCGGACGTTACATCGTAGGCCTCTGGCATTTCTCCGCGTTTAAACGACTCTTCCCTGATATCCATTCCAGCAGGTAACGGGGATGTATTCTTTCCGGGTGTAAACGACTCAACGTTTGTTTCTTTACCGTTTACATTGCGAACTTCAATTGTGCGATCTAAATGACCATCTTCAACAGCTTTATCAAGGATGCGGTTGGCATCTTTATCCTGAGTTAACCCAGAAAAATCTTTTATTTCATTCAGAACGGCTTGCCGACCGAGCGGCTTATTACCAATTTCATCAAACGCAAAATTAACACCGCTAATAGCCTTATTATATTGATCAGGGGTGTGATGAAGCGCATTTGTTCCGGGTTCAAGAATGCGTTGCTCTTCACCGGGTTTAACAGAATCAAGCGCTTTTGCTGCGGCAAATAACTGAGGCGGAGACATTGTATTAATGTCCTCAGACCCAGTAGCTCTGCGCAAAAATCCTCTAAAACCTTCGGTACTAAAATCAATATTCTTTTGTTGCGCACGGTTTAAAACATCTTGCGCAGTCAATTGCTCACCGTTGTAACCGGATTTATTGGCTACCAAATAATCTAAAGCTTGTTTAGGCGCTCCAGCATCAGCAATATCTTCAATTGAAAATGAATTTGGTAGTTTAGGTTTTCCTATGCTAGTTCTATATTGATTAATGTAATCATAAATTTCCGGCGCTTCCTGTTTGGTAAAGTTACCAAGAGGATTCCGCAAAGGATCATTTGATGGAGGCGCAACATATTCCTCGCTGGGTGCTGGCAATTGAAGTTGATTAGGCCCAGCAAGAATGTCTTGAGGTTTGGTTGTTGGTGGCGGCTCTTCAGTTTCTTCTGTTTGTTTTTGTTCAGCTATTTTTGATTTGGCTTTATCAAAAGCATGACCAAATCCGCCAAGAGCCGTACCAAGCACAGCACCACCGACGAAATTGTCAAAATATTCTTCTCTGGCTTTTTCATCTGTTAAGTTTAAACCCGCTTGTAATCGCTCAAAAACTTGTTGGGCGGCTTCAGTTGAACCTTCAATTGCGGCAGTTTTACCGCCCGATAAAGCAAGCCTTCCTGTTGTAGCTAACAATCCTTGTTTTGCTATTTGTTCAGCGGTCTTATCGCTAATCTCTTTTCCAACCGACCCAAACAATTTTCTAATACCGGGGGTCATTTTAAATGACATCGTATCAAGCAAAGCCTGAGGAACGGAAGCTAAAGCAGATTGCGCTAATGAAGCGTCTTTGTACGAATCCCCTTCTTCCATTTTACGGGCAAGGTTAGACCCAGTGAATTGCGCGGCAGAGGCTAATGTTGCAGCTCCGGCAGCAGTTGCAGCACCAACCGAGCCAATGCCTAATGCGCCGCCAATGCCAGCAACCCCGCCCAAAATTGGCGCAGCAGCGACAGCTTCTGGTAAAAATAATGCAGTTCCGGCAGCAGCAACAGGGGCGGCAATGTATGGAAGAGAACCACCTAAAAGTTCTTTAAACTTGGTTACAGGGGCGTGAAACCAATCTTCTTCAGTTGGTTTATATACTCGTTTGGCAAGGTCTTCTTGGCTTTTATGGTATTGTTCAGCCTCGTCTTCATCCATCAAGCCAATTTTGCCGGCAGTTAGCGCAGCTTCGCCCTTGAGTTTTTCAAGAGATGATTTAAACGCGCCAGTAAAACCTGTGTCTTGCTTAGTGTTTCTAGCAAGGGTTTCTTGTTTTACAGTTTTGTCAATAACAGATTGGTCTGTGCCATCTGGAAACTCAAGATTAGTCCCATCAAACAGTTGAGCTGTGATAGCCATGTTTAAACCTTATTCTATTCTTTTGCCAGAAGCATCATACCTTATTACATTTTTCCCCGCCCCGTATTCGGGCATTTCAGCGTCAGGGTACAATTTTTTAAATAAAGATTTATATTGAGGCGTTTCATATAATTGAGCTTTGGCTTTGTCCATTGCCATTGCTTTGTCTTCTGGTGTCATGGCAGCAGTAACAAAAGGATGTTTAAGAACCCAATTTGATTCCATTTGATTGAGCAATTGTGTATTTTTGGCAAAATCAACCGCATCACGCGCACTTCGTTTGTCATTTAATGCGGTTTGCCTATCTTCTGCAATTGCCTTTTGATTTGCAACCTTATCTGCTTCTGATATGTTAAATTTTTTCAACATAAAATCTTGGTTTTGACGAGTTAAATCGTTAAGGTCTTTATAACGGCTTGACAGCATAATATTTTTGTCAATAGCAGTTTGTTCTGCACCGCGTTGTTTGGCAGCCTGAGCATAATTAGCAACCCCAGCCAAAGCACCTTGACCTATATTAGCCGCTGCAAATGGGGATGTACCTCCCATCATGCCAAGCCCGGCAGTTAAAAGAGCCATATATTTATCTTCATCTTTTTGTTGCGCAAGACCTTCTTCGCGCTTGTTCATGCGCTCCATAAACTCATCGTAAGGCGTTTTTGCAACAGCTTGTTGAGTTGTTTCTTTATTTACTAGAGCTTGGTTTTCACTTGATGCTGAATTTACTACGGGATATTTACCACGCAAATTATTATCTTGCGCATCCCCATATCCAGCATTTATATCTTCTTGAGAAAATGCTGGCAACGGATATTTTGATGCCAAAGAATTTGCATCATCAGCACTATATCCAATCCCGTTATTAACTTGAGGCGTTTCTGTGTATGGTGCGTTTAAATCAGAAGACGTAAGATTTCTATAAGCAATTGAAGGTTGTTCAATTTTATTTAAAACTGGCGCAGCATTTGACGCTCCGTGCTGTCTACGGTAAAGCAAAGATGCTCCGCCTATTCCACCATCAGGACCGGGGGTGTAGGGGGTTTCAGATTTTGTAAATGGCTGCGTTCTAACAGGAGTAGTCATTACTGTTGACGTTCTGCCAATTCCTTGAATAGGGGGGTTTCCGCCTTCAAATGTATTGCGCATAAGGCGATTAAATGCAGTTGGATTGTCGTGCTGCAAAGTATATAAATCTTCTGGATTCATTGTTCCACCAAGAAGTGGATCATCTGAATTTGTATTAACAAGGCTACCAGCAGTATTTGTTCCGTTATATTTAGGTATTGCCCCGCCCTCGGCTAATGCGGTAATTCCTGCATTAGAACGGTGAATAGATGCTAATTTTTGAGCATACTCAGGGTCTGTTGCGTAACCTGTTTTGCCTTGAAGGGCAATGGCTTGTTCTGGGGATTCTGCTTTTAAAACATCAGCATACTTTGGATTGGTTTGTAAAAAGTTAATATAGTCTGATGCAGAATCACCCATGCTTCCATACTTACGGAAACTGTCCATAGTGTCTTCAAGTTGCCCGGTCTTAGGGTTGTATTCCTGAGTCTTTTGCTTTGATCCCGCACCCTTGATACCGAAGTAATTATTGCCACCTGCTGTGCTTTTGCCATACCCGGTTTCAAGAGCGGACTGGGCTGCACCCAGACGAGCGATAGCCTCAGGGTTCTTCACGCCCATTTCTTTGGCTTGGGCTAACAGGTTGTCATACATCGTGTTGTAGAACTCTTTGCCACGTAGCCCGGTAATGCCTTTTGCCTCTTGGCTTAGTCCCGGTTCACCATGTCCCGCTTTGATGCCTTGCTCGACATTCGGGGTGCGGTTGACGAACCCTTTGGAAGGAACAGCCGATTCGATGCCTTCTGAAGCCGCTTCAGCCGAGAGATCAAACGTTTTCTGAGCTTGTTGAAGCGCTTGCATGTATTCAGCTTCTTCATTTCTTTCATCATCTTCATCATCGTCAATGTCACCACCACCAGCAAAAGAAACAATCCCTCCGTCATACATATTTTCGGTGGGCAAATTAGATGGCAATGCGTTTAAACCTTGAGCTGGCTGCTGGGGCATAGGCTGTTGAGCCTGTTGCATTACTTGCTCGGCAATCGGAGGTTGCTGAGGAGCCTGAGCAATACCCTGTGTCGATACCTGTTGTAGGCGCTGATTCAAATTGCTAAGGATAGGAACGCCGACATACGAAGGCAAAGCCCCGTCCTGAATTGACTTGGTAAGGAGCGCTTGTAGGTCTTTAATCTGTTGCGGGTCTTGCGCCGCATCAGCCATTTTGTAAACTTCAGAAGCAATACCTTGCTGAATACTCACGAGTTTGCTCCTTTGTTCATAGTGTTATAAAGACCAAGACCTGCGATACCGGCTGTACCAAGACCTGCAATCTGGGAGATAGCGCTTGGCGGAGCCTGATAGCTGACTGTTGATGTCTGGGTTGGCGTAGCCCGACCAAGGTTCATCAGGTTGGCAAGCTGAGTCATTGGGTATTGTTGTTGGTTTGAATAATTCTGGATTGCCTGATTCAGGACATTCTGATATTGCTGTTGTTGCTGAGCGCCAGTCTGATTCTGGAGACCGTAGATACCTTCCTGAGCCTGAAGCTGTTGGTTGCCGATATTGGCAAGGTTTGTCGCTTGCTGACCTGCCAAGCCGTACCCAGCCTGCGCTGCGTTGACACCCTGAAGTCCAACCTGTGCGCCCTGCATGCCCTGAGCTGTACCCTGCAATGCAGTGTTTACACCCTGTAGCCCAGTGTTGTAAGCAGCATTTGCGTTCTGGAGACCAGCAAGACCAACGTTCGCACCTTGCATACCGAGCTGAGAAGCAGCCTGCATGTTCTGGTTGGCAGTGTTGTAAGCTTGGTTATATGCGTTCGATACGAGCTGATTGGAAGCAAGGTTAGCGTTCTGCTGGTTTAAACCCTGCATCAGTGCTTCCCGGCTTCCACCAAAAGCGCCTTGGCTCGTAGCCGCACCCTGTTCTGCTGCGCCCTGCATCCCGTATTGTTGATTTAACAACTGCATTGCTGGGGTAAGAGTGCTTGCCAAGTAGGGGTTCATGTATGACTGAACCGCATTCGGGTTGGTTGCATTCTGACCATAGGACATGCCTGCTTGCATGCCTTGCTGACCAACGCCGATGTTTTGTCCTGCCAGACCGGCAGCTTGCGAGCCATAACCTAACCCGCCTTGAACACCAAGCTGTTGACCCTGTAATCCAGATGCCTGACCTTGATTGCCATATCCATACGCAGCCTGTGCAGAACCTAAAGCACCCTGAGCGGCTTGGTTGGTTAAATCAGTCGCAGAACCAAATTGGGAAGGCATTTGCAAACCAGCAATGCCTGCTTGGGCTTGTTGCTGAAGCGGTGTAAACCCTGCCACAGCTGCGTTAGCGGCAAGTTGAGCAGAAGGACTATAACCGGAAAGGATAGGATTACCATTTGCATCAGTCTGACCGGTAGCTGTACCAAACGGAGTAAAACCAACCATTGATGTAGGAGTCATTGTCCCGTCAGGGTTTTGGGTCATGTTAAACGTATTACCCATACCTGCGCCGATAATAGACTCAGCCGTGGGCTGGAACCATTGTGGGATGGTACTTTGGGTTACCGTTTGTTGGGTTGGTTGTGCTGAACTACCGCCGCCGCCGCTCATAATTTATACTCCACCGTAACGTATCTTTCCTCAAATCCGTATCTTCTCCAGAGACGGGCAATAGATTCTCTTGCTGCGCCTTGAATCTTAGTAGCGCCCTTAGCTTTTACTATATCGCAAAGCTGTTTAAACGTCGATTTGCTGCTAATCAGTCTTCCGCCAATCGAAGTGACAAAGGCAACACGATGATTGGGGTAGTTAATAAACGATACTGTGCAAGCACCGTGAATAATGTTTTGTTCGTCAACGGCGACAATCAGCATCCACTGACCCATCAAAACAAACATCTTGATCTGGTCTAGGGTGTAGTCACCACCGCCATGCTTCAAAGCTTCTTCAATATATGGAGAAACCAAGCCCCATGTCTGCGCCGCAAACTCAAGCGGGACATGTTTTGCAATCATGGTCCACCATCGGAACCATAATTTTCCGGGACAGCTTGTTGTGCAGCAGCGATTTGATTCTGTGCGTTTTGCTGAGCCTGAGCGATGGCGGCGTTATTGGCAATTGACTGAATGCCGAGCGATTGATTATTTGGATTAACCGCTGGGGCAGTTTTAAATGCGGACGGGTTGTTTCGCAGTTGGTTCATTAAATCTGCGTAACTATACGGGGCAGAGCTACCACCAAAGCCTGAGGCATATTGATCCACTGATCCGCCATCAGCCATTTTGGGCATAAACTTGTCAGGGTTGATTCGCTTGCCTTGCTTGGGGTTTCCTGTCCGGGCTTTGCGAACTTTGTCCATCATCTTGTAAAGATGTTGCGCCCCTGCATCGGTTGACCCGTTGCCAAGGTGGGATACAACATCCGCAGGAATGACAAACTCACCATCAGCTAACCGAGCTTCTTGGTGTTGACCGATTCTGGCAGGGATGTCATCCGACATGCCATCACCCGGTCCTTTTAATAGGTGACCACCATCCGAGTAAGCACCCAGACTGGTAATACCACCTGATGCCATGTTCTGAGAAATATCCCCGGTATATGGGTTGGTCTCTGGATCGAAATCAGCCTTCATCGCACTATTTGGCATTTGCGATGGGACATTAAACTGGGTGTTATTTTGTTGACTTCCGGGGAACATATTGGAGCCACCAAGTGCGGTAATGCCACCTTGGGCATAACCACGTACCTCACCACCAGTAGCACCGGTAGGAATACCAAAGTTATTCTGGGCTGTATATGGGGTATACGAATTGGGATTAAATGAATACTTACTTAATGGTCCGGTGTAATTGGGTAGCCCGGGCGGTTTGTATTGGTTCTGGGAAAGCATAGAGCTTCCAAGTAAACCAGCAAGACCAACCCCACCTGCGGTGAGCCAAGGATTTTTGCTAATCCAATTACCTAATCCATCAAAAAGACCACTGCTTCCTGAATCGGCGGATTGTGATGCTACATTACCAATTCCTTGATACCCGGGATTCATGATACTAGAAGTTGAATTAGCTAATGTTTGCCCGGTAATTGAACCTGAAGGAATTTGCGGGGCTGTGTACTGGAATGGCGTGGTTGAATTGATGATGTTTGAGGTTGTCTGGGGAACGGTATTAGCCAATGCGTCACCCCCTTCGGTAAGCGTTCCGCCTGCATCACCAAGTGCGTTTAAGCCAGTGCTTATCCCGGGGGCAACAACATCTGCAACCGCTGGGGCGACAGTACCTACAAGATTTGATGCAACGGCTGTGCCTGCGCCAGCAGCGGCTTCTCCGCCTACTGCCGCATCCGCCAACATCATTTCACCAATGCCTGCATCCATGTTTAAACCTCGACTAAGTTACGTAATATTACCATTCGCTATTGTGTTAGGGAACATATTTGATACTATTGCTATCGCTAGGGTCATACCATAAAGAACCAGACCGTAGTCCGGTCGGTGAGCTGGGAAGACTTGGCAAAACCAGCCCATTTAAACTATTACTGACTTGGTTGAAATAAAGCCGTAAAACGTTATTCAATTGATCCTGAAATGCTTGGGAGTATTCAACCGGTGCAATAGGCAAGTTAGGAGAGGTTGGGTTCTGTATATTGTTAACAGAGTTCTTCTGTGCAGCCATTACCTTCTCCCATCAGGTCTAATATCTATTCGGGGTGAACCAAGCTGCCAAGCCACACCAAGGGTGTTGGATTCAATCCTGAACGCCATCTGACGACCACGTAACCGGGTGTAAACCTGTCCAGTAAATTGCTGGATGTCATAAACACTTGACACCCCGTAATTGTTCGAACTGATAACGCTGGGGTTATCAGCCTGACCATATGCCGTACCGGAGTTCTGACGGGGTTTAACCGTCATCGTTACAACCGGATTGTTGACGTTCGAGCCGTTAAAGTTAACGTCAGGAAGGATGCGCCAAACAAATCCAAAGTTATGACCGTCACCAATATCGAAGTCCGACGACTGAACAAAAGAATCTATCGGTATAGGGGTTAACCCTTCCACGTTATCTACTGTTGACTCGTGGTAAATAATCCTGCCAACGTTGCCAGTGATTGCCATTGCGGTACTGGAAACGTTCTGGGAATTGTTTACAAGGTATGTTCCTGTGCCGCCAGAAGCTGTGCCGAAATTAACAATGGTTGTATTTGGAGAAACCCCGGAACCAGTCAATACCGCACCAATAGCCAAGTTACCAGAAGAAACGTTGGTAACCGTTAGGGTCGTCCCTGTAATTGATCCAGTGAAGGTTGCGGCGGGGATATAGTTAGCCGCCATTGGATAGGGTCTGATTCCCGAGTCAAGCCATGCGGATCGAGCCATTGTGCCGTAATACCACACCCGATCAAGATAATTATAAATAACATAGCTGTCCACCTGATTTGAGTTTTGGGAGCAATAGAACCACCATATTTCGTTGTAGCCTTCGTTTGCCCCGGCAAATATTTGATAAGCCTGATCCTTGTTAATGTTATCAAAAATATATTGACGTAACGCACAGGGAAGCGTTTGAACAACACCCGAGTACATATAAAACTTCTCCGTACCCATCCAGTAGGTCACGTTATTGACCGTGATAGATGCGTTCGGGGAGATGATGGAAATATTATCCATCAATATTTGGAAACCCCATACATACGGCGTACCGATGTACTGCATTGAGTATAGGGCAGAATCAGTCCAAACCAAGATTTCCTGCCGGGTTGCTCTGGCGCAAACAATATACGAGCCATTGGTCAGCGTGAATTCACCGGCTTGGTTGGTTAATTCAGGAACCCATTGGTATGCATTTGACTGATCAGACCAACGCACTAGCATAGGGTTAAACGTTGAAACAGGACCGCCGGGTAAATAAGAGTTTGCACCAAAGGCAATCACAAAACGCTGAATAGCGGAGGTGATAACTTGATTGGTTGAGTTCGGGATGTATTGCCCTGAATAGGATACTGTGTACGTACCGGAGCTTGCAGCCGTGGTTGTGGATGAAATAGGTACGCTAGTTGAACCCTGAACATACGAACCTGATACAACCGTACCCAGCGGGATTCCTGTCCCACTGACATAACACCCATCCACTAGGTTAGTCACGTTAGCTAGGGTGATTGTGTTTACGCCACTCGAAAACGTTGCGGTTGTGGTGTACATCGTTGTAGCATTCGCCAAACTTTGCAATGACTGCGCCCGAGTGCTAAGACCGTTTGAATCTTGCCAGTAATAAATAGCACCACCACGAGGAGCAATGACCAAGTCTTGACCAAAGTTATCGTTTGACCATAAACGGAGCTGCTGACCAATACCGGACACATAAGCAGAACCCCAACCTCGATTATTTAAATAATAGGCTGACACTGTTCCGCCGCCGGTCGCTGCGGAAGTGGCGTTGGACGATGCGATGATCGTATAAGTGTTTAAACTTGCAGAGGTCGATACGGACTGGACAATGTAATAGCCGTTAATCGTAACGCCGCCAACCGCAGTTGCCCCGGTAAAGATCACAGAGCTGTACTGAGTAGGAACAGTTGACCCGGCGGTAACGGTAACCACATTCGAACCGGAAACGGTTGTGAATGGATTGGTTAATGTTTGCGGGGTAGGAAGTGATCCGTTGTTTGCGGGGTATATCGTGACCGTGCCCCCGCCCGAAGCGGAGGAGGTTGCATGAACAGACCCGGTATTTCCGTTGGTTTGTATTGTGTAGGTGTTTGCGTCTACCACCGTAATAACAAACGATGAATTCAAAATGGCAGCAGACAAACCTCCTACGGCTGATGCGCCTCGAAATGCGACCGTATTGCTTGTGTACATGCCATGCCCGGTCTGGGTAACGATAACTGTTCCGCTACCGCTCGTGGTCGTGAAAGGATTAACCGCCGTGACAGTAATGGTTGGAGACCATCCGCCTGCGCCCCATCCGTTGTTCTGGAGATAAACAGCCAGACCCGTTGGGTATTCATATTGAGCAACTACCGTTCCGCCGCCAGTGCCTGACCCTGTCGCCACATTAGATGCGACTACCTGATAGGTAATGCTGGTCGGGGCTGCGGTGACAACGTATTCCCCAGCAAGGGTAATACCGTTTACCGCTACCGCACCAGAGAAGACCACATAATCCCCAATACTGGGGTTGTATGATCCGTCAGTCACGGTAACAGTTGCTGATCCACTGGACGTTGTAAATGGGTTTGTCAGGGTATCTGTTTTGATAATCGGGGTAATGTCATTGAAATTACCGCCGTTCTCGATGTAATACTTAACACTCGTTCCAACGCCAAGATAGTTGTTGCCTGACAAGTCAGCCCAATTCCACAGGGATCGAGCAATCCCGGTGAAAGTATTATTGGAATAACGTGACCAACCACCCAGCTTTTCTGGATAACCAGAGCGAAAGCGAACTTTATCGCCATCGTACCAACCACCCTCGTTCGAGTAGTCAGTACCTTCTCTGTTTAAACCGGGTCGAAACTGGAGTTTCTTTAACATAGGGTTAACCCTTGAATTGATCCATTAACTTGGCATACCGCATCTGGCGGTCATCAAGACCATTTGTACCGCCGTTAATACGTTTAGTCATGCCGACTACATCTTTCTGGTCAGCGTAATTATTAAGGTGGCGAGTATCCCAAAACCAGCCAGCAGATAAAGACGCTGCTTCAGGATGTTCAACAAGAACAGGGTTATTAACAGCATCCACCCCAGTAGCGTTACCAAATGCAACATAATTATCTTTGCCTGTAAGCTGAATAAGTCCTCGACCCCGATACTTAAAACCTTCCCCAGAAGCTTCATCACCATTACCCATCCTATTTGCGTATACCTTATTAGCAATGCGCTCTGGATTACGGGCGTATGCGTTTGCCGTACTGTCGTCAGGGAAGTACTTGCCAAAGACCGAGCGCAGCGCAGCAGCGGAATAATTCAGGTTTTCCACCACAAACTTAAATCCACTTGACTCATGGGCGCACTGGGACAGAAATCCACAAATACGCTCAGGGGTATTGATCTCGTATTTATCGCAAGCTGTATTCAAGGCATCCAACCACATATCAGCGATTTCCGCTGTGCATGTTTCGCTGTTTACAAGCAAGTCCTTAGTGATCATTTGCTTGCAACTCCCTGAACCTTTTCGTAGGTACGCAAACCACCCATACCCAGCATACCCATCATAAGCTGCCAGAGGTTATCGTCAAGACCGGGCATATCTGGTAGGGGATGACCGATTGCAGCGGCAAACGTTGAACCAAGCGGTTTAAACACATATTGGTAAAACAGGGCAATGACAGTTACCCAGCCAACAGCAGGTCTCCACCCGGAAACAAACAAGCTTGAGTTCTGGGCTTCAACCTTGTTGATATCTGTCTGGGCGGTCATCGTGGCAAGTTCACCGTTTTGCTGAAGCTCAAGTAACTTGAGTTTTGCTTCAGCCGCCTGAGCTGGATCAGGGAATATGCGTTGAATTAAGGTTGTACCTAGATCAATTGCTGCGCTAACTGGATCGAGTGCCATATCAGCCTCCGAGAGGGTTGGATGTTGCTTTCTTCATTGCTTGTATTTCAGTTCTTACCGCATCGAGTGCTGCATTCACTTCCGCCCGAATGGAAATAAGCTGAGACCGGAGTTCCTTTTGATTGGACTCGGATACGACTTTCCCTTCTCGGGCTTGCATCAGAGCATCCGATGTCTTATCCTGAAGCTTAATCACGCTCTCCATTTGAGCGTCAAACTTGCTTTTCAGGTTGGACATCTGCTCGTTTAAACGATCATTGCTCGATTTTAAAACAATGTCCATCTCTTTTTTGAATGCGACACTATCTTTTTGTAGCGTGGCGACTTGAGTCTTCAAGTCAGAGATCGACTGTTCTTTGGCATCGTTGGTTTCAATTATCGTAATAACTTGATTGTATTTTGTTACTCCGATATATCCCGCCCCAAGTATTGCGGGAACGCTGCTGCATACGATCATAAGCGCTGCTTTGGGGTTGGCTAATAATGTCGTGAAGAAGGTAATTATCTCGGAAGATTTGTTCGGCGTTGGTTTGTTCAATTTTCTGCTCCGGCATTAGGTTGCTCTGTTTAATACCTTTTTGTTCAGCTATTCCGATTGCTATCAGAGCTGTCGTCTGCTTCGAACTGTCCTTGCTCGTCGTTTGACTCGTCGGACTCGTCTGGCTGCTCGTCGTCTGGCTGGTCGGGCTGCTCATCGGACTCGCTGTTGGACTGCTCTGAGGGCTGCTCTGAGGGGTCTGAGGAGGCGGAGTCGGCATTGGCATCGGCACTAGCACCGTTGCTTTGGTTGATGGGCTGCTGAGTACGGGCGATGATGTTACCGACGGTACTATCACCACCGGTGTCACTACTGGAGTCGTTGCCACAGAAGTTGTCGCCACCGAAGCCTGAGAGGGCTGTGATGTTGTTGTTGATGTTGGCTGCGATACCGTTTGCTGCGTTTGTGATGGCGCTGGCGATACTGTCTGCTGCTGCACCGGCGACGATACTGCTGGCGCTGATTGCACTGGTTGAGACGGTGCTGATACCACTGGCTGCTGCGCTGGTAATTGCACTGGTGGCGGCGGAGGTGGCGGGATTGGAACGCAGGAATTTGAAGATGTTACCCAGCTTCCGTTTACAGGTTGACCATAAGGATCGTGGCATGTTGACGTTTGCGTCTGGGTTATTGACCCCGTGTACCCCGTTGGGCAAGCTAGAGTTTGGGTTTGTGTTGTTGGGTGACATGATGGTGGATTCGCTACGCAAGAGTTTGATGTTGTTTGCCAAGGTGACCAGCTTTGAGTAGAGCAAAAGTACTGACGGGTCTGATTAATCGACCCACTATAATTCGTAGGACACGCAACAGTCTGCGTCTGGACTTGGGGCTGGCAAGTAAGCTGGCAATTGCTTGCGATTGTCTGCCATCCGCCATAGGAATGTGACTGACAGAAATAGATTCGTTGTTGAAACTGAGTGCCAGAGTAGCCAGCGGGACAACTTGTTGTCTGATACTCGTTGGTGTTCTGGCATTGGTCAGCATTACTTACCCCCGGTAGGAGTAAGGCGAACAGAAAGAACAAAATCTTGACCATATAGCTTTCTGAACCTTTCAGGGTAAAGTTGCCACCAAGCCCGTCTTGCTGCGTCACCAATCGAGCCACCTATCGGACAGGGAGACCCGGAGGTTTCCATTGCATCCCAGACCCTTGGGTCATCGCATAATATGGCAACAGCAGTTACCTTCAGCCCAAGATCGTTTAAAGCACGAGCAAGCTTAATGCGCTCACAGTTATCATCCCGAATGACTGTCCCGGCAGAAAAGCCTATGACGGTTGAACTGATTGCTCCGGATACGGGGAGTGAACAAACATCCTGACTAAAAGAACTGACCGCCGGAGCCATTGCCGAAGGTGGAGGCTGATTCTTGTAATTGATGGTCGTGTCTTGAGCTTGAGCTGAGAAAGCCACCAATGAAAGAATCAACAGCCATTTCATGTTTAAACACCTTAATAAATATGCGTTAACGTGCCAGAACTAGAGAAGGTATGGAACCATCTTGTCGTTGGTCCGGAACCCGTTGAGCTTACAGAGCCACCGGTAAACAATTGAATGTTACTTACGTAAGAAACAATCACGCCACCACCGTAGCCATTGCCAAATGAATTTGCACCAGCTCCATCTGCACCGCCACCAGCGTTAGGCTCTTGACCATCGGTGTTGCTGTAAGAGAAAGCGCCACCACCCTGACCGCCGCCGTAATAACCGCCGTTAACTGACCATATCACACCGTTACCGCCGTTACCACCTTGTGCGTAGTAATCTGGATTATTTCTTGATGCAGCGTTACCGCCACCTTGTCCTGCGCCTCCACCACCGCCTCCGCCGTAGCCAGAGCCGCCTGATGTCCAAGGAGCATAGGTTGGAGGATAGTTAACA
>Ga0164297_10002506_pt1 | contig 18024 bp, 10 predicted proteins | sample GEODES058metaG_FD_113539 | JGI IMG/M metagenome (GOLD analysis project Ga0164297, IMG submission 113539) | Dystrophic lake water microbial communities from Trout Bog Lake, Wisconsin, USA - GEODES058 metaG | ecosystem: Environmental > Aquatic > Freshwater > Lake | place: USA: Trout Bog Lake...
GCCGCACGCCAGGCCAGACACGCACGAGCCGGGCGCCATGATGCCTGCAGACGCCAGATGCGTGGCCACCAGCGAGCTGCTACACGCGGTGTCCACGCTCAGCGCAGGGCCGTGTAGGCCGAATGTGTACGCAACGCGACCTGATGCCACGCTGAGCGCAGTCCCCGATGCCGAATGCGCGCTCGGCTTGGCGTTCACATCACGCGCAAGCTGACCATAGTCACTCCAAGATAAGCCAACCCAAACACCTGTCTGCGCCCGCACAAGCTGATCCACGCCAACCATCACCGAGTGCGTATGGGCCAGGATGTTGCGTTGCTGTGGATCCATGAGCACTGTCTCCATTCCAGACAAGCCAAATAAGTCCGCGTCGAACATGTCAACGACAGTCAAACAGCGTCCGAATGGGGGCATCGATGGCCTGCCAAGCGGATGGCGGTAGGGGAGCAGCGCCACTGCATCGCGCCCCACCTCCACCCAAGTTGTTCCCGCCGATGCGATCACAAACAACGGAACACCAGGCAGCCCCTCTCCGACGTTACGAGCGGCTGGAATGTTTGGAGAAGACGTTCCGAAGATGAAGTGATCCGCCATGAGGCTGATACTGGGAAAGTCATACAGAATCGTAGCCGGTACGCAAAAGCCCAGACAAGAAGTCAGCGTGTCAGCGATCTGAACTGCATGCACGGAAGTCACCCCAGAGAGGTGGTCTCGTGGAGCAAACCTGAGGCCGGTGACGCAGCGCACAACGCCACCGATGATGTCCATCAAATAAGCGCCGTCTGATGGGCTCAAGCTACCATGACTGCCAGTGATGTTGTCAAGGCCGCGAGTGGCATCGATGATACCGATGCCAGCGTCAGGACCCAGAGCTTGACGAGCCAAAGCGGCGGCCACTGGACCTGGACCGTAGTTCAGGCATGCAGCCAAGCTTTTGTCCTTGTTCATGGTGCCGCTGATGCTGCCCAAAGTGGCGGTGAAGTTGCCAGGAAGCAGCGTCTGCGCTTGCACAGCCTCGCGCACAAGGTCCGTGCTCACGTCCAGCTCGCGCAGATCCCGACCGTCAGGGCCGATGACCGGCATGCTGAGGTGAGCTGGGGTGATGTGCATGTATGCCTCGGGCTCAGCGCGGCCACTGTAGATCGCCTCTGCGTCGCTCGCAGCGGTGACCAGATGATGCGCACAGTGGAATGGGATGTCGATGCCCAGAATGCGGGTGCGGCACTGCTCATGCCGCTCCTCGATGGCCTCGCAGAAGGTGTTGACGCCCCATGAGCCACCTGCGATGGTGCAAGCGGACGCGCCGTTGATGAGGATCAGAGCAACCATCTCATCCGTCGTCATGGCCGCATTGTACTCCTCAATAAAAGCCTCCACCTCAGATGTAGCCAGGTTTGTGATGGCTGCCATCTTGGGTGCCATGAACTCGTCACCTTCAGAACCCAAAGTGACGCCCAGACTGGCCATGGCCTCCACGCCAATGCTGGTGAGCAGCTCCAAAGCCTGAGCCGAGTCCCCAGCAACCGAGGCGAGCATAGCCGCCATGAGGCCCTGCGAGTGCCCTGTGGTTGCAGCGGCACTCGTGGAAAGAAGGGGACCGCCAGCTGCCGCGTACGTGCCCAGTTGATTCGCCAAGATAGCGGGCGCGGTAACGGACGCTGGCGGATACTTGCTGACGAGCACCTCGTCAGCGTTGGTGGTGTTGTTGGACCGGGCGCATGGAGATGCCAGGTGGTGGTGCTGAACCGACATCAGCTGCGTGACGCTCATGACGTCAGCAAGCACGGTGTTGTCGATGATGCCGGCATTCGATGGCGCCAGACTGTTGGAGCTGTTGCCGTCCGTCGTGACGGCAACTGGCGAGCCTGATCCTTGACCCGCAAAGAGCGGCACGTGAAGCAAGCTCCGCGCCGCGTCGTTGCTGTGCAACGCATTGAAATGCCACAGCGCATAGGTGGGTGACGCGACATGGCGGCAGCAGGGGGCACGGCAGCGCGTCAGTGTGTAGGTTGACAGTGACCTGCGCCCTCTGTGGTCCAGTCCCTTTTCACGACAAGGTCCCAACCAGCCTGCGCGCGGCTGCCCCATCCCCGGGTGGACGCACATGTTGTTGAACTTGTCGTTGTTGTTGGTCGTCATGTTCACGACGCTACTGTAAACCTGAAAGAGATACACAAAAGGAAACGCACAAAGGATACAAAAGAACGCACAAACCTCGCGCTGCGGGACTGAGGAACGCAGCCACACGTGCGCTGCGTCAGTCTCATGACTCCACGCAGCAGGCGCAGCATTTGTAGCAGTGTGCGGGCCCAGGAAGTGGAGAAGAAGGCCAAGGTGCCGGAAGCGACAGCTACCCGGCGGCTCCACACAAGTGCCGTGCACGCACCGCGAAAGAGGCGGGCTGTCACAAAGCCGCAGGTCACACACGTCTACCACCTGGAAGGAGGAGGAGGAGCGATGGCCTGAGGTGCAACAACACGCCACGCGGAGCGCTGGCAAAGGTGGTACCCCAGTCGACATCATTTTCTGAGAGTCACGTCTGTTAGACCTCGTATAGCATCACCTGCGCCGGCTGCTGCTTCCCATCAAGGCCGCGCGGCTCCACCTCGAGAGAGACGTCCAGGCTGCGATGCCGGGCGCTGCGAGCGACACTGATGCGGCACCAGAGTGATGCGGCCGGCAGAGCGTCCGTTCCAGGCGCCGCCCCGGGCACTGCCGCGGCATTGAGGACATTTGTCCCACTCAAAATGAGCGGAGTCTTCAAATCGAATAGCGTCTGCGCCCAATGCGTCGGCGCTGCATGTGGCGACGTGGTCAGCGTCACGGGATGCTCCTTGCAAAAGCGGCTCGAAAACTCGGTGTCAAACCACAAGACGACGCCCACCACCGTCGATCGTTCCGCTAGACGCGGAAGCAGCTCGAAAGCTGCCGTGAACTCCACATCTTCAGGCCTCACCGTGGTTAGATCAAAGCTCTTCACAGCCGCAGTTTGCGTCGCAACCGCGGATGAAGGCACGGGCAGGACGCGCGCAAGGCGTGCCCCCAGCGCCTCTGCATGCTCTTCTCGAGCTACGCGCGAGAAATCGAACCCGTAGACGCTGTCCCAGAATTCAGTGCCAGAGGCCTCCCGCGTGACGCCCGCAGAGAAGAAGGCTGCGATGTCGGGTAGGACGGCACCGCCAGGCTTGAGGAACCTGTCGCGGGCAACGATGACAGTGTCCAGCATGGACTCGAAAAGCAGCGCGTAGCCCATCCATTCAGAAACCAGGACATCGAATTGCTTGACCGGCAGCGTTTCCATCTCCTCCAGCTTGCCCGCCACGACCTGAAGAGTACCCGCCCCGCCGCCAGTTTGTGGGCCAAACCCATTGTCGGCGGCAAGCGCTGTAGCAAGAGCTGCCATGCGCTGGCTGCCGTCCACACCAACGACCACAGAAGCACCCGCCCGAGCGGCGAATAACGACAGAATGCCGGTGCCACAGCCAACATCCAAGACAGCCGCGCCACGCATCAGAGACGGATTGCGTTCCAACGCAGCTGAGTATGTGCTCGTCCTTGGTGCATCGCCCAGCATATCCCGATGAATGCCGAATCGGCTGTATGACTCGAAGTATGACTCGTCCACCGCACGTACATGGTCAGTCACGGCCCGCCGGGCGATACTGCGGTCCACAAGCAAGCCACCAGCAGATGATGGCCCTTCTTCTGCAGTCATGCGCTCCAGCATTGCCAATCTCTCCTCCTCGGTGATCCCATCGCGCACAGTTGACCAGGACTCACCGAGGGATAGGGCTGCGACGCTGTCGGGCATCGGCTCCTCCTCGATGGCGGCATCCAAGTGAATGTCATCATCAGCAACATCCAGACTGAACAGTAGCGCATCGTCTGGCAGAACAGGAGCAAGAAAGGCATCAAACTTCCACCTGCTGTCATATACGTCGGCGACAATGCGTGCGACCGTCTGCAGCCACACATGAAGTCAGAACAGCTGGGAATGGGTTAAACGACACGCAGGCGTTGGCGTGACTAACCTCGGGAAGAATTTCCGCTGTGCCTTGACCGCCAGCTTCGTCCTGCACAGCTTTCACCTGCTTGGGGGCGGTGCCGCTGAGTCAGGAGGGACACCTGTAGAAAGATGGCAACACCACTGTGCGGGCCACACCTGCGCCCGGACGTAGTTTATGACCTTGATACAGTCGTAGAAATCCAGTTTGCACTCCTGCGGGTGGCGCAGTGCCGCACGGGGCGCTTAAGCGCGCGACGGATGGTTGTGGGAGTTGTCAGCCGTCTCCGCACTTTTCTAATCGCCGCAAAGTCGAAGCCGAACACGTCCCGAGCTCGGTCTAAGGCAGCGTCAGGGCTTGACACATCAAGTTGCGAGAACAAGCAGCGAGTCGTCTGTGCGCAGGTGCTGGAGTAAGTCCCTCTTTACACTGAGTGCCTCCACTACGACTCACCTGCGGCTCTTCCTCGCCGCCGCCTTCATCGAAGTCATCCCACGTCTCATCGCGCTCGTCATATTCATCGCCGGCGGAGGACATTATGCCCTGCCGAGAGAGCCTCACTGTTTCAACGTCTGACGTAAGCGGTGTCACCGGCAGACGCCCTCGCGGGGTCGCGTCCTTTGCGTTTTGGAGCCATGGAGACGCAGGCCTATGTCGACCCGGACGACCACAGACCGCGGCCGAGCAACCAAGTGGTGGGGGAGCCAGTTGCAGAGCTGGTATGTGAAGCACAAGGCTTCACAGCGCCGCTCTACACTGGTGCGTCTGCGTATCCCGCAGTGAAACGTGTCCATGCTGCTTCCTGTCACACCGTGTTCCCGCCTCACACGGGCGCTCCTCTTCTCCCAAGGCTTGAACATCATCGGCCGCGCTGGAGAAGAAGAGAAGCACGCAGCACGCTTGGCCAAGTGGCGTGAGACGCACTGGGACACACCGTGCTCTGGTATGTCATTTGAGCGCGTATGTTGGGTCGCGTTGATGTCTCCTGCGCGGCGCGTGGTGGCTTGGGCACACACTGACAGGCGCTGTGTGACCTCCCTCCACTTCCGTCCGCGCCAGCTGTGTTTGTGCCAGACTCTCAGGGTAAGCTCAGCTTCAAGCACGCGGGTCTCATGGTCAGACAAGGCTGGTTCGTGCTGACGGACTACGACAGGTGCGCGCGCAGAAGGCGTCTCTGGGCCAGCCCTGGGCACTCACACAAGGCGCAAAACGCTCCGAACGCAACACACGCCACTGAGAACAGCACAAACGGGAGCAAGCTGGTGGACATGACGACACCAGAGAACCCGGCGCAGCACGGTGTCGTGCCCGTCGGCCCTGGAGGCGTGCCGTTCGACCCCACAGTCACAGACCTGCACCTCGCCCACCTCGTCTTCCGTGTACGCAAGCCCCAGCCGCAGCAGCAGCCTGAAAGTGGAGCAGCGGCACTGGCTGTGACTCACGCGCCCAGTCCTGCGCCGAACGCGAGCAGAGAACCCCCAGTATCGCAGCCAGTGCTGTTGTCGCCCGTGTGTGGACAGCCGATGCCAGCCTCGCAGCGCACCAACCTGCTGGATGCTGGCGGTGAGCCTCCATCTGTGCTGCGCACGACTGCGAAACCTGGCGGGCAGTACGCCACCACGCCTGCCACTGCTCAACGCCACTCAGAGGTGACGGAGGCGCCGCTGCAGCCTTTATCTGCGCGAGCCACTGGCTTTGTATCGCTCGGACGCACCATTGCGGGCGGCATTTCACCCGTCTTGGTGGCTGCGCGGAGCGGAGGAGCGCCCTTTGCAGCGGTGTCGCCTGCGCCTCCCGCCTTCGGCGCTGCGCCGCACGCATCGTCACAGCAGGCGCCCACTCTCGGCGTCACCGCCACTGCTGTAGCCGCAGCGATCGACGCCGCAGCGACACCTGCTGTTGAACAGCAACCAAGCAGCGTTGTGCTCGAGCCGGAGGTGTTTGTGGCCCCGTTGCAAGGCCAGCCTGAGTCATTGGCACAGCACTCGGTTGACATGCGTGATCTCTCGTCTGCGCCGTCTCTACCTGCGGGTGCGACGCTCGCGCTGGACGGGCCTGCTGCAGGGCCCCAGTTCTCCCCTCTAGCCACAACTGGTGACTCTGCCGGCGGCACGCAAGTCCTGCCTGATGATGACCACCGACCAGGCAGTGACGGCGGCGGCGGCGGTGCAGGTGCCTTTGATATTGCATTTGTTGCGCCTCCGGGAGCGACTCTCGCGCTCGGCGACGACTCTCACGGAGGCAGCTTGCCTCGCGGGTCCACCCAGGGGGCGGCGCCTGCAGATGTCGTGCTTCCTAGCCCTCGCGGTGCACCGACATTCAGTCCCAGCGATGGCGAGCCTGTACCGTACAACCCGCCTTTCATGGTCGTGCCTGCCGCGGTGGACATCTGGGCCGAAACACAAGATGCACGATCGCAGCGACACCCTGCACCCTCTCAGTATCCGGTGCTGCCATCTCAGCCACCTGCGCCGCAACCGCCGGTGGCTCACGTGCAGTCCCTGCCTGCTGGTGAGCGCGGCGCTGAGGAGGTGCCGGAGGCTGATGTCCCTGAGGAGGCACCTCCGGCTACAGACGAGGAGCCACCGCCACCGCCGCCGGTGGTGCATGCGGAACCCGCACTAGAGCTCGTACCTCCTGCATCCGCTGTGGCGTCAGTGCCTGCCGCAGAGGCAGAGAGCAGCGATGACACCCGAGATGAGTCGCCTGCATTGGCGCTGGCCGTGGAGGTGGTGGTGGGCCAACCCGCGTCTCAAGTCGCACCAGTGGATGCACGTGTCGTGGAATCGATGCCAGCAGATGTTGAAGATGCGCAGCCGGAGGTGGCGCCTGTGGTGGAGCCGCCATTGCCTGCGGCAGCGATGGACAGTCCAGAGCCAGCATGGGCTGGCGTGCCAGCCGGCCGCGACTCCCTGCAGCCATCCCAGCTGGCGGGTAATTTGTTTGGTGCATCGCCAGTGGTACGGGGCTTTTCCTCAGGCGGCCAAGATGCGCCGATTGTGCCTGTCCCAGCTCCACAGCAGCCGCTGCCCGTGCCTCAACCGGCAGCAGGCGCAGCCGCGGCTGGTGATGACCCGAACGACTCTGACGCCACTGTAGATGAGTCATCGCCACGGGCACGTAGCGGACTGCGCTCTGAAGGCGGACCGGCGCCGGTGGTGGATGTGCATCACGCAAGCGTGCCATCTCAAGGCGGCGGCGGCAGCGGGCCTGTTGACGGTGGACCTGCCGCGAGCCCCGTGGAACAAGCGCTTCCATTGTTCTTGGCGGACAGCAGTGGTGGACATAGCGGCCCGTCGCAGCCGCCAGGCGCTGCTGCCATCCCTCCACCGGACAACATTGTGCCTGATTCCCAGCACGATGCGGTGCCGCCTCCGCCAGCTGCTTTGAATGCCGAGGCTGCGCATGAGGACGCACCGCCTGGTGGAAGCATCGGGGTCAGCGACGATGGAGGGCTACTGATGCCCATGGCTGCGCCACAGATGGTTGACGGCGGTCACGGTGATGCAGCCCTGGGAGCGAACTTGTTCAACACCCAGATCCCCGTGGATTCGCAGATGCATGCCGGCGCTTGGGGTGACATCGCCGCCTTCTACGACCACAGCCAGATGGTTGGCCCTCCCAGCCAACCTGCAGCGCCGCCGCCACAGGAGGCCCCGGCGGCGGCGCCGCCGCCTCCACCGCAGGTTCTTTCCCCCGCGTTGCTTGCGTACGGTGGCGGTGGAGAGACGCAGGTCGCTGTGGATAATCTGGAGGATTTCGCGACGCGTTTACATCAGGAGGCGTCGGAAGACCAGGAGCCAGTCCCTGATGCCGCGGCAGCTGAGGCCGAGCCTGCACATGCAGCGCCCGCCCGCACACCGGGCCGGCCTCGTCGCGGACGCAGCACCGGTGCGAGCGCTCGCAAGACGGCGACACCACGACGTCGGGGCGTCCCAACGGCTGAGCCTCCTGCTGAGGTCGAGCCCTCACCGCCACCCCCTCGAGGCATGGAGACGCAAGCTGCCGTGGATGTGGTTGCTGACATCATCGGCGGACAGCAGCATCAGACGACTGCAGCGCGTGGCGCGTCAACTGGCCGCGGCAAAAGCGCATTGAAAGATGCTTCGGACGCTCCAAAGACCGCGCCGCCGGCGCAGCGGTCTGTGCGTGGCCGCCCTGCTGCTGTGGCGCACGAGCAAGGAGATGACGGACATGAGGAGGTGTTGCCGGCCACGCAGGATGTCGCGCCGATAGCTGCACCGGTGCCGAAATCGAGAGCTCAGCGGGGCGGTGGCAGTGCGGCAAAGCCCCCTCCGCCTGCGGCTCCTGCGAGCACGCCAGGTGCCCGGACACGCACATCTGTGCGAGATGTTGCGGCGAAGCCTGTGCCGGCGGTGAAGGAGACGCCGGTTAAACGGGGCGGTGCAGGTGGCAAGCGCAAAGAGCCGGAGGCGGAGGCGGAGGAGGTTGTGCCTGTGACTCAGGAGCCAGCGGCGCTTGTCGTGGAGCCGCCCAAGCCCGTGGCGCGGGAGACTGGCAGGGGAAAGCGAGCCAAGACGGCGGGGGAGGAGGCGCCAGCGCCCGAGGCAAAGGCTGCGCCCGAGAAGAAAAAAGCCACCGTCAAGGCGGCTGCTGCCAAGAAGGCGCCACAGGCGCCTGCAGAGGTGGCGCCGCCACCACCGCCTGCTGCGAAGGCGACGCCAGCCGCAGCTCCCAAGGGCAAGAAGCGACCTGCTGAAGCAATGCAGGCTGCAGCTCCAGAGACTGAGCCCGCGAATGCTGGCAAGCGCCGCCGCGGTAGTGCGGATGCCGACGCATCAGCAGCTGCTGCCGTCCCCGCCAAGAAGACCAAGCAGGCGGCGGCAGGCGCAGGCGGCCCCATTCGCGTGCAGATAACCAGCCGCGTGCATGAGGCTGAGGCGGCCAAGTTGCGTGGCCTGGTGAAGCCCATCCACGGGATGGCGTGCTTGCCGGCTGACAAGCATTCGAGCTTGGACTTCACGCATTTCGTCCTGGATCCCGCGGCGGGAGTGCAGCGCACCCGAAATGTGCTTGCCTCACTGGCTGCTGGACGCCCCATCGTGTCTCCGGATTGGATCAGTGCCTGTGCCAAAGCGGGCGCTCCTGTGGATGTGGCGCCATATCTCGTGCGCGACAAAAGCGCGGAGCGGAAGTTCAGCTTCGACATGGCAGCTTCCCTGGCACAGGCGCAGGCGAAGCCCCTGCTCACAGGGGAGGTGTTGTACGCGCTCAAAGGAAGTGAAGACGTGTGCACCATGCTCTGCGACGTCGCACCGCTGGCAGGCGCGCGGGTGACGAAGAAGTTGGGCGACGCGACAATCGTCATCGGCACCATGGGCAAAGCGACCGAGAAAGAGCACGCAGCTGCGAAGGCAGCAAAGAAGGTCGTGCACGAGCCGGAGTGGCTGCTGAATGCGCTGATGCGCCAGTCGCTGGATTAAAGGGTGAGGGAGAAGTGCAGATGACGACTCGACCATTGGTTTAAGCCCATCGCAGGACAATTTACTTCCTCTTTCATGGCGTCCATTGACAACCTGCTTTCGCAGCTACGCAGCATGGTGGCTGCGTTGACAGGCCATGCGACTGTGGAGTCCATCGCAACAGCAGACGTTGATGGGGTTATTTCTACTGCGAGCGCGGTGTGCGCAAGCTCTGTCAACCTATCATCTGGTGCCAAGATGAGCATGTGGGAAATAAGCCATCAGCTGTGGTGCGTACAGCATCGCGCTCGCAGGAGATGCTGCGTTTGAGTTTGACCCGCTTGCCCTCACAGGAACTGCTGTGTTACGCAAGGCAACATCCGCGGCATCTCGCAAGGTCATCAGATTATGCTCGCGCGACTACGACAAACTGCAACAATGCTGCTGCATGCCGCCGGCGCAATCGACTCGCCGGACGCTGCGCGAACATTGACCTATTTCGCGTGCAAGACGGGCGAGACCTTCAAAAGCCTCGGCAAGCTTGAGGAGGCTGAGTCGCTCTTCGCGCAAGGCGCGGAAGACGCGGCGAGCATTATTTCCCAAGCAGTCATTTCGCCCGGTGACGCCGATCTATGCGTTACGCTGTTCTGTACACGCGCGCGATGCGCGTGGAGCCTGCAACAGCACGCACTAGCGACAAGCTTGCTGGAAAAGGCAGCTGACGTTCTTCGTCGGTGCAGCAACGCGTCATCGCAGATTCGTGCCGAGCTAGCAGCACGTCTTGCATCATCATACATCGATCTTGCACGCACGCTGCTTGCTGAGTCTGATGAAAAGGCACCGGGCGCGGTGCCACTGCTCTTGTCCGCCGTCGGTGTGACCGCCGCCGTGCGCAGTGAGCCGGATTTGTGGCTATCTTTCGACGGCGGGCTTCACTTCAAAGCACTGCGCTTCCTCGCCATCGCGCATATCAAATCAAGCAATCACGAGCTGGCGTTGACTTGCGTGCGGACGATGGCGGCTGACGCAGCAGTGATCGGACGAGCGGCAGCGCCGGTCGTTGAAGCAGCCCAGATGGTGCAGCTGATCTCACCGTTCATCACCATTTCGGCGCTCTGCGGTCTTGGTCGGCTAGATGAGGCGGAGGAGCGGCTGGCGTCCATGTGCCGGGATGGAGCTGCCCTCGAGTCATCCGTGGTGCAGGTGGATTTGACGCTGGATGCCATCAGCCTCGTGGTGAAGGCTGGTCGCCCACAGGCTGCCGCCGCAGCTGTGATAGCAGTCCTCAAGGCGGTGCCGCGACGCATCGACGCAGTCGTGCGCTTCCTGGACCTCACCCTGGGCAGCGATGAACAGCTCGGCAATCTGACGCGCGAGGCGGCGTTGTCGCTGCTGATAGCGCCTGAGTGCGTGGACGCTCTCAAGACGGCGGCACAGAACGAACCTCCGGGCGGTCCGGCACGCCAAGCGCTATCTCATGCGATTGCAGTTGTCTGGAATGCGGCATCGCTGCTCTTCCAGCGCAAACAGTACGAGTTTTCACGCGAACTGTTTGCAGCGGTGATGAGCTATCAGCTAGCCGAAGATGGTAACCGGCCCAAAGCTGCCCGTGCTGCGTGCCTGTGTCATCTGGCGCTCAAACAACCGAAAGAGGCGCTGCGATACATCCGTCTGGCGGACGAGCTCGAGTCAGGAGGCTCTCCGTCGATACAGACAAAATTCCTCCTGATGAAAGTCCATCTCGAGTGTGGCGGAGACGATGAAGACGCACTGAAAGCGCTGGAGGCGATGACCTTGTGCGCAGACTTCGACCCAGATTTCCTGCTGCTGGTTGCGTTGGAGTCGCAATCGGCGCAGGCATTGCGATGCGCACAGCAGGCGTACACTCTGTTGTACGGGCACCATAGCAACAGCGGGACAGCACCTGCGGGAGTCATGGCGCATCTTCTGCGCCACTTGATTCAAGTCACAGACAAGAAATGGGATGCAGCGGACGCCGCGACGGTGGCTCACCAGGGGCGCTTCGAGCGCGGTCGCAGTGATGAACTTGCGCAGCAGTTCGTGGTGGCGGCGGAGCGTCTCTCGACACTCGGCGCGTCCGCCTTTGCGGGTGATGACGCCGTCACTGCAGCGACGGAGTGCGCCTGGTTCGGCCTTAGCGCGTGGAACGCGGGACTGGCCACCATCGCGCCGCAAGAAGGCATCGTGCCTGCATGGGGTGCGGCCGTGCATCTGTTCCGCGCTGCTGGCACGTTCATGAGCGCGCTGTTCGTCGTAGATCCGCACGGCCAGCAAGGCGCGGTGTCGCCACACACGTGCCAACTCGCATGGCTGCTCAGTGCGGCAAGCGCCCTCGAGGCGGACAAGGATGCAAAGAACACAGCCAGCGACGGGCCACAGGGGCTCCTAGCTGAAGCCGCATCCGCGCTTCAACATGCAGCTGCGGTGGAAATCCCAGCAGCAGATGCTGCTCGCGCTCAGGTGTTCATGCTCCTGACTGGGTTCACAGTAAAGGCCAAGTGCGGCGATGCCGCCGGCTGCCTGGACATGCTGCGCACAGCAGAGGCCATGCCTGGTCTGACCACTGACACAGCACTCAAGCTCGCCAAGATTGCGGCCGAGGATGCAGGTCCAGCGGTAGCGCTGCGGGCATATGAGCTGTGCATGCGCGTAATGCAGCGCTCGCAATCTGGCCTGGCGGCCAACTATGCCGACATGGCGCATGTTTTGCGCCGCACTCTAACTTACGCGGAGCAAAGCAGTGGTAGTGTCGGTGGTGGCGCTGACAGTCATGATGCGCGCTTGTTGCGCTACTTCCGGGAGGCGGCTGCGCTGATGGCCAGTGTTCCACCGGGAGCGTACCCGCCTGAGGAGGCGGAGTGGCTGATGACAAGCGCATGGAATCGCGGCGCGATGCTCATCAAGCTCGGTAGAGTCGATGCAGGTGAGCTCTTCCTGAAGGTGGGCCTTGAATTGCAGCGCCATGCGGCCAAGCACAGCCCAGGCGCAGAGACACACAAGGCTGCCATGCTGGATGCGCTGGCTAAGATCAGCAGCACTCGGGCGCCCGGGCGCTAGAATGGGACACAGAGAGGGGCCCCTACACAGACACAAAAGAAACTCGGAATCGCAATTCAAACAACTTCAAACGCCCTTCGCATGAGCAAGCGCGCACTGCACCGCGAGCGCTTGTCGTAGCGCGTGCGATGAGGCCCAGTCCTGGGCAGCAGCATGCAGTCCAGCAACAGCACACACTGTGGAGCCAGTTTGCTGCGTGGCACTCGACGCTTCCGCTGTGGACGGGCGCAGTGTTCACGCTTTGCTGCTCCTTGTCAGTCCTTTCCTTCGTGCTGGGCATTCGCGCCTCCTCTGTTTGCCTCAGCTCCTTCTACATCCTCTATGGCGCTCAGCTGTGGCGTCTTCTGACGGCGCCCTTCTTCCACGCGGGGCTCATGCACGTTGCGCTCAACATGATGGCCTGGACGCAACTCGGACCGTCCATGGAGCGCCTTGTCGGCACGGTTCAGTTCGCTTGGCTCTGCCTCCTCTTCGCTTCGCTTGGCGGACTGCTACACTCGCTCGCGGGCTTCGGCCGCTCTCGCGAGTGCGCAGTCGGTCTCTCGGGTGTCATCTTCTCGCTCGTGGTCGTCGACTCGCACTTGACGCCCACCGCAACTCGTCTCTTGTTTGGCATCGTCAACGTCTCGACCAGGTGGTACCCTCTCGCGCTGCTCGCCTTCCTCCAGCTTTTGCTGCCCAACGCTAGCGTGCTGGGTCACCTAGCAGGAGTGCTGGTCGGCTACGCATACTGTTGGGGCGGGTTGAACTGGGCGGTTCTGTCATCGACAGCGGTGAATACGTTGGAGCGAGCGCGCTGTGTTGCGGGTATTGTTGCAAGGCCGAACTTCATTCTGTCGGCAGGATTACCAGACCCACATGGCGGTGGACTTCCGCGATGGATCACTGCGCCTGGCGGTGATGGCTTCGGCCTGCGCATGCCTGGATGGCTGCACAGAACGATGGCGCAGGCGCAGGCCGCTGCGGGTGTGCCACCCAACGCCAATGTGGGGGGCGGCACATCTGCAGCGATGGCGTTTGGTGGAAGGGGGCGCACATTGGGCAGACCTGAGCACACTGGGGCTGTGGACACTGCCGCAGCGCTCAATGCGTCGAGTCTGCAGTCGCAACAGTTGCCAGCGCCGAGCAGTGCGTCCACATCATCATCTGCTGCTGAGGCTCGCGCAAGGGCTGCCAGGGCTGCAGAGGCGCGCCTCATGCAAAGAAATGTTCCTGAGCCATCATCTGCCAGCGCGGTGGCATCGGCAGCTGCAGGCGTGCTGCCAACCGGGCACGTGCGATTAGAGGCGACACCGCCTGGACTGTCGCAGCTTGTGGCCATGGGGTTTGACCAGGATGAAGCGCGCGAGGCATTGTTGCAGTCCGGTGGAGACTTGAACGACGCGATAGAGCGCTTATCATGAAAGATTGTATCATCCACTTGCGGCTTTCAGCTGATCGTACAGCTGCCCGCGCCTAGTCTGCACCTGTGAGATGAGCGCCGCAACATTGCCCTCGAAAGTGCCGCTGATCTTCCAAAGCAGCATGTCCGCCGTTGCGTCCTGCGCTATGTAGGCTGCTATGTTCCTTATCTCGCGCTCAAGCCAGCCGCTGTTGCTGTACAGGTCAGTCAGCTGCCTGAGGCGGGCCAGGTAGCGCGCCCTAAGCGGCGGATTGTACAAAATGCCATCGACAAGGTGATTGTAAGTTGACCGCTCTATGGCATCTTGAGGATGCGTCCGGTCGCACAAGCTAATGGAATTGTACTCGCCGCATGACAGGAGGCAGCCAGCATCACGGCATGCCCACCCTTGAGCAGCACAACTGCGCGGCAGATGATTAGAACGGAAGTCCGTCGCAAAGGCATCCTCGACGTCATACGGGATGAGGCCCCAACGCGCATCAGGGGTGCGGAAGATGTAGTGGTTTTTGGCACAGCGGTCGACGTTGAAAATAAGAGTTTGTACGGCCATTTCGTTGATGACCTCGCCTACATTGACGCGCAAATCCCAAAAGCCTTGAACAAATGAGTCGTTTGGGCCTGCCCAGCTCACGCGGTCAACAACTTGCTGCAAGGACGTACTAAAATTGTTCAGCACGTTGTCGTAGAGCCTGTCCCAGGAGTTCTGCAGCTGTGGATTCACGATGTCGTACACCATTGGGCAATCGCGGGCTTTGCCGTGGCCCTTTCCACGGTAATCTTGGTCCGGCGCCGTCTGCGGACAATCCAGCCGCGGGTCTGGCGCTCGTAGATTGGCGTATTTCCAGTGGTTCGTCTTGATCAGCAATGTCGCGTTTGAGAAGCCGCGGCGTGCAAGCCATCTCCTGTCCAAGTCTTCAGTGATCAGGTACAGTCCATAGAAGCGCCCATTCACATACAGTCGCACATAAAACCAGTCAGCGCAAGGAACGCCCGCCTCTTTGAATGTTTTGAGCGCCATCGCCTCGCGCAAGTAACTGACTGGTCCGGATTCCACGTACATCGAGCGCAGGTTGAGACGCTTTACCTGGTAGTCAGATGTTCCTGGCCAATGAAAGTGCTTGTCGTGAAAGGTCACTTTGAACTTCCGCTTGATCCAATCCTTGCTTTTCAGCTTCAATGCGGAAGTGGGTCAGTTCACAGGCATACTGTCACCACAAACAGGGCACATACCTCTTGCGATTGCAGCTTTACGGGCCCATCCTTGCGCCCAGAGCCTTCCCGATGGACTTCAGAGGCTGAGTAGTAGTGAAGCTTGCCGCCGCCATCGGCAAAGGCAAAGGCACCTGGCGTTGGATAGTCCCACCTCGACCTCTCAAAGTCTTGCGTGTACCACAGCAGCGGCGGTACTGCACTGCTGTTGAAAATCTCCCCGAAGCCCACAATCCAGGTGTGCATGCGCGTGGCATTGTTGTTGTCCAGCCCTGGTGGATCTGCATCAACCACTGCGCCAGCCGTCGCTAAGAGAACGCGGTACTGGAACAAATCTCCTGTACTGATGTTGCGTCCGCCCGATGAAGACAGCGAGCCATGCCAGATGTTGGTATCTGCAGACAGCCGCGCAAGGCTTGCGTTTTGTTGAACGCAGAACATGACACGGTACTGCACTGCCACCGTCACATCCCCAAGCGCAGGCCCCGGCACGGCGTCGCCTCTAAGTGTTACCACGATATTAAGAGCAGTTGGCGTTTGGACATCGCCAGGCATCTCCATGAGCGAAACTTCTTCAATCACGGGATGCTCATCGCCCAGCGCAGGCCAGGCACAGAACGCCAGCGCTGTAAGCGCCACCGCCACCAGGCGCCGCAAGCACATTGTGAAAGCGCACGATGCGGGGGAGACTGAACACTGAGAGGACTGAACAAAGGACTTGGGGATCCCAAGGGGCCCGGACTTGGAACGGGTGAAGGGTGCACCTACGGACAGCGCTTGATCCGAATGCGTCTCATTGTCCATAACAGACACCGCATTCAATGCAAAGTGCGTGCGCGTGTGTGTGCTTACACCATTCTATTTTTGCGTGCACGCCGGGGCCCATGTTTGTGGGCTCCGCTCAACAATGCGGCAGCGGAACGTCAAAAGCTCTTCTTCGCCTACTTGAACTCGGCGTCGATGACCTGATCATCACCACCCTTGCCCCCCGGCGGCGGTGCTCCACCCTCAGGCCCTGATCCGCCGTCTGCTCCTGGCTGTCCAGCTGCGCCCTGCTGGTACACCGCCTGTCCCATGGCCATGACCTCCTGGTTGAGCGCTTCCATGGCCGCCTTCATGCTGGCCGTGTTGTCGCTCGCAATCGCGTCCTGCAGCTCCTTCAGCTTTGCCTCAACCTTCTGCTTCACATCTGCGGGTGCCTTGTCGCCCAGCTCTTTGAGCTGCTTCTGCGTCTGATATGCCATGCTATCCGCCTGGTTCTTGGTGTCCACAGCCTCGCGCCGCTTCTTGTCCTCATCAGCGAACTTCTCAGCCTCCTTGACCATGCGCTCGACGTCATCGCTGGACAGAGTGGACGCGCCCGTGATCTTGATGTCCTGGCTCTTGCCCGTGCCCTTGTCGCGGGCGGTGACGCTCAGGATGCCGTTCGCGTCAATGTCGAACTTGACCTCGATCTGGGGGACGCCTCGGGGTGCCGGTGGGATGCCATCCAGGCGGAAGTTGCCCAGGGACTTGTTGTCCCTGACGAACTCGCGCTCGCCCTGCAGCACATTGATCTCCACGCTCGTCTGTCCATCCGCGGCGGTGGAGAAGGTCTCGCTCTTGGTGGTTGGCAGCGTCGTGTTACGCACAATCAGCTTTGTCATCACGCCGCCCAGCGTCTCCAGACCCAGGCTGAGCGGGGTCACGTCAAGCAGCACGATGTCGCTCACCTCGCCGGACAGGACGCCCGCCTGCACGGCTGCTCCCAGGGCGACCACCTCATCCGGGTTGACGCTAACGTTGGGCTCCTTGCCGGTCAGGGAGCGCACCAGCTGCGCAACGGCGGGGATACGCGTGCTGCCGCCCACCAGAATGACCTCGTTCACCTCAGCCAGGCTCAGCTTGGCGTCCTTCAGCGCGTTCTCGACTGGCACTTTGCAGCGGTCGATCAGATCAGAGCACATCTCCTCGAACTTAGCGCGCGTGAGCATCGTATCAATGTGCTTCGGCCCGTCAGCGGTGGCAGTGATGAAGGGGAGCGAGATGGGCGTCTGGCTCACGCTGCTCAGCTCAATCTTCGCCTTCTCAGATGCCTCGGTGAGGCGCTGCAGTGCCTGCTTGTCCTTCAGCAGGTCGATGCCCTCCGACTTCTTGAACTCCTTGGCCAAGAAGTCGACGACGCGCTTGTCGAAGTCGTCGCCGCCGAGGTGGGTGTCGCCGCTGGTGGACAGCACTTCAAAGACACCGTCGCCAACCTCCAGGACGCTCACATCGAAGGTCCCGCCGCCGAGGTCGAACACCAGGATGGTCTCGTTGCTCTTGCGCTCAAAGCCGTAGGCGAGGCTGGCCGCAGTGGGCTCGTTGATGATGCGCAGCACATCGAGGCCCGCGATTTTGCCTGCATCCTTGGTGGCCTGGCGCTGGGAGTCGTTGAAGTAGGCGGGCACTGTGATGACGGCCTTCGTGATGCTATCGCCCAAGAACTTGCTGGCGTCATCCACAAGCTTGCGCAGCACCTGCGCGCTAATCTCCTCCGGGCTGAACTGCTTTCCAACGGCAGGCACCACAATCTTGACGTTGCCGTTGCTGTCCTTTGCGATGCTGTAGGGGATCTCCTTGCTCTCAGAGTCCACCTCCTCCATGCGGCGCCCAATGAAGCGCTTCACGCTCGCAAACGTGTTCTCCGGGTTCACCACAGCCTGGCGCTTTGCAATCTGTGCACACCACCGACACGTTGCGTCAGCCAGCGGCCACGACGCACAACGCGCACAACCGGGCACAACACTTGCGAAGAGCGGTCGCGAAAGCAGCGGCGTGCGACAGGGTGCGGGCGCCGGGTAGCGCCCATCAACAGCTGTGACGGCGAGTGGTTCCGCCACCCAGTCCCAAGCCCCGCCTCCTCCTCGTGTCTCCTCGTCCGCGGAGC